>Ga0307476_10000198_pt1 | contig 58084 bp, 43 predicted proteins | sample atmos_gasesECM2C_2_FD_203314 | JGI IMG/M metagenome (GOLD analysis project Ga0307476, IMG submission 203314) | Hardwood forest soil microbial communities from Morgan-Monroe State Forest, Indiana, United States - atmos_gasesECM2C_05 | ecosystem: Environmental > Terrestrial > Soil > Temperate... | reverse complement strand
GGGATCCGGAACCTCGAGGCGGCCGTCGATGCGGTACCGATAAAGACTTCCGGCTCGCGCGGCATCGGTCACCAGCTCGAACCATCCATCGCCCACGCCGGGAATGTCGATGTCGACCGCGCCGCCGCCCCTCTCGAGGGCAAGCTGCACGTGCTTCGCGGCAGGCGCCCAGAGACGAAAGCGGACACCGCCGTCCACGACCTCGGCGCCGAACGGCATCCGATGCACGTGGTGCTCAGACACTTGCCGTCCCTGCCAGGCACCTCAAAGGTATGCCGACCCAGTCAGGCCGGTTCTGCAGCTCGTAACGCAGCTCGTAGAGCGCCTTCTCCTTCTCGAAGAGCTGCAGCAACGGCTGCACGTCGGCGAACGAACGATAGAGGCCGGCCTGACGGGCAGTCGCGTCGTACGCTTCGAGGAACGCTGCCCGACATTCGCGCTCCCACTCGGCGAGCATCGGGTCGAGGCGGGCGTAGTCGTCGCCCGAGTCCGCGCCGCCGGCGCGCAGCGCTGCGTAGCGTGCATAAGCGAACGAGCGCAGCATGCCGGCGACGTCACGCAGTGGCGAGCTCTTGCGCCGCCGCTCCTCGAGGGATCGGGCGGGTTCGCCCTCGAAGTCCACGATGATGAAGTCGTTACGCTGCAACAGCACCTGCCCCATGTGGTAATCGCCATGATGGCGGATCTTGACCCCCCAGCCGCCGCTCGGGGGTCGTTCCTCGTACCCGTCGAACTGAACCCGGCGCAGCAGCTCCTCCGCCTCGCGCCGCCTGACCTCGGAAATCTCACGTGTCTGGCTCACGAGCTCGAGTGCCGCGGCGGCCTCGGCTACGGCGCGCTCGCGCCATTGCCTCACGTCGGCTGCCTCGACCGTCTCGGCCGCAAATAGTGGATCGTCGGTCGGTGTGACAAACGCCCGGTGCAGCTCTGCGGTGCGTGTACCGAGCGTGCGTATCAGGCTCAGATACCCGGCGTGGGAGTCCGGGCTGGGCTGGGTACCGGTTCGTCGATCCTCGATGAAGCGCGCGAGATAATTCGCCGTATACGTCCAGAGGTCGCCCTGATTGCGCACGAAGCCCTGCAGCAGGGCGAGTGTCGCCACCGCATCGTCGGGACCTATGTACTCCAGGGCACCGGCTACCGGAACGATGTTCGGATAGTGGGCGACCTCCGTCAGAAACCGCCCTACTTCGAGCTCCGGGTTGATGCCGGTTCGAATGCGGCGATAGCCCTTGAGGAACAGTCGGTCGCCGAGCTGGAGCGCCGTGTTGCTGCTGGAGGCGAGCGGCGCGGACACGGAAAGCTCGAGCGAGGTTTCGCCGCGCAGCTCAGCGTAAGCCTGAGTCGGTGTGAAGCGCAGCCGCCCGTGTGCCAGCGGCCTCTCTCCCCCGCGACCGATCTCCTCCACCAGCATGCGGCAGAAGCGCTCGTCGGCGAACGCATCGGCGAGCAGGCCGGTGTGCGCCTGTTGGCGTACGCGTGCCACGGCGGCAGCCTGCAGCCGGCCGACCGCCGCCTGCATCCCCTCCCCCACCGCGAGCGTCAGCGGAATGAAATAGCGGGCGCTCTCCGCTGCAACTTCGACATCGAAGAGCCCGAGCAGCCACTCCACGCCCGAAGCCGTTTGCACGCCCTCGTCGGCGAGATGGGCGCGTGCGATCGCGGCGCCCTTGGCGGCATACCAGCGCTGCGAGGCGATGTAGCGAGGCAGCGCCTGACGTTCCAGCTGGTTGCGCAGCCGCTCGGCCAGGCCGCGCCGCCAGACAGCCACGCGCTCGGGGAAGAGGCTATTCCAGCCATCGGTGAGGACCAGTACCGGCACGTGCTCGCGCAGCAGATGCTCCTCGTGCCAGGCGGGAGGCTGCGCATCGCGACTCAGCCGAAACCAGTAGAACGCCTGCCCGGGGAGCGTCAGCAGATACGGCAGGTCGCCCACCGGGGGAAACGCCGCGCGACCGATCATCTCGACCGGCACCAGGCCCTTGAACTCGGCGAGGTTGAGCTCGACGGGCTGCGCCGAACGAGCCAGGTTCATGACGCACACGATCGGGTCCTCGCCCGCGAGCTCGCGAACGTAGGCGAGCACCTTGCGGTTACCGGGCCGGATGAAGCGCATGCTGCCGCGGCCGAAGACGTGCGAGCTCGTGCGCACCTGCAGCATGCGCTTCATCCAGTTGAGGAGTGAGGAGCGGTCGCGGGTCTGCGCCTCGACGTTGACTGCCTGATAGCCGTAGATCGGATCCATGATCGGCGGCAGATAGAGCCGTTGCGGATCGGCGCGCGAGAATCCGGCGTTGCGATCCGGGCTCCACTGCATCGGTGTGCGCACGCCGTTACGATCGCCCAGATAGATGTTGTCGCCCATGCCGATCTCGTCGCCGTAGTAGATGATCGGTGAGCCCGGCATCGACATCAGCAGGCCGTTCATGAGCTGAATGCGATCGATGTCGTGCTCAAGAAGCGGAGCGAGTCTGCGACGGATGCCGAGATTGAGCCGCGCCTGCGCGTCTGCCGCGTACATGCTGTACATGAAGTCGCGCTCTTCGTTGGTCACCATCTCGAGAGTCAGCTCGTCATGGTTGCGCAGGAAGATCGCCCACTGACACGAGGCGGGAATGTCGGGTGTCTGATCGATGATCTCCGCGATCGGAAAACGATCCTCCTGCGCGATCGCCATGTACATGCGCGGCATCAGCGGAAAGTGGTAGGCCATGTGGCACTCGTCGCCGCTGCCGAAGTAGTCGCACACGTCCTCCGGCCACTGATTGGCCTCGGCCAGCAGCATGCGGTCGGCGTAACGCTCGTCGATCACCTTGCGGATGCGACGGATGACCTCGTGCGTCTCGCGCAGGTTCTCGCTGCTCGTTCCTTCGCGCTCGATGAGATAGGGAATTGCGTCGAGCCGCAGACCGTCGACTCCCTGGTCCAGCCAGTACTTCATGACGCGCGTGACCGCACGCTCGACGTGCGGATTGTCGAAGTTCAGGTCCGGCTGATGCGAGAAGAAGCGGTGCCAGAAGTACTTCTTCGCCACCGGATCCCAGGTCCAGTTGGAGGACTCGCTGTCCGTGAAAATGACGCGCGTGCCGGCATAACGGTCCGGCGTGTCGCTCCACACGTAGTAATTGTGCTTCGGCGAGCCTGGCGGGGCGCGGCGAGCCGCCTGAAACCACGGGTGCTGATCCGAGGTATGGTTGAGGACCAGCTCCGTGATGATGCGCAACCCGCGGCGGTGCGCCTCGGCGACGAAGGCACTGAAGTCTGCGCGTGTGCCGTATTGCGGATGAATGTCACGGTAGTTGGCGATGTCGTAGCCGTCGTCCTTGCCTGGAGAGGGATAGAAGGGCAACAGCCAGATGGTGTTGACGCCGAGGTCCTGGATGTAGTCCAGCCGTTCGGTGAGCCCGCGAAAGTCGCCGATACCATCCCCGTTGCTGTCGTAGAAAGCGCGGACATGCACCTCGTAGATGACCGCGTCCTTGTACCAGAGCGGGTCGCGCACCGGCGCGGGCTGCGGCGCGCTCGCCGCTGCCTCCGGTACGGGCGTTCGTTCGATGGGTGCACTCATGTCGTCGCGCGCTCCGTCGCCCTACGCCGCCGGGCCTACACGAAGTAGTCGAAATCCCGCTCGCTGTGCACCCGATGGCGCACGCGCAGGATGTGCGCCGGCGCGTTGGCCGGGTCGAGCAACACGAAGTTGCGCGGCCCCTGCCACGGGTAGCGCGCACCCGACAGCAGGTCGTGTGCCTGGAACGGCTGACTGCCATCGAGGCCGAGCGCTGCGAGGTCGAGCTGCACCCAGCCGGACTGCCTGTTGTGCGGATCGAGATTGGCGACCACCAGAATCGCATTCTCCCGGTCGGGCGTCGTCTTGCTGTAGACGATCAGCATCTCGTTGTCGCAACCGTGAAAGGTGAGACCGCGGTCGCTCTGCAGCGCGGGGTTCTCGCTGCGGATGCGATTCACCCGCGTGATGAGGTCGCGCAGACTGTCGCTGCGCTCGAGATCCCAGTGACGCAGCTGATACTTCTCCGAGTCGAGGTACTCCTCGCTCCCTGCCTCGCGCGGAACGCGCTCGATCAGCTCGAATGCCGGGCCGTAGATGCCATAGCTCGCACCGAGCGTGGCGGCCAGCACCAGGCGCACCATCGAGGCGGGGCGACCGCCGGACTGCAGGTACTCCGACAGTATGTCCGGGGTGTTCGGCCAGAGATTGGGGCGGAAAAAATCCCGAACCGGCGCCGTGGTGAGCTCGGTGAAATAGCTCGTGAGCTCCTGCCGGGTGTTGCGCCAGGTAAAGTAGGTATAGGACTGCGTGAAGCCGAGCTTCGCCAGGCGGTACATGACCTCGGGTCGCGTGAAGGCTTCGGCCAGAAAGATCACCTCGGGATGCGCGCGGCGCGCGCGCGCGATCAGCCACTCCCACAGGGCGAACGGCTTGGTGTGCGGATTGTCGACCCGGAAGATCCGCACCCCCTGCGCCATCCAGAAATCGACGACATGCGCGAGCTCCTGCCACAGCTCCCGCCAGGCAGGCGTCTCGAAGTAGAAGGGATAGATATCCTGGTATTTCTTCGGCGGGTTCTCAGCGTATTGGATGGTGCCGTCGGGGCGCTTGAGGAACCACTCCGGATGCTCGCGTACGTAAGGATGGTCAGGACTGCACTGGAAGGCGATGTCGAGCGCGATCTCGATGCCGAGCTCGCGGGCGCGCCTCATGAGCCGCCGGAAATCATCGAGCGTACCGAGTTGCGGGTGTACCGCTAGATGCCCGCCAGCCGCGGCGCCGATGGCCCATGGGCTCCCGACGTCCGCCTTGGACGCCGAGGGTGCGTTGTTCGGCCCTTTGCGCACCGAGGTACCGATCGGATGGATCGGCGGCAGATAGAGCACGTCGAACCCCATGGCCGCGATGTAGGGCACCCGCGCCTCACAGTCGGCGAAAGTACCGTGCCTGCCGGGCTGCGGGCTGCTCGAGCGCGGGAACATCTCGTACCAGGTGGAGTAGCGGGCGCGGGCACGATCGATCTCGACCACGAGGTGCGGGTGCTCGAGGACGTGATCGGGATCGGGGTGCCGCCGCGCGATCGCGTACAGGGTCTCGTCCTGCGCCGCTGCGGCACGCGCATCGGGGGGCTTGCGTTCGTTGGCGAGCACTCTGCCCCATTCGCGCAGGCGCTCCGCGTCCTCGCCGGCAGCGCGGGCCGCGGCCCGGTTCACCAGCTCTGCGCCACGCAGCAGCTCGATGCGCAGGTCCTGACCGGCCGCGGCGCGCTTGGCGAGATCCTTGCGCCAGGTGGCCAAAGGATCGACCCAGGCCGCCACCGTGTAGAGCATCGCGCCGAGTTGATCGGGGACGAAGCTGCCACGCCAGCGATCGTTGCCGAGGGGCTCCATCGCCACTCGCTGCCACGTCTTCTCGCCCTGGTCGCGATAGAGCACATCGCAGACCACCGCGTCATGGCCGTCGGTGAACACATCCGCTTCGACGACCACGGGCTCACCCAAGGTGCCCTTGGCGGCAAAGCGGCCACCCTCCACGGCGGGCGAGAGAGTCTGGATGATGACCCGGCGCTGGCCTTCCGCCGGCAGTGGGAAGTCTGCGATTTCGGGCGGCGCATCGCTCATGCAGGTGTGAGGAAAAGCGCAGCGAGCGGCGGCAGGCGCAGGCTCAGTGAATGGAAGTGGCCATGCGCCGGGAGCGGTGCGGCATCGACACCTCCGAGGTTTCCCTGTCCGCTCCCGCCATATTCGCGCGCGTCGCTGTTGAGTTGCTCATGCCACAGGCCCGGCCGCGGAACCCCGATACGATAATTCTCCCGCATCACGGGCGTAAAGTTGCACACGACCAACACCGGCGTACCCGCGCGATCCTTGCGCAGAAACGCCAGCACGCTCGCCTCGGCGTCGCCGTAGTCTACCCACTGGAAGCCCTCGGGCGAGAAATCGAGCTCGAACAAGGCGCAAGTCCGCCGGTAGAAACGATTCAGGTCGCGAATCCATCGCTGCGCCCCCGCGTGCAGCGGGTATTGCAGGATGTGCCATTCGAGGCTCTCCTCGTGCTGCCACTCGCGTCGCTGCCCGAATTCCGACCCCATGAAGAGCAGCTTCTTGCCCGGATGGGCCCACATGTAGCCGTACAGCAGCCGCAGGTTGGCGAACTGCTGCCATTCATCGCCGGGCATCTTGCCGATAATCGATCCCTTGCCGTGCACTACTTCGTCATGTGAGAGCGGCAGCACGAAGTTCTCGCTGAACGCGTACCAGAGCGAGAAGGTGAGCGCGCTGTGCTGGTACCTGCGGAAGACCGGGTCGGTTTGAAAGTACTTCAGCGTGTCGTGCATCCACCCCATATTCCATTTCAGTCCAAAGCCGAGGCCGCCGAGGTACGTCGGCCGCGAGACCTGCGGCCACGCCGTCGACTCCTCGGCGATGGTGTGCACCGCAGGATATGACCGATACAGTTCCTGATTGAGAGAGCGCAGGAACTCGACGGCCTCGAGGTTCTCACGGCCGCCATGACGGTTGGGCACCCACTCGCCGTTGCGTCGCGCATAGTCGAGATACAACATCGAAGCGACGGCATCCACGCGCAGTGCGTCGGCCCGATAGGTGTCGAGCCAGAAACCCGCGCTGCTGCCGAGGAAATCGCGCACCTCGGCGCGGCCGTAATTGAAAATGTGGCTGTTCCATTCCGGGTGATGGCCCTGCCGCGGATCGGCGTGCTCGTAAAGGTGGGTACCATCGAAGTAGGTGAGGCCGTGCTCATCGCTCGGAAAATGCGAAGGCACCCAGTCGAGGATCACCCCGATCCCGCGCTGGTGAAGGTGCTCGATGAGCCACATGAAATCCTGCGGGGTGCCGTAACGGGAGCTCGGAGCAAAAAAGCCCGTGACCTGATAACCCCAGGAGCCGTAGAACGGGTGCTCCATGACCGGTAGCAGCTCGACGTGCGTGAAGCCGAGCTCGCTGACGTAGTCGGCAAGCTGCACAGCGATCTCACGATACGTAAGCGAGCGGTTCCCCTCTTCCGGAACGCGTCGCCAGGAGCCGAGATGCACTTCGTAGATCGACCACGGCGCATCGAGGGAGTTGATACGCGCACGCTGCTGCGGCCAACCCGCATCGTTCCACTCGTAGTGCAGATCGGCAACGATCGACGCCGTCCGTGGCGGCGGTTCCGTATAGAACGCGTAAGGATCGCTCTTGTCTACGCTGTAGCCGTTGCGTCGTGAGCGAACGTGATACTTGTAACGGGCACCAGCGGCGACGTCCGCAATAAAGAGCTGCCAGATTCCGGAATCATCGTCGCGCGGCGCCATCGGGTGACTGGCGCGGTTCCAACCGTTGAAATCTCCGACCACGGTGACCTGTGCCGCATCGGGCGCCCACACGGTGAACCGCGTGCCGCGGCGATTGTTGACAGCGGTCAGATGAGCGCCAAGCTTCTCGTACGCCCGATAAAAGGTGCCTTCCCTGAAGTGATAGAGATCCGTCGAGGAGAGAGCGGACGTCTCCGCTTGTTCGCCGCTCATCGGCGCCCGATGAGAAAGCCGACCAACAGCCCGGCGACTGCGACTGCGCCGATCGTTTGCCATGGTTGGGCGCGTACGTAGCTGTCACTCGCCTCGAAGACCTCTTCGGCGCGTTGCTGCACCTGTTCGGCACGCTCGGCGAGCGCCTGCCGGGTGGCGGCGATCGCGTTTTGCACCTCGGCACGCATGCGACGCAGCTCCGGGTCCGCGGCATCTCCGACGCGGCGAATCAAAGTCTCCACGTCCGCAATGAGCTTCTGCACCTCATCTCGCACGGCCGCGCGCGCCTGACGCGAGGCCGCTCGTGCATCACCTAACTCGCCTCTCCCGTTGTGAGAGCCCAGCGCCTCTGAGCCTTCTGTCGCAGTTGCCATCATGTTCGTTGCCTCCTCGGATTCTGCGGGCTACCGCCCCGACCGCCGGTCGCTCTGTACCAGCCCCTCGACATTCGATTATCGCTCCGCCGATTAGTAAAGCCAGAACAGCGTCGTGGCAGTAACCCGAATTGCATCGATCGTCCTGCGCCCACTAACACCAACCTCTACAGAAGAGGCCTGCCGGTGTTGGATTCAGCGCTTCCCATGCCCGATTGTAGGCGAGTTCCTACCCCAAGAGCAGGCCACAGGCGGCTGAGGCACCCTAACCGCGGACGTATGCTCTGCCATCATGCGGTACACAGGAGAATTCAGATGAGGTTTGCATGCGTATGTGCGCTGCTCGTCGCCGCGGCCGGACTTTCCGCTTGTAACAAGGCGACACCACCCGATAAGGTCCAGGCAGACATCTCCAAGGCGAGCCAGGAAGCGGCGGAAAACAACGCCAAGGCCGAGGATACGCAGAAAAAGACCGAAGCCCAGGCGACTGACGAGCTTGCTAAAGCGAAGGCCGATGCGGAGGCCAAAGCTGCGGACAAGAGCGTTGGAGCCGTGGCTGATGCGGCCCTCGTCGAGGCTCAGGGTGCCAACAAGGTGGCTCTGGCCAAGTGCGAAGCGTTGCAGGGAGATGCTCAGCAACAGTGCAAAGACAACGCTAACGCGCACCTCAAAGCCGTCAAGGAGCGGGTAGCGGCGGCGAAGGACAACTCGCAACCGAGCAAGACACAGTAAGCGAGTCGGTCACACAGCCACTGTTGGCATAAGGTCCTGTGCATACGGGTCCGGGGTAAGGGTGCATACTCGCGCAGCCGGGCCAGGGCGGCTATCCGAGGATGGTCGCGCCGAGCATGTACCACCCGGCCCGGGACGCCCGTGGCGGCGACTCCGCGATCGCAGTGAGCTGTGCGGCTTGCGCGAGGCCGGTCACGGCTCCGAGCACGGCCGCGGAGTCTAACAGTCTTCCCTGAACCCCCGGAGTCCCGATGATGCGCTTCATCGCGCGAGTTCTGCCGCTGTGCGGCTTGTTAGCAGCGGTCGCGATGGCGCAGCAGTTTCCGCTGTGGGAAACACTGCTGAGCCACTACGGCGGCAAGACCGATGAGACGCCGGTGCCCTCGATGAAGATGGGCAACCATATGCAGATGTCCGTCAAGGGCGCAGCAGCGCCGGGTGATGAGCAGCGCGCCGCTGCAATCGTTGCCGAGGCGCGCGCGGTGCTCGCTCGTTACACTGATGTCGCTGTGGCGCTGCGCGATGGCTACAAGCCCTTTCACCCGAGCGGACGACTGGGCGAAGAGGTGCATTACACGAACTATCGCTTCGCTCGCAGGGAGCGCGAACGCATCGACTACCGGCAACCCGGATCGATTCTTTTTAGGCGCACTGCGCAGGGCATGAAGGCGATCGGTGTCATGTACACCGCGCCGCGCGACTCGACGCCAGAGCATCTGAATGCGATCGCTCCGCTGAGCATTGCGACCTGGCACCGGCATGTGGATTTCTGTGGCGGCCCGCGCACGTTGCCCCTCAGCGAGCAGTTCGGGCCGGGCGCGCAATTCGGACCGCAGGGCACCATCCACACCGAGGACGCCTGCCAGGCGGCGCACGGGTTATGGATCCCCGTAGTCTTCGGCTGGATGACTCACGTTTATCCCGCCGATAAGCAAGCGTGGGCGGGGATGGATATGGAGATGGAGTCGAACACCGACTCCCTGCAATGAAGGCGTCCGACGCGGGCGTGCAAGCCTCATCGCCCCGACGGATGCCGGCGCCGCACCAGGCTGAATAACGGGTACGAGAGGGCCACAACCGCTATGGCGAGGAGACTTGGCCACGTGTTCCCGAGTACGAATACGACCAGCAGGACGACCGAAATCACCAGCACGGCACCCGGTATCCACGGATAGCCGAACGCCCGATAGGGACGTCGCAGAGCGGGCTCCCGCCAGCGCAGCACGAACAGTGACCCGCCGCATAAGAGGAAAACACACGCGCTCAGAAATCCTCCGGCCGTGTACAGCGTGTCGAAGCCGCCGAAATCCGCGATGACGATTGCGACGAGCGCGCTCAGCCACATGCTGGTGAGCGGTACTCCGTGGCGGGTTACGTAGGTTCCGATGGAGATGAAGAGGTGATCGCGACTCATGCTGTAGAGGATGCGCGGAGCCAATAGCATGGAAACATTGAGAACGCCCAGGCTCGCAACGAGCGCCAGCAGCGCGACGGCGCGGTGCGCCTGCGGCCCGTACGCCCGCGCGAGCGCATCGGCCGCAGCAAGCTTCGAGGCTCCGAGCTCCGCAGGCGAAAGCAGGTGGAGCAGCGCGGCATTGACGGCGAGATAAATACAGATGACGGCTAACGTGCCGTATAACAATGCTCGCGGGATGGCGCGGTCCGGGTCAGTGGTCTCCTCGGAGAAGAAACACGCCGAGTTGAATCCCTCGTAGACCTCCAGGACCGTCTGCATCGATATCACGATGGCAACGAATCCCGCGGCGTGCGTCGCGGCCGCAGCGTGCGGCGCTTGCGCGGGGGATCCGGGGTGCGTGAAGGCAGCCGCCACGAGCGCCGCCAGCATCACGACCTTCAGAAGGCTCAACAGCTGTTGCGCCGTGCTGCTGGCACGCAATCCCACCGAGTTGAACGCGGCGAACAACACGATTGCCGCGGTGGCCAGCAGGGTCTCGTGTCCGGCCAGAGCGGGACACAGCTCGATGAGGAACTCGCTGCTCGCGATGGCCAGGTACGCGACCGCGAACACCTCTATCGCAACTGTGCCCCAGCCGGAAACGAAACCGAGGTACTCACCAAAAGCGCGACGCACATAGATGTACGGTCCGCCGGCGTTCGGAATGGCTGTCGCAAGCTCGGCAAGGGTGTTGGCGACCATGAGCGCGAAGACGCCGACGGCCGACCAGACGAAGTAAATGAGCAGCGGCTGACCGAGCCGACCCGCTGTCGGGCCGGAGGTCCGCATGATGCCGACACCTACCGTGTCGCCGATGACCACCGCGATCCCGAAGGCGAGCCCGACTGCCCGAAGCAGACCGCGACCGGTGGGCGCACTTGGCGCGACGCTCGACACGCCCTACCCCTCGACAGCCATTTTTTTTCGGTCCGCCCCCCTGTGCGCCCACTATAGAGCATGCTCGCGCTTTCTCCGCAGGCTGGTCTTGAGGCTTCCGCAAGGGTCTGCCACCGTATTCGAATCCGTCGGCTGTCGATTTTGCTAGCCTTCGTTCGTCGTGGCTGTGATGGCGCAAGCGAATCGCGACTGGGGGAATCAATCATGAACAAGGCGATGCTGGGACCGATGCTGCTGGGATCGACGCTCGTGCTGCTTGGCGCGTCCGCCCAGGGTCAGGGCCAGCAAAGCAAGGCCCCGTCCTACCCCGAAATGGCGCCCGTCGCGCAATACCTCATCGCCGGCACGCAGGAGGAGATTGCGCTGGCGCGCAGCGCGGCCCCCCGCTCGATCTCCGCCGCGGCCACCGTGCTCGTGCTCGGCAAGCACGGCTACGAAACCGCGCTCAAAGGCAGCAACGGTTTCGTCTGCTTCGTCGAGCGCTCCTGGACGGCAGGCTTCGACGACGCTGAGTTCTGGAATCCCAGGGTGCGCGCGCCGAACTGCTTCAATCCTCCTGCGGTGCGCAGCGTGCTGCCGCAGTATCTGGAGCGCACCGAATGGGTGCTGGCCGGCATCGGCAGGACTCAGATGATCGAAAGGAATCGCCTCGCGATGGCAAACGGCCACTTCAGGGTCCCGGAGGCGGGCTCGTTCTCTTTCATGCTTTCGAAGGAGGGGTATTTGAACGATGCGGCAGCCGGCCCCTGGGCACCGCACGTGATGTTCTTCCTGCCCTACGGAGAGGCCAGTGCCTGGGGAGCGGGGCTCGAAGGCTCGCCAGTTCTCGGAGCAGACGGCAGCAAAGCCGAACCGACGGTGCTCTTCATCCCGGTGCGTCGCTGGTCAGACAACTCGGTCGCCCAGCCCGCGACGGGCGCACACCCGCAGGACGAGCCGTGCCATAAGCACGGCTAGCGCCCATTACTCCGGCTGTCGCGTCAGCTGCGTGGCGCCGGGCGTCGGCGGCGTGGGCGTATCGGTGCCGACCGTTTGCCCGTCAGGGGTCATCCACTGGTAGCGGGGCCGGGAGTCGAGGTCGAGCCGCCGGCCGTCGGGCGTGAGGAAGTGCGCCGTGTTGGTGAGCGCGTCGTCGAACTGCTGGAATTGCCGCTGCTCGCCCCGCCACCGGGCCATTGCACCTGCAGCAAGCTGCTGCGCCATCTGTTGCTGCCGAGACGCCCACTGCGGATTCTCATGCAGGCTGGCGACGATGTGATTCAACAGCGCGTCGGCCTGGCTTTGCTGCCCGGTCGTCGTCACGAAAGCGGCGAGTATCTGCGCATTTCCGCTGCGCAGCGAGGTCATGTAATGCAGCACGGCAATCGACTCGCCGGCCATTCCGGCCTGCCGGGCACCGTTGCAGGCGAAATCGGCCTGGGCGGCGCTCCACCTGTTGAATGAGCCGAGCGAATTGGCGCCGGCAGCCCGTGCGACATCCGGCAGATCGGTGACACGACTTATCGTGAGGCCCGTGCAGGCCTCACCCATCGCGCGTTCGGTGAAGCGGCGGACGTAATCGCGCGCGTCGATCGGGGAGTTGTAGGGAGCACTGTCCGGGTCGCCAAGTGCGAGCAGAGTGCGCCGGTCGGGCGAGAGGACGCGCAGCACCAGGTTCGGCAACAACGAGACTTTCCGGACGACGCCTCCGGCGACTTTCCAGCCTCGCGGAACCTCGATGGTGAATGCATCCTCGTACGGATCGGTGAAAGTGGTCCAGGAGACGTCGGTGAGCCCGTGGGCCGGAGCCGCTGCGGGCGACGACGCCGGTGCCGGGGTAGAAGAGTTCCGTGCCAAGGCAGGAGAGGTTTGTGCCGGGGCAGCGGAGCTCTGTGGTGCGTTGGCGGCGTTGGAATTGCCCTCACCCGTCGCCGCAGCGAGCGTGGCGGTGAGCTCGACGCGACCGGGCGACGAGCCTCCGTTCCAGCGCATCACGGTGAGCGCGATGTGGTCGCCCGCGCGACGGGTTGCCAGATAGGCAGTCAGGTCCGAGGCCGAGGAAATCGATTGCGAGTCGGCCTGGACGATTAGATCCTGCAGGCGCAGGCCGGCGTGTGCGGCGGCACCGTCCGGAACGACGCGGGCGATGAGCGCACCTTGCCAGGGCGGAGTGGGGTTGGTGACGGCTACCCCGAGCACGCCCTTCCCCGCCGCCGGCGCGCCCTCGGCCGCAGCGACAGTGAGCCCGGCTGCAAGGGAGATGACGATCAGCGCGCCCCGCAGGAGAGGCCAGAGGTTCATTGTTCGGCTAGCCTGCCGCTGTCTGCCTTGAGTATAAGTCTACCGCATGGCGTTCGTGATCAAAGCCGCGGTACGTGACCCGCAGGCGAAAACATTCACGTTCACCGGGCAAAAAACCATGTACGGCGGCAAGCTCATCGCCGCGGGCGACACGGTGTTCATTTTTGCCAGCGAGAACGAGGGCGGCCAGGGACTTCTCGCGCGCGGCGTGGTCTCGCGTGCCCGGGCAATCGCGAAGAAGCGCGGCGTCGTACGGCAAACCCCGTGCGTGAGCGTGGTCGTCGACCGCACGGCCCTCGCGAAGGGGTCGTTGGGTCGCGGCGAGCTCAAGCGCTTCAAGGACTGGAATGATGGCCGGCCCGAGACCGAGCTGAATTTCAAGTTCTACCGCCAGGCGACCAACAAGATCGCCGGCATCTCCGCCGGCGTGGCGGCGTATCTCGAGAAATTCTTCTAACGCATGACCCCTGCTAGCGCGCGACCATCTGCAGCGCGTGGCAGGTGTCGCACCCCGTGACCGGCCCGTGGCCGCTCAAGTTCGCCGGCGGGTCACGATGACAGCTGAGACAGAAGTCGTGAAAGCGCGCTTCGGCGCCGACACGAAGGTCAGTGCGACCACTGCGATGGCAAGTGACGCACGCGGCCGCCCCGCTCCGATCGGCGAAGTCGTGATGACATTGAACGCAGTTCACCTGACGATGCTTGTCGTGAGGAAAGTTGAGGGCCAGCCGCTCACTACGCCGCAGCAACGGCTCGCGAAGCGCAAGAGCCGTGCCAGCGCGCAGCAGTGCCAGCAGCAGCACGATGCAGCCGAGAACGACTGCCAGCACGAGCCGCGAATGACGTCCAAAGACCAGCCCATCGGGAAGAGGCCGCGACTGCCCTACCGGGAGTCGCCGGGCGCGCGTACGTAGCAGCGCGAGCAGCACTGCGCTCGATAGCAGTATGTAGGCGGCTGCGTGCGCCCAACCCCGCACGTAACGAGCGGTACCGAGTACATGCACCGCCAGAGTAACCACCAGCAGACAGGCCGCGCCGACGTGGGCCGCCTGAAAGATCCGGTGGCGCGACCACAGCCGCCAGCGCAGCGTTGTGACGGCCGGCACGGTAAGAAAGAGCAGCGATAGAAGCGCGAGTATCCCGGCGTATTCGTACACGGGCGCGGTCGGCTTGACGTGCTCCACCACGGTGCCATCGACGCCGAGCAATAGCCCGACGTGGAGAATCGCGGCGCCGAGCACCACCCAGCCGAGAAATTCGTGCGCGCGGATCGGGAAGGCGGCTGCGGCGGCGCCGCGCGGCCGCACCGCGAGCACGCAGAGAATGAGACAACCGGCAACCGCGCAAAGACCCAGCGCCTGCGCGATCTCCCACGCTGTACTGACCGACACCACGGAGGTGTGCGAGTCTACACCGCATGAGCCCCTACGGCTGGCTGGTCTTCGCACTCTGGCTCGTGCTCGTCGTCTATTGGGTGCAGGCCAGCCTCAGAAAGCGTGGTGTTGGCGATGCATGGGAGTGGCGGCGTGAGATCGCGCTGCGCCTGGGCTTCTTCGCGCTGCTGCTGCTCTCACTGCGCTCGGCAATGGCCGGTCACGTGTTGCCCGAAATGCCAGCGTACGTATTCAACACCGGCAGCATCACCGGCGTACTCGGCCTGGTGATCTGTACGCTCGGCATCGGGCTTGCGATCCTCGGGCGCGCCTGGCTCACCCGCAATCGCGATGCACTGGTGACGAGCGGGCCGTACGCCTGGGTTCGCCATCCGATATATGCCGGAATGCTGCTTGCGATGCTGGGGTCGGCGATCGCACAGAGTCTCTTGTGGATACTGCCGCTGATGCTGTACGGACCCGCCTTCATCTCAGGCGCGCGGCGCGAAGAAAGACGCCTGAGTGAGCAGTTTCCGGAGCGTTATCGCGCCTACATGCAGCGCACCCGGATGCTGCTGCCGTTCGTCGTCTAGCATCTTTCGAACAGGTACGCGATCACGTCGGCCCGTCCCGGGTCTATTCCGTCGAGCAGGCCACTCCGTGTCTACTCATGGCACGAGGAGCCTGCCGCCGGCCCAGCCCCGACCGGCGATGCAGGCTGGTAGCGGTCATGATGGCGCACCCACGCCATGGGCCCGTTGCGCTCGTCGCGACCCTTGGGCGTGAGATCGAGCAGATTGTAGGTACCCATCATTGCCTCGACCCCGCGTCGGTAGGTCGAATAGGTGTGGAAGACGGTGCCCGCGTCGTCCTGGTAGAAAACGCTGATACCGGGCAATTCCTCGCACTCGAAGGGCTGCAGGCTGTAGTTGTAGTGGACCTGCTCCTTCCCCCGCTGCTCCGCCGGCGGGGGCGTGAAGCTCACGTGAAAATCGTGATTGAAGTCGCTGCCCGAGGAAGACGCCCACTTGAACTTCCAGCCCATGCGCCGACGAAAGCGCTCGATCTGGGCAAGCGGCGCGCGCGAGATGGCGACAAAGGTGACGTCGCGCGCCTCGAGGTGCACGTTCATCCCGTCGGTGTGGTCGGCCATGAAGGAGCAGCTCGGGCAACCCTCTTCCCACCCGGGCCCGAACATGAAGTGCTGCACCATGAGCTGGCGGCGGCCTTCGAAGAGCTCAACCAGCGTGCGCCGGCCCTGGGGTGTATCGAAAATATAGAGCTTGTCGATGCGCATCCACGGGAGTGCCCGACGCTCGGCGGCGACCTGATCGCGCAGATGGGTGAGCTCCTTCTCGCGCGCCAACAGCTTCCTGCGCTCGGCCAACCAGCGCTCCTGTGACACCACGGGATGGTTCCCGAGGCTCGATTCGTCGATATCTGTATTCATGATGTGCTCCACGGAGTAACAAGATCGTCGCGAATGGGGCTAGCATCGCAGTCCATGAAACCGATTCCGAACGGCGCGCAGGGCCGCTACGTGCATCGCGTCGAGTCCGCGCATCTGGCGAACACGTTCAAGGACAGTATCCTGCCGCCCGTGTTCTCGACTCCATACCTCGTTCTCATCATGGAAAACGCCGCCCTGAATGCCATCAAGCAGTACCTCGAGACCGGCGAGAGCGCTGTGGGTACGCGTATCGACGTGCGCCATCTCGTGGCGACGCCGGTTGGACGAGAAGTCGTTGGCCACGCACGAGTCACGGGCAGCGACGGCCGCAAGATCTTCTTCCGCGTGTGGGCGACGGACGGCGAGGAGGAGATCGGTACCGGAACGCACGAGCGTACGGTCGTCGACATCTCACGCATTGTCGAGCGAATGACAGCGAAGTACGGACACTGATACCCGCGAGCGTTCGGCGAAGCTACTGTCCGCGCTTCCCGAGCCTGTCGACGAGCTCCGTCAACTCAGCCAGATCCATCGCCGCCTCGTTTGGGACTGCGCCGGCCTGGCTCGCGACCGGAGCAGGTATGTCGGCGTCGGCGCCCACCCAGTCGGTGCGCTGCTCGATCCATCGGCCGTAGCGGTCGAATGACCACATTCCGTCCTCGCCGCCCGATTGGATGACGTTGGCGAGATGACTGAACGTGCCTGCACGGATGGTGCCCCTGGCGCTGGTGCTTCCCAACAGCAGCTCGCAGCGGGGAACTCGCAGACGACGATTGCTGAGGAAATCGAGTCGCTGGCAGAGAACACCCGCGACGCAGTCGGCGAGCTGAGCGCGAATGCTGGCCTGAATCTCTGCGGGGAAAGACATGCAGATGCGCGTCAGCGCTTCCGCGCAGGTGGCGGAGTGCATCGTTGCGAGCACCAGGTGTCCTGTCTCCGCGGCGTTCAGGGTGAGCCGCATGATCTCGGGAGTTCGCATCTCGCTGATCACCAGCACGTCCGGGTTCTCCCGCAGCGCATCCGTGATTGCCTGCTCGAAACTCGGCGAATGGGTCGGGATCTCGCGCTGGCGGATGAACGAGCGTCGATTCGTGTGCACGTACTCGAGCGGACTTTCGAGCGTGATGATATTGCGCGCCTCGGTGGCGTTGAGCTCCTCGATCAGCGCGGCCAGCGTTGTCGATTTGCCGCTGCCGGTCGGACCCGAGATCAGCGCGAGACCGGTCGTCGGCTCGATCAGTCGCCTCACATCGGGATGCAGATTGCAGGATCTCAGGTCCCTGACCGAGGGAGTCAGCAGGCGCACCGCCAGAGCGAAGCCCCGCACCGTTCTGAAGAAGTTGATACGACAGCGACCGCCGGCCAGCTCGACCGAAAGATCCGCCGAGCCGCGACTCAGGAAGCCGGCCCAGGCGTCGGCCCCGAGGAGCTCCTCACCGGTATGCCGCAGCTCCACCTCGCTCGATGATGCACCCAGAGGTTGAAGCTTGCCGCGCACCCGCACGATGAGCGGACCATCGGCTTCCGCGTGCAGATCGCTGGCGCCGAGCGCCCGCGCCCGTCGAATCCATTCCTGGAAAACCATTCCTCGCTCCTGCCTCGAGACTTCAGGCCTCGTAGACCCAACGGCCGCCGACCATGGTGCGCTCGGGCTTCACGTCGAGGAAGCTCGCGGGGTCGATCGTCAGCAGATCGTGGTCCCACACGACCAGATCCGCGAGCTGGCCCGGCTCGAGTGTGCCCTTGATGCCCTCTTCGAACGAGGCGTAGGCGCCGTGCAGAGTGGAGCAGCGGATCGCCTCCTCGACGGTGATGCGCTGGTTCGCGCCCCAGGTGTGGCCATGCACGTCGGTACGGGTCACTTCCGACCGCAGCCACATCATCGGCTCCGCCGGGCTTGCCGTGTAATCCGATCCTGGAGCCGCCCGGATGCCCGCGTCGAGAAAGTCGCGCATCGCAAACATGTGCTCGAGACGCTCATCGCCGTAGAAGTGCATCTTCTCTCCATGAAAATAGACATAGCAGGCAAACGGCAGTGGAATTACGCCCGCCGCCTTGATGCGGCGCACGAGGTCTGGCGTTACCAGCGTGCAGTGCTCGATCCGCAGGCGCGGATCGCGCCGTGGCAGCTCGCGCTGCAGCTGCTCGTACACCCCGAGGATCGTGTCGATCGCGACATCCCCGTTCGCATGCGTGCCGACCTGCCAGCCAGCCAGATAGGCTTTGCGCGCGTGCTCGTAGAGCGTCTCGCGCGAGGCACGGCTGATGCCGCGGTAGTCGCCGAGACCCGCATAGGGCTGCGACAACAGTGCCGTGCGCTCGGAGATCGAGCCGTCGGCGAATAGCTTCACCGCTCCGACCCGCACCCATTCGTCACCAAAGCCGGTGTGCACGCCGGCATCGATCATCCTGTCGAGAGCGCCGAAATCGATGTGGGTGTAGAAACGCCCCATCAGCTCGCCGGCGTCGCGGGCGTCCTGGTACCCCTGGAGGATCGCCGGATTGCCGTCAGCTTCGCAGGCCGACGTGATTCCCCGGCTCGCAAACCGCCTGGAGATCAACGCGGCTCCCTTGCGATAGTCCTCGCGCGAGGCAGGCTTCACCGCAAGAGTCAGAAACGCATCGACGGCGTTCTCGGCCACGCGGCCGTTGTGACGCCCCGCTGCATCTCGAAAATACCGGCCATGTGCCGAATCGGGTGTGTTCTCGGTGACCTTTACGAGCTCGAATGCACGCGAATTGACGAACGCGGTGTGGCCGCCGCGATGTTGCACGATGACGGCGTGATCCGGAGCGGCTGCGTCGAGATCGGCGCGGTCGAGAGGCCTCGGTGTCTTGGTGTCGTCATAAAGGAATCCGACCACCCACTCCCCTGGCGGCGTTTGTGCCGCCTTGGCGTGAATCGCCGTCTTGATGGCCTCGATCGAGTCCATTTCGAGCGCAACTTGAGTCAGCAGCGCCACACCGCCGTCGCAGGGGTGCGAATGCGCGTCGTTGAAGCCTGGAGTGACGCGCCGCCCTGCCAGATCGAAGCGGCGCGTGTCCGGCCCGGCGAGAGCGAGCATCTCTCGGCTCGTGCCTATCGCGAACACACGACTGCTGCAGAGCGCGAGCGCCTCGACCTCCCGCTCGCGGGCGCCGACCGTCAGGATCTTGCCGTTGTACAGGATCGTGTCGGGACGTGACGCCCAGCGGGCCAGGGCGACAGCGCTGGCACCGAGCCCGGCGGCAAGAAAGATACGGCGGCTGACCGCTTTCATCCTGCCCATTGTCTTCGTGCCGCCGCGCTTGGCAAGCGACGTCTTGCGCTCCTGGCCGCCGCGAATGTCAAGAGCCCGGGCTGAAAAGCGCCGCGCACTGACAGATCTCTTCGTTAACTGCTGACGCCAAGCGGCTGCCGCTTCGTTGAGCATGATGGCAGAACCCGGAACGGAGCAATCGATCGTCATGAGCCCCACCCGCCGCGCCGCGCTGCTGTATACGGGCGTCAGCCTGGCGGCACTGGTCGTCGCCGTGATCGTGGCCTTGACGTTCCTGGACTGGAACCAGTTCAAAGGCCCGATCGAACGGTTGGCCAGCGCCCGCTTCGGTCGCCAGGTGAAGATTGCCGGTCCGCTCGAGGTCCGGATCTGGTCGCGTACGCCCACCGTGACCGTTTCGGGCCTCACCATCGGCAATCCACCGTGGGAAGCGGATCGGCCAATGGCCACGATCGAGCGCCTGCAGGTACAACTGGAGCTGCTCGCATTGCTGCGCGCGCACCTGGTGCTCAGGCACGTGGAATTGACGCACCCACAGCTGTACCTGCATCAGGAGAAGTCGGGAAGGGCCAATTGGACCTTCGAGAATCAGGCCCCGACCAAAGCGCGCGCCTCGAAGCCAGCCGCTCTGCCGGCGATGAGGGACCTGGTGATCGACTCGGGCAAGTTGACTCTGGTCGACGAGCTTCGCCGACTGCGGCTCGAGGGAACGGTGCAGGCGCACGAGAAGCCATCGAGCGCCGATCCGCGGCCGTTTCACATCAAAGCGGTGGGGACCATCAACAAGGGGCCGTTCAAGCTCGATGTCGCAGGCGGACCGCTGCGCGCCTTGAGTCCCGACCAGCCCTATCCGTTCTCGTTGGCGATTGCAGCGGGCGAGAATGAGATCCAGGCAGAAGGCAAGGTTCTCAAGCCCTTCGATCTCGCCGACCTCGAGCTGCAGATCGAAGCCCAGGGCCGGGATCTGGCCGAGCTCTATTACCTCACGCAGATCACGCTGCCGAACTCGCCGCCCTACAAGGTGCGGGCTCGCATCGTACGTCATGGCATGCACTTCTCGGTCGAGGACATCGCCGGTTCCTGGGGCGGAAGCGATGTGTCGGGATCGACCGAGATCGACGCCTCTACCAAGCGACCGTCCGTCAGGGCGGACTTGCTCTCGCGTCACCTCTACCTCAAGGACTTTGCGGCGGTCACTGGGAGCAAAGCCGAGGCTACTCCGGCCTCTCTGGACACGAAGCGACCCGGCACGGCGAAAACGCCGACGGCGACGCCCGCCCCCAACGCGAATGCGTCGCAGCTCTTTCCCGACGCGCACCTGCAGGTGGAGCGGCTGCGCGCCGTGGACGCCGACCTGCACTTCCGAGCCACTTCCATCGAGGCAGGCAAAGTGCCGATCACGCGGCTCGCCTTGCACGTCAAGCTTGCTGACGGCACGCTGACCCTCGAGCCGTTCCAGTTCGAGATGCCGCAGGGCCGTGTCGACGGGACGGTGCGTATCGACACCGCTAACACTCCACCCAAGGTACGCATCGAGTCCCGCGCCCGGGACATCCGCCTGTCTCAGTTCAAAGGCGCGGGACCTGACGCAGTCCCGCCACTCGATGGAACGCTCGAGGCGCGCGCCGTCATCGAGGGTACGGGCGATTCGGTGCACAACCTCATGTCCGATGCCAACGGGTCGATGACCTTTGTGATTCCCAACGGCGACGTCCGCTCCGCTTTCGCAGAGCTGGCCGGGATCGATGTTGCCAAGGGCATCGGTCTTCTGGTCGAAAAAGGCAACGACCGCATGCCGGTGCGCTGTGCGGTGGCGCAATTCGATCTCACGAGCGGCACCGCTCACGCGAAGGACATCGTTTTCGACACCGAGAATGTGCTGATCACCGGTGAGGGGCAGATCTACATGGGGCCGGAAAAGCTGGATCTCACGCTTCAAGGCGAGCCGAAGAAGCCGCGCCTGATGCGACTGCGCGCGCCGGTCGAGGTCAAGGGAGTGCTGCTCAAGCCCAGTTTCCGGCTCGAACCCGGTCATGTGCTCAAGCAAGGCACGATTGCTGCGGCACTCGGTGCGCTGTTGACACCGCTCGCAGCGGTGCTCGCCTTCGTGGATCCAGGCCTGGCCAAGGACCAGAATTGCGCGCAGCTGATCGCGCAGGCGCAGCAGCGCCAAACCCGTGCGGCGGAAAGTCCGACCGCGCAACCACAGCGTCGATGACTTGCAGGAATCGGAGGCACTCATGAAACACGTGAGCGACTGGCGTGGACACTACGACGACTATCCCTACGTGGCGCTGGGCGCGGCACTCGGCGCCGGTTTGTTGCTCGGGGCACTGCTGGCTGGGTCCAAATCCAACTCCGGCAACAGCTCCGAGCTGCGCTGGCACCCGCGGCTCGCCGCCCGGATCCCTTCCGAGGGACAGCAGATTCTGCGCAACTGGATCAACATTGCCGCCGCGGCCTACCGCGTGGCAGAGACGCTTTTCAGGGTCGCTCCCACGCTGCGGGAACAGCTCACCGGGGCGCGGCGATCGGGGCGCGCAGGGCTGCTCGGCTGAGGACTTGGAGGACCCGGAGTAGCATTGCCGGGATGAGCCCGGTTGGGGACCTGGAAGACGACGAGGAGATCGGTGGATCTCCGCCGTGCTATCTGCACGAATCGCGCGCCGATGGCGTTCTGGTCGATGCGCAGCAGGCGCGAGACGTAGCCCAGTGGCGCAAGGCTGAGCGATCGCGGCTGATCGCACTGAGGACTGAGCTGCCGCCGCAGGATCGCGCGCTCAGCACTGCGACGATTGCGCGCAGGCTCGATGAGATGATCGCAGCCCGGTCGACGGAACCCGGCGAGATCGTAAGCGTCTATTGGCCGATCCGCGCCGAGCCGGACTTACGTACCTGGATGCGAGAAGCGTGCGCGCGCGGATTGCGCATCGCCCTTCCCGTCGCGGTGGAGCTCGGCCATGCATTGAGATTTCGGGAGTGGCGACCCGATGCGCCGATGGCTCGGGGCTTGTGGAAGATCCCTTACCCCGCCGCGGGCGAGGAAGTCTCTCCGACCATCGTGATCGCGCCCGTGGTCGGCTTCGATCAGGCCTGCTACAGGCTCGGCTACGGAGGGGGTTTTTTCGACCGCACCCTCGCCACGATGGCGCGCAAGCCGTGGGTCTTGGGTGTCGGTTACGCGGAGCTGCAGATTCCTACGATCTTCCCCCAACCCCATGACATCGCGATGGACTGGATCGTGACGGGCAGCGAGTCGCGCCGCCGTCCCGTTTAGGGCTTCAGTGGTTGTACGGGATGAGCGGCCGCAGCGAGGAATGTTGGGTCGGGCGCCCGCCAAAGGCATGGCGCACATAGATGCCGACCGAGGTCGGGTGATAGTAATCGGTGCGATCGATATCCAGCAGCAATCCCACCACCAGCGCATCGCTCAGCCGTCGCTCGCCGACCGCGGAGGCCGAGAATCCGAGGCCGTTGCTGCGGTAGCCGGTAAACACCGGGGAGCTGAATCCGGAAGGCAGAGGCTGCGTGGTCGCCGCAGCTTGAAGCGCCGGGTCGTCGGGATAAAACGGCTCATCGGCCACCCGGCTCAGGGTATACGACGGCGCGACGCGCATCTTGTATCTCCAGCCGCTTCGCTCCCCTTCGACCTCGAACGGTACCGAGAGACTCAGGTAAGAGTGCGGGCTGTAGTAGCCGCCGCTGCCGAAGGTGTAGTTCTGCAGGTTGTGCTGATAGTTCCAGTAATTGAGGGTGAGGCCGGCATCGGCGCGCGTGTCCGCGGCGGAGTAGAAATTTCTGCTGAAGCTCAGGCGCGCCGCTCCGAGCTCGTTGCTCTCCACGTGCGTCCCGGTCAGCTCCTCGAAGCGGACGCTGCCGGAGATGTCGAAGCTCTCCCGGTAGAGGCCGAATCCTGCATACGGGCCGGTCTGAACCACGCCACCCCAGGGGGTACCTGACAGCGGATCCCGCAACCCCGCATAGGAGAGCTCGCTGCTGGTAACTGCGCGGCGGGCCACGCCGAATGTCAGGTCCAGCGAGCGCCACGTCGGCGTCCACTCGAGCCCGCCGACGACGTTGGTTACGAGAAATCCGAGGGGCGTCGTGCCGATATCCATGGCCAGGGTGGGATTCTGATAGCCGGCGGCGAGGCTCAGCCCCGTCTGCCGCTCGCCCGTCTCGCGTACGGCCGCGCCCGGTCCGGCAAGTTGAAGGGTGCCGAGAAGCGGCGCGGATCCCGGCGCAATGCTGAAGCGACCCGCATCGACCAGCACGGCGTCGGCGCGCGCAGTGAGGCGCGAGCCATCGTCGCGTGCGAAGTCCCAGGCACTCGGCAGGGTGTACAGGTCGAGCTGCGACATGCCGGCATCGCCCGGCTGGTGCCAGCCGATGAGACCCGCGGTCACGCTCGACTCGAGACGTTCATCAACCTGGTCGCTCGCGCGGCGCGCTGCCAGCGCCTCGGAGCCGGTGCTGAGCGCAGCTGCACGCTCAAAGTAGTCCCGTGCGCGGCTCAGGTGCCGCAGCACGAGCTCCGCCCGGCCGGCGAGCATGAGCGCGTCGGGGCGGGGCTGCGGCGCGGCGAGCAGCGACTTCAGCGTGCGCAGCGTCTTTTCTGCAAACCCGAGCGCAAGCTGCCGCCGCGCGAGATTGAGCTCGAGCTCCTCGTCCCCCGCCGTCATGCGCGCTTCGACGGCCGCGAGCTGCGCGCGCGCCAGCACGATATCGCCCGAGTCGGTGAGTGCGCGCACGTAAGACAGTCGTGTATCGAGATCGTCAGGATCCTCAGCGGCGAGAGAGGCCAGCTGATCGCGGGCGGCTCGCGGCCGGTCCGCCGTCAGGTCGAGCTCAGCGCGCGCCACGCGCAACTGCCGATCCTGCGGTTCGGCCGCCAGCAGTGCATCGAGACGCCGCGCCGCGGCCGCATAGTCCTTCTCTTTCTCGAGCGCGCGAATCTCCCGCAGATCGTGGGCACGCTCCAGGTGCGCGAGATCACCCTGTCCTGCGTTATCCAGCGCTTGCGTGGTATGGAGTCTGACGAGGAGCGGACCCAGGCGGGCATCGTCCTCCGCACTGTTGAGCACCTGCGCCCAGCCGAGAAGCACCTGGGGATCCTCCGCGGTCGCTCCGGTAAGGTATGGCTGCACCAGCCCCAGGCCGTGCTCGCGATCGCCGAGCTCGATCCAGGCGTAGGCGAGCTCCTTCGCACGATCGAAGTTGCGTTCGGCCGTCGACTCGACCGCGATGAGCGCCGCGCGTGCGCCGTCGCGGTCACCGGCCGCGCTCAGGCGTCGCGCCTCGGCACGGGCGAGAGCGACGCGCATCCGGTCGCGAAGCGCATTCATGGCTTCGCTGCGATGCGCGGGGTCGATACCATCGACTGCCGCCAGACTTTCCGCATATTGATCGATCTGCGAGAGATAGAGTGCCTGGGCATAGCGCATCTCCGGCAGCTCAGGAGCGACCTTGACGCCCGCGCTCATGAGCTCGCGGCCGCGCGCCGCATCGCCAGCGTCCCGGTAGTACCCGGCGAGCCGATACCGCACCCAGGGGTCGAACGGGGCGAGCCGCACTGCCTCCTCGAGATCGGCGACGGCCGCAGAGGATTTCCCGACCTTCGCTTCCGCGAGGGATCGCTGCGCGAGCGCCGGCGCGAGCAAAGCATCGCGGGACTGAGCCGTCCACTTCGCGGTCAGCGGCCGCGCGTGCAGCAGCGAGATGGCCAGGGTCGTATCCCCACGCACGAGGAGTCGGCGGACGTACGTCTGGAACAGCCAGCTGGATCGGGAGTCGAGCTGCATCGCGCTGCCGAGCAGCTCGTCGGCTTCGGCTGCCTCGCCCTGGGCATCGAGATCCCGGGCGATCGCGATCTCAGACTCGTATTCGCCGTGCTGAAAGGCGAGCGCGGCACGCAGCTCCGCGGCGGAGCGAAGCTCCTGATGCGCCGCAAGCGAAGCGCGGCTGCGATCGAGCCAGCTGCGCGCGCTGATACGGGCCGCGGCGGCGGACTGCCCGGCGGATGACAGGTCCATCGCAAGCTGCCGCTGCAAAGCCGGGACGGCCTGCCCTGCAGTCGTGTCGGACTGCAGTGCGTGCTCCTCGCGCAGACGCCGCTGCTCGCCGCGCAGGGCGACGAGCTCGGTATCCTGCGGATTGCGCACGAGATAGGCGTTGAGTATCGGCTCGGGCGCATGGCCTGCTCCCAGCCGCAGAAGTCCCGAGGCCAACATGCGATCGACATCGTCCTGACGTACGTCGTCGCGCTGCTGCAGTCGATCGAGGAGCGTCACGCCCGCGGCTGCGGAGTCGTACTCCCTCACCATCAGTTGCGCCAGCCCGAGCTGATAGCGTGGATCGCCGGCATGCTGTCGGGCGAGCCCCTCGAGGCCACGACGCGCCGCGGCGGCGCCGCCCGGTGTGTGTGCGAGCAAGAGGTAGTACTCGATGCCGAGCGCGCCACCGGGCGCACCCTGCGGGAACAGCCGTGCGAGATCCGCCCTCACCTCAGAGGTGCGGTCGATCTCCACCAGGCGGCGAATGGAGGCGTACTGCAGGCGATCGCGCGTGGCGACACGCACTTCGGTGACGAAATCCCGGGACTCGGTGGACCCTGAGAACCGCCGCTCGAGCTCGGTCTCGACCCGGGAAGCGGCCTCGAAATCATTGAGCCGCAGGTCGACCTCGCCGAGCTCCATCAGCGCCTGCGGCAGATCAGGGCGCGCCGCTACGAGCTTCTTCAGTGCGAGCTGAGCCAGATCGCCGCGCTCGTGCGCCTCCCAGAAGCGTGCGCTGTGGAGCAGCTCCTGGTCAGCCGGCGGCCATGCCGGGGGACCGCCGGCCGCGGCCAGCGCCGTCCCGGAGAGCAGCAATGTCGCGATCAGCCTGCGTGGCACGAGTCGTTCCATCGCGGGTGCAGATTCCCGTGCCGGTCGAAGCGGAAGCGACCATCGAGCCAACCGAGCCCGAAGAGTGTCAGCGCGTCGTTGTAGTAGTGTTGATTGTCGCGCAGCGCTTCAGCCTCGATGCGCTTGCGGAGCTTCAGCACCGCGTCGTCGAGCTTGAAGTGCACCAGCATTGGCAGCAACGCCGCCAGGAAACCGAAAGGTGCTTGTCCCTCGGCCGCCAGACTGTAGGTGTCGATCGACTCGGGTGGCACGTCGCGCGCCGCAGCCGCCGCCACGGGCGCGAACTGCCGCATCAGCCGCTCGGACTGCGGATCCTCATCGGGCAGCATCCCGGCCCAGAGATAAACGCGAATCGCGTTGTAGCTGCCGACGCCGTGGGTCGCGCTATCCGCCGAGAAGCCCTGGTTCTCGCGATACAGAACCCAATCCGAGGCGTAGCCGCGCGGCGCAGAGCCGATGATGACGCGGCCCGATGACTCGAGCAGTCCCGTCCAGGGATCAGCGCCGAAGCGCTGCAACGCCCGCAGCGTCTGGAGCGGAACGTAGCTCGCACTGAGCCGCCAGTTCTGCTGTGACACGAAGCCGCGCGGGCCGGGCAGTAGCGTCGGACCAAGTCCCGGAACGAGAGCCACCTCGTCACGCAGGATCAGCGCCGCCATGGCCTGCGCCTCCTCGGTGTAGCCGGCGTTGTGCCACAGCCGTCCGGCCTCGGCGAGCGTATAGCTCATCCAGAGGTCTGCGTCGGCAGCCGAGTTGCGGTCGAGCACGGACCACTTGCCGTCCTCGGCTCGTCCCCAGCGCCAGGCGGGCAGCACGTGAGCGGGATCGCCCGCAGAAAGATTGTTGTGCGTCCAGTGGAGAACATTCGCGAAGCTCGCCGGGTCGTTAGCGACGAGTGCGAACGTCAGAGCGTAGGCCTGGCCCTCGGAGACCGTGATCGCCTGTGGCGTGCTCGCATCGGCGACCCGTCCGTCCTCACTGATGTAGAGCCGCTTGAAGTCGAGCCACTGCGGCCACGGAGCACAGGGTCCCTCTGCAGCCGAAGCCGCGGCGGTCAGCAGTGCTGTCGCACACAGCACTCCACGAAGCCGGCGCGCCACCACCGGTCACTTCCCTTGGGCTTCCAGACGCTGCTTCACGCGCCGCTCCAGCCGGCCGTACACCAGGAGACCGGCGGTGAGCGCCACGGCCAGCGCCAGTACGATGAGAAGCGCCGCATGATGCGAGAAGTGAAACCAGAGCCACTGCCAGAAGGGCAGCGAGCCCACGTAGTAGACGTCAGTGCCCTCGAAGCTCTGCACCGTGTCGTTGCGCACCACGGCGAGCTCGCCGCGGACCAGCGGCACCCTGCTGTTGTCGTTGAGAGTCGCGACCAGTGAGCGAGCGGCAGCGGCATCACGACCGAGCAACGCGAGCACAGTCCGTCCGCGGCTGAGCGGCGACTCGAAGCCGACGAACGCGGCAAGCGCACCGTCCGCACGCAGCTGCACACGCGGCGCCTCGCCTTCGTGGCTCGCGGTGCGCACGCGCTCGGTGGAGTGCGCCGCCGGTGCGAGCTGGCGGTAGTCACGGTTCAGCTGGCTCAGCATGAGCGGCAGCTCCTTCTTCCAGTGCTCGAGCAATTCCTGCGAGCCATTGCCGCTCAGGATTACGAGGTCGAGGTCGCTGGCAGCCAGGGCCTCGTGGGCATCAAGCAGCCGGTAAGCGAGAGCCACGGCGCCGGTCTGGCGGCCCATGCGTCCGAGAAGGAAGAACATCTCCTCGAGCGCTGCGGCATCGTTCGGGTCCGGCAGCACGAAGGCGGTCTCGGCGAGATCCGCGTAACGCGTAAAAGGGAAGCCGGAATTGGCGAAGAGTGCCAGGTTCGGCAACGCCGTGTAGTGCGCGAACCCCGAGATGTCGACCGTGGAATCCGGGTCGACCGACTCGCGGGTGTTATCGATGAAGATCTCCTTGCACTCCGCCTCGCGATGAAAGTCCATCGAGAACTGGAACATCATCTGGTTGTCGCTCGCCAGCTGAAAAGCCGGGATCAAGAGGCCACGGCTCTGGCGCGAGGCGTCGCTCTGCAGGAGCGGGACCATGAGGTGTCCGCCGCCCTCGGCCTCGGTCTCCGGCACCAGTCGATACGAGCGCAGCAGCTGGTCATTTATGGAGACCGTCAGCACCGAGTTGTCCCGCTGGGCGGGCGCGGTGTAGCGGTAGTGCACATCCACCGGAACCCCCGACTTGTTCCAGGTGAAGAGATCCGGCGGCAGGCGCAGGTTTACCGTCATCGGCTGCGGCGCTACGCCCTGGCCCTGCAGCTGTCCGGGACTGTCGATGAGCTCGCCGAGCCGCACCGGCCGATCGCTGCGTAGCCAGCGCGGAGCGTCGTACGGGGCGCGCCGCTGGTAGTTGACCGACTGGACGGTCGCGGAGCTGCCGCTCAACACGGCATTGCCGAGCACTACCCCCTCAACGGCCTGACGAAGCTGTGTCTCATCCTTGCCCTGGAACACGAGCAGCTTGATCGACGGATCGGCCGGGTGATCGATGACGGTGACGGTCGGCGCGTGAACCTCGGGCAGCGAGAGTCCGCTCGGGCGCGAGTCGTTGGTCGCGAAGACCAGTGCATGCTGCGCCGGTGGCGCATCGAAGCTTACCGGGAAGCGCGCGCCGCGATAGTCGGCGAGCATGCCGAACCAGGAGGAGGCGACGCCGGCCGCGCGCATCACGCCGCGCCCAGCGTGGGTGGCGACCACGATCGGTAGCACGAGGCTGCGATTGTCGTGCTGATCGAAGAATGGGGCCGGCAGCAACGCCAGATCGTCGCGCAGCTCGAGCGGCCTCAGGTTGAGCGTTACGTCGCTGTCGCCGCTGATCTTCACCCATAGCGAGGAATGCTGCGGATCCTCGCACCCGGTGTTGTAGTGCGCGATCAGATCGAGCTGGATGTGGTTGTAGTCGCTGAAGTATCGCGGGTCGAGCGGTATCGAGCGATCGACCTCGTGTCCGGCGTCTGCCTTGGCGAGCGGCAGCGCTGCGACCGTCTGGTTGTTGAGGGTGACTCTGAGATGCGACAGCTCCGGGATGAGCGACGGTGAGGACGTCATGCGCAGATGCAGCGTCGCCCCACTCACCAGCTGGTCCCCACGGATGCCGAAGTCGAGCCCCCCCGTCGCAGCGGCACCCTGCAGCGACATGGCGCCGGAGCCGAGCTCATTGAACGTGGCCCGGACCTCCCTGACGGGCGTTTCCCGCGGCGGCGCGGACGCCGCGACGGCTGCCTCGCCCGCGGTCGCGAGCAAAAGCGTCAGGAGAGCGGCGACAGCACCGCCCCATGTCAACGTCCCCGCCTGCATGGCCTTCGACGGAACTCCACACCCCATTGCAACAGGGGCGCAGATCTAACATACGTCGCCGGACTTCTGCGTTGAGCAACCCTGAACAACGCCAGATTAATTCAAAAAACTGCTACGGACTGCACGCTTGTCGCCGCGCAAGCCCCCCGGATGCCCCTCACAATGCGCATCGCGATGCTCGATGCCAACGAGACCGTCCGGCTGCGCGTGCCGCCGATGCTGACTCCGCCCGGCCGGCCGCTGCAGGTCGGCTGGGCGCAGGAATTTGGCCGCTGGGTATGGCATTTGTTCGTGCTGCGGCCCGATGTCGCGCGTCCGTGGCCGCACTGGGTGCGTGCGCTCCTCGGACCCCTCGTCCGCAGACTCGCCACTGAGATCGGCGTCACAAACGTGCGCAGCGTCCGCGCCTGGGCACTGCATCTCACACTCGTCGACCCTCCCCGGGGATCGTGGTCGAACCCGGAAGAGTATCTGCGAGCGCCGCCGGTCGCCTCGCTTGCCACCCTGCTGCACCATCCGATCGCACCGCGCATCGCGCCGCTCCTCTACGGACTGGCTGCTCGCATGGAGAGCTATTCCGAGGGACTCGCGCGCCGCTACGCTGCGGCAACGCGCTCCACGCGCCTCGCTGTCGGCGTCATGGTGCTCGCGGCGTTCGCGCTGATCGTCTCCACCCCGCTCGATGCAGGTCCGCAGCTCGCGCTCATCGCGGTGATGTGGCTGCTCAGCCTGCTGGTGAGGCAGCTGCCCGGTTATGGCCCGGGGCTGATCCTCATCACGTTTTCCATCGTCGCCTCGTCGCGTTACGTCTGGTGGCGCTGCACGCACACGATAGACTTCAACAGCCCGTTCGAGGCGTTCTTCGGTTCGGGACTGCTCGCCGCCGAGTGCTACACGTGGCTCATCATGCTCCTCGGGTATGTCCAGAATGCGCGCCCGCTGCGGCGCAAGCCGGTGGCGCTGCCGAGGGACCGGGCGCTCTGGCCGAGCGTGGATATCTACGTGCCAACCTACAACGAGCCGCTCGAGGTCGTGCGGGCGACGGTACTGGCCGCACTCAATCTCGACTGGCCGGGAGATTGCCTGAAGGTTTACATCCTCGATGACGGCCGGCGCGCGGCGTTTCGGGAGTTCGCCCGCGAATGCGGCGCGGAATATCTGATCCGCAGCAACAACGCCCATGCCAAGGCCGGCAATCTCAACCACGCACTGACGGTCACAGCCGGGGAGTTCGTCGCGATCTTCGATTGCGACCATATCCCGGTGCGTACCTTCCTGACCACCACCATGGGCTGGTTCCTGAAGGACCCGAAGTGCGCGATGCTGCAAACGCCCCACCACTTCTTCTCCCCGGACCCCTTTGAGCGGAACCTGGGGACGTTCCGCCGCGTGCCGAACGAAGGCAATCTGTTCTACGGCCTGATACAGGACGGCAACGATCTGTGGAATGCCGCCTTCTTCTGCGGCTCGTGCGCGGTGCTCAGGCGCGGCCCGCTGGAGGAGGTCGGCGGCATCGCCGTCGAGACCGTGACCGAGGATGCGCACACCGCCCTCAAACTGCACCGGCGCGGCTACAACACTGCCTACCTGCGCGAAGTGCTCGCCGGCGGCCTCGCGACCGAGAGCCTCTCGGGACACATCGGCCAGCGCATCCGCTGGGCGCGCGGCATGGCGCAGATCTTTCGTCTCGACAATCCCCTCTTCGGATCCGGGCTCAGCGCGTTGCAGCGACTGTGTTACAGCAACGCGATGCTGCACTTCTTCTCCGGAGTCCCCCGGCTGGTATTCCTGACCGCTCCGCTCGCGTACCTCTATTTCCAGTTCCACATCATCAATGCGGCCGCGGCCACCATTGCACTCTACGCGACACCCCATCTGGTGCAGTCGAGCCTCGCCAACTCCCATATCCAGGGACGCTTCCGCCATTCGTTCTGGAACGAGGCCTACGAGGCGGTATTGTCCTGGTACATCGCGCTGCCGACGACGGTCGCCCTTCTCGCCCCGCACCGGGGCAAGTTCAACGTCACCGCCAAGGGTGGCCTGGTCGAGCGCGACTTCTTCGACTGGCGCATCTCGACTCCGTACCTCGTGCTCGTGCTCCTCAACATCGGCGGTGCCCTGCTGGCCATTCCCCGGTTGCTGTTCTGGAACGCCTTCGAAGCCGACACCGTGGTGCTCAATCTCATCTGGACTCTCTTCAATATCGTGCTGCTGGGCGCGGTGCTGGGTGTCGCAGCCGAGACGCGCCAGGTGCGCTCGACGCCACGCGTTCCGAAGCGCCTGCCGGCGACGCTGCATCTCTCCAGCGGAGGATGGATCGCCTGTGAGACCAGCGACTTTGCGATGGGAGGTCTTGGCCTGCGACTCAAGGTGCCCCAATCGTTCAGCGTCGGTATGCGTCTTCGCGTCACTCTCGAGGCCGATGATGGCCAGCACGACTTCCCGGTCGAGGTGGCCACCGTACGCGGCGATCAGCTCGGCCTGCTGCTGGGTGACCTCACTGTCGCGCAGCAGCGTGACTACGTGCGCTGCACGTTCGGCGCGCGCGACGCGTGGAAGGGCTGGGACAGCGGCATCGCGGAGGACAAGCCGCTCGCGAGCTTCGCCGAGGTGTTCTCGTTCGGCGCGACAGGATACGTGCGCCTTCTCCAGAGCATTTATAACCGGGCGATCCTGTGGCTGCGAAGCAGCCGGCTCGCGCCTGCTTCGAAGTAGCGGCAGAGCAGCGACGTATGGGTCTGTGGAGCGCCTATTTCTTCGCCAAGCTGGTGCTGTACGCGCTGGGATACATGGATTTCAGCCCCTGGCTGAATCTCGCCCTCGCGGTATTCACGGTTCTGCCGCCGCAGAATGCGCATCAGCGCCTCGCGAAGAACCTGATCGCGGTGCCGTCGGGAATCCTGCTCCTCTACCACGACTCCTGGCTGCCCCCGCTCCCACGAGCCATCGAAGTGGCTCGCAACCTCAGCACCTTCAGTGCCGCGTATCTCTGGGAGCTCGCAGGGCGGCTGGTGAGCCTCAAGCTCCTCCTGGGCGTAGCGGCTCTGGTCGTCCTCTACGCACTGGCGCGCCGCAAGCTGCGCCTGAGTACCTTTGTTTTCGCAGGGATTCTCGCGGTGCTCTTCACGCCCGAAGCCAAGTACCTCGCCGTCGCATCGGCACCTAAGACTGCGAGTGCGACGACTGCCGCCCGTGCAGAGGAGGTCGACCTCACTCCGGCGGCACTCGACGACCAGCTCGCCCGGTTCTACGCGCAGCAGAAACAGGTGCAGGTCCGATTCGCGCATCCGGCTTCCGACGATCCGGCCTTCGATATCGTGATCCTGCACATCTGCTCGTTGTCGTGGGACGATCTGCGGGCGCTGCAAGTCGGTCCGGACGCGCTGTTTGGCGGCTTCGACGTCGTGCTCACCAATTTCAGTTCCGCGGCGAGCTACAGCGGTCCCGCCGCCATCCGCGTGTTGCGCGGCACGTGCGGTCAGACCCCTGAAGCCCGGCTCTACGACCCTCCCGGTGAGGGTTGCCTGGTGGTCACGGGCTTGCAGAACGCGGGATTTGAGCCGCAGTGGGCCATGAACCACGACGGTCACTTCGGTAACTTCTTCGCCGACGTGCGCGATCGTGGCGGACTGGCGGTGCCGCTGCAGGACAACAGCGGCGCAACTGCGGCCGAGACGGCATTCGACGGCACGCCCGTATACAGCGACTACTCGGTACTTTCGCGCTGGTGGGCGAAGCGCCGTGCGAATCCGGCACCGCGCGTCGTTCTCTACTACAACAGCATCAGCCTGCACGACGGCAACCGCCTGATGGAAAACGGACACGCCGATCCTTCGTACGGCCCGCGCTTCGCCAGATTCAGCAGTGACATCACGAGATTTCTGGATCTGCTCAAGGCTTCCGGCCGACGCGTCGTGCTCGTACTGGTTGCCGAGCATGGCGCCGCCCTGCAAGGCGACCGCCGCCAGATCCAGGGACTGCGCGAGATACCGACTGCAGCCATCGCTCACGTTCCCGTCGCGATCGCCCTCATCAATGCGCCGCGATCGGCACCGACCCCGCAATCGAGGATCGATACGCCGACCAGTTACCCGGCGCTGAATGAGATACTGTCGCGTTTCATCAGCCACAATCCATTCGCGACACCCACGGCAGGCCTCGGCGACTACGTCGAGACGTTGCCGCAGACTCCCTTCGTCGCCGAGAACAACGGGACGACCGTCATTCGTGCGGGCGCGCACTACATGATGCGCTCGCCCGACGGCACCTGGTCGAATCTGGACGGGATCGGAGAGCCGCGGCCCTGAGCCGTAAAGGCCAAGCCCTGCAGCGGGTCGCTTGAGAATCCCCCGCGTAATCCGCGAACATGGGTAAGAGATCCGATGCGACTGGGCTTTCAACACAGCTATAGCGCCTTGCCGGGCCGTTTCCACGTGCGCGTGGCCCCCACCGCCGTGGCGAACCCCCGGGTCGTCGTCTTCAATACGCCTCTTGCCGCTGAGCTCGGCCTCGACCCGGGCTTGCTCGAAGCGGAGGCGGCCTCACTCCTCTCCGGAAACCGTCTGCCGGAGGATGCGGAGCCGATCGCCATGGCTTACGCCGGCCACCAGTTTGGTGTCTTCGTGCCGAGCCTCGGCGATGGCCGCGCAGTCCTCCTTGGCGAGCTGCGCGCACGCGACGGCAGCCTGCGTGACCTGCAGCTCAAAGGCGCAGGCCTGACTCCCTTTTCCCGCAACGGCGACGGACGCGCGGTGCTCGGACCCATGCTGCGCGAATACCTCATCAGCGAAGCGATGCACGCCCTCGGCGTTCCCACCAGCCGGTCTCTCGCGGTGGTCACGACGGGCGAGCCGGTATATCGCGACGGCGCACTGCCCGGTGCCGTGCTGGCCCGCGTCGCTGCCAGCCACATGCGGGTCGGAACTTTTCAGTATTTCTCGGCGCGTAATGACATCGATTCGCTGCGGTACCTGCTCGATTACCTCATCGCGCGACATTACCCCGCCGCTCACGAGAGCGCGGTGCCCGCGCTCGCCGTGCTGCAGGAAGTCGCCCAACGCCAGTGCAGGCTCATTGCGGACTGGATGCGGCTCGGCTTCATTCACGGTGTCATGAACACCGACAACATGGCGCTCTCGGGCGAGACCCTCGACTACGGCCCGTGCGCCTTCATGGATGAATACGACCCCAAGACCGTCTTCAGCTCCATCGATCACGCCGGGCGCTATGCCTATGCCAACCAGCCGGTGATCGCCCAGTGGAATCTCGCACGCTTCGCTGAAGCACTGCTGCCGCTCATCGACTCCGACCCCACGAAGGCGGTCTCGCTGGCGAGCGCCGTTCTCGAGCCTTTCATCGCGCAATTCGACACGCACTTCCTCAGCGCAATGACCACCAAGCTCGGTCTCTCTACGACGCTGGAGGGTGATGTAGAGCTCGTCCGGCACCTGCTCGCCACGATGCAGCGCTCGCACGCGGATTTCACGCTCACGTTCCGTCGGCTGGCCGCGGTGGCGGAGGATCCCGCCGACGTGGCGCCGCTGCGCGAGCTCTTCAACGCGGATGCCGAGCTCGACGCGTGGCTGTCGCAGTGGCGGCAACGCCTGACGAAAGACCCGCAAACCGCAGCGGAGCGCGCGCACGGCATGCGCGCTGCAAACCCCGCCTTCATCCCGCGCAATCATCGCGTGCAGGCCGCGCTCGACGCCGCCGAGGGCGGCGACTACCAGCCATTCCGAAAGCTGCTCGCGATTCTGCAGCGACCGTACGACGATCAACCCGCGGTCAGCGAATATAGTCTCCCGCCGCAACCCGCGGAGCGTGTGCTGCAGACTTTCTGCGGGACATGACGCCGCGCTTCCACGGCCAACCAACACGCTGTAAGCTCAGCGCACTTCCAACCCAAAGGCTCGGCTGTCATGCAGTGGCTCCTCCTGCTGCCCGTGCTGCTTTCACTGTGCGGTTGTCATACCGCCGTCCTTTCGCCCGCAGGTCCGGTGAGCGAGGGCGAGCGCACCATCCTGCTCGACTCGCTCGCCATCATGCTTTGCATCGTCATTCCTACCATTGCGGCGACGCTCATGGTCGCGTTCTGGTTTCGCGCATCCAACACGCGCGCGGTCTACCTGCCGCGATGGGCTTACTCCGGAAAGCTCGAGCTCCTCGTCTGGTCCATTCCCGCGCTGGTCATTTTTTTCCTCGGCGGCATTGCGTGGGTCAGCGCTCACCTGCTGGATCCCGCCGAGCCGCTGAAGTCCGATGCCGAGCCGCTCACAGTCGAGGTCGTCTCGCTCGACTGGAAGTGGCTCTTCATCTACCCGCGTCAGGGCATCGCCAGCATCAATCGCATGATCGTGCCGGCGGGAGTGCCCCTCAGCCTCAGGATCACCTCCGCCAGCGTGTTCAACGTGTTCTTCGTACCGCAGCTCGGCAGCGAGATCTACTCGATGTACGGGATGACGACCCGCCTCAATCTCGAAGCCGACCGCCCGGGTGACTACTTCGGGCTGTCCGCGCACTTCAGCGGCGACGGCTTCCCCGGCATGGCCTTCGATGTGCGGGCGGTTGCGCCGCAGGAGTTCACCAGCTGGGTCGCCGCAACGCGCCGGGCCGGGCCGACACTGGATGATGCCGCCTATCGAGGCCTGCTGAAGCAGAGCCAGGACGTCACCCCCTACACGTATCGTGCGATACGTGCCGGCCTTTTCGATGATGTCGTCGGCGAGAAGTTACCGCCCGGTGAAGGACCGGAGCAGCACTGACAACGGACCTCAACGATGTTCGGAAAACTGACCTGGCAAGCCATCCCCTTCGATCAGCCGATACCGCTCGCGGCCGGCGTGCTGGTGGTGTTCGGTATGGCGGCGGTGGTGATCTGGATCGCGGTGAAGGGCTACGTCCCGTATCTGTGGCGCGAGTGGATCACCAGCGTCGATCACAAGCGCATCGGCATCATGTACTGCCTGCTGGCTGCCGTCATGCTGCTGCGCGGCTTCATCGACGCACTGATGATGCGCTCGCAGCAGGCCATGGCGTTTCACGCCGCAGGCTACCTGCCTCCCGAGCACTACGACCAGATCTTCTCAGCGCACGGCACGATCATGATCTTCTTCGTGGCGATGCCCTTCGTCATTGGACTCATGAACTTTGTCGTGCCGCTGCAGCTCGGTGTGCGCGATGTGGCGTTTCCCACGCTCAACTCGGTCAGCTTCTGGCTGAATGCCGCCGGCGCGTTGCTCGTCAATGTCTCCCTCGTCATCGGCGAGTTCGCACGCACCGGCTGGCTGCCTTATCCGCCGCTCTCCGAGCTCAGCTACTCTCCCGGCGTCGGTGTGGACTACTATCTTTGGGCCATCCAGATCTCCGGCGTCGGCACGCTCATGACGGGCGTCAACATGGTGGCCACCATACTCAAGATGCGCGCGCCCGGCATGAGCTATTCGCGCATGCCGATCTTCTGCTGGACCTCGCTCGCTTCGAGTCTGCTGATGGTGGCTGCCTTCCCGATCCTCACCGCGACACTGGCGATGCTGCTGCTCGATCGCTACTCCGGCTTTCATTTCTTCACCAATGAGGCCGGCGGCAACGCGATGATGTTCATGAACCTCATCTGGGCGTGGGGACACCCGGAGGTCTACATCCTCATCCTCCCGGCGTTCGGAGTGTTTTCGGAAGTGGTTGCCACTTTCTCCGGCAAACCCCTGTTCGACCGCCGCTCGATGATCATCGCCACGATGGCGATCTGCATCCTGTCGTTCACCGTCTGGCTGCACCACTTCTTCACGATGGGTGGCGGCGGCGATGTCAACGGCTTCTTCGGCATCGCCAGCATGGTAATCGCGGTGCCAACAGGAGTGAAGATCTTCAACTGGCTCTTCACCATGTACGGCGGCCGCATCCGCTTCAGCTCCCCCATGCTTTGGGCGGTCGGTTTCATGGTGACGTTCGTCATCGGTGGAATGACCGGCGTATTGCTCGCCTCGCCGGCAGCTGACTTCGTGCTGCACAACAGCCTGTTTCTGGTCGCGCACTTTCACAATGTGATCATCGGCGGTGTGCTGTTCGGCGCTTTTGCCGGCTACACCTACTGGTTCCCCAAGGCCTTCGGCTTCACGCTCGATGAGCGCCTCGGCAAGCTCGCATTCTGGTTCTGGCTGATCGGCTTCTACGTTGCCTTCATGCCGCTCTACGTCCTCGGCCTCGAGGGCATGACGCGGCGGATGCAGCACTACGACCGTCCCGAATGGCATCCCTGGCTGCTCGTGGCCGCGCTCGGTACTTTGCTGATTCTTTGCGGTATCGCGCTGCAGATCGCGCAGTTGTGGGTGTCGATTCGCGACCGGGCGCGCCGCAATGATCCGACCGGCGATCCCTGGGACGGTCGCTCGCTCGAGTGGGCGACCCCGTCGCCACCGCCGGCGTTCAACTTCGCGGTGCTGCCCGTGGTCGAAAGTGACGAGCCGTTCTGGGACGCCAAACGGCACGTGCCTGCGTCCGACTCGCCCGCTGTCGAGGAGCCCGAATACCCGCCCATCGAGATGCCGCGCAACAGCCCGACCGGCTTCGTCACGGCTTTCTTCGCCGTAGTGACCGGCTTCTCGCTCATCTGGCACATCTGGTGGCTGGTGATCGTCGGGCTGGTGGGCGCTTACGCAACGTTCGTAGCCTTCGCCTGGCGTGACAGGCACGAGACAACGATCTCGTCCGCAGAGGTCGCGCGCGTGGATCACGCGCATCGGTCTGCGCGCGCGCAGCCGTTGCGCGCTCGAGAGCCGCTGCTTTGAGTACCTCTGCGCTTCGCCTCGGGCAGGACCCTTCCTTCGGCCGGGCCGCAAGCGCGCATGGCGCGGCGAGCGGTCATGGGCCCGGCGGACCGGCGCCCAAGCGCATCGTCGTCGGCTATGGATTCTGGATCTTCCTGTTGTCCGACGTTGTCATGTTCTCGGCCTTATTCGCCGCCTACGCGGTGCTCTTCAAGAGCACCGCGGGTGGCCCGTCGGCCCGCGACCTGTTCGACCTGCGCAACACGGCCACCGAGACTGCGTGCCTGCTCGCGTCGAGCTTCACCTGCGGAATGGCGAGCCTTGCCGTCGGACAGCGTAGCCAGAAGTGGACGCAGATCGCGCTGCTCGTCACCGGGCTCCTGGGTTTCGTCTTCCTCGTGCTGGAGTTTCGTGAGTTCTCAGGCCTCGTCGGGCGCGGCGCCGGGCCCGGCCGCAGTGCATTCCTGTCGTCATTCTTCACTCTGGTTGGATGCCATGGCGCGCACGTGTGCGCCGGACTCCTCTGGCTCGGCACGATGATGGCGCAGTTCTACGCCAAGGGGTTCCGGATCGACATCCGTCACCGCTTCCTCTGCTTCAGCCTCTTCTGGCACGCCCTGGACATCATCTGGGTCGCCATCTTCAGTCTGGTGTACCTGGTGGGCACCCTGCCACCGGAGCTTCTGCCATGAGCAACGAGCTCGAGTTTGAATACGACGCGGGGTCCTACGTCGGCCGCGACCGGACACCGGGCGAACCGTCCGAGGAAGAGAGGCCTCCACTACGGCAGGAGGTACGCGGCTATCTTCTCGGGCTGGCCCTCGCCACCCTGCTGACAATCGCTTCCTTCTGGGCAGTGGAGACGCATTTGATCTACCGGCCCGGGGCGGCGGTCGCGCTGCTGGTGCTCGCGGTCGCGCAGATGGGCATACACCTCATTTTCTTCCTGCACATCACCACCGACCCCGATAATGCCAACAACGTCCTCGCGCTCGCCTTCGGGGTGCTGATCGTGTGCCTGGTCGTCTTCGGCTCGCTATGGGTCATGAGTCATCTCAACCACGGCATGCTGCCGATGCAGCAACTGATGCAGATGCAGTCCTGACGATCGGACACGCACGCACCGCAGGTGCACTGAACACTGCCGGCTGAAACGCCGGGAACCTGCGGCTTACGGCACCGTAACGGCGCGTGCGGTCGTGCCGGCGCGGCTGAAGTCGAAGCGAACCTGCATGAGCCGCGATGACGGTTTGTCCGCCGGCGCGAAAGTCCACTTGCGCGCGGCCTCGACGGCGAGACGCTCGAAGTAGCGGCTCGGGCCGGGTCGATCGGCGTGTACCACGATCACCCTGCCCGCCCTGTCGACACTCACTCGGACCCACACCATGACGTGACCCTGGATGGTCTCACGGGCGCTCCGCGGAACAGAGGGAATCACCTCGTGGAGCGGCGACGGCGCAGCGGAGCCGCCGGTGCGCGGCGTACTCGCCGTGGTGCTCGCGTTGGCCGGTGCCGCCTCGGGCTGCGTCACGGCGGCGGCCGCGGCGGAGGTGGCAGGCACCTCGGTCGCAACGGTCGCTGCGGTGGCGTCGGGCGAGGCTTGTACGACGGCAGCTGCCGGGGGAGTCGTCGCCTGATGGGATTTGCGAATCTGATGTACCGCCAGCCAACCCAGCACCACTGCGGCGGCGACCACGGTGGCCACAACGGTCAGTGAGGTTCGCCGCTCCCGCGCCGGCGGTTCCACCCCGATGTCCAGCACGCGTTGCTCCGGGACTGGCGGCACCATCCGTGCAACGGGCACCGGCTGCTGCGCCGGTGGTGGGTTCACCGGCGTGGCGAGCACGCGCGCTTCCCGGGCAGGCGCTTCCGGCGGCAAGGGTGTTTCCGCCGGCAAGGGTGCTTCCGGCAGCAACGGCCGCGCCGACCGTCCCTCGATCCAGTCGCGGAGCGCGGCGACATCGGGCCGCTCCTCCAGACGACTGCTGAGACAGCGCGCAATGATCTCGCGGAATTCCGCAGAGACATCCTCGGAAAAGGCAATCGTATCCTTGGCTCCGCCGCTCGACGCCGGCGGTGCATGGCCGGTCAGCGCCTCGACGAGCGTGCGGCCGAGACCCTGGATGTCGGTGGAGGTGGAACCGCTCATGCGAACCGTGTCGCTCGCCAGCTTCAGTTGCTCCCCAACCACCAGGATGTTCGTCGGCTTCAGTCCACTGTGAACAAAGCTCCTGCCATGCAGAAACGCCAGGGCATCGAGCGCCGGAACCAACATCTCCCGCGCTTCATCCTCCGTCAGAACGCGGTGCAGCAGCAGTTGCGCGAGTGTCTGATCGGCGTATTCCATGACCGCGTATGCGCAAAACAATCCATCGAGCTCGCAGCGCCCGATATCGAGCAGCGTCAGCAGGTGAGGATGAGCGAGGTCGGAGGCGATGCGCCAGCGCGAGAGCTGCGAGTCGACGAGCGCCATATCGCCCTGACCGGCAGGAACTAGCTTGATCGCGACTGTGGCAGGCTGGCGCTGCGGTAGCGCCGTGAGAAACACGCCGCTGTGGCTCGAGGCACCGAGATAGCGTTGCAGAGGAAACGCGCCGTTGACGACGTGTCCCTGCCACTTCTCCCAGAGCTGGCTCATCGATTCTCTTGTTTGCAGTTCATGAGACCCGCAGCGCAGCCGGAATGATGTCTGCTGCCATGGTCACTATAATCAGCGTCCCTCGCGCGAATCTGCGAAGACGCTCACGCAGGCGGCGTTGTACATGGTCGACAGCCCCACTTCCACTGCCGAGCGAAGCATCCCGCCGCTCCTCTACGGCACCGCGTGGAAAAAAACCGACACCAGGAGCCTCGTCGAGACGGCAATCCGCTGCGGATTCCGCGGGATCGATACGGCGTGCCAGCCGAAGCACTATGACGAGCGCGGCGTGGGCGAGGCTGTCGACGCCTGCCTGCGAGACGATGGGGTATCGAGCGGCAGGCTCGCGCGGGCCGACCTGTACCTGCAGACCAAGTTCACCCCCCTGTCGGGTCATGACCCGACACGGATTCCATACGACTCCGCGGCACCGCTGCCAGAGCAGGTGAGACAGTCCTTCGGGACTTCGCTGCGGAATCTGCAGACGAACTACGTGGATGGCCTGCTCCTGCATTCACCTCTTCCGTCCGCCGCACAGACGCTGCAAGTCTGGCAGGCGATGGAGACGCTGGTCGACGCCGGCGTCGTGAGACACCTCGGGATCAGCAACTGCTACCGTCTCGAGCAGCTGCGAGCGCTGCGCGATTCGGCGCGCATCAAACCTAGCCTGGTCCAGAACCGATTCTATGCGGATACCGGCTACGATCGCGAGATCCGCGCGTTCTGCCGGCAACAGCAAATCATCTACCAGAGCTTCTGGACGCTGACTGCGAACCCGCACGCGCTCGCGCATCAGTCGGTCGCCGACCTGGCCGCGAGGCACCGCCGCACACCGGCGCAGATTTTGTTCAGATATCTGACACAAGTGGGCGTGGTCCCGCTGACCGGCACGCGCTCTCGGGCGCACATGGGCGAAGACCTGTCGATCTTCGAGTTCGAGCTCTCCGGGCCCGAGCGCGCGGCGATGGACGCGCTCTTCTGAGGCCGCTAAGCGCTCTTCAGCCGCACCGGGAGCGAGCGGATGCGCCTGCCGGTCGCCGCGTAGATCGCATTCGTCAACGCCGGAATGACCGGCGGCAACGCCGGCTCACCGAGCCCGGTCGGCGGCTTGTCCGACTTGACCCAGGCGATCTCGATCTCCGGTGTCATGGGCATGCGCGCCAGCGGGAAATCGTCGAGATTCCCCTGCTGCACGACTCCGTCGACGAACTCGATAGCCTGACCGGTGAGTGCCTGTGCGAGGCCGTCGATCACCGCTCCGCGCACCTGGTTCTCGGCCCCCATGGGATTGACGATCTGGCTGCCGACATCCCCCGCCACCCACACCTTGTGAACGGTGACGGCGCCGTCGGCGACGCTCGCCTCTACCACTTCCGCAAAGTAGCCGAGATGCGAGAAATAGAATGCGAGCCCTTTGCCCCTCGCCGGCTGGGCAGGCTTGTGCGCCCAGCCGGAAGTCTGCACGACCTTCTCGATCACATCCCGCGCGCGGCCGGTGTCGAATGCCGGGCGGTGATCGGGTGCGGCGACCTCGCGGCGGGCTCCCAGCAGGCGCAACATCAGCTGCGGCAGATCGGTTCCGACCGCGGCTGCTACCTCATCGAGAAACGACTGTGACACGAAGCAGAGCGCGTTGGAGGCGGGTGCACGCAGCGCGCCGGTCGTCACCACGGTCGGCATCATCGACTGGCGGTAGCGCAGGTGGGGGATGAGGCCCGCGGGCGGCATGGCGAGGTTGAGCCCGGCAGCTCTCGCCGTGGTCTTACCATCGCCGAAGGTGATGAAGTGGTCGGTGAAGGCGCTGAGCTCGCCGTTGGCGTCGATGCCGGCCTCGAGGTTGTGCCAGCCTCCAGGCCGGAAGTAATCGCGACGAATGTCGTCCTCGCGCGACCACAGGAGCTTGATCGGGACTCCGGGAACGGCCCGGGCAATGGCCGCGACCTGCACCATATAGTCGTTCATCAGCCTGCGGCCGAACCCGCCGCCTGCACGCGTCAGGTGCAGCGTGACGTTTTCCGGCGCGATGCCGAGCGCCTTCTGAAGCGCCTCGATCCCGCGCTGCGGAGTTTGACTGGGAGCCCAGACCTCGAGTCGGCCGTCGCGGTAGCGCGCGGTGCAGTTCTGCGGCTCCATCGGTGCGTGGGCGATGAACGGGTAGTCATAGCGTGCTGCGATCCGCTTGGCGGATGAGGCGAGCCTCGCAGCCGGATCGCCGTCGACGCGCAGATCCGTGCCGACGCCGCTGGCGATGGCGGCCTCGGCCTTCTCGCGATACACGGAGGAACTGTGACCCTTGGCCGCGCTGAGGTCCCACTCCACGACAAGCTTCGAGCGAGCCTGGTTGGCGAGCCACCAGTGGGTCGCAACGATCGCGATACCATCCGCCAGTCCCCCGTCCGGGTCGCCATTTCCGAAGATCGGCACCACACGGTGGACGCCGGGTGCGCGCTGCGCCGCTTCGATATCGACCTTGACGAGCCGACCGCCGTGCGCCGGGGCCACCTCGTATACGGCATGCAGCATCCCGGGAACTCGGGTGTCGACGCCGAAGACCGCTTCGCCGCCCACGATCTTCGCGCTATCGACGCCCACGGTCGGGCGCCCGATGATCGTGAATTGCGCAGGTTGCTTGAGGGGAACCGTGCTCAAATCCGGTGGAGTGAGCGTCGCCGCTCGCGAGGCTACCTCGCCGTACCCGATGGAACGCCCCGAAGCCGCGTGCCGAATTCGGCCCCTCGAGGTGGTCAGCTCCCCGGTCCCGACGTGCCAGCCGTCCGCCGCGGCTTGCAGCAGCATGGCGCGCGCGGCGGCCCCGACCTGACGCATGGGCATCCAGTTCTCGGTCGTCGCGGTACTGCCGCCGGCATACTGCTCCCCGTAACGCGCCTGATCCACGTCCGCCTGGACGATGCGCACCTGTGCCCAGTCGCAATCGAGCTCATCCGCCACCATCATCGGCAAGGACGTTTTGACGCCCTGGCCGATCTCCGGATTCTTGGCGACGATGGTGACGGTGCCGTCGGGCGCGATGGAAACGAAAGCCGAAAGCGGCGCGGGCCCCGAGTGTTGCGGCTCGCTTGCGTTCGCAACCTGGACGGGTAGCGGGATCAGTGCCTCGAGCGCGAGGCCGCCACCGGCCAGCAAAGACGCCTTGAGGACCGTGCGGCGATCGAAGCCGGCGCGAGTCCTCTCAGGCGGCACGGTCGCTCTCCTGCGGCAGACCGGCGGCGATCCGGATCGCGCTTCGGATCCGGTTGTAGCAACCGCAGCGGCAGATGTTTCCGGCCATGGCCGAGTTGAGCTGGTCGTCGCTGGGCCGCGCGGTCTGTGCGAGCAGCGCGCACGCGGACATGATCTGTCCTGCCTGACAGTAGCCGCACTGCATGACATCGATCTCGAGCCAAGCCCGCTGCAGACGCGCACCGATCTCGGTGTGACCGACATGCTCGATCGTCTGGATCTTCGCCCGTCCGACACGGCCGACCGGTAGCTGACAGGACCGACGGGCCGCGCCATCGACGTGGACGGTGCAAGCCCCACAGAGACCTTTGCCGCACCCGTACTTGGTGCCGGTGAGCCCCAACTCGTCGCGCAGCACCCAGAGCAGCGGCATCTCCGGCGGCACGTCGACTTCGCGCATCACGTCATTGATTTCGAGTCGGTACGGCATACGGCCACCCCGTGCAGAGATGCGGGAATATATCGCTCCTCGCGGCGATGGGGGAACGGCTCCGCGGCCTGCGAGCTTCGGCGCGCGCCGCCAGGCTGCACCTCGAGCGCAGCCGGGTCGGTCCGCCCGCGTGATCGCGATCACAGTTCTCCGCTGCGGCGCGAATTCATCCGTGCGCTTTGTGAGTGGCCACCGCCGGGGCCTGGGCAGAGCGTGATAGTTAACCAAATCTCGGCCTGCAACTCGCGGCCCCACGGACTCCCGCTGACATGAAGGCGCTGGATCTTTCGAAAACGATCGTACCTGTGGCCGCCGAGCGGCTTCGTACAGGGCATTACGTGTCGCGCCTCGACCGCCCCTGGACCGACACACCATTTCTCTTCCAGGGCTTCGTCATCGAGAATGACGAGCAACTCGCGAAGCTGCGCGAGCTCTGCAAGGTCGTCTATGTCGAGGTGTCGGGCGCCGAGGCCGCCGAGCTCGGACGCCCCACGCTCGCAGACAAGCCGGGCGGGGGAAAGAAGTCGGCGGATCGCCCCGATCTGCTCACGGAGCTCGCCATCGACCCGGGGGCCTTCGTGGCGCCGACGCCGGTCAGGGATCCGATCCCGTTCAAAACCGAGCTCACGCTCGCCGCGACGACCTTCGGCGACGCCCAGCGCGTGGTCGGCAACATCTTCGATAACTTCCGCCGTGGCGGAAGTCTGGACGTGCCGAACCTTCAGACTGTGGTCGGCTCGATGGTGGACAGCGTCTTCCGCAATCGCGATGCGATGGGCTGGCTCGCGAGAATGAAGAGCGCCGACGACTACCTCTACAACCACTCCCTCGCCGCGTCGGTCTGGGCGCTGACATTCGCGCGTCACCTGGGTCTCGATCGGGACACACTGAGTGCGATCGGCACTGGCGCAATGCTGCTCGACGTAGGCAAAACACGGCTGCCGCCCGAGCTTCTGAAAAAGCCCGGCAAGCCGAGCGAGGAGGAGTGGCAGCTGATCCGGGCGCACGTGGGCCAAGGTCTCGAGCTGCTCGCAGGAACGCCGGGCCTCGATCAGCGAGCTCTGACGATGGTAGCGACCCACCACGAGCGCTTCGATGGCTCGGGCTATCCGGACTCATTGAAGGGTGACGACATTCCGCTGCTCGGACGCATCGCCGGCATAGTCGACAGTTACGACGCCATGATCGCCGATCGCTGCTACGCGCAGCCGAGGTCGGCGTATGAGGCAGTGCGCGAGCTCAAGCAGTTGGGCGGCACGGCCTTCTCGGGACAGATGGTTGAGCTGTTCATCCAGGCCGTCGGTGTCTTCCCGACCGGCACCCTGGTCGAGCTAAATACCGGGGAAGTCGGGGTGGTCATCGGACAGAACCGTTTCCGGCGCCTGCGGCCGGAGGTAATGCTGATACTCGATACGCACAAGAAGGTACGCAAAGAATTCACGACCGTCGATCTGCTGACCTGCAAGGAAAATTCGAACAGCAAGGAGCCGGCGCTGTGGATCAAGCGGGGTCTCGAGCGCGGTGCGTTCGGGATCGACCCGGCGGAGTATTTCCTCTGAGCGCTCCTTCACCGCTGGCGGACGCCGGACCCGCCGAAAGCCTGTCGTACGATGCGCTGATCGCCGCCGTGGATGGCGCGATCCGCTCCAGCGAGGCTTCGCATGCGCTCATCCTGCTGAGCGTGAGCGACCTGGCCGACGTTCAGGCCCGGCTCGGCTTCGGCCCGAGCGCCGCGCTCATCGACAGCCTCGTGCAACGCTTCCGCCGTGCCCTCGGGATCCGCGGCAGCGTGTACAAACTCGGCGACGGCAGCGTCTGCGTCATCGTGCACGCGGTGCGCAACAGCGGGCACGCGCTCCTGGCAGCCGAGCGGCTCAAACACGAGACCGAGGAGGCGATGGCGGAGGCGCAGGTGGCGATCGCGCCGGAGCTGCACTTCGGTCTCGCGCTCTGTCCGCTCCACGCGCGCGACGCCGATGCTCTGGTACGCATGGCACAGCTCGCGGCAGCTGCGGCACGCAACCGGGAGCAGCCACAACTGGTCTACGACGAGAGTTGCGCGCAGCAGGTTCTGACGCCATGGAGTCTCGGCGACGCATTCGTCGCGGCGCTGCGCTCGGGTGCCCTCGAAGTGCACTACCAACCCAAGGTGCGACTCGCCGACCGCACGACGGCCGGGGTGGAGGCGCTGATGCGTTGGCTGCAGAATGGCCGAGCGGTATCCACGCCGGACATCTTCATCCCGCTCGCCGAGCAGGCCGGGCTGATCCAGGAGATTACCTGGTACGTGCTGAGCAATGCACTCCGGCAGGTCGGCGCGACGCTGCCGGTGGCGGTGAACGTCACTGCCGCGATGCTGCACCACGCCGAGTTCCTGGAGATGGTGCGCACGGCGGTGAGCAACTGGAACGTGCAGCCGGGCGGACTCGTACTCGAGATCACCGAGGGCGCGCTGATCGTTGATCTCGAGGAGGCCGTCGACAGAATCGCGCAGGTGCGGCAACTGGGTGTGAAGATCGCCATCGACGACTTCGGCACCGGCTATTCCTCGCTGAGCTACTTCAAGAAAGTCCCGGCGGATGAGCTCAAGATCGACAAGTCCTTCATTATCCAGATGGCCTCTAACGAGGCAGACCAGCACCTGGTCGAAGCGATCGTTCGCCTCGCGCACCGCTTCAATCTGACGGTCGTCGCCGAGGGGGTGGAACACCAGGCCACCCTCGATGACCTCAGCCGGATGGGGTGCGATCAGGCACAAGGTTACCTGTTGGCCCCTCCCCTCGATTCAGCGCGGCTCGCCGATTGGCTGCGCCGCAGGACGTAGATCACCCAGGGCGCGGTGGTGAGCTCGGCCTCCCAGCGCTGGGGCTCGTCCTGCCGCCCGAGCGGTCTGCGACAGTCGAGTACCTCGAGCTCCGCGGCCGAGAACAGCCGCAGATAATCCTCGTGTGACCAGAGGTAGTCGGTCACCGGGCGCTGATCCGCTACGTCCTTGATGACGATCTGCACTGCATCGCCGCTGCGCGCCGTGCGGTTCCCGGCAAACTGACGGGTAGTGAACGACGCCCACTCGTGCGTATAGAGCTCCGCAGTCGAGCCGAGCACGATGATCCGACCGCCCGGGCGCAGCAGCTCCCGCAGTCCGCTCAAGAGCCGCACGCGCCCGGACACGTCGGGAATGTTGTCGAACGCAAACGCCGCGAGGATCAGGTCGAAGTCGCCCGCCGGCAGTCCGCCGAAATCACCATCCTCGATGAGCTGATACCTGCCGGACGGATCGGCTTTTCTCGCAAGCTCGATCATGCTCGGTGAGATGTCGACGCCGGTGACCTCGAAGCCGAGTCGTCTCAGGAAGGCCGCCGAGCGGCCAGCTCCGCAGCCGAAATCGAGCCCGCGCCGACCCGTGACGTTGGCAGCGATGATGTCTGGCAGATCGCGGAATGCCAGGTAATACGTTCCCGGAAAATCGAGCCGCGCGTACGCCTGCGCCCGGGTGACGTCGTCATATGAATTCCCCCGTGACATACACTTATTATGCGGGGCATCGGGGAGATGCGGACCGGCGATGTCAAGCGAGCTCGACGACTTCATGGCGACGATGGTCACTCCCGCGCGCCCGGTGCCTGCCGAGCGTGCGGCCGCGCTGGTCCGCGAGCGTTATGGGATCGAGGCGAGCCCGACACGATTGAGCGGCGAGCGCGATGAGAATTTCCGGCTGCAGGCAGCGCACGGCGCGGAATACGTGTTGAAAATCGCCAACCCGGCGGAGAATGCCCTCGCCAGCGAACTGCCCGTCGCCGCTCTTCAGCACATCGGGAGGGTCGATCCGCACTTCCCGTGCCCGCGCGTGATTCGCGACCGCAACGACCACGCTCGCGTGCATTTCATCGATCAGGACGGCCTCGGGAGGACTGCGTGCCTGCTCACCTATCTTGCGGGCAGGCTGCTCGGCCACGCCGATCGGTCAGCACGACAACGAAGCGCCTGCGGCCGCGTCGCAGGCCGTCTGAGCCGAGCGCTGGGCGGTTTCACGCATCCCGCGGCGCATCGGCCCGTGGTCTGGGACGTGCGCCATACCAACTACGTGCAACACCTTCTCGGGCAGCTCCCCGACCTGCCCTGCCGCACGGAAGCGGCTGCGCTCCTGGCGCGCATCGTGCCCGAGATCGATGCGCGGCTGCCGCGGCAGCGTGCGCAGGTCGTGCACAACGACATGAATCCTCTCAACATCCTGGTCGAGCCCGCGGACGAAGCGAGCGTGAGCGGGGTGATCGACTTCGGCGATATCACGCACACCGCGCTGATCGCCGATCTCGCCGTCGCCGCCGCCGAGCTCATTCCGGGTACCTGCCGCAATGCGGCAGAGGCGTGCGAGTCGATCCGCGACGTCGCGCGGGCCTACCATGAGAGCGTACCGCTGCAGGCAGAGGAGCTGGCGATGCTCGGGACGCTGGTGGCGGCCCGGCTGGTCATGAACGTGGTGGTGCATGAATGGCACGTGCACCACAATCGTTCGAACGATCACCACGCGCCGCTCGCCGCGGACTACATCGCGACGCGCCTCGCCATCGCCGCGCGCTTGCCGCCGGAGGACTTCCGATTGTGACGACCGCTTCCGGGGATGCCTCGACAATACTGGCCCGCCGCGGGCGAGTGCTGTCCCCCACCTACCGTCTCTTCTACGAGGCGCCGCTGCAGATTGTGCGCGCCGAAGACGTGTGGATGTACGACGAGCACGGACGTCGTTATCTCGACGCCTACAACAATGTACCGGTCGTGGGTCACTGCCGGCCGGAAGTGGTCGAAGCGCTGGTGCGCCAGGCGCGCACGCTCAATACGCACACCCGCTATCTCGCCGAGCAGCCCCTGCAGCTCGCCGAGGAGCTGCTCGCAACGCTCCCCGAAGAACTCGACAGCGTGATATTCACCTGCACCGGCAGCGAAGCCAACGACCTCGCCGCGCGTACAGCCAAAACGGTAACCGGTGGCAGCGGATTCATCATCACGGACTTCGCCTACCATGGTGGGACCGAGCTCGTCACCGGCATGTCCCCGGAGGAGGGCAATCCCCTCGGACCCGGCGTCTACAGCGTTGCAGCGCCGCTCGGCGAGCTCGCCGCCGCCACATTCGGTTCGCGTGTTGAGGAGTGCATCGCACGCATGCGCGCCGACGGGGTACGCCTCGCGGCCCTCCTCCTCGACACGGTCTTCGCCAGCGATGGCATCGCTACGCATCCAACCGGCTTCCTCGCAGACGCCGCGCGTCACGTGCGTGGCGCCGGCGGACTCCTGATCGCCGACGAGGTCCAGCCGGGCTTCGGCCGCCTCGGCGAGACGATGTGGGGCTTCGAGCGTCACGGCGTCATTCCCGACCTGGTGACCCTGGGTAAACCGATGGGCAACGGCCATCCCGTCGCCGCGGTCGTAGCCCGCCGCGAGGTATTCAGCGAATTCGCGCGACAACGCCATTATTTCAACACTTTCGGCGGCAATAGCGTCTCGTGTGCGGTCGCGCTGGCGGTGCTGCAGGTCATCCGTCGCGAGCGTCTTCGCGAGAATGCCCTCCGTAGCGGCGGGCATCTGCTGCACGGCCTGCGCGCACTGGCCCGACGGCGCGCGGTGGTTCGCGACGTGCGTGGCTCGGGCCTCTTCATCGGCGTCGAGCTCGGGGCGAATCCGGCGAGTGGTCTCGCCGGCTCGGCCGAGGCCAGGCGGGTGGTAAACGAGATGCGTACCCGCGGCGTGCTGCTCGGCAGCACTGCTCGCAACGGCGACGTTCTCAAGATCCGCCCGCCGCTGACTTTCACGATCGAGCACGCGGATCTGCTGCTCGATGCATTGGAGAAGACACTGCAATGCGCAGGCGCGACTGCGGGAGGGGGTGCCGGTGATTTTCCGTCAGTTGTTTGACGCCGCCTCCTGCACCTACACCTACCTGCTCGCAGCACGCCGCGGTGGTGAGGCGCTGATCATCGATCCGGTCATCGAGAAGGTCGACCGGTACCTGCAGCTCTTGCGCGAGCTCGATCTGCGACTCGTGAAGGCTGTCGACACTCATTTGCACGCGGACCACATCAGTGGTCTCGGCGCGCTGCGCGATCGCACGCACTGCATCACCGTCATGGGGGAGCGCAGCGGGGTAGACGTCGTCTCGATGCGCGTGTCGGACGGTGATCGGCTGCAGGTGGATGGGCTGGAGCTCGAGGTGCTCTACACGCCGGGTCATACCGACGATTCCTGCAGCTTCGCGCTGGCCGACCGCGTGTTCACGGGCGACACGCTGCTGATACGCGGCACGGGACGCACCGACTTTCAGAACGGCGACGCACGCGCGCAGTACGAGTCGATCTTCGGCCGATTGCTGCAGCTCCCCGAGGAGACCCTGGTCTACCCGGGTCATGACTACAAGGGCGACACGGTGAGCACCGTTGGCGAGGAGCGGCGCTGCAATCCGCGGTTGCAGGTGAAATCGGTCGACGAGTACGTCGAGCTGATGCAGAACCTGAAGCTCGCCAACCCGAAGATGATGGATGTGGCCGTGCCGGCAAACATGAAGATCGGTCTGCAGCAGCAAGAGATCGCGCGGCGCGGCTGGGCGATGACGGCGGAGCAGGCCATGCGACTCGCCGGGCAGCCGGAAGTGGTAATGGTCGACTTGCGCGAGCGCGCCGAGCGCGAGCGCCATGGAGCAATTCCCGGGTCGCTGCACCTGCCCTACCCCGCCCTGCACGAGAGCACGCTCGCGGGCGGGACGCTCCACGTGCTGGCCGTCACCGCTGCTAAGCGGCTGTTGTTCTACTGCGCGTTCGGCGAACGCTCTGCAATGGCCGTGCAGGCTGCGCAGGACGCAGGGTTGTCAGGTGCGTGCCATCTGCAGGGAGGCCTCGCCGCGTGGAGGGCCGCCGGTGGTCCCATCGAGCCGTGGACGGGCGGCGGCGCCAACGCTCACTGAGCGGTGTCGGGAAGCTCGCGTATCCAGGTGTTGCAATAACGAACCGGATGATCGTGATCCTGAAGAGATAACGGCCGCTTCTGCGGGCCGGCCACTTAGGGCGGACGACGCATATGCGCGGTCGGGCCGCTCAACTCTGCGAGGAGCAGCACAGCGAAGCCAGCGACGACCAACGGGAGTGACAACGAAGGTCGATTCATCAGTGCGCCCCGGTCAGTTCCTGCTGCGCGAACCGCAACGCTCCCACGATGCGCGCGGCCCACTCGGCCTGCCCCGCAGCATGCCCGACGAGATCCTGGCGAACCTCGATCTCCACGTGCAGCAGGCCACGTACCTCTGCGTGTCGCGGGATCGTGTAGTCCGTCTCATCGCTCAGGAAGTACGGCTGGTTGTCGGCCACGACCAGGCCACTCTCGCCGCGCAGCGCCTCAAGCACCAGGGCGGCCAAGCGGCGATCGCGGTTATAGAGCACGGCTGCGTGCATGGCGCGGCGCACGCCCTTGAAAACATCCGTCATGGTATGTTGCGCAATGAGGATCGTCGGCCGCCCGGCACGCTCGCGTGCGTCGAGCAGCTCCCGCAGCCGCGCATGATAAGGCTCGAAGATCTCGCGGCGCCGAGCCAGCACCTCCTCCTCGCTCAAGCCGGCATTGCCCGGAATCTCGACGAGTTCCCCGATCGTCGGAATCGATGAGGGCACCCGTGGGTCGCGGTTGCAGTCGATGACCAGGCGCGAGTAGTTGGTCGCGAGCAGCGGCGCGTCGAGCTCGGCTGCCACGCGCTGCGCGATCTCGAGGGCGCCGATGTCCCAGGCAATGTGACGCTCGAGCTCGGTGGCAGGCAGGCCGAGGCGGCCGAGGCGGCGTGGGATGCGTGCACTGGCGTGATCGACTGCGATCACGAAGGCCGAGCTTCCGTCCCGGCCAACCTCGAGCACCGGTGGCGGCTCGTCAGGCTCGAGGAGACGCCAGGCCATGACGTGCCAGGGCGGCAATCGGCCGGGCGCCGGCACGATCGCCGGCACCGACTCCGACACCGCGAACCCGGCCGGGCAGCAGGTGTCTCATTGTTATCGACCTTCGGGTTGGACGGGCAACGCACATGATCGCGCATACCTCACTGGCAGTCAGCAACTTCCCCAGGTCCAAGAGCTTCTTCAGTCAGATCCTCGCGCCGCTCGGCTACCGCGCCAACATGGAATACGACGACGCAGCCGGTTTCAACGATGGGGAAAACACCGACTTCTGGATCGCGAAGAAGCGCACGGTAGTACCGACCCATATCGCGTTCGAGGCGAGCGGCCGCGAGCAGGTCGAAGCCTTTTACAAGGCGGCGATCGAAGCGGGCGCCCGGGACAACGGTGGCCCCGGGTATCGCGACTATTGGCCCGGCTACTACGCCGCTTTCGTGATCGACCCGGACGGCCACAACGTCGAGGCGGTCTGGTACGACTACAGCAAGGCCGAGAAAAAATGAGGCCGCAGCGCCAGAGGTCCTTCAGGCGGCGCCGCGAGCCGTGATGCGGCGCTGGAGTGCCCCGAGGGACTGTTGGATCTTGTCATAGTCGCGCCACGCCGTGGATCTGGCGATGAGTGACGGTGCGGTCGAGAGCGTGTAGCGCGCCGGATCGAGTCCCCTTTTGACCTGGCTCCATGCGAGGGGCATTGAGACCGGCGCGCCGGGGCGTGCCCGAGGTGACAGCGGTGCGACAGCTGTCGCCATGCGGTCGTTGCGCAGGTAGTCGAGAAAGATTCTCCCGCTGCGCTCTTTCTTGGCCATGCTCATGAGGTACTTGCTCGGGCTGTCGGCCGCCATCTGCTCGCAGATCTCGCGGGCGATGGCCTTGGCCTCGGCCCAGCCGACCCGGGCCGACTTCGATGCCGCGAGCGGCACGACGACGTGAAGCCCCTTCCCACCGGTCGTTTTACAGAAGGCTTCGAGTTGCACTCCGCGCAGGCGCTCCCTGAGCTCGATCGCCGCTTCGACCACGCGGTCGAATGCCACGTCGGGCGCCGGGTCGAGGTCGAAAACGAAGCGGCCCGGGACTTCTGGCTTACCCGGCGCGCAGTTCCACGGATGCAGCTCGACGGCCGCAACCTGCGCCATCGCTGCAAGAGCCTCGACACGGTCGATCTGTAGATAGGGCTTACGATCGCCCGCGATCTTCACGTGGGTAAGAAGCTCTGCATCGCCTGACATCGCATGGCGCTGGAACCAGCGCTCGCCGCCGACCCCGTCAGGCGCCCGAATGATCGAGCAGGGTCGACCCCGGATGTGCGGGATCATCCAGTCTCCCACCGCCTCGTAGTAGGACGCGAGATCCAGCTTGGTGACGGCGGCATTACCGTCCGCCGCCGGCCAAAGAAGCTTGCCGGGATTGGTCAGGGTCACGCCCATGACCGTTGCGGACGACTTGCCCGATGAGCCCGACCTGCCCGATGAACGCGACTTGCTCAATGGGCCCGATTTGCCTGAGCCGCCCGCTGTGGCTGACTTAGCCGAGGGCACCGCAGCCCTGCGGGTCCCTGATTTGCGGGACCCGAGCATGAAACCCGTCGGCTTGCGTCCCTTGCCTGCCGCGATCTCTGCCATGACCCGTCCCGAGGCTACGGAGCGCACCTCTCCCTCGCTGTCGGGGTCACCCGCCTTGGCGAACGCATCTCTCTGCTTGATCAGCAGCCAGTTGTTGCGCTTCCCGTTGCCGTTGCGCATGCGCACCAGCACCCACCCGCCATCGAGGCGCTTACCTTCGAGACGAAATTTGAGCGCGCCCTTGCGCTGCATTGCGGCGACGGAGCCCTCCTCCTCGGGCTCCCAGTAGCCCCGATCCCACAGTTGCACCGTGCCTGCGCCGTACTGGCCTTCGGGGATGGTGCCTTCGAAATCACCATAATCGAGCGGGTGATCCTCGACCTCTACGGCAAGTCGCTTTACCCGGGTATCGAGTGACGGCTTGCGCGTCACCGCCCAGGACTTGAATACCCCATCGAGCTCGAGCCGCAGGTCATAGTGTAGGCGCCGGGCCGCATGCTTCTGGATGACGAATCGCCGCTGCTCCGAGCGCATGACTTTCGCAGTGCCGCGCGGCTCGGCCGTCTGCCGAAAATTCCTCTTGCTTCGATAGGTGGTGAGCTTGGTGTTCGCCACAGTCGTCTGTCCTTCGCCCGAGCATCGACAACCTGCATGTCGCCTCTCCCTGCGTCGGTCGGTGCACCTCGGCAGGAATTGTCAGAGCCAGCCTACACTCGCGCGCTCGGACCGAATGGCGATCGAGACATCGGTCACTTTTTCGAATCGTTGGCAATTCAAAGCGCCACGTTGAAGTATCGCGAACGCTTTGCGCGGAGCATAATCCACAGCCCCGAGACAATCGGCAGTTCGGCAAGGAGCGCCGATGGAACATCGATGGGGTCAGCGTTTTCTGTTGGACCTGCCCGCGTCGGTCGCTGATGGGAATGGGTGGACGGCACCTGCGCGGGTGCGCGACATCAGCGCGAGCGGTGCCTTCCTCGAATGCTCGCCTCCCGTCGCAAGCGTCACGCGCGTGTTGATCCGATTCAAGGGCCGCGAGGTGAGCAGCATTCTCACCGGCGATATCGTCCGCGTGACCGCGGACGGGATTGGCATCGAATGGGGCGAATTTGCTCCCGCGGCCGTCGCGGCGGTTCTGCAAGGCGTGCCGCATGATGCGACGAGGGTCGCCGCGCTGGAGCGTACGAGGGTGAGAGCGACGAGAGTGAGAGGGACCCGGGTGAAAGGCGACCCCCAGACCCAGAACCCGCAGGTACCCGCCCGGGAGCCGCCTGTCCATCAACAGCGCGAGGGTCGGGCGCCCCGCTGAAGTAGATTCCGAGCTCCGGCGCTCCTACAGCATGTCTTTCGGATGACTGGCGCAGGCATCAGTTCACGCACGAGTCCCGCAGCCCGACCGCTCAATACTCGAACTGGTAGGTCAGCCCCACGGTGCTTCCGGGGTCGTTCTCCGGAGTCGTGCCCTGGGCCGTCGCGCTGCCGTTTCCCAACCGAGTCTGCAGCTTGAGATGCTTCGAGAGGTCGACGTCCACCTCGACCTGACTGAAGCCGGTAGTGCTCTGCCGCGCACCGACGAATACGCGGCTGGAAACGTAGCGGCCCGCCTCCAGGCTCGAACCGGCGCTTTGTCCCGAAGTCGTCGTGCCATTGCTGCCGACCGAAAGCCGGTCGAGTCCCAGCGCCTTCTGCACCTTGGCGAGAGGGCTCGCGCCGCTGCCCCCCACGCCGCCGAGGGTGGCGAGGCCCGCCGCGATCTCCGCGACCTGCAGAGTCGAGAGCTGCGCCGCGCTCTCGCCGAACAGTAGGCGCGCCATGATCTCGTCCTGGGGCAGCGGCGGCTGGCTGCTGAGCTCGAACTGCGGCGATTGCGCGAGGCCGGTGATGTGAAGGGTCACGGTCGCATCGCTGGCTTGCGCATCCGCCGTGAAGTCGAGTGTCGGATCGATCCGGCCCCTGAGCCCGGCACCGTTGAAGCTCACCTCGCCCTTCTGGAAGGTGAGCTGACTTCCGGCCAGTGCGAAGGTCCCGCGAATCATCTCGAATCCTCCACTGACGCTGGGAGCATCGGTAGTACCGCTGATGCGCAGATCGCCGCCGAGCTCCGCGTTGAGCCCACGACCCTGGACCAGTACCTGTCTTGGAGCGTGCAGTTGCAGATCCAGCTCGATCACCAGCTTTCGCTCCGGCGGTGGAGGTGGCTTGTCCCCAGGCCGCCTGACGTCCAGCACGCCGACATCGGGCGGCAGGCTGTTCGGAATGCCGACCATCGTGCGATGCAGATCGACCGAGCCCGACACCTTCAAGTGCTCGCGCAGATTCCCTGCCAACTTCACGGCGGCGTCCAGACTGGCCGTGATGATGTCGCTGGTCACCGGCTGCGCATTCTTCGCCTCCAGCTGCAGCTCGACGGGGATCTTCGGCTCCAGCACTCCGATCGTGCCCGTCAAGGAGACCTGCCCGGGTCCCGCGCGCGCGGTCAGGCGCGTCACCCTCAGTGTGCCGTGCTCCCCGACCAGATGGGCCGTGATGTCGGAGAGATGGACGCCTTGCACATAGTCGCGCACCTCGCCGTGGGCAAGGTCCACGGTCCCGCCGACCTCGGGCGCCCGAGCCGCACCGGTCACGGTGGCATCGACAGAGAGCGTCCCGTTGGCGCGCTCTCCACGCGCCTCGAGCAGCGGATTCGCGAGCGCCGCATCGACCTTGCCCTGGAGTTTGAGGTTCAACGCTCCGTCCGCGCTCAGGGGCGCCCTGCCGGTCAGCGACAACTGCGAGGTCGGACCGGCGCCCAGTTGCGCATCGAGCTGCGCGGCATCGCCACTCAGCTGCGCGCGAGCGTGCAGGTCGACGACATGCAGATCGCGCGCGCCCGCATTCGCGGCACGCACTCCCGTAGCCACGACGGTGACGAGACCCGACGGCGCGGCGGACTTGCCCTGAAGATGCGCGTCGACGTCGAGATTGCCCTGCGCGAGGGTATTGGGCATGAACGCATTGATCAGCGCCGGGTCTACGTGGTGCACGGAGGCGCGCATATCCAGCGCGGGCGAGAAACGGCCGCCGATCTCGATGACGGTGTGCTGCACGCCGAGTCTGAGCGTGTCGACGACTAACCCGTCGGAGAAATCCAGGCGTGCCGGAGCAAGCGTGTGCAACAACTGCTTGTGATATCGCAGCTCCACCCGGCGCAGCGTGAGTACGTGGGCATCAAGGTTGAGGCGCGCGCCGGCCTCGAGAGTGGCGGGCTCTCCGCCCACGTCGGGTGAGCGTGCGTTGATCCTCAATCGAAGCGCACCCAGCGATCCCTGCGCCGTCAGTTGCGCCTCCCCACGCACATTGGCGACGACCAGATCCTGAGCGTCGAGACGCGCCTCGACGTCCGTGCGGCCCCGAACGGGCTTCAGCTCGAGACTCCCCTTGAGAGCTCCCTCGAGGCTCGTACCGAGCAGTCGCTGCAGGTCCGCCAGCCGATCGATGTGCACGCGCAGCGCTCCGTGGCCCGGGGCGAGATCGGCACCGGTGGTCAGATCCCCGTCGAGGTGTGCGCTTTTCCAGTCCGCACGCTGTACGGTCAGCCGGTAGGCGCCGCCGCTGTTGCGCTCGAGCGCCGCGTGCAGCTGGATCGGCGCCCCGTCGAATCCACCATGCGCATCGAGCTCGGCGGTCGTAAGCGTCGGCAGGCCGCGCGCCTTGAGATCGGCCTGGACCGTCTGACGTGGAGAGCCTCGCATGGACAGGCTCGACGTCACTCGCAGCTGCGCAGTCAGCGACTTGAGCGGCCCGTCGAGCGTGCCGTTCAGGGCCGCATTGCCAGCGATCGAGGAAGTCAGTGCGGCGAGATCAGCGACACTACCCTGATAGCGCGCCTGCAGCGACTGGAACGCCTCGGTGCCGGGCATCGTCGCGGGCGGCGCGCGGCCCGGT
>Ga0307476_10000197_pt1 | contig 58189 bp, 44 predicted proteins | sample atmos_gasesECM2C_2_FD_203314 | JGI IMG/M metagenome (GOLD analysis project Ga0307476, IMG submission 203314) | Hardwood forest soil microbial communities from Morgan-Monroe State Forest, Indiana, United States - atmos_gasesECM2C_05 | ecosystem: Environmental > Terrestrial > Soil > Temperate... | reverse complement strand
TGAGGTAAACGTAATCCGTCACTGCTCCGTTGATGTTTTCCTCTATCAGATTGCCGCCCTGGTCGTAGAAGTAAGTGGTGGGGTTGCTGCCGGAATCCTGCTTGCTGTACCGCTGGCCGAAGCCATCGTAAACAATACTGCTGATGGCAGGGGATGTGCCGGTGACCGACGAAAGCCGGTTGGCCACGTTGTAGCCAAACGTCGCCGCCGCGCCTTGGAAGCCTAATTCCGAAGATCAACAATAAAAATGCGTGGCTTTACTCTTCTTCTCTGTTGAGTGCTCTGGTGAGCTTCTTCTCTTTTTTTTCTTCCTTTGAATAACGGAAGATAGCTGACGCAACAAGCAATAATCCAATCGTAGCTTCAATATATCCATTGCGATCTTGAGTCGAGAGCGACCACGCGCCCAACAAGAGAAGGAAGGCACCTCCCGCTGCGAGAGAAGAAATTGACAAACGCTTCGATACGGACATGACAGACCTGACGTTGTTAACCATCCTAGCGTTACCACCAGCGAAATAAGCTGGCAACACAAAGAAGGGGCTGGCATTTTAGTGCCAGCCCCTTTTGGGATTGAAATGATTTTGGGTACTACTGCGAGTTCAGGAGATTGTGGACCACAAGTCCAGTGGGTGTCTGGAGAGGCGGCGGAACACCCAAGACATCGATGAGGAACTCGCACGATGGAGATTCACTCCTCCTCTTTGTTCAAGACCTCGATAGTCTTTTTGGCCTTCTTGTTTTCTTTCAGGTAGCGAAATATGGCCAGTGCGATCAGGAACAATCCGGTGGCGATTTGAATCACTCCATTGCGGTTGTCAGAGAACGACCAAACACCCAACAACAAGCAGAACGTGCCTATCCCTGCAACAAAAGAAATAGAGGAGCGCGGCGATAACGACATAAGTGACCCGATGGTGTTGACCATCATAGCGTTAACACCACAGTCTCGAATTAACAACACAAAGAAATGGGGGCTGGCGATTCACGCCAGCCCCCATTTTTGCATGGGACACGTTTACTACCTATTTAGGAGATTGTGAACCACAATTTCAGCGGGTACCTGAAGAGGTGCGGGAACGTGTAAGGCATCCAGAGCAATATCAGTGGCGGTGTCGGTGATGAAGCCGTTTACATCTGGTTTGGCAAGTTGCTTAGTTACTTCCGCACATGCTGCCAACCCAACAAACACAAGTGCGGCAGGTTCGGCACCGACAGCGGTACTAAAGCCAGCAGCCATGGTATATGCCTCTACAGCAAAATCGGCGTTAAAGGCGGTATTGTCTCTAGCCTGCGGATTGAGGGGAGTAGGCGGCTGGCCGATGCCCGCAACCCGGTCTGCCATGTCATCGCGCCAATCTAACCCCGGCTTATCCGTGAAACTTCCCGGATTTCCGTTGGCATACAGGAAGGTGTTTATCCCTCCTTGCAGCCCTATCGGGTCGGCTTCGAGATAGCGCCCGAGGTTAGGCATGTAGTCGCGGGCGTTGTTGTAGTGAAATCCCGTTTCCATATCAAAATGCTGCCCCGGAAATCGGAGATTCTGAACGATGGAACTGACGATGGTGGGTGTGGTGCCGTAGGGCTGGTAGGTCGTGCTCCACACCGGTAACTGTGCGCTGTTGGTCACAAGCTGCGGTACGCCTTGCCGGTCGGCATGGACGTAATACAGGATGCTCGTGGTCGGCGGGTTGCTGCCCGGCACAAATACCCCGATAGGCATTCCGTTGAGGTAAACGTAATCCGTCACTGCTCCGTTGATGTTTTCCTCTATCAGGTTGCCGCCCTGGTCGTAGAAGTAAGTGGTGGGGTTGCTGCCGGAATCCTGCTTGCTGTACCGCTGGCCGAAGCCATCGTAAACAATACTGCTGATGGCAGGGGATGTGCCGGTGACAGACGAAAGGCGGTTCGCCACGTTGTAGCCAAACGTCGCCGCCGCGCCGCCGTTGGCTGGCGGGATGCTCGTGATATTGCCGTTGGCGTTGGTGAGTACGTTGGTGGTTCCGCCCTGCGTAATGCTGGCAAGCCGGTTGGTGCCGGTCGTGTAGCCGTAGGTCGTGGTCACGGAGCCGATTTTGAGCGATTGCAGGTTGCCCACCTTGTCATCCGTCCATGTGTAGCTGCCGTAGCTGCCGGTGGCGGTATGCAGGCGGTTGAGCACGTCGTATCCGAGCGTCTGGTTGTTGGCGGGGATGACCGTATCGGTCACGGTTTTGAGGTTATTGGCCGCGTCGTAGGTGTAGTTAAGGTCCATCAGGTTGACGCTGAGCGTATTCGTGTCCGTGGCTTCCTGCATCCGGTAATCGAGGTCATATTGCAGTGACTCGGCCTCGTTGTTGCCGAAGGTGAGGGAATAAACGGGGCCAAAGGGCTTGTAGGCCGCAAAGGCAACCGTCTGCTGCGTCGAGGAATTCGGCGGGGCAATGGCCGTTTTCCAGATGTTGCCTATGGCGTCGCGGTAGTAGGCGACATAGAGGCCATCCGGGTAAGAGATAGCCGAAAGCCGTCCAGCTTGGTCGTAGCTGTAAAACGTATCGAGATGCGGTTGAGTTCCGATAATGCGCAGCGTGTCATACAGGTTGCCGCGCTGGTCATAGCCGAGGGTAAGCGTCCCCCCTGCCGCGTCCGCTACGGTAGTGAGATGCCCAACGCCATAATAGTAATTGGCACCCGACTGGTCATAGGTATAGGTGACATTCTGCGTGCTGTCCGCGGGATATGTGCGGGTGAGCACTCGGTCCAGTTTGTCATAGGTGTAATTGGTGGTGACGCTGAGGGCGTCCACTTTTTTGGTCAGGTTCGCGTCCCCGTCATAGTAGTAGACGGTGATACCGGAGTCGGGGCTGGTCTGCTGGATAACATCGCCAAAGCCGTCCAGAACGTAGGGGGTGGCATGGGTCAGCGCGTCCGTGACCTTGGTGGTGCGGTCGTGCGTGTCATAGGCGAATTGCGTGACGCCGGTATTGGCGTCGGTGATTTTGGTGAGCCGGTTAAATCCGTCAAACACCTGCGTTGATTGCTGGTTCAGGCCGTCCTTGATGGTGAGCGGGTTGCCGTTCTTGTCATAGGTAAAGGTCGTCGTCTGGCTGGCTCCGCCCACATCTGTCAGCCTGCGGCTCAACGCATCGTACGTCGCCGAATGCTGGTAGCGCAGCCCGTTGGTGTTGTTGTAGACGTTGAGGGCCGTGATGTCGCCCAAGGCGTCCGGCGTGAATTGCTTGTAATTACCAAGCGCATCCGTGACCTGTGTCACCCGGTGGGCGCTGTCAAAGAGATAGCTGAGATAAGAACTGTCGGGCAGGGTGAGCTTGGTGAGTTCACCTGCCGGGTCAATCGTGTAGGTGGTGGTGAGCGTGCCTGCGGTTGTCGTCACCGCGCTGCTGGTGAGCCGCTGGCGCTGGTCATAGGTGAGCGTCGTGGTCACGCTGTTGGGGTCCACGATGGTAAGCGGCCTGCCGCCTCCCGTGTGCGCCGTGATGTTGGTTGCATGGGTCAGCGCGTCGGTAATCGAGGTAAGCGCACCGTCTGAGCCATAGCCGTAATGGGTGATGGCCGCTACATCCGTGCGCGGGTTCTGCACCGATGCCAGCAGGAAATTGCTGTAGGTGTAGGTCCATGTCCGCGTCTGGCCGTTGGTGGAGTAGGGGACGTTCTGCGTCGTCGTGTCCGTGTCCGTGCGCGTGAGCAGATTGCCGTTACTCGGGTCGTAGCCGAACGTCGTGGTAAGCCCGGTGGTGATGACCTGATGGGGCAGGTGGATGAAAGTAGGGTCATAGCTGATGGTCGTCGTGCGTGCTTCTGGTTTACCCACGGCTTCGTTGATTGTGGTGGGCCAGCCGTGGCTGTTGTTTACATAGGTGGTGCTGATGCCGTTCCAATCGGTCGCGCTGGCGAGGTAGCCGTTGCTGTCATAGGTAAAGCTTCGGGTTGCCGCGGCGGTCGTGGCAGTGGCGGCACGGCTGATGCCGGAAACCTTCTGCGCGCCTTGCAGGGTGGAGAAACTGTACGTGTCCTGCACGCCAAGGGGGTTGGTAACGATACGGCTGCCGTCCGTATCGTTATAGCTGACCGTGGTGATGGTGGCGTTTGAGCCTGTGCCGATCTTGCTGGATGTTGCGCGTCCGTAGGCGTCATAGGCCCAGGTCGCGTAGCGGTTGGCGTTCTCATCGATGATGCCGGTGAGGGCATTGAAAAGGGAGGCATTTTCATAGACGTAAGTGATGGTCTGCACCGGGGAAGTGGGGAAGGTCACGGATGTGAGATTCCAGCTGCTCGGGCCTGCCGTTAACCCGTAAGTAATAACCGTGCTGTCGGGCGTGGTGACTGTGTGAAGGTTATTGTTTGAATCGTTTGCAAAGGTCAACGTTCGACTATAGGAGTCGGTGACACTGGAGAGAAACCCGAACGGATTGGTGTAGGCAAGTGTCTGCGTGTAACCATTGCGCTTGGTAATTGTGGTCAGATTTGCCACGTATCCCCCGGTATAGCCTGACGTCGGGACGATGTAGGTTTCTACTGTGTCGTCGGGGTCGGTCAGTGTCCATGTACTGCCGCTGCCGGTGAGTTTGTAATCAACATCCGTGTCGGTAGTCCAGACCGAGCCGGTCAAAGTGAAAGTAAGGATTTGCCCGTCCGCTCGTTCCGCTTCCACAGATGAGGAAGAGAATATCCGGATGTAGCGGTCATAGCTCGTGCGCCAATTGGTGCCGACTGTGCCGAGGAAGGCGCCTCGGCTGTTGTAGTAACGGGTCAACGTAAGCGGATTTTGGCCTGCGGTCGTGTAGTCGGTCGTGTGGTAAGCCATGTTGCCTGTGGGAACGTTGATGGGTTCACCGGCGAAGCTGTTCCCGGTGTTGCCGGTGCTTTGGCTCCCATCGGCGGAATAGGTGGGTTTGCTGGTCTGGCTGTTATCGTCAGGGCTTGTCTGGTCAGCGCAACATTGACCTCCCCCGATTTGCTTTGGCACTTGCACCGCGCCGGGGCCGGAGGGGGAATAGCCGACGCCTGAATTAATATCCCCCACAAAACCGGGCGGAACGATTTCATCAATCTCCTGCAGACCGGGTGCGTGGTAATAGTAAGCGCAGGCCTGTCCGGTGACATACGTGCCAATACCGGAGACGTGGGGCGGGCCTACTTGCAGAATTTGGCTGTAGAACGAGCTATAGAACATCGATATTGAGTCACAGGCTCCTTCTACCGTGCTGCAGAGAGTCCCGCTGCCTGTGGTTTCCGGATGGCAGTCCGTTCCGCCACCCTGAAATCCGGGGAAAAAGCCGTAGTCACTGGCTTGGGCGGAAGCCAGATGTTGAACTGAAAGCACAAACAGGCCGACCAAAATTATCCAGACAAGTGTTGAAGGCAAAGTGGTGGGTGACGCACGCATTATGCGAGCATTCATTGAGGTAGTCTCCTTGTGTTGTGATGGATTTCGGGAGCACAGGAAGGCTTGTGCCGCCCGAGTCGAAAATACAGTGAGCACATTAGGTGCCACTAATTGCATCTATATAGGGATGGATACGGGGTTGCCTGTAGTGCTCGCAAAGTAGGAGTGTTGCGGTAACTGCAGTGCTGGTTCGCACGAGATATGCACAGTCGCGAATCTCCCGAAAACGGTAATTTGTGCTCATAAAGTGCCAAATATGGAATCTGTTACCATGCTGCAGGCGAGAACAGCACCAGAACCCCGCGCCGTGCTTCCGGGGTTGGCTGCTATGCTGTTAGGCCAAAGGCCGATAGGTGACGAGTCTATATAAAGACGAGAAGTCCTTTCTCGAGAAGTTGGGGTTCGGCAGGAAAGTCCAGGAGATTCACCGGGCGCTGGCGATGGACACCGAACTCGACGGAGTTGACCTGCGCGTGTTTCTCTATCTCACCTCCTGCCTCGATTTCGAGAATTTCCTGCAGGCGCCACAGCTGGAGATCGCTGAAGCACTTGGCAGGCGCAAGGAGCACATCACACGCTCAATGGCGAAGCTCAAAGCGAAAGGCGTGGTCATCGCTGGCCCGAAAGTCGGCCGCTCGGCGGTCTGGCGCCTCAATCCCAAATACGGAAAAGCACCAGGCGCGGAACCGGGGCGGGGGCGTTAGCGGCAACGGTCGTGGCACGCCTCCAGTGCCGCGTGCGAATCTTCATCCTTCTGCCGTTCCTTCGACAGACGATGGGTCCATAGCGCTTCGGAGGCAAGAGCAGCGCCCACGGAGACAAGCCGCAAGGCACGCCATCTTTTATCCGGGTCCTTGATGACCTCACCGATTATGAGGGGGGCGGTGACAGCGGCCAGATGTATCCAGTGTCCTGCTGCGCCAAGAGAGGTACGAGGATGGCGGAACTGCTGCCTTTTGTGCGGGGCTTCCGGGTAAGCAGCGCGGGGCGTATAGCCCTGCGGAGCAATGTGTTCGGTGAAACTTGCAGGGCGGGTCATTGCCGAATCCGTTTTAGGTTGCTGCAGCCGGACTCTAGCGTGCTGCTTCGCGCTTGGCAAGCGATACACACCACGGGTAGTAGGCCAGCGCACGCTGACCTACTACTGCTCGGGGAAACGCGGCGCGATTACTCCGCGCTCGCCGCAAGACGGCGCGATGCAATGCCGTGGTATTTCGTGTCGAGCTCGATGCCGACAAACGCGCGGCCGAGCATCTTCGCCGCAAGCAGAGAAGAGCCGGAGCCGGCGAACGGGTCAAGCACCGTGCTTTGTGGCCGGGAAAAGGTTTCCACTAACGGCAGCAGTACCGAAAGCGGTTTTTGCGTCGGATGCAGCCGGTTGCCGCTGTAGGTCCAGTCGATGACATCGCCGATGGTTTCCTGCGGATAGCGCGGATTTCCTTTGGCAAGCAGATGCGCGCATTCATGCTGGTAGCGCAGGTAGCGCGTGCTCGAAGTGTAGCGCTTCGGGAAAGCAAAATGTCCCACGATGCGGAAACCTGCCGCGCGATAGGCTTGCATGAACTTGTCCGCCTGCGGCCATCCGTAAAAGCTGACGCAGAAAGCGTCCTTCTCAAGGACGCGGTGCATTTCGGCAAACGCGGGCTTAAGCCAGCGGTCGTTATCGTCGTTAGGAACGACTCGCCCGTCACGCGACTTGTAGCGCGTGATATACGGCGGGTCAGTAAGGATGAAGTTCGCACAAGCCGCCGGAATCGTCGGGAGGACCTTGAGGCAGTCGCCGTTGATGATGGTATTCGTATGCATGATGGAATTTTCCTTTGTGTTACCGGGTTTATGAACTCGCTCGAAGAGCGCGCTCATGAGCCCTTGCCCGTCGGCGAGACTGGGGTAGCAAGGGTCAATGGTTGCTGATGTTGCTCGCAACATTTTTGGGGGCAGACCGTAGGGGGAACCAAAACCCGAAGGGCAGCGCCATTGATCGGCGCGAGGGCGAAGCCCTGAGCTGGGGCGTTGCGGGGAGCATCCCCGCTGGGATGGGTAGCGCAAGCCTGCAAGGCTGAAGCCAGGGAAGGGGCGCCTTCCCCGTTTCATCAATCAGAGCGGTTAAACATCCTATTGCTTGTCATATACCAATACAGGTTTGTCTTAGAGGGGAAAGCAGGTGATGTCAACCGGGAGATGGGTTAAAGATGAACTCAAGAAAGGCCACTTGTAGTTAGCCAATCAAGCCGGTAAAACGGCGACCTCTGGACACTACCACTTATCCGCGGGATGCATATATGGGATTCCTTTCCGTCATAAAAAAGCACACGCCCTGGCCCGTGCGGCTGTTGTCGCGCCGTGTCAGGCGACGAATCGCCTATCTCACGCAGCCCCAACGCAGCCCCAGAGAGGTTTTTTCCCGGATCTATGCTGAAAACCTGTGGGGGACCGGAAAGCCTGTTGGAAACGATCTCTACGCCTTTTATTCAGGTCCAGGCTCAGAAGAAAGCGCGGCACGACCGTACGCTGATTGTGTCAGGCGGTTTATCGAAGAGCAGGGCATTCGCTCCGTTGTGGACCTGGGTTGCGGCGATTTCAGGGTGGGAAGACTCATCGCCAATCCAGGTATTGATTATATCGGTGTTGATATCGTTGAGCCCGTCATTACGGAAAACACAGCGCGGTTTTCAAGCGAACGGATTCAGTTCCGCTGTCTTGACGTGATTGCCGACGCTATTCCTGACGGAGAGCTGATCCTTCTTCGCGAGGTGCTCCAGCATCTCTCCAACGAGCAAGTCGTCGCGATTCTGGCAAAGCTCAGGAAATTCAGGTGGGTCATTGTCACCGAGGTTCATCCAGGACCACCAGGCTCGTTTAAACCAAACCGCAACAAGCCTCATGGCGCTGATTCTCGAGCCATGTGGAATTCAGGGATCGTCCTTAACGCACCTCCGTTTAACGTCTGCAACGTTGAGCTTCTTCTCAGCCTTCCGGCTGTTCAGTCGGAAGGCGACCCAGCTGGAGCGTGTCTTAACAGCTTTCTCGTCCGTAATTGAAGTCAGAGCGTTTTCCAAAAGTTGCCGGGGAGCAGGAAACACGCTGGGGCTGCGGGGTGTGTCGGATAAGCGGCATTTACGTCAACACGTAATACGTCCAACTTTGCGATCCAACCACCCTCTGTTCACGGACCAGACCCGCCTCCACAGCATGTTCCACGTCAACCTTCGTATACAACGTAGGAGTATCAGTGTATGGAGATCCCGGCGTTCGTATACAGACCTCATCGCCGATGAAGATGAAGCCAGAATTCGGCCCGGCCTGTTGCAAGTCGCTTTTCATCTGCTGAAGGCGCTTCAGTACAGCCTCGGCTCGCGCTATTGCTGTTCGTTGATGTTCAGCCGACTCGATGCCGAATTTCCGGTCTGACTGTATGATCTTCTGCGCAAATTCCAATTGCGAGGCAACGGTGTGTTGAACTCGTCGCAAAGTGTAAACCCGTTCTCCCGACTCGGCGGTCAATTCAGCGATGTCTTTCTTGATTTGCGACGTAGTGAGTTGCCGGAAGATGTCTCGGAACGTCTCATAGAACGGGGGCTTAACTTCGTCGGTAGCGTCTTCCAGGAATGTCTTAAGAACATGGATCACCCGGCCTCGAATATCCAGTCCTCCTGCCTTTCTTCGCAGGAACGCCTCATTCATCTCTATGTAGGATTCAATGACATCAACTGTCGGAAAGATACCCGATGCAACGGTATACTCCCTGAGAAACGTATCAATTTCCTGTGAGGCTTTTGCTTCGCCCAGGACTGCAAGCGGACCGAGCAACTGAGGATCGAGGTTGTCGTCAGGAGCTGGCGGTCCGGATAGGATATTCGAAATATCTTTCGCCAAGATGCCCAGATCCTCGGATGCATCTATGGTTTTCTCCAAAATCTGCCCGTGGGTCTGCGACGTTTCGTTAAGAACCGTTTTCAACTCTGCCTCTGACGCTGTTGAGGCCCGGTGCTGGAGGACCTTCATGATCTCGTCCCGGCCCTTGGCTGCTTTGGTGAGAAGGCTGGGGATTTGTTTTCCTAGTTCCAGACTTTCTTGGAGGAGCAGTTTGCTGATTTCGCGAAGTTGTCGAAACTCGTCGAGCGTCAGATCAGCCATGAGTAAACTCCTGCGACCTGAAAGTGGATGCCATGATACATCCGGTACGAAACAATGTTGTCGTTTGGCCGATTGGAACACTCCATTGCTCGTACAAGACATCGCCATGTGCGAGCTTGAGGCGCTTGGCGATAGGCGTTACCGGCATGACCGTCTTCCGCCTGTCTTAGGGTTGCAATGATAGCCATAGTCTTTGTCTCCTTTTGGTAATCGGAGACCGCCCACTGCGGTCTCGCTGACGGCGCGTCCCCAGCGGGCGGCATCAGCGAGCGGGTCATTAGAATTTTGGCTTGCGCGAGGAATGCCGCGCCTATCAGCGGCAGGGGAAAATTCGCCATTGACGCGCGAGTGCCGCGCGCTCACGTCGCCGTCATAAGCGAGAGGGCAGTGGGCTACCGGAAGTCAAAACGGGAAACACCGCGGGGGCAAGGTTCTGAGGGCGTAAATTCTGGGGAAACAGTATTCAATGCCCGCCGGTATCATTTGGAAATTCCTCGGGATGTGCATCAAGATGGTCTAGCACCCCCAGCATAAAAGGTGCATCTGGATCACCACTTCTTTTTGCGTATGTCATCCAATATCTGGCGTCATAGAGACTTCTCTTCACGCCAACTCCGCTTGCATACATCATCCCAACATAGAGCTGTGCGGAAGGAATTCCCTCGTTAGCTCTTTTCAGCAGCCAAGCAAAGGCGTCTTCACGGGTAACTGCGACTTTTGTGTCATGTAGGCAGTCAATATCCGCATGAAGACGCTCCTTGGGAGATTTGTCTAAAGCACTTTGCTCCCATTCTGTGATCGCCGCTTCGTAACCGGACGATTGCAGAGCTAATTGCCCCTTGGAGCAAAAGTCGACCGCACTTGCAGCATTTGCAGCAAGGTATAGAAACGGCAAGCATAGGATTACCGAGACTGTTTCCAGAATACTAGGTTTCATTTTGTACCCCGAGGCGGTTTGAGCAAATCGTTGATCCTATCTAAAAAGCCCCTTGGAGGTCCTATTGGGCTAACATACCTATCGAAAAACGAATTGGTATCGAATGTGAAGGGAGTGAAATATAGAGGCCTACCAGGCTGCGTCCACTCAGGATCGACTTGGCCTACGCATTTTGCCACATCAGAAGTCCCTGCTGTATATGGTGTTGTAAAATTTTCCGATCTTCCATCACAAGAACAGCTGCACTTATATATACATATCTTTTCATCAGTGCCTATAGCACGTGTCCCACCACCTTGCGCTTGACACGTACAGTTTGCAAGGCCAAGCCAATCGAACATCATAATGGGATTCGCCCCTACATACCCATACAGATTTATCCCTCCATTTTCTCCAATCGGATCTCTTTTGATCCACCTCCCCGTCACGCCGTCCTGCGCTCTGTAGGTGGCAAGATTCAGCCCGCTTTGGGGATGCGCGAACAGCCCTGCGAACTGGAAGTCCGTGCCGTTGGTCACCGAACTACGGGCAACCGCGCCGTAGGGGGTGTAGTCGTAGGAGGCGACACGGGTGCCGGTGGTGGCATCCAGCACGTCTCTTACGGAGCCCAGCTGGTCGGGCATGTAGACCAGCTTCTGGCCGGTGGTGACGTTAAGCTCGCCTTCGTCGAAGTGGCGGCGCTGGACGACGTCGGCGCTCGTGCGCGTCTGGCAGATATGGGCACTGAGCGCGATGGGCGGGGTGACCGTGCCGAACGTATAGACCTGCCCGGGCACCCGGCGGCTCAAGGTCGCGGCATCCGGGCACCACAGGTAACGCGTGGTGGTCGTGGTGCCGCTGACCGTCTCGGCGTCCAGTATCCGCTGGCCCAGGCCGTTATAGCTGAACACCGATTTGTTGGAGGTGCCGACATAGTCGATCTCGATGAGGCGGTTCTCCGCGTCGTACTTATAGGTCCTGGCCCCATCCCCCGAGGTGAGGTTGCCCGCGGCATCGTAAGCGTAGGTCTTGGCCCCCCAGGTCGCGATCTGGTTGAAGCCGTTATAGGTCGGGCTGGTGGAGGTGCCCGGCACGTTGTAGGTCGTGGCGTTGTCGAGCTTGTCGTAGGCATAGGTGTCGTTGCCGGGGGTCGTGGAGGAGGCCGTCAGCAGCCGGTCGATGAGGTCGTAGGTGTAGGCGCGGGATTGCGTCGCCCAGGGATGCCCGGTGGCCGCCGTGTCGGTGATGCCCATGATGTCGTAGACGTTCACCGGCGCGCTGCCGTAAGTCAGGGTATAGCTGCGCGTGACGCCGGAGTTGGTGATCGTCTTCAAACGCCGGTCGTTCGCGTTGGTGTCGTAGCCCCAGTTCGTGGAGACGGTCACCGCCCCGTTGGTCACCGAGCGCGAGGCGGTCTGGTCGGTCTGCCCCAGATAGCCGTAGGTGAAGCTGCCAAGCGGCGTGCCGTGCGAGTTCATCCGCGAGAGGGGGTCGTAGCCGAAGCTCTCGTTGCCCCCCGTCACGTTGCGCGTGATCGCCCGGCCCAGCAGGTCATAGGTGGCGCTCACCGTGTTGTTCGTGTACGGGCCCGTGATGGACGCAAGCTGCAGCGCCCCGTTGGTCGCGGGCGCGGTGTAGGCAAACGTGGTGGTGCCCAGCCCGTCCGTCATCGAGGAAAGCAGGTCCCTGGAGACCAGCCCGCCCGCGTTGACGTTATAGGCGAAGGTGACGTTGGGCGTGGGGTTGACGCTGCCCGTGTAGGCGATGCCCGCCAGCCGGTCGTCTATCGTGTAGCTGTAGGTCTTGGTCTGGCTTAAGGCGTCGGTGACCGATTTAAGCCGCGAGGTCGTGTTCTCGTAGGCGTAGGTCTCGGTCTTGGCCGAGGAGGTGCCGTAGGCATAGGTCTTGGATACCGGGCGCGACTCGATGTCGATTTCATAATGCGTGTCGTTGCTGTTCGCGTCGATGATGTCCTTCAGGCTGCCGTCCTCGTAATAGGCGAAGGTCGTGGTGCGCGTGGCGCTGCCGGAAGTGGGCTCGGTCACCGAGGTGCGCTGGCGGTTGGCGTCGTAGCCATAGGTCGTCACCCGGCCCAGCCGGTCGGTGTGCTTGCGCAGATCGAGGCTGGGCGTGCCCAGCAGCGGGCCGGACTGGAAGGTGTAGTCGTAGAGATCCGTGGTGGCGTCCGGATAGGTGATCTTGGTGATGCGGTCGAGATTGTCGTAATCGTAGGTCAGCACATAGCCTTCCGAGTCGGTGCGCGTGCGGATGCGGTCGGCGGAGTCGTAGGTAAGCGTCAGGGCCGTCACCAGGTTGGCGTTGACGATATTGGAAAGCCGCGAGGAGGTGTCGTAGTTATAGGTCGTAAGCCCGGAATTGGGATCGGTGACGGTGGCCAGCTGCCCCGCCGCGTTATAGGTGTAGTGCCACACCTTGCCGAACAGGTCGGTGAAGGTCTGCGGCTCGTGCTGCGTGTTGTAGTTGCCGTAGCTGGCGATGGTGCCCGCGCCCGTGCCGTACTGGATCAAGGACTGCACGTCGATGTTGTTCGTGGCGTAGGTGTACTCCGTGTAGCCGCCCTCGGGCGGGCGGACGAACACCGGGTTGCCCAGCGGGTTGTAGGTGTAGGTCGAGATCTGGCTGGTGGCGTTGTCCAGCACGCGGCCTATCGCGGAGGGCTGGTCGAGCGAGCCGGACAGGTTGGAGCCGCCCTGGTTGGGGTAATTGAAATAAACCCGGTTTTCCAGCGGGTTCTTTATGCTGCCCAGCACGCGGCCGTTGGCGTTGGTGAAGTAGGGCGTGTGCAGCCAGTGCAGTATCTTCGCCTTGCTGAAATCCTCCGCCGTGACCTGCCCGCCGGTCATCGTGACGCCCAGCGCGAAGGCGTGCTTGCTCCACACATAGGTGTTGCGGTACTCCAGCAGGCCGTCGTCCGTGGTCATGCCCGCCGGGATCGTGCCCGGCGGCGCATTGGGCGGGGTGATGGACGGGTTCTGGTAGTAATACAGGAAATCCGTGAAACCCAGCGGGTCGGTGAGCGTGAGCGAGCGCGTGTTGACCTCGACCGTGTCGTTCGGGTTGGGGGTGTCGTTGAACGTCGAGGCGCCGTAAGGCGTGGTGAGGGTCGTGATGAAGGTGGGCTCGGTCGCCGAATAGGTGAAGCTCGACGTGATGCCGATGGGATCGGTGATCGAGGAGAGGCGCTGGCTCGTGTCGTAGTTAAGCTGCGAGCTGCGGCTGAAGGGATCGGTGACCTTGGTGATGAGCAGGGGGAAGCCCGCAAGGCCGTAGGTGAAGGTCGTGGCCCGTCCCATGGCGTCGGTGACGGAGGTCACGCGGAACGTCGCGTCGTAGTTGATGGTCGTCGTGTTGCCCGCCGGATCGACGACGCCGGTGAGGAACACATGGCGCGGAAACGTGGTCGCCCCGTCGAACAGGGCGTAGACCTGCCTGCCGCCGTCGGGCATCTGCCGGTAATAGGACGTGGCGGTGCCGGTGGCCGGAACGCGGAACAGCTGGGAATTGTCGTCGGTGTCGGCGGTGAAGGCGCCCGTCGTGGTGGAATACCCGGCGTTATAGGTATACCCGCCGCCGCCCGAGGCGTAGCGCGTGACCGTCGTGCCGGGATGGGCCGGATCGTCCTGCACATAGGCCTGCCAGCTATGGGCCCATTTGGAGCTGACGTTGCTGAAGCCGAAAGTGGCGGGCTGCATGTCCTCGCGCTGGTTGTAAAACAGCGCCGTGTAGGCGGGCGGGCCCTTCTGCGGCGCGTAACCCACGGGCGTATCCGTCAGGTTCAGGCTCACCGGCATCGTCTTGGCGTCAACCGCGCACATCTGCGAGCCTGAGTGGGTGGGCGCAACGCCGGTTGAACTGGCGGTTGCGTGACACATATTGGCATCGTTGCCCTTGTACTGACCGGGCATGGTCGAGGTCGGATCGCCCATGCCGTACACCGCTTGGGCTTCGGCGGAGTCGGCGGCGACGGTGCGCCAGCCCGCCTGCGGATTGGCCGCCACCACGTTGGAGGGCACCAGGAAATACCCGCTGCCCTCGGCATCGATGGCCTTGATTGAGAGCGCCTTCCTGCCGGCGTCGGCGAAGGTCGGGTCTTCAAGGATATATACCCCGCCCTCCTCGCCCGTGATCGCCGCATAGTGATGGACGTTCCAGTTGATGACGGAGGGCACCGGGACGGGCTGGCCCGCCTCGCGGTGAATCAGCCTGTATTTGAGCTTCGCCTTGTCCGCCAGCGCCGCCAGCTGCGTAAGCGAGAAGCCGTGCGGGCCGGAGCGCGCGTCCATGGCGACTTTAATCTGTTTGGGGCTGCTTTTAAGCGTGATCAGCAGGTTCTTGAGCGCATTCGGCCCGCACAGGTAAGCAACTTCGGGCGTGTGGTGGAAGGCCCAGAGCCCCTCGCGCGCGTTCTGGATCAGCTCCGTCGCGGGCCCGCCGATGGGCCGCTTGCCCATGTCTTTGAGCACCGCTTCGAGCTCATCCGCATGTCCGACCCTTGCATGCATCCTGGCCAGTTCCCCCACCGCGCGGTCCACCATGAGGCGGGCCTGCGGGTTGGTGGCGTCGCGCCCCAGCCGCCAGGACTGCTCAAAGCAGGTGAAGGCGCGGCTGTAATAGCCCGCATGGTGATAGCCCAGCCCCAGATTCAGGTTGAGCGCCGCGTTCCAGTTGGACCTGGGATGCGCGGCGACGAAAGCAAGCAGCGGTTTGGCGTAATCGGAATAGTCGCTGTCCGGCGCGGCGTTCAGCGGCGCGTTGTGGAAAGCGGCCAGCGCCGCGTCGAGATCCTTGTTCTCTTCATCACTCACCGGGCCGGTGGCGACAAGCGGCTCCTCCAGCCCCGGCAGGATGCGCATCGGCGGCGGGGGCGGCAGTTCTACCTGCACCGGCGCCCTGGGCGTCATGGCTTGTGCGACGTGCGATGCGGAAGAAAAATCCGGCGCGGAAATCTGTTTACTGCCGATCTGCGATTGCGCCGCGGGGGGCAGCGCCATATAGCCAAGGCACAGTGCGGTCATAAGCGCCGCAAACGGTAGAGAGCGATGAAAAAGACGCCTGCGCGTGCCTGCTCCGTAATGCTTTGTCATACCGTGCTCCCCGTATTGGCTATTTTTGCGAATCGCTCGGCGTGATGTCTTGATCTGGGTGGGTGGCGAATCGTTGCCCGATCAAATACACGCATCAATTGAAAAGTCAGCAAGATTCTTTAATCCACTGTCCCTTCACACGGCAGCGGCGCAAGACGGGTGCGGATTTATAGGCAAGGTTGTTGAAATTTCAGAGGAAATAAGAGGCAGAATCGCTAACGATCAGAAAACGCTGGGAATAGAGTGTTAGACATTAGTTAACCCCTCGATCTACACTCTTCGATCCGTTTTTGCCCCGCAGGTTGCTCCGCCAGAGAATCCAGGGCCCCGGACCAAAACTTCAATGTCCAAACTGATTCTTGGGCGTAGTGTCGCTTCTTCCCGTGGCATGGGTTTCGCCATGCGGGCTCATCAGGAAGCGGGAGAACTTGTGACTTATTCGGGGGACAGCCACCTTATCACGCTCGCCCCAACAAATTCCGGAAAGACAAGCGGACCCGTCATCACCAATGCGTTAAAACACCGGGGCCAGCTCATCGTCGTTGATATGAAAGGCGAGGTGTTCGCCGCGACCGCAACGGCAAGGCGCGCGATGGGCCAGGAGGTGTGCGTTATCGATCTTCGCGATGGCGGCGAGCGTGGGTCGCTCAATCCTCTCGACATGGCGGCCCGCTGCGGCACAGACCCCACTGCGACGGCGCGCAGCTTTGCCGCGGAACTCATCGAGCGCGGAGTGGAGGAGCGCGATCGGTTCTGGAATGACTGGGCTGAGACGATGATTGCAGGATCGACCGCCTGGCTGCTGGCTGACCGTCCGCCGCAAGAGCGTCGCTTAAGTGCGCTGTTCGATCTGTTCACCTGCGATGACGTGGTGTATCAGCTCGCGGTAATGCTGGATAAGAAGGAAGTATCCAACCGGGCAGCTAAAGCCGCCATCGCCTCTTTCCTCCAATTGTCCGAGCGTGAAACGCGCCCCAGCGTGCTTGGGACGGTGCAGTCGCATTTGAGGTTGTTCGACAGCGATTTGACCCGAAGGCTTACGGACACGACCACAATGGATCTGGATGCCTTGGTGGCCGGAAAGCCGATGTCGCTTTACATCATTGTTCCGCCTCCCCGGCTGGCTGCGTACCGTCCGCTGCTGCGGATGTGGCTTTCCGGGTTGATCCTGCTTTTGACGCAACGTAAGAATCCGCCGGAGGAACGCACGCTGATGCTGTGCGATGAGATCGGTAATCTCGGGCGGTTGGAAGCGCTGCTTACCGCTGCAACACTGATGAGGTCGTGGGGACTCACGCTGTGGACTTTCTGGCAAAACGCCGATCAGCTTCAAATCTATGGGCCTCACGCCAACACCCTCATAGACAATGCCGGAGTAATCCAGATCTTCGGCGTCAAGAATTACCGGATGGCGCAGGACCTTGCAAACGTCATCGGAGGAATTTCCGCCGATGAACTACTGCATATGCCGGTTAATGAACAGGTGCTGCTGATTGACAGCAAGCTGCAGCGCTGCAGGCAGGTTCGTCATTACGATGACCAGATGTTCCGCAAAGCGGGTTGATGGAAGGGAAGGGCTCTGCAAAGTGCATTGCGCCGCCTGAAATAGCGGCGGCCTAACGCGACTGCGCAAACCCTTTGGCGCTCTCTGGAAGGCGCGGGTTTGCTTCGTCGGAAGCAAGAGTCTGCAAAACAACGCGGGGTCCGTTTAGCGGAGACGTTCTTCCAGCAGCACGCCATCACGATGATCAGCTGTTCAGGACGCGGGTTGATGCGGCAAGCGTATTGCGGCTTGACAGGTCGTAATGACTCGCCATAGTGACGGCGTGACTGCGGCCTTTAGTGGGTATATGACGTGCTATGCCGTCTCCCTTAAACAAGGAGCTCCGGGAACGAAACGCTGGCTACCTTCAGGCACAGGTAAGTTTCAATGTCAGCCCGCAGTCACACATTGGCCTAGCGCGAGCGTTCTTTCAGCCGGACGCCGGGCCGGTCGTCATTGAGGAACTCGATGCCGCCCTTTTCCAGGGCGAGCTGGATTCTGAGCAGCGTGCCCGTGTGGGACTGTATCGCCCCTTCAAACGATTCCATCCGCCTGATGGTGCCGATAGCGACCTTGGCAGCCTTAGCGAGTTTTGGCTGGCCCCAGCCCAGCAAGGCCCGTCCCGCGCGTAACTGCCTGCCGTCAGTGAGTTTCAAACAGCGACGCTAGCACAGGGCCTTTTTAAGGCAAAATAACGATATAAAACAACAAATAATTGATATTTAATGACAATTATGACAGGATCGCTTTCTGGGCTGCCGGTGGCGACCCGGAGGTGACCCCGTGGCGTTTTGCAACCAATGCGGTACGAAAATCCCTGAGGACGCTGCCTATTGCGGAAATTGCGGCGCCCCCGGAACTTCTCCCGTTCACCAACCCTCCGCGCCGGCGGCCGTGGTATTTGCGCAACCGCCGCGCCGCTCGCCGCTCCGGCCTGTCTTGTGGGTAATCGGCGGCCTCGTCGTCGTAGCGCTCATCTTTGTTGGGCTGGTGATCACAAAGGCGGCAGAGCAGGGAGTGCGGGAAGCTGTCGCCAGGAACGTCGGGCACGATGAGGACATCAAGTCGATTCGCGCCGTGATGAGGCAGGACGAGGAGCTTACGAAATCGCTGAACCGGGAAGTGAAGGCGATGAAGTTTCACAACGAAGAAAGCCTGGATGCGGTGGCTTCGCTGATGCAGGACTATGTCGATCAGGCAAAGCAGATCGATACCGGGCTTTGCCCAAGGGATTTTGCCGAAGCGTATTACAGGAACCTCGCTGCCTGGTCGGATGAAGCGGAGGCTTTCCGGTCGCATCCGCATATTCAGACGGGTGACGAGGCATTCGCCAATGGCTTTTTTCGCGGCCTGCAGGGAGACGTGAGCGGCGGCGACGGAGAAATAAGATCCGAGGTCAATGAGTGGCAAAGGAACGTCAACGCGAAGCAATCGGAAATCGACCGCACCTGGAAGGAAGTTCAGGCACTGGCCGTGCGCTATGGCGCACTATCGTAGTGTATTCGCCTTTTGTTCGCCATGTGCGGTATACTGCCGCCCGTGGGAAACCGCTGGGCCACGGTCACGATGATTGACGCCGGCGGGCGTCGCTGGAGCGTCGATGTATGCGCGTCCAGCATGTTTGACGCTGCCCATCTCTTCGTCACCCATGCCAAGGCCGATCCCCGCAACGGCATCCCGAAACCGACAGTTGAAAGCATGTTTGAGGTCGTGGTGGACGGCAGGATTCATCGCGTAGCCGGAAGGGGACTGCAGCGATGGATTCTCAAACGGCGGCAGGAATTGAAGGGGCCGGCGGGGTTTTTGTTTTCACAGAGGCCGGGGCTGGAGTGATTTCGCTTGCTGTTGCAGCACCGATCTGGCTGAGCCTCGCCCGAAACATTGGCGGGGGCTTATGGCAGACGACGGGATCATAGACACGGCCTAAACGGAAACAAAGAGAAGCCAGAATATATGCGTCGATTTGAATTGTCGCTGGCGCGCGCTCCGCTTTTCTCAGAAGATACGAGGTGAGATCTAGAAGGTTTTATGCTGCCCGCAAGCATTGATGGGATAGATGCGCAAACCCAACAGAAAGTAAAGCGCATTCCGATCCACCTGCGGCGGAATTGACGGAAGGCAAAACACGGGCTAGGGTAGGCCATCCGCCACAGATGGAAGTATCACAATGGCAAGAATAACCGTTACCGGTAGTGAGTGGCTAGAGTTTGAGGATTGGGGCCTTGTTTGCCCGCACTGCGGCACAGTGAACAATGCCTATGCGACGAGCCGCCCAGGTAAGTACCGCTGCGGCTCTAAGGGATGCCGCAAGGACTTCTCCGTCACCGCGGGCACCGTTTATGAGCGCAGCCACACTCCGCTCAATAAGTGGTTGCTGGCCTCCTATCTCCTGTGCAGCAGCAAGAAGCGCATCAGCTCACACCAGCTTCGCCGCATGTTGGGCGTTACCTAATAAAAGCGCAGGGTTCATGCAGACTACGCTCAGCATGTAGAAGGTCAGCAATTTCACGCTGAAGAAGCAAAGAAGATGGCCGATCTTCTAACGAGGCTCGGCATTCATGTGCGTTGATGAAAATTAACGATTTTCTTGGTTTTCTGGCTGCAAGGATTGAGACCCATAAAAGAGGTTATAGGTCCTCTACTTTGGGTCGTAAAAGAGAGCGTCAAGAAGGGCGACGCGTCCATCCCAAATCCTTCCGTCTTGACCGGAAGGCCGTGGTACGCGCCACCATAGACTGAGTTGTATTCGCTCCACCAAATCCGTCCAGTAGGTGTCGAGATTCACGGCAGACGCAGCCAAACCAAAATGCGAACTGATGCCCTTTTTGTTGGGCGTATCAATGCAAACAAAATAATCAGGTCTCTTCATTGCCAGCAGGCGACTGGCAGAAGAGATGGAACCGTGACGCTTCTGTCCTGTAAAGGCTTTCTTGAAATGCTTGACGAAACGATCGTACCCAGCGCGGGTGACGGCGCCTGTCGGCGGAATCGAATCCAGAGCAACACTGATTTCGCTCGAATTGTTGTTGATTAAAGTTTTCAATACTCCGAAACTAAACATCCAGCCAAAAGTTCCCCAGTCCAACGACTGGGGGCCAGTTTCTTTTCTACCCAGCGTGCCAGCAATGGCTTTTCTCTCGGTGAGCGACAGCTGCGAAAAACTATCCACACTATCGAACAGCTTCCTCGACGCAGCCAGCACCTTGAGTCTGTCTTGGAAGTGCTTCTCCTGGCGCACTCTGGCCGCGAAAGCGGGCCAGTCCATTTCAAGGGGATCGCCCCGATGGGCCGATTTCTTCGGGCGCTTCAGGGGTACGAATTTGCGAAGTGCGGCGCGCGCGCCCTTGGTGGCTTCATGCTGAATGCGGTAGAAGCGGAGAAAATCATCGTCGATTGCCTTGGCATTGTTCCAACAGTCTTTTGCTATGAATACTTTGATTTTGCGGAAGAACTCGTCACTAGCCGCGCCTTCGATTAGACAACAGGCCTCCGTATTGGACTCCATCGCAGATCTTGTGAAATTCGCGCTACCCACGAGAGCGGCGGCGCGTCCGGCCGAGACAAACAGGTAGGTTTTTGGATGGAAAGTTGCGCCATCAGGCGGAGTAACGCGCGCGGTTTTGACGCCTTTGAATTGCGCCAAGAATGATGGAGGCGTCTGGTAGAAATTCGTTCCGATGACGAGGGCTTCTATCTTGGAACGATGCCGGAGCAATTCCGTGAGCGCCGGGTTGTCCGACCCCCAGGCGACGGCCCAATACAAATGAGTGTGCGTGCTCGTCAGTCCGTTCAGCGTGGTCGAAACGTCTTCCCTGGGTATGAAACGCACCTTTATAAGAGCAGAGGCCTCGGACATTTTTAACTCCTCTCAATCAGAAATTAACGGCGCGCATCTCCGCCGTAACGTCACGTACCCCGGATGCGTTCCACACATCGTCGCGCAGCAGGAATTTATGGCTGTTGGTGCGTTCGACGAAGGCTGCCCGCTCAAGCGCAACGGCATGTGGTATCAGCGCTGCGCGCATGACCGTGTAGTCTTCGTTGAACAGAACGCCGGCGATGAAGTCGAAATGCCCGCCTTTCAGATCGCGAATCGCGGACAATTGCCGGGAATTATTAAAGCGGGTGATCCGGCGGCCCTTGATCTGGTAGCGCGTGCCGTCGGCGCCCACGGCGTCAACATTGGGGTGGGAGTTGCCGGCCTGATTCCAGCCAAACGCCTTGCAGAACAGGTATTCGGAGAGGTCGCCCGTGGGATTGTTGGCACTGCGAAGAATCCCGCGCCTGCGCAGCTCGTCGCCGATCTGCGTATGCAAGAGCAGCAATTGCGGAACGGTTAAGTCGGCGATATTCATTTGGGCAGATCTCCACTGGTTTTCCTGCGTTTCGTGGTCTTGGCGGCGCGGCTCCATGCGTGCACGATGCCTTCCCATTCCAGGAGCGCGAACCTGATCAACGCCGCAACCGTGGCGATAAGAATTATGGCGTTCTGGAGCGTGGCTTCCATCGTCAGCTCGTTTTCTGGGACGGCTTCTTCGCCGGCGGCTTTGGCGTGATTAGGGGAAGCCCCACGTTGTCCAGGATGTCGTTCGCGTCTTCGACTTCATCGAGGGTGATTTCGTTGAGCGCGTACAGCCGTTCGACGGCCAATCTCGGGTCGCGCAGAAGGTAGCGGCGCGTGCCTCGGTCGTTGAAAACGCGCACCAACCCGATTTTCTCCAGGCGATTGACCGCTTTGCTCACCGTACCCTTGGTCTCCAGGCCCGTTCCACGCAGGATGTCTTCGTAGGTGGGGTAGCAAATCGATTGGGGGCCCCCCCGCGTGAGCATGTAGATCCACACTTTCAATTCAGCCCCTTTCAAATGCCTCAACAGTTCGCGTGAAACGTAAGGCAAAGGCGCATACCCGCCTTGCGCGGGCAAAAATACTTCCTTCGCCGCGCCGGGAAAGCATTTGTCTCGGTATCGCTGATCGCGGGGTGGTCTCTTGTCTTTCATTCGACTCCAACCTTTCTGGGGCCATTGTGGGGGTAGATGGTGCAGTTGGCAAACCCCGCCCATACCCACCCCTGGGTCAATAGACCAATACAGCAGCACAGTGCAACCCAGTGCAACACAAGCAATACACACACCCCTGGGCGGAGCGCGCTCCGGGCCGCATATCTACTGCTTTGCGTCACTTCGATTGCGGGGAGAGGTTTCCTGCAGGCCTAAAACAATGATCTTAGTCGATAATAAAATAAGCGAGCGGCGGTCGAAAACAGTTCGGAAGATTCTTCATTCCGGGCAACTCAGTAGGTCGCAAAGAAGCTGGCCGACTTTTCCGGATTATAGCCACGCCGGTCGTAGAGCTTGGTGGTGCCGGGCTCGGCATGGCCTGCCGCGCGCTGCACGTCGTCGAGCGTGGCGCCGTTTTCCAGCGCGGTGGTGATGAATGTGGCGCGCATCGAATGCGCCGAATAACCGCGAGTGAGCCCAATTGCGGCCGCGTGCTTGCGCAACACCCGGTCGATGGCGTCGGGGTCCATGTACCTGCGCGATTCCTGCCCTTTACGATTATCACTTAACGGTCGGAACATCGGTCCGTCCAGGTCATCCCCGTGGGCGGCGGCTTCGAGATAGGCACGGATGCGTTGCGCGACGTTCGGATGGATGGCAATGGCGTCGCGCCTGCCGCCCTTCCTGACGATGCGCAGCGAGTCGAAGCCGCGGTTCTGGTGCAGGTCTTCCACCGAAAGCGCGGCGATTTCCGCGCGGCGGAGGCCCACCTGCAGGCCTACCGAAAGAATCGCACGGTCGCGGAGTCCTTCAAGCGTGTCTTCCGCCGGCGTGTTGAGGAGTTTGGCCGCATCCGCCTTGGAAAAGGCGAGCGTCGAACCCTCCCTCCGGTTGATCGCGGGGCGTTCCACGTCGGCGACGGGATTGGTCTTGACATGATGATGACGCACGAGGTGCTTGAAGAGGCTCGACAGTGCCGCAAGCCTGCGCCGGATGGTCGAGGGCTCGGCCTCATCAATTTCGCGCATGATGCGCTCCCAGGCGATGACGGCGCGGTGGTCCACCTGGCGCAGCTCGTCGTAGGACGTGATGTGCAGTGTGCGCATGAAGTGCTGCACGTCGAGTTTGTAGGCGCGGCGTGTGCGGGCGCTTTTCTGCTTGGCGAGCCATATTTCCTCTTCGGGGATTTCGGCCAGATGCTCAATGATGGAGGGCAGGTTCTCCGGCGCCAGGACAGGAATATCGTCCGATGCCGGCATCTATTGCGCGCTCCGGGTTAGCTCGTAAAAGCGGGTCGCGCTCTGGTATTCCAGGTGGGATAACACCTCGGCGTCGGACGATGGTTCCTCGTTCCACGTAAAGACAGGCACACGAAAAAACACCCAACCAATCAGGTCGTCCTCAATCTTGCTGATCGCTTCCGCCGCTTCGACGATACTGGCATAGCTGCCAAGTTCGGAGAATGGGGTTCCTCGTGCTCCGCGCATGACAAGTTTCCACATGGGCCGCTACCGTAAGGGTTGAACATCGCGTAATTGGGCGCCGCTTTCCATCATTTGCGTCCGGCCGGCAAAGCGCTTTCCCACCAGTCTGACCCGTCCGCGGCCGCGTTTCCGAAAATCTCCTCCGGGATCTGCGGACTGATGAAAAGCCGTGGATGGAAGAGCAGCGTCGGTACTTCCGTGTCCTCGTACCTGCTGTACCCGATGAAGTCGCCCGGCAGCGCGTCGATATACGGCGTGATCCAATCGATGAATTTAGTGATTTCATCGTCATAGTTATTGAAGTTGCAGCGGATGGTGACGCGATGCTTACCGCTGGATTCGTCCAGCCTGACCGCAGAATGTGGATCGCCGTCAAAATACGCACTGGAGCTGGTCAGCATTCCGTTCCACCGCGTATCGCCGAACAGCGGGTGCGGCGGAAGCTCCGCCGGTTGCGCCGGAGACTGGCCCGTCATGTAGAGAAGAATCCCTACGATCTGCGGGGGCGTGTCCTTACTCAGTGAGAAGGCGCAATTTAACTCGGTGTACATCCCCATGCGACAAATACTGCCTGAAAAGGTTAAGGCTTGTTAACTTCCGGGAGCCCCGGCCGTGTTTATGCACTACGTGATAAACCGGATTATCACGTACTGAGGGGGGAGCCAAGGGCATTCGGAATGATGGGTGGGATTTTGCTTGAGTGATGCGCGGAGGCAACTTGAGCTTCAGTCGCCTACTTCATCCGGTCCGACTATTGTTTTTCCCAAGTACCTGTCAAACAGCGCGTTAAGCTGGCACCCGACAGTTTGTGTGTCCCTGATCGTTCGCCATCTTGTCGACTCTGGAAGTCCGGCTGCGGCCGTTACCCATTCTCGTGGGAATCCGAGCTCCTCGACCGCATCTTCAAAAGTCTTGCCCATCTGCTGGAAATGATCTTGGGTGTAGTACCACCTGTCATCCAACTGACATCGAAAGTCAGCGAAGGCATCGAAAACCAAGCTGAGAAGATTGGTGAAGTGGGTTTTGCAAATGCTGAGTACATCATTGTCTGGGACGTTAGGAACGCCAGGTATCGGCATGAAGAAATATCGCCTTTGCAGCTTTCCGTCGTCGCCTTTAAAGCCCGTTCCGCCAAGCACGACGGTGTCTCCAATATGGACCGATGCGACTCGGTATGCATTGAAGAAGTTGGAGAGCCGGTCCTTTTTTAGCAGCTCCGCCTTGGTTGCATACCACTCCTTGAACCCATCTACTTCGCTGATAACCGCTTGCATGGAAAACGTGATGGTGCGCGAAGCGGAGGCAAACGCATCGGTAAAACACTGAACTGCAAAGAAATTTAGTTCGGACTGTTCAATCTGATCAAGGAAGAACTGCGCCTGCTGGACCTTGTATTCAACGATGCTTATTGATCGCGCCATACACCCATTGTCACATCTTCTCCCATTTGGGCTTCCCACGTCACGAAACGGAACACCATGCTAGACGCCCGGATTTCAGAGCATTTCCTTGAGATGTTCTATCACGTTCACCGACTGGATATGGCTGAACTTCGGTGGCAGAGCGTTGCCAATGAGCAGGGCTATTGAGCTCTTGGATATATCCGCGGGAAACTTATAGTTCTTTGGGAAGGTCTGTAACAGAGCGGCCTCCCTCGCGCTTATCGCGCGGTTTTTTTCCGGGTGCAGAAATCTGCCTTTCGATGGGTTGAGACATCCTCCGGTTATCGTCGGCGAGTGCGCGTCCCAGCGCATCCGGCCGTACACGTCCCTAAAGCCCACCTTACTGTCCTTATGGCAGTCGAGCTCGAATTCCGGCACGTCCGCGCGGCTCCCGCCGTTCTTCGGAGTAGCCCGTATGCGCTTCATTACCTCGGGTGTGTGAACCTTGACGATCCGGTGAACGGGGTCTTTGGTTTTGCGCGTCGATTCCAGATGACCGATGACATCTCTCACGGTTATCGTTTCTCCGGTGGGTTTCGCGATGTCGAGATCTCCGAGTAACGAACCTACCAGCACCAATCGCCTCCGCCGCTGCGGCACTCCGTATTCCTGAATTTTCACCGGCTGAAATTTCGGGTTGTACCCCAGTCGTTGCAGCTCCGTGAAGACTTTCTTGAACAGGGTATAGTTCACCAAACCCGGCACGTTTTCCATCATTATGGTCAGAGGTTTTAGATCTCTGACGAAACGCAGGTATTCCAAAACCAAATTGTTCCTGGAATCCCTTTTGCAGCGCTTCTTATTGAGCCTGCGCATGGAGGAAAATCCCTGGCAGGGAGGGCACCCCGCCAGAAAATGGAGCCGCTTCCCGCCGAGCACCCTTTTTATGTCTGTCGTCTTTACTTCGCGAATGTCGCCCTCGAACACCTTCGTGTCCGGATGATTCAATTTGTAAGTGGAGACCGAGTCCCCGTCGCTGTCGAATGCCGCGACGACTTTGAAGCCCGCGCTTCGCAACCCCTGAGAGAGTCCGCCACACCCCGAGAATAAATCGATGGCCAAATACTCGGTCATAATGCTTCCTCGTTTGGATTCGGAGCTGGAGTACCGGTGGGGGGGGATGGGTCCTGCGCGCTTGCCGGCGCCGGGTTTTCTGCGACCGCCGGAACCGTAGGTTCCTGAATTTCCGCCAAGGAGGCCGCCGCAGCCTGCCGCGCTGGCGGTGCGAGGACGGGAATCAGCCGATCCTCGGCTACCGGAACTGGCTGCGCCGCGGCAGGGGTCGTTGTCGCCGCCGCCGACGGAGCGGCGTTGAAGTCCTCAAGAATTTTCTTCAGGATTTCCTTCATGTGTTCCGGGTAGTCGGGAACGCCCGTTCCGCCTATCGTGTTAAATACGTGTTGAATTACCGGGGTGAGAAAGGGCTCGGAAACGGTACACAGCCGTTGGGCGCCGGCCCAATAGGCGTACTTCATGGGGTGCGACTTCTTGGCTTCCTTGCCGAGTTCGTTCCACCCGGTCGGCGTGGGAACGCGTTTCGATACTATATCCTTCGGAAGCGCAACGAAATTCCTCAATCCCGCGCCGCCCGCGGGTACAAACGGGAGCACGAACGGTCCCTCCGAAAGGTTGCCGATTTTTCCCAGCAGGCTGCCTATCAGCGGTTTGGCGAGGTCGGGCTTGACGCAGATCGCCAGCATCGCCTTTAGGGTTGCGTTCGATTGATCGAGCTCATGCAAGGCGACCGCGTTGATGATGCCCAGGTTCTTGGCCCAAAAACGCATGAGGTCGCAGTCCGCGGAAAGTACAAGCAGAACTTCGCCGCCTACCGAGACGATGTCGCCCCGCCTAACGAGATCGTCTCCGTTCTCCTGCTGAAAATACAATCGGTAGGACCACACCTTGGACGCCAGTGTCGCATCGATAGCCGGGGAGGTCCCCGAGTCGGGAATCTGCTCGACGAGGTTGTACACATTCGGGCCCGCGATGGTGGTGCGGAACCGCTCGGCCAGAAAATCGATGAAGTCCTTCTTCCCGCCGTCCCCGACGACCAGGAGATTCTTTACGTCGTTGAGCGATGCCTTCCCCATGTCGGAAAGAATCTGGTCCGCGCATTGGACCGATCGGCGCCGTAAGATGCTGGCAAACTTGAACGAAAAGTTGCTGGCGTACATCGCATCGGCCCGTTGCAACAGCGTGTTTGTCTGGTCGACGTTTTCGACGGCCTTATCGAGATACTGCAGGCGCTCCTTGTATTCCTGAAATTCCGGCTTCGCCAGAATCGCCTCGATCTCCTCTTTCTTATCGGCCTTGGAGAAAATAAAAATCAGGCAGAATGTTCTGTCGAGAATCTCCTTGAGGATGCTTTCTGAATTCGTGGCGGTGGCGTTTTGCGCTCCGGGATATTCCCAGTCGAAGATAACGAGATCCGAGCGGAAGAATCCGTCGTTTATGGCGTTGATGTAAAAGGAAGGATGGGTGAATCCGAACACGTCCCATTTGCGGGTGACGCCGTCCTCTTCCGTTTGGCCCAATAGGGTGGTCGTCAGATTCCTAATTACCTGATCCTGCCATGTTTCCCTCTGGACGAGGAGCTGAAGGTTCGACGCGTTAAGAAGCCCGGTATCGGTTATTCCCAGCGCCTGCGCTTCCTGCCCCGATGCCGGTAAGTCGTTGTCGATGATGCAAACGGAATAGCGCATCTGTCTATTTTTTCGCTCCGATGGGCCGTTCGTTAGGGACCGAGCCAAAATCGAGCGTAAACTGCGCCCCGCCGAGGCCCTCGATCCTTTCCCGTTCCAAGGTGGCGTACGCGTTCCCCTTCATGCTTTGCATGTAGTATTTGCAGATGTACAGCCCTAGCCCGCTCGGAGGTACGCGGAGGCTGTATCCGGGCTGAAAGAGATACGGCAATATCACCCCGTCGATGCCGGGTCCGGAGTCAGCGACGATAACGGTGCGGTGCTTCGGATCGATCTGAACCTTGATGCGGCGCTTGCTGCGCGCCACCATGCCGAGCCAATAACAGCTGTTGTCGAAGAGGTTGGAAAAAATCTGAATCAAAGCCCCGTAACGCGCATAGACCTTGAAATTTTCCTTACCGTTGACCTCCAGAGCAATCCCCGCCTTCTCGAACCTTGAGCGGAAGACCTCGACGGCGAAATTGATTGCCTTCGTGACTCCGAATTCGGTTTCGGATTCGCTCTTGATGGCGCGGAGCGGACTCAGTCGCCTCAGCTCCGATTGCAGGGAAGCCGACGCCTCTTTTAGGTTGTTGAGGCTCTCAACGTCCGGGTCGTCCGACTTCAGCAGATGGGTGACTCCGGCGTAGAAATTTCCGGCGATCTTGGCGATTTCGTGTATGGAGACCGCCACGGCCATGCCGTACCCCGCCTGTTCGGTAAACAGATCCTGGGCTTCCTGTATCAACCCGATGCTTTGCTGCAAATTCTTGAGCGAACTCGACAGGTTAACTAAGCCTTTCTCGCGCTCGCCGCGTTTGCCGAGGGGATCGAGGATTTTGTAGGGGTCTTGGTCGACGGGATATCGCTCCTTGATATCATTCATCACTGCAGCTCCCTGCTTGGCGTAGTTCGTTAACGCCTTGGGGTCGCGGACGGCGTTTCCCGTAAGATCGTCGTATTCGTCTCGCTTCGCGATGAATTTGGTCTCGATGACGACCGAAATGATCGCGTGCACCAACTGCGTCAGGTCTTTGCTCGCCCGGTTTGCAATCAGCCCTTCCCGGTTCGTCTTGTCGATAAGCTCGATGTTAGTCGCCTGGTTGATTTCGAGATTTCCGATCATGTTGTAGTAGGACATCCTGAAGCCCTGCTTGATATGGCGCTTACTCAAGCTCAGCCAGTCAGTCTCGGCGCCCCATTCGGCGGGAAAGATGTTGATCTCGTCCCGGTAGATGGAGATCCCGCCGAAGTTGGTCAGATACTCGATGAATTCCTTCCCGTCGGGCCCCGTGCTCGCAATCCAGGGGCTCTTCCGGTACCACACGTCAATATGAAGATAAAAGCTTCCGCATTCCGGCTCGCGCAACCCGTCCGCTCCGGTCTGCGACCAGTAGCCGATATTCGCTTTTCGCAGATCAAAATTCTTTTCCGAAGATTCTTCGCCCGGCATAGGCACGTTTTTGGGCGGTTTAAATTTCAGTGTGTACTCCAACATGCCCGATTCGTCCACCAAACCGTCGAACGAGAACGTCGGCGGGAAGGCCGATGCTGTTTTGTCGATGGAGAGCACGCCGATTTGCGGGCATTCCAAAAAGGCGCGGAAGCCTTTTGCGCTACCCGAGCTCTTCGGCGACGGATTCGGGGAGTTCAGGCTGAGAATGGAGCGCTGCAGGTCCTCAATTGTTTTCTGGTCCCACAAAAAGCCTTCCCGCCCGCCGTAGATGACCAGTTGGGTACCCGATCCTTTGCTTCCGTAATCCCGCGACGGCGCCTGACGCGTGAGACTCACGCCCACAGTCTCAAGGTCTTGTGTTCCGCTCCCGCCAGCCTCGAACGTGTCCCAATCGACTTCCAGGATGTATTCGTAGTCCAGTTCTTTGACTTTTGTCTTGAGGAGGAGTCGGCGTCCGAGCCTGTGAGAGGCGAACCGGCCGACGCCTTTTTCGCCGAGCGGAATGCGGCCTCCGCGTTCTTTTTTTATCTCGGCGATTAATTTGTTGTAGGAACCCAATCTTCCTTCAGCCACAGCCTTTGCGCGTTCCTGCTTGATCGTTTCCTTGACCACGGTCTTGATGGTGGATGCGGGACGAAGCCAGCCGTTTTCAATGACATCCCGCGTCATCCCGGATCCGTCATCCTCGATTACAAGAACCGGGCCGGGCAGTTCGGGAAACAGGTACTGCGCCTTGTCGAATGCAGGTAACGTCGGAACGTTTTCGATACGAACCCGGCAGCACGAAGCACCGGCATCGTACGCATTTTTGATTAGCTCCAGCACTCCGACTTTTTCGGACGCGATAAGCTGTTCGCCCAAGACGCGGATCAGGTGAGCATCCGCTCGGAAATTGAGGCGGATTTTGCCGTCGAGACAAATTTCGTCGAGCATCTCGGCGGGAATCTTACGCACCGCATTCTGAGGGTTGTAATGCGCTGATGAGGACTCGCGACTTTTACCGGAGCCATCCTTGTAGGGCACCGGTTCAAGGAAGGGTTTATAGTCTGTAACTTCCACAAATGAATAACCCGGCTCACGCTTGTCTTTTGTGGGTTGGCTTGTGATTTTTCCGTACCCGAAGTAGACTCCTTCCCCGTTTTCAGGGCCTTCGTAATATACGAATTCAATTGGCAAAGCTTTGAATTGACTGACGTAGTTGTCGGGAAAGTGATACAACTGCCCGACAAAATCGTTGTGCTCACTGCTGTCCCGTAGTTGGGTCAATACCAGACTGTTTCTTTGCATAAGATTCTTTTGTACGTAAAGGTGGTCGGGACCGTAAACCCAGTGTTAGAAATGCCCACCCGTCCGGCACAGTTCACGCGCGAGGTTCCGCAACGTGCCCAAGCCGCCGAAGTGGCTTCCATACCATTATAGAAATGAGAGGGCCGCATCAATGATTATTGGGACTTTGGCCGGGGCCGGACACACATTCAAAGCGTGTTCTTCATTCGGGGCAAGCCTGCGCTGCTTTTCCAACAATACCGCTCTCCCCCAAGCCGGTTCGGCGCGAAAGAAACGCCTCCAGTCGAGGCTGGAGTGCGTCTAAGTCAGTCAGCGCACACTCCCAGACAATGTATGCCTCCCATCCTTCGGCAGCAAGCGCTCTGAGCGTTTTGCTATCGCGGTCTGCCGTGCCCTGCCTTTTAGTCTGCCAAAACGCCGCGTTGGTCTGCGGTACCACCTTCCCCTTGCGACAATCGTGCATGTGCCAGAAACATCCGTGCACGAAGATGACTTTCCGTCGTGACGGGAAAACCAGATCCGGCTTCCCCGGAAGATCTTTGCGGTGAAGCCGAAAACGGTAGCCCAGTCTGTGCAGCAGGGAGCGGACAGTCTTCTCCGGCTTGGTATCTTTACCCCGGATACCCGCCATGTTCCTGCTGCGCTGCTCGGGGGTGTGAACGTCGGTCATCCGTCAAGTTGCTGCTTCACCGTCTGAATGAAGCTCTCCACAGTGAGAAGATTAATGGTGTGCTCCTTCGGAAAGAGGGTTCCGACCAGATTCGTGTAATTTTATGCTCTAAGGGTCGCCAGCCCACTTAGAAAAACGCCGCAAAGCCGCTCTGAATCTGGTCTTTGCTCAAGCCACACCCTGTATACGAAAACGAGCGTCATTATCGACGCCTGACATGGAACGCTGAGCGTCAGTTCCATGCCGGGAAATACGATTAGCCGTTGTTCCTGATGCAAAGGCTTTCCCTGCGGATATGTTTCCTCGCGCGCAGCTCGGCGCACATGCTCAGCAAATGCCATGTCGTGATGATCGGTAGCAGCGACCCCTTGGAGTCCACGGTCCCTGCAAGCCTGCACAAGTAATCTGGCGTAGGCGTTCCGGTAGACATCGATAGTACGACCACTGCCCGTCCAGTTGCGATCACGGGGCGTATGTACCTGCAGGTCGCAGCGGTAGAAATGTGCGCCTTTATCGGTCATGTCTGTTTTCTCAGGAAGGCTGTGAGCTGCTTTTCACCGACCCTTATCATATTTCGTTCCGCATTCCCAGATGAGGATTTCGCAGGGGGGGTATCGCTTAAGGCGTTGTGCAGGACGGAATCGAGTAATCGGCTGGCCTCGGTTTGGGCGGCTGTGAGCTGAGCTTCCAACCTGTCGCACAACGCCATTAGTTCATCCACCTTAGCGACTATGCGGTGTTGCTCGGCAGCGGGTGGTAGCGGCACCAAGAAATTACGAAGCGGACCCAAAGCAACTGTTGGCTGAGCGGCGCCAGTCGCGCTCTCGGTCGCCTGCGAATAGACCAGCGGTGAGGCCAGTAACAGGCGAAGGAATTTGGTATCAATCTCGCTGGTTGGCTTCAGGATGGCGATATGGCGTTGAACGCAAAAAGGGCGTTTCGCCTCCACCAAGACGGGGCGACCGTAAGTGGCACCTACGACAGTGTAGAGAATATCCCCATAAAACGGCTTGCGGTAGCCAGGTAAGGACTCCAAGTAAGTCTGCGGCACAAAGCGGCAGTTTGAGAAATCAAGACGTCCGGTTGTAATGTTCCCGATTGTGAGAAATGCAATCCCGTCACCCGCTTTTGGAGGTGGTTGGTGATCGCCGTCCGTAATGACTTTGAAGAGATTACATAGCCTTGTCCAAACCCATCCTTTTGGTGCACGGTAGGGTAAATGTTCATCGTCAATCGGCTTTGGTTTGGCCGGCGCGATGCCGTTCTCGGAGGCATATGATCGTGTTTCTACTACTAGACGAGCCAAGAGAAGCGGGGCTGGTTCATCATTTGTATCCTGGGGGACGAGCAAGCCGCGGACCGCCAAGCTGAGAATGGTTCTGCGTAAATCGGCGATCTGACCCTGCCGGGTGGTGAGGATTGGGAAATGGTTGATGTAGAAATTGGCGTGCTGGCGAAGCGCTTCAGCACTGACACCATTGCTAAGGTAATGATGGGATGCTGCTACTACCTGATCGCGCCTGATCTCCCGCTCATTTTGCGCGACTTCTAGCCGGTCGCATAGCCCCATCAGTTCGTCTACCTTGGCAACGATGCGGTACTGCTCCAGGAGGGGTGGAAGAGGAAACAGGGCGACGAGTGCATCTTGCGTCCTGAGTCTGGGCATTTTAGTTCCTCGCCCTACTCGGCTGACATACGCAACGAAATCAGGTCGCCGAAAAGCCAGACAACAGTATGAAGAATTGAGAGGAACGACCGGCCTGATAGCCACTATCTCGGTAGTCGAATAACCTGCCTCGTCAGCGACCACAACCTTATTCAAATATGGCCGGAGTTTTCCATAAAGGATATCGCCAGCCTTAAACTCCGATTTAGTGCTCCTGGAGTCGCGGTCTTTAACCCTGAGCCGCGTTTGAACTACCGACGTATCTTTTTCGACATCCTCAAGCTCAAGCAACCATCGGTCAGGTACTAGTTCTTTCGGCTCACGTTTCGTCCCGGCATCGTACCGGAAACCCCAGCCAACGCGAATCCACGCCCAAGAACGAGGAATATCAAACGGGACTTCACTCGGGTCGATCGTTGGCAGCGCCTCTTTCTTGATTCCTGTAGCTTTCGCCAGCCTGTCCTTCTCGATCTGAATTTGCGATAGCAATTCGGCTGCCGGGGCATCCTTTGCATCTTGCGCAACGAGTTTTCCCCGTACAGCCAGGTCCAACACGAACCTGCGCAGGCGTGAAATTGCGTCAGGCGCATCACTGATGGTACCAAAATAGTTGAGAAGCAACTCAGCGCTCATCGCAGCAGCGCCTCTGCCAGAATTGCCTTGAGCTGATCACGTAGGGTATTCGCCTGGCCCTCAGCCTCGGTGAGCTTCGCCAGCAGTTCGTCCGGGTCGCCGTGGTCATCCTCAACGGTGTGTGGGTTTTTGATGTCGAGGTTATAGCCCCGCGCCTTCACCTCATCGGCATTGACCTTCCACGCAACCTCTGTCTCTACCCTCCCCTTGCGCTTCGCGCCTCCCCACCAATCAACACAGAGCTTGAAGTGCTCGATGCGGATGGGCTTGGTCATGGAATAGGCTTTTTGCGCATCGGGAACCCGGTGGTCGTAGAACCAGATTTCCTTGGTCGGTGTTCCTTTCTCAAAAAACAAAAGGTTAGTGCCGATGTTGGCATAAGGCTTGAATACGCTGTTGGGCAGGCGGACGACGGTGTGCAGGTTGCACTCTTCCATCAAATGTTCTTTCAAGCGCGTTTTCACGCCTTCGCCGAAGAGCGACCCATCGGGCAGAACCACAGCGGCCCGGCCTTCGGGCTTCAGGATACGGATGATAAGAGCGAGGAAAAGGTCGGCAGTCTCGCGGGTCTGGAAATGCTTGGGGAAGTTGCTCTCGATGCCGTCCTCTTCGCGGCCGCCGAAGGGCGGATTGGTAAGAACGATGTCCACGCGATCAGTGGCGGTATAGCTGATGTAAGGGCGCGCCAGGGTGTTGTCGTGGCGCACAAAACCGGGATTCTCAATGCCGTGCAGCAGCATATTGGTGACGCAGAGCATGTGAGGCAGCTGCTTTTTCTCGACCGCGCGCAAGGCATCCTGCATGAGCTGCTCGTCCTTTACCTTCTTCACGTAGCGGTCGCGCATGTGGCGAAGGGCGCAGGTGAGGAATCCGCCGGTACCACAGGCGGGGTCCAGGAGGAGCTCGCCGGGTCGGGGATCGATGCGGTCCACCATGAAGGCCGTGACGGCGCGGGGAGTGTAGTATTCGCCCGCATTGCCGGCGCTTTGCAGGTCGGTGAGGATTTGCTCGTAGATATCGCCGAAATGCTGCTTTTCTGCGAGATTGTTGAAGTCCACTTCGTTAATCTTATTAACGACCTGCCGCATCAACTGGCCGGACTTCATGTAGTTGTAGGCGTCCTCAAACACATCCCGCACGACTTTGCGACGATCACCCTGCTTGCCCGTGATTGTGAGTCCCTTGAGCTTCGGAAAGAGCTGGGTATTAACAAAGGTGAGGAGTTCTTCGCCCGTGATGCCTTCGGGGTCCGCTGCCCAGCTGCGCCACCGAAGTTCTTTCGGGATAGGTGAGTGATACCCGTCCTGCATTAGCTCCATTTGCTGATCCTGATCGTCGATGATTTTGAGGAAGAACATCCAGCAAAGCTGGGAGATGCGCTGGGCATCGCCATCGACGCCGGAATCCTGGCGCATGATGTCTTGTATGGATTTGACGGTGTTGCGAACGGACATGGCCTAAGCTTCCTTCTGGTAGAGGGCGGACTGGAGGTCCTGTACTGCAAACATGAAATCCGCCCGCGTTCCAAATTGCTTGATGAGCTGCAGCGGTGTTCCCATCGTATCAAGCGGCGGGATTTGCAGTATCCGTGGATCACCAAGATCGATGACCCCCTCGTCCTGGTATTTTTGTAACAACGCTTCAAGTACGGCGCGCGCCTGCGGACCGTATTTCGTGAAGACATCCCGCTTGCGGACGTTGTCCGCTCGCTCGCGGCGCGTGAGCGCCGGCTGGTCGAAGGCGACGTGGCAGATAAGGTCGAACGGGTCGAGATCCTGGCCCACTTCATCGGCCAGCGGCTCAAGTGAGAGGCCTTCGTTTTCGAGTTCTTCGATGATGGCCTGCTTGCGCTCCGCTGATTTCCAGCGCTTCAGGAAATCGTCCAGGCTGGCGAAGCGCTTCTTTAACGCCCGTTTGGTGAAATCCTTCAGGCTTTCGGTGATGAGCTTGCCGTTTTCGTCGAGGTATTCCACACGCTCGGCGACGATGGTGGCCCCTACCCCATCGACATAGATCTTCCTGGGCGGGTCTTCGTCCGTATTGATGTTGATGTCGGGCGGCGGCTGATCGACAATCACCTCATCCACTCCCGGCTGAGGCGACACGGGATTGCCGTTTTCATCCGTGGGGGGAACATCATCGGGTGGAACAATGGGATCGTTCTCACCGGGCTCGTAAATCTGCACCGGCTCACCGTCAAAATCAGGATCAGCGAAGTGGTTGGTGGCGCCCCTGAAATCAATCAACGTGAAATAGAACTTCTTGGTGTCCTCGTGAACGCGGGTGCCGCGCCCGACGATCTGCTTGAATTCCGTCATGGAGCCTACGGCGCGGTCAAGCACGATGAGACGGCAGGTCTGGGCATCCACTCCGGTGGAGAGAAGCCGTGAGGTGGTGACGAGAACCGGGTATTTAGCCTCCGGGTCGATGAAGTTGCCCAGCTGCGCCTGCCCCTCGGCGTCGCTGCCCGTGATTCGCATGACGTAGCGGTGGTTTTCGTTGCACAGGTCCTTGTTCTCGTTAATCAACGCCTGGCGCATCCGCGCGGCATGTTCCTCATCCACGCAAAAGAGGATGGTCTTCTGGAAGCGGTCCCTGCTTTCCTTGAGAAAATCGGAGACTTTCTTGGCAACGAGCTTTGTGCGGTCGTCGATGACGATGTTGCGATCAAAATCCTTGGTGTTGTAGATGCGGTCTTCGATCTCATTGCCGTCGCGGTCGGTGTCGCCCCTCTCCGGCCGGTAACCCTGGACATCGAGGTCAATATGGACCTTGATCACTTTGTACGGGGCCAGGAAGCCGTCCTCGATGCCCTGCTTGAGCGAGTAGGTATAGACCGGCTTTCCGAAATAATGAATGTTGGAGACGTACTTGGTTTCCTTCGGCGTGGCCGTAAGGCCGATCTGGGTGGCGCCTGAAAAGTATTCGAGAATCTCGCGCCATGCCGCATCGTCGGCGGCGCTCCCGCGGTGGCACTCGTCGATGACGATGAGGTCAAAGAAGCCAGCAGAGAATTCCCTAAAGAGCTTCTGGCGGTCCTCCGGCCCCGTGATGGCCTGGTACAGCCCCAGGTAGACTTCATAGGCGGTGTCGATGCGGCGCTTTTTGTCCAGCGCCGTCGTAAGTTCGACCTCGGAGCCGTCCTGCCGCTCGATGGTCTTCGCCCCGGTGCTCAGTTTTGCCATCGCTGCGCCGAAGGGGCGGAAATCATTCACCATTGTCTGATCGACCAGGACGTTGCGGTCGGCAAGAAACAGGATGCGCTTCTTGCGGCCGGCCTTCCACAGGCGCCAGATAATCTGAAAGGCGGTGTAGGTCTTGCCGGTGCCGGTGGCCATGACCAGGAGGATTCGGTTCTGGCCTTTCGCGATGGCTTCTATCGCGGCGTTAATGGCGTTCGTCTGATAGTAGCGAGGCCCCTTGCCGCTGCCGTCTTCAAAATAATCCTGCAGGACAATCTCTTCCTCATCCGGAGTAAGTCCTTTCCAGGCGCGGTATTTGGACCAGAGGTCCTTGGGTGACGGGAAGGCATCAAGCGAGAGCGTGGCTTCTTTTTCCATGCTCGTCCCGGTGCGATCATGAAATACAAAACCGTCGCCGTTGGAGGAGAAGACAAACGGGATGTTGAGGGTGACGGCATAGTCAAGGGCCTGCTGCATCCCGGAGCCGACGCTGTGGTTATTGTCCTTCGCCTCGATGATGGCGATGGGAATATTGGGTTTGTAATAGAGGATGTAATCGGCGCGCTTGGCCTTGCCGCGCGTGACGAGCTTTCCACGGACGATGATGCGTCCCTTGGTGAAGTTGACCTCTTCGCGGATCTGCATCATCCCGTCCCAGCCCGCGCGCTTTACCGCCGGGCCTATGAACTTGGAACAGATATCGCGCTCGCTGAGGTCTTTCTTGTTCATAAGGTTAGTAGCATTGGCTGTCTAAAAGGGGTCTTGGGGAGAGGTGTCACGGTGACAACCTTACATTTACGCATAGCCTCCGCAGGCTTCGCCACCTTATTAAACGCGGCGGAACAAGGCTAATCAAATCTTAAAGTCCGGCAAATGAAGCGGTTAGTAACTTGAGGCGCCTTGCCAGAGTTGCAATCAGGTAGGGAACGGGTGAAATTGGGTATAAATGGGTATTTCTTGCCTTTGGATGCGAATTGGGTAAAATTGGGTGAAATTGGGTATTCCGGTCATGCACGACATCAAGAACATCATTATTACGCCCGAGATCCTGAAGCTCATCGCCGATATCGATGAGTTCAAAGGGCGCTGGAAAGTGATTGAGACACTCGCGCCGGAAAGGCTGACCAGCCTTCGGCGGATAGCCACGATTGAAAGCGTGGGATCGTCCACGCGTATTGAAGGCTCCAAGCTCAGTGACGCGGAAGTCGAGAAACTGATCTCCGGGATGGAAACCAAGTCCTTTGACAGTCGGGACGAGCAGGAAGTAGCAGGCTATGCCGACGCAATGGACATGATCTTCGATAGCCATGACGCTATCACGCTGACCGAAAATCACATCAAGCAGCTGCACGGCGTGCTCCTGAAATACAGCACCAAGGATCTGGAGCATCGCGGGCACTATAAGAAAGTTCCTAACCATGTCGAGACCTTCGGGCCGGACGGCAAAAGCCGGGGCGTGGTATTTGAGACCGCCACACCGTTTGAAACGCCTGGCTGGATGAAGGAACTCGTCGAGTGGTTCAATCAATCCGTACAGGAGGAAAGTCAGCATCCGCTGATACTGATAGGGATTTTCATCGTCGTGTTCTTAGGCATACACCCGTTCAAAGACGGAAACGGCAGGCTTTCACGCGTCCTTACGACATTGCTTCTGCTGCGCGCCGGTTACGGCTATGTCCCTTACAGCTCGATGGAAACTGTCATCGAGGCCAACAAAGACAGCTATTACCTGGCACTCCGCCGCACTCAGCAGACCATCCGCAAGGAAAAGCAGAGCTGGGAACCCTGGCTGGTGTTTTTCCTGAAAACGATGGCAAAGCAGAAAGATAATCTGGCCGCGAAGGTGAAAGAAGAGCAATCCCTGCGCTCGTCCCTGCCCGCCCTGTCGCGTCAGATACTGGAGCTGGCGAAAACGCGCGGCGAAATCACCATCACGGAAATCGAGAGCTCGACAGGCGCGAACCGCAACACCATCAAGGTACATCTGAAGAAACTGGCCGAGCAGCACTACCTGGTGCAGTTGGGCAAGGGACGCGGCGCTCGCTACACAATGACATAGCCCGCCGTTTTGCATCCTGGCGCGGCATCATACTATCCCCTGCCCCGCTGGCGGCCGCGTGTCGCCGCTGCAGCCGCGGCGTTCTTTGCGGTGATCAGGACATAGCCTGGGTCGCCGAGGCTCCTCCGCTCCCGGGCCTTTTCGCTGACTTCCAGCAGCTTGTTGGCGGTCTCCTCAATGCTCCACCCGAATCGCGCCGCGAGCTTGCACCAGTCAAAGTCCGCCGAGCTCCTGTCCGCCCCCCCGTGCTCCTTGGACACCGGAGCCCTTTCGAGGCAGCGCTGATAGTCCGGCCACTGCCTTTCGCTGCCGAGCCTTTGCCGCCGGGAAGAAGGCGGCGAAATCACTGAAGAGACTTCCACGGGGTCGGGAGGTGCGACCAGCTCAAGGGCTTCGAGCTGGCCGGTTGAGAGGATGCGGCCGGGGTTGGTTTCAACAATGCTCACCACCGGAAAATCGGGGAGGTACTTCCTCTTGAAATTCTCGGTGCCGGCCAGGCGGGTGGAGCCGGACGCCGACTTGTCATTCCCGCCGACGGCTTTGCGGACGCGCCGCATGAAAACCTTGAATGCCTCCTTACCGTCGGGCAGGCCGGAGACGGCGATCCAGGCCTGATGATTACCGGGGCTGGTGGCGTGAATAAGAAAGGCGGCCGGCCGGACGCGATCGAGCCGCTCCGGGCTCAGGTCATCCAGCTGCACGAAACGCACATTAGGGCCTGTAGGGCGGATCATCAGGTTGTGGCCAGCTTCAACAATTGTCCCGTCTTTAAGCGAGCAGGGTTTTCGGACCGCAGCCAGGCGCAGCATCTCGGGTAAAATCTTTCGGAGCGTGGTGCCCTCAAAATGCGCGTCTTCAGCTTTTGGATATTTCACTCCTGATTTGACGTGGTAAGGAAGCGGCCAGATCCTGGCCTGATTTATGTCCAGGCCTGTCACCACGAACGAGCGCGCGCCTACGCTGATGAACGTATCGAGCATCCGAAGTGCTTCATCTACCTGCGCCACTACTAACTCCCCTTGCATGGTGGGCCTTGAATCTCACTGCCAATCATGGAAGGAGCGAAGCGAAGATAGCGGTACGTCCGGAGACATGCAAGAGGCGCATGGCCTCAAACTACTAGGGCCAATCGACATTTAGCTATGCGCATAACGCAAGGGTGGCGAGGTAGAGGAAAGAGAGGAAGTGCCGTGCCTTTCGGTCGTAGCGTGTGGCGATACGGCGGAAGTGCTTGAGTCTGTTGAAGCATCGCTCAATGAGGTTTCTACTTTTATAGAGGACTTTGCAGTAGGCGCGTGGCGTTTTGTGATTGGAACGAGGCGGGATGACTGCCACAGCATTGCGCCGCTCCACATATTCCACGATGTCCTGGCTGTCATAGCCTTTATCGGCAATCACGTGAGAGGGCCTAAACCCTTCCAGCAAGGCAAGAGCCTGAGTGGCATCGTGCGTCTCGCCGCCAGTGAGCAGAAAGCGCACGGGACGGCCCTGGGCATCGGCCGCCATGTGAATCTTCGTGGTCAGCCCGCCTCGGGAATGCCCGAGAGCCTCGCTTTTGTGCCCCCTTTTCCTGCGGCGGCGTGCTGATACGCGCGGACCGTCGTGGAATCAATCATCAGATGATTATTGCCAGGGTCGGCAGCTGCCACGGCGAAAATCTTCTCCCAGATGCCCGCCTTCGCCCAACGGGTGAACCGCTTATGGGCGCTCTTCCAGTTGCCGTATTCCGCAGGCATATGTTTCCAATGCGCCCCGCTGCGCAGCACCCACATCACTCCATTCACAAATTTGCGGTTGTCTGCCGCCGTCCGGCCCCGGTCGCCTTTCTTTCCTGGCAACAGAGTTTCAATCTTGCGCCACTGTGCCGCTGTCAGCTCGTATTTGCCCGTCATTGCCTTCTCCCGAAAGGTTGCAATGACTTACTTTCCTAACGGCGATTGCTTAACACTTCGTTAAATGTCGATTCGTCCTAATAGACCCCCCTTCCCCGCTGTGCTTATGGTTAGTCAAGGAAGGGTGTCCCTTCCTTGGGAAGCGAGAGCCCTCGATGGGCTTGAGCTTCCAGGTGTGGTATGGACAGTTGTGCACTGCTTAAATTTCAAGTTCTCTCTAAGTTCAAGTTCAGGAGATAAAAAAATTGGCGAAACAGTCGGTTAAGGTGCACAAACGCGACCAAATGGGCGGCTATCGACGACAAAACGGGCGGAATACTGCGACGAAGTGGGCGAGGAAATGCGACTGAATGGGCGGGAGAGCGGGTAAGAAGAGGGCAAATGCGACCAAATGGGCGGACAGCCTTTGCGTTGTTTCCATAGTCGTGGTGAAAGTGGGCTGTGACGGTCGCCTGCGGCTGCGAGCGCAGCTTGTCCAGCGGGACTGCGAGAATGCGACCAGCCGGGCGGCAAAAACGGAGCGCATCTATCGGGCGCGGCGGGTCATGAAATGCGACCAACCGGGCGTATTACTCTCGGTCACATCGCGGTGACAAATGCGACCAAATGGGCGGCATCGAATTGAGGTTCCGCCACGCCGTCCTGGTCGAAGATGCTACAGCTTCAGCCACTACCTGCTATGACGCAACATCGAACACCTATTCCATTACTCAGAATAATGGCGCAGGCGCAAACTGCGCGATGTCATTCAAGTTTAAGTAATAAGGGTTCCGACCAGATTGATGGTTTTTGCGGGGATAGGCAAAAAACCCCATCTTCTGCTCGGATTTCAAACCTGGATTGAACCTTTTCGCGGCGTTGGGCCAAAAACCCCAAGATGTGACTAAACGGGCGGGCCGTTTTTTTCACATCGCGGTGACAAATGCGACCAAATGGGCGGCGTCGAATTGAGGCTCCGCCATCCCGTTCTCGTCGAAGATGTGACTAAACGGGCGGGCCGTGTTTTTTCACATCGCGGTAACAAATGCGACCAAATGGGCGGCGTCGAATTGAAGCTCCGCCATGCCGCACTCGTGGCAGATGCGACTAAACGGGCGGGCCGCATCCGTGCATTGACGAAACGACTTGCCTATTAGGAGTGGTCGCATTATAGGTCAGCGTCATGAGTCTGACCGTCGATCAATACACCAATTCGAGCGGTTTTCCCAAAGCCGCGGAGCTGATTGAGATCACGGGCGCGCACGCGCTTGAGGCGTCGGACCGGGCCGTATTCAATCAACTGCTCCAGATGGCCCACGACAGCGACAGGCTCGTGGAACCCGATGCGGAGTGGGAAATCACGCTGGCTTCTCTTCGTCGCGCTTCCTCGAAGCACGAAAGCAACGACCGCGTGAGAGCGAGCCTTCGGCGTTTGCGCCGAACGGAAGTAAAGGTGACATATATTTCGGAACGTACAGGCAAGCCACGCATCTTGGAAACCAATTTATTGAATTTCACCGATACCGATGTGGAGGATTCCAAGGATGCAACTGTCCAATTCGGATTTCCAAGCCGACTGCGCAATGTGCTTGCACGATCGAATCGATGGGGGCGTATCCGGTGTGAAATTTCTTATGCCATGACCAGCAAGTATGCGATCGCCCTTTACGAGCTCGTCTGCCTTCGAGCAAACCGCCAACACTGCGTTGAGGTTCTTGTCGTATGAAGAGTTTCGGGATTTGCTCGGCGTTCCTCCTGGCACGTATGAACGGGGACTGGATTTTACACATAAGGTCGTGGACCCTGCCCTTCTCGAAGTAAATGGCCTTTCCGACATGGGCGTGACCGTCGATCTGCGCCGGCGACACGCGCGGGCACCAATTCATGAAGTGGCCATTGCCTGGTGGAACAAGTCCGGGGACGAATTCCGCGCGGCTATGCAGGAACGGAGCCGCAGTAAGGTGGGGCGTATGGCCCGGCTCAGGGGCGAGGTCGAGAAGACCGAGCCACTGGTTGTCCTCCCCTCCCCTACTCTTTCAAGCAAAGTGACGGCGACGGTAGACGCGATGCGCAAGGCAGGTGTGCCGGAAAGCGATGTTGAGGCATTCCTGCAGGGGCAAGCAGCCACTAGCGCGAGTTAAAGTAGGTGATCCGAAAGTTGGCGCGGAACGACCGCCTAGCTCCCTCCACTCCTCCTAGCGATTGATGCTCTATGCAGTTGCGCGTCGCTTGTTAGATTTCACGCTACGACGCTCGTACTGTTCTTCCATGACACTGAATACCCTTCGAGCCAGGCGCCGGACCGGCGATGACGGTGAGTCGAGGGATTCGGCGAGCAGATCTGACGCCGAATTTACGAACGGAATCGGCTTGTTAATCACGCGTGAAGGATATTTCTTGGATAGACGGTTGATGAAAGACTGCGCTGCCGGTATAGCAAAGATATTGGTGGGCCATGCGGTAGGCCATGCAATGGCGTTTCCAATTCGTTCCAAGTCCTCGGAAACGGTATCCATGTCCTCTTGTGATGGCCTGAACGGGAATATGCAAAGGTCCACTTCCTTGGCAATTTCTGCGTCGAACGCCGGTCGGTTCCCGCCACCGTCTATGATGAGCCATCCCTCGGAAGTCTCGTTGCTGGCATCCATAAAGCTGGCCAAATCCTTCGGCTTTCTGCCGTCGAGTATGTCGTACGGCCTCCCCTTATCGCGTATCTTACGATCGGGATCAGTCAAGATATATGCTGCAGGCTGATTGCATAGGATGGCGCCAAGACAGGCCAGATGCGCGTTTGTGGACTTACCTACCCCGCCTTTGCTCCCTCCCCAAAAAACTTTTTTTGTCTGGCTCATAGGGTACCCCGCTCCAATGTTTCAAGCATGATCTGTTGGGCGGAGACCACCCTCCCCTCTTCCCGAGTGCGCTCAGCGGCCTTGAGAACATATTTGTTTAACAGAGCGCTCGTCGGCCTGAGGGTTATCGGGACGGTATCTGGCTCCTTGAGCTTGGCTTTCTTTGCCTTTGTGCGTATGGGTGCTGAAGCTGCTTCTTCAACCGGGGGCTTTTCATCGGACGCCGGAGAAACCAGCACAGGCGCCGGCATGGGCTTTGCTCCGGCAGGCTGGCGGGCTGCGGCCGCAATTCTCGCAGCCAAGTCGCTGGAACCGCTATTCTTTTTCATGTTTATGCCCGTCTTGTGAATTGGATGATAGTAGGGCATCACAATAGCGCGACTGCACAACATTGCAATGGCGCGCTGCTACAAATGCACAATGGCGGGCCATTTTGGTGCTGCAGCGTTGCAATAGTGCGACACCATGACGGTGCAACTTCGAGGCTTCGCGCCGTTGTGGCGTTGTGACTCTTCAATGCTATGTCTCTACGACGTTTCGGGATTGTGATGTCTTAGTTGCGTGACGTTGTGGTTTGATAATTTCGTGGCATCGTGCCATCACGGATTTTTGATGTCGTACCATCTTTGCGCCGTACCTCTTTGATGGTGCGCCGTTGTGATGTCGAAGCATTCTGCCATTTCAGTGTCACGCATCTTTACTGTCGTCGCGCTGTGGCGTTATCTCCTTTTGATGTTGTAATGTCGCGATGTCGTACCATCCCGCTTCTTTGGCATCATGACTCTGTGGCACTGCAATGTTTTAGCATCATCGTGTGGTAACCTGCTGCAATCACTCTGCAATCACATACCGTGAACTTGCAGCAAGGAGACGCAAACACATGGCTGAGATGACTGCTGTAATTCAGCAGTTGCGAAAGGAACGTGAACGCGCGGCGAGAGAAGTCGCACAACTGGACGCCGCATTGGCTGCGCTGGACGGCGCCGGAAGGCGCGGTGGAGGCAGAACACTTTCGGCCGCAGCGCGGGAGCGCATCGCGGCCGCCCAGAGGGCACGATGGGCGAAGGTAAAAGGGCAGGGGAGGGACGCCGCAAAAGCACCCAAAAGAACGCTATCCGCAGCAGCCCGCAAGAAGATTGCATCGGCGCAGCGGATGCGGTGGGCAAAGGTGAGAGCTGCGAAGAAAGCGGCCTGACCAGTGAGCTATCGCACTGCCTGCCCGGCCTGACATGCGCGCAACGCGGCACTGAGCCTGAAACACATCATCAACAAGGCAAAGAGTAACAAGACGCCGGAGGCAAGCAGCATATACAGGCAGCGCCAGTTCCTTTGGCTTTCGAGCTGCACGGCCCTCATCCTCTGGGTCGCTGGTGTTTCGATTGTGGGGGAAGAATCCATAGAGGCCATCCTTGCCGGTCATTCTAACTCTGGTTCTTCATGGATTAACTTCGGAGGGTCAGGCGCGCGGTGATTCCGGATTCTCAACCCACAATCCAACCCACAAATCTTGATGTCTTATACGACTTCCGCGAACTTTGGCAGTCCCCGCGGTTCTGTTAAGTCGTTGAAAAGCTTATTCCCGCTACGCTGTCACGGCAGAGGCCGCGGGTTCGAGTCCCGTCGTCCCCGCCATTCATTCTAAACCGGTTAATGAATGGTGCTTCCACTCAAGTTTACCCACAATTTCACCCACACCCTCATTGGACGGTCTCCCTCTCGAATCCCACCGCGTCAAGGAACTTGTCTTGAGCGGCGATCATCTCGTCGAGGTCTTCGTCCGTGTACAGATCGAGCGTGGTCTGAATGCGAGAATGACCCAAGATGCCCTGCACCGTCTTCGGGTTCTCCTTTGCCTTATTCACCAGCCAGTTCGACAGGCTGTGTCGAAGGTTGTGTAGACCCCAGCGATGCCCATCGGGGATGAGCACGCCAGCCGCTTTCGCCGCAGGGCGTAAGTAGTCCGCGCAAAATACCGACGAACAAATCGGCACCCTGCCGCTCCTATTCATCGACGGAAACACGAAGTCCGTGGGCTTGGCGTATGGCGTCTGCTTGTGCCATTCGTGCAAGTAGTGGGTTAACACCCTGCCCATCGGTACGTCGCGTTCCGAAGAAGGAGTCTTGGTGCGTCCGTCAACGCCCGTCTTCTTCCACGACTTGACGATCCTGATCTTCCGCTCTTCCCAAAGGATGTCCGCCCAGCGGAGCGAGAGCACTTCCGAGCTTCGGAGCGCCGTCGCTGCTACCACGAACACCAGAGTGAAGTGCAGCATGTTCCCCATCACAGAACGCAGGATCAAGAGCGTCTGAGCCGGGGTGATCTTGATCGCCTTGTACGCGGTCTTGGTGCTGGTCGCCAGCCCCTCCACCGGATTCTTCGTGACTTTCTTGTGGATGAGCCCGATCTTGAAAATTCGGTTCATGATGCCCCGAATCTTCGAGACTGTAGTCCACCCGTACTCTTCCTTGTTGTGCAGGGCATTAAACCACTTCTGTATTTCAAGTGGCTCGATGTGGTCCGCGATTTGATTGCCCCACTTCGCAACGAGAATGTCGCGAACGTAGTGCTCAAGAATGGGCTTTGTGTTCTCCGATTTCGGACTGGCAGTGACTTCAGGATCGAATTCGACCTTCGGGTAATATTCCGCAAGCTCGCAATACTTCATCCGACCACCTTGCGGAACCCCGCAGTTAATCCTGACCCGCAGACCCAGCCGATCCGCTTCAAGCGATGCCTCGTCCTCGGTAGGGAAGTCATCGACCAGACCCACTACCAGAGGAGTCTGCTCCGCACCGTTGATTCGGTAACGCAGCACCCAAATACAACCTTTCTTGGTTTTTATCTTTTTGAAACTCCCCCGCTGGTATGCCATTTAACGGCCTCCTTTGCGGGAGCTGCCGCCCGCAATTGTACGGCTGGCGTCGGCATTTGCGCCATGACTGTTTGCGTTGGTGAACATCCAGTCGCGAAGTTCGCTGAGCAGGAAACGCCACGTCTTGCGCTGTCCGGGGCCGAGCGGGTGCGCTGGGATCACGCCATGAATCGCCAGCTTGAGGATGTGTTTGCGGGAGAGTGAAAGGAACCGGGCTGCTACATCTGCGTCCACGAAGGGTTCAAACAAGGAATCGACCTCGGCCGGACTGCTTAGTGACATTGGCGGGTGCGCGGACATTTTGGATGTGCCTCCCGTGGCGGAAATTGGGCCTTTGCAGGCCAATAAAAAACATTCGTTTCATAATTGGCGAGGGAATGAGCGCAGGGAGGCGCTGTCAATCTCCGGAGCGGAGCGGAGCCCGGAGGGGCGCGGAAGCGAGCACTGCGCGGTTTTTGGGGTATGCGCCGCGCAGAGCTACACAAGCGGGATTGACAGAAGGAGCCGACCGGAGCGCCAGACTTCGCCGTGAAACGAACGTGAGGAAGGAAGACCAGCCGAAGGCTGTACCGCTGAACCTGTGACCCAGAGAATTTGATCTTGTCTGGGCATGTTTGTTGGAATGTCGGAAGTAGTCAAGAGCTGGTCAGTGTGTTTGGCGGGAGGGCGCGTAAACGCGTGAGATCGGATCGGAGTTGGATTGGCTCGGTGACACAATCGAGCGGGCCTTTCCGATGGAAAGGACGAGTGCACCCCAGCCACCGCAACCTCGCAGCCGACGGCAACCCAGAGTGGCTGCGCATGGCGTCACTCGAGTTCCGATTCGGAGAAACGCTGGGGGGCACGTCGAAGCCGGGATGGAGTCCGGGATCGACTTTCGTAGCTCGGCGGGCAGGAATGTAGCTCGCGATTAAGGCAACGCCAATAAGTAAAGCCGCGGCGGCAACGAGTGTAAACGGATCTGCGGGCGTTACTCCGAATAGGAAGCTCTGAATGTAGCGAGTAACGCCCAGGGCCACCGTGCATCCTGTTACTGTACCTACAATTGCTAATACAGCTGCTCGGCCAAGGAAGAACCTTAGCGTATCCTGGGGCAACGCGCCCAAGGCTAGCCGGATTCCAATCTCCTGAGTTCGACGCGCGACCTGAAATGCAAGTAGGCCGTAAATCCCTACACAAGCGACAACCAGTGCTAGCACCGCAAACAAGCCCGATAACACAGAGATCAGCCGTTCCTGGTAGAGATCCTCATCGATCTGCACCGTCTCGGTTTTCATATCTTCAATCAGGAGATTGCTGTCGAAGTGGGCGACCGGCGATTGGAGTTCAGGCATGAGAGCGTTCGGTTCGATGCCGGTGCGGACCTCGAAATTCATGGGGCCATTCCAATCACCAATCGGCATGTAACGGTGGGCCATACCGCATCGCGCACGCTATCATACTTCGCGTCGCCGACAACGCCAATTATTTCGTAGTCAGGACCAGACGCACTTCCAAGGTGAAAATATTTCCCGAGTGGATCGTGGAAGTCAAAGAGCTTCCGGACCAGAGTTTCGTTCACCACTACCTGGGTTGGAACGTCCTTGCTGCGTGCTCGTGCTGAATCTTCGTCGCCGAAGATTCGTCCCTCTCGCAGAGGAATGCCCATTGTTGTCAGAAAATCGCTGGACATGGGCAGGCTATGGGCTCGTACCTGGAGCCCTGGCTGGTCCTTGGAGAAAATCGGAGCGGCCATGCCTTCATCACTCAATAGAGCGACTGCGGAGCAGCTAACTGAGACGATGCCCGGTAAGGATCTGATCTGTCGCTGAAGATCTCGGTAGAGAGTCTCGGGATTCTTTCGACTGTAGGTCGAGTCGATCTGGAACACCAACAGACGCTGGGCGTCAAACCCTATGTTCTCCGCCCTTAGATTGGCCAGCGTCCGGGCGAGCAGCCCAGCGCCCGCGAGAATTGGCATAGCGAACGCGATTTGAATAATCACGATCAAGCTGCCGAACGCGAGGTTCCGGCTCATTCCTGCCATCGCGCTACTGGGTTCAGCTTTGAGCGTCGAAACTAAGTCCGGCCGGCCGCTCAGAAACGCTGGGACGAGTCCGAAGGCAACTCCAACCGCCACTGAAACCAGCAGCGTAAAAGCGAACACGCGAGCATCAGGGTGAATGTCGAGTTCGAGGAGCATGGGCCAATTTCGCGAGAAGAAGGATACTAGGATACGCGCCCCAAAAACTCCGAACGCCATCCCGACCATACCGCCCGCAAAAGCGAGGAGAAGGCTTTCCGTAAGGAGTTGCGAAATGATTTTGCCGCGCGTTGCACCCATGGCGACGCGCACCCCCAGTTCTTTCCTTCGAGCAGCCGAGCGCGCCAACATCAGTCCGGCGATATTGACGCAGGAAATCAATAACACCAACGCAAGAGCAGTAAGGAGAGCAAAGAGTGCTCGTGAAAAAAACCGGCGCAACGTAGCTAAGCCGTGTGCCGCACTTGCAAGTTCAATATGGGGTGCATCTTCGGATTTGAAAATGCCCTCCGGACCACTCGTCGTACTGGCCGCGAACGCGGTACTAACCGCCGAGGCGGCTTGGGACGTACTGATTCCCGCCTTCAAACGGCCGATAAGTTCCATCCAAATGGCATCAGCCTTATTTTGATTCGGAGAATAAGGCGGCACCTTCGTCTTAGACGCAAGAGGCATCCATATATCGCACCTCAGACCGGGATCAAGTTGCGCGAATTCCGGGGCGGTAACGCCGAGTACTGTGAACAGAGTCTTACCGATCAAAATTTGCTTGCCGAGCGCAGCGCCGTCACCACCTAACTTGCTCTGCCAAAAACCGTGGCTGACCACGATGGTGGGAGTCGCGCCTTCAGAGTCGTCTCGCCGATCGAAAAAACGGCCGATTGCGGGTTTCACAAAGAGTTCACGCTCAGTTCGGCAGGTACGAACGCGGCCACATCGGAAAAAACCTTTGGGTCGCTCCGGAGCTGCTCGAAAAATGGCAACGAAAATGAGCACGCTCCAGCGTCCAAAGGCACATCGGAAATGATGTCTCTCTCTTCCGCAGCGGGTCCGCTGCCCGGCGGGCAGTTCGCATAGCTGGAAGAACCCTTCGTTTTGGGTAGGTTCTTGGCCTTCCATTTCAGTAAGACTAAACGCCCTGGATCTCTGACTGGCAGCGTATGGAGCATAACCGCATTAATCACACTGAAAATGGCTGTGTTTCCGCCAACGGCGAGTGTAAGCGTAATCACGATAGCGGCCGTAAATCCAGGGCTCTTGCGCAGCTGCCGCAGCGCGTAGCTAAGATCCTGAACTAATCCAGTCACAATTTGTGTGCACCTCACTCGTACCGCAGGGCCACCATGGGATCGACGTTGGTAGCGCGGCGGGCAGGGATGTAACAAGCCAGCAATGCGGTCGTCACCAAAAGCACGACCATGCCGGCAAAAGTTACCGGATCGGTTGAGGTCACGCCAAAAAGCAGCGACCGCAGCGTGCGTGTGAGGCCGAAGGCCAGAATGATGCCCGCGACCACGCCAATCAAGGTGAGACGCAGCCCGTCCCGGAGCAACAGCTCCAAAACGTCGCGCCGGGTAGCGCCGAGAGCCGAGCGAATGCCGAGTTCGTGCGTGCGGCGACTGATCGAATAAGAAATCACCCCGTAGATGCCGACTGCGGCTAAAACCAGAGCGATGGCGGCGAAGATTCCCAGCAGAGAGGCGGAGACATGCTGGCGCCAGATTGACTCGGAAATGACCTCCTGCATGCTTCGCAACTGGATCACGGGCTGATCGTTGTCGACCTGATGCACCGCCTGGCGCACGGCCATAGCGACATCGAGCGGGTCCGACGCCGTCCGGATGGCGAAGGTCACCAGGAAGGAAGCAAACGGGTGCTGAGCGTAAGGCTCGTACAACTCAGGCTTCGCCTGCGATTCAACCGAGTCCTGTTTAGAGTCCCCAACCACGCCCACGATCGCGGCGGACGCGCCTTTTGGGCAGACGCCGGGCAGTTGTCGGCCGACAGCATCCTCTCCCGGCCAGTAGAGGCGCGCCATCGCCTGATTGACGATCCGAACGCAGGGAGCGTCAATCCGGTTTTCAGCCTCAGTGAAATCGCGCCCCGCGACGAAGGGGGTCCCCATGGCCTGAAAGTACCCGGGACTGACGCTGCGCCCGGCTGCTTCGACTGTGCCGCCGGGACTGCCCGTTGGCGGGGAGGGAAGTGCAAGCGAGACATGGAATCCCGTGAACGGCAAGTTGTTCGCCATTCCCACAGACTTTACGCCCCGAATGTTCCGGATACGTGTCAATACGTCTCGGTAGAACTCGGCAGACTGCGGGGGGGAATACTTGTACTTCAGTAGAGGCACGCGTACGGTCAGAAGGTGATCGGGATCGAGTCCGGTTGGAGTGGCGGCCAGCCGCCGGAAGCTTTGAATCATCAAACCCGCCCCAACGAGCAGCACCAGCGCGAACGCGATTTCGCAGGTCACCAGCGCACTCTGCAGACGGATTCCGCGAGCGCCGGCCGCAGCCCTCCCATGCGCTTTCAGCCACTCGCTGACGCCGATGCGCGAAGTCCTCAAAGCCGGCAGTAATCCGGCGCCGATTCCGGTGAGGCAGGAGAGGGCCGCCGCAAAGCCAAAAGCTGCCAGGTTCAGCGAAATGTGATTTAGCGCTTGAGTCTCAACCAGGTTGTACTTCGGAACCACACTGACGATTACGGCGAGGCCCGAACGCGCCAGTATCACCCCGCCGACGCCAGCCGCAGCCGCGAGCAGCACACTTTCCACCACCAGTTGCAGAACCAATCTCGCGCGGCTAGCGCCCAGCGCCGCACGAACCGCAATCTCGCCCTGACGAGCCGTGCCCCGTTCCAGCAGCATGCTCGCCACATTCGAGCACACGATCATGAGCATGAAGATCACCGCGCCCAGGAGCGCGAAGATCGTGTCGCGAAGAATTCCATGGATCTCCGGACTCCTGAAAGGAGCCACGGGAGTGCTCCACCCGGAGTTCGTCTTGGGGTACTGCGCCGCGAGGCGCGCGGCGACGGTGTCCATGACCGCTTGAGCCTGCCGGAGGGTAACGCCTGGATTCAAGCGCGCTACCACGCTCAACTTGCGATCCTCGTGGTTGGCTCGGTTCGCCGCGCTGAAGGTCAGCGCAGTCCACATCTGCGCGTTGGCTGCCGGAAACTCAAAGTCCGCGGGAGCGATTCCTATAACCCGGTACAACCTGCCGTCGAGGGCAAGCACCTTCCCAAGAATCCGGGGATCGGACCCAAAGTGACCTCGCCAGTACTGATGGCTTAGGACCACCGCCTGAGTCTCGTTCGGAGCAAACATACGGCCAAGGAAGGCGTTGACGCCCAGCACTTGAAAAAGGTTCGGTGTCACCGGCGACGCCCAGACTTCGTCCGGGTCGCCGCTGCCGCTGGTCAGCGCGTGAAATTCCCACGACTGATAAGCAGCCACTCCTGCGAACACCGGGGCCTGTGTTTGCCAGTCTATGAAGTCTCCAGGGGAAACTTCGCTGATCTCACCGGGCGCCGTCGTGGGGGCCTTTTCACCGATCGACACAAGTTCTGCGGACCTCGCGTAAGGCGCCGAATGGAGCAGCACGGCGTCGAACACGCTGAAGATGGCAGTTGTAGCGCCGATGCCGAGGGCGAGGGTGATGATCGTAACCGAGGTGAAGCCAGGGCTCTTGCGCAACTGCCGCAGCGCGTAGCGAAGATCCTGAAGTAATCCAGTCATAATTTGTGTGCACCTCACTCGTGCCGCAGCGCCACATGGGATCGACTCTGGCCCCGCGCCGCAGGCGGGGAAGTAACTGGCCAGTTACAGTATGCAGCCCCAGTCCGAAGGTCCGATTGTCTCTCGTCGCAAGACTCTTGCCAATCCAGTACAAACGGTAACCGCTTGATGGCAAGGGGCCACGGAAGACCCCTGTCGAACCGTTGTTCGTGAAATTGTCCACCGCTGGCTGTAGATGTCCGGATGCGAACAATCAGCCATCGGCCTGCTGGGTTTTATGAGACCGGTTCTAGCCTCCGGGGAATAGCCAGGAAAGAAAGTTCACAGCGGCATCGCCATTTCAACACCAAAGAGAACGCCGGCCAGGATGGGTTTTGAGCCGCCCTCGCCGAATGCGAAGGTGAGGCCAGCGACTACGATTGCGACGAGAGACAGCCGGCGTGCGATCGTGCTCGTGAATGCCTGTTGGACGACGTTGACTGCATTCTCCCAAGGAGAATTTCCCCCTTGAGCGAATGCGGGGGAAGTCAGTAATAGCCCAGCTATGACCACTCAGAATGGACGGAAAACCGACCGTAGTCGAAGTTTGATTCTTCTCATGTTTGCATGCTCCTTTGATCCCCGATGCTCTCGGAGGGTTCTCGCCTGATCTCCGGTTCTCTGGCTCAGTAAACGCGAATACCGAGCAACGACTTCTGGCGTTTGACCTTGCGCTTGCTCAAGGCACACGTGGAGCGAGTGCTCCTGCCAAAGGGTTCAAGGTGTCACGATCGCCAGACGTTGTGGTGGGCCTGCGGTCTTGGCGGCTTAAGGTTGAGGTTTGGGCCCCCAGTCCCGAAGCGGAGAATTCAGCGAGAACTCCCCTCATCTACAAGGAGTCTTTCCGAAATGAACAAGTAAGAAGAAAAATTGGGACGGGAACTACTCGCACCGTAATGCCTCTATCGGGTCCACTCGCATCGCCCGCCGCGCGGGAATGTAACAAGCAAGGATCGATGTGACGGCAAGCAGCGCGATCACGGCAGTAAAGGTGAACGGGTCTGTCGGGCGGACCCCAAAAAGCAATACTTTCATCAGTTGAGTCAAAGTTAGGGCGGCTGTAAGTCCTACGGCAATGCCGATGGCCGCCAGCCGAGCGCAGCCACCGATGACCAGGCGAAGCACGTTCCCCTGCTGAGCTCCTAGTGCCATGCGCAAGCCGATTTCTCGTGTCTGCTGAGCAATTGAATACGAAAGCACACTGTAAATTCCCAATGCCGAGAGAATAAGAGCAAGACCCGCAAAAGACGCTAGGAGCGCCATTACCATGTGTTGCTGCGCCAGCGGCTCTAGAGCAATCTGCTCCATCGTAGCGATGTCGGCAACTGGTTGGTCCTTATCTATGCGATGTATTTCCTGTACTACCGAGCGGACTAGAGTCTCTGGCCTCACGTTACCCGAGGTGCGCACTACCAAGTGTTTTGGGCCATCCATGAGCCATGGAAACTGTTGGTACGGAATATACATCTCCGAGTGAAACCCGGCATCAGGCCCTTGACTCAAGACATTGCCAGCAACTCCGACAATCGTGCGCCACGGACCTGCCCCTCCGATTTGTAACATTTTCCCGAGAACATTTTGGCCAGACCAATACAATCGGGCCAATTCCTCGTTCACAATCACAACTCTCTCGCTAGCATTAGTGTCGTGATCATTGAAAGTGCGCCCCCCACGCAATGAAATTTGCATCGTACGAAAGTAGTTAGGGCCAACCACAACGTAATTAGCGTCTGGGACCTGCCCTGCGGGTGGATTCGGGTCATCTGCTGTCGTAAAAAACTGGCCATCCCACCCGCTGATAGGCAGACCACGGGAAACACTTGCTGATTCCACATTCGGCAATGTCTCCACAGCCGAAACTGCTTGTTCCCAGAATTGTGCTCGGGCTTGTGGCTCCCTGTAGCGCTCACTCGACAGTGGCACGCGAAGCGTTAGAACATTGGTTGGATTGAAGCCCAGGTTTACGTGTCCAAGCCCCGCGAGTGTTCGGATCATGAGTCCGGCCCCGATCAAGAGCACGAAAGCCAGCGCAATCTCACAAACAACCAAGGTACTCCGCAAGCGTCGGCTGCGCGGACTCTGCAGGGAACTACGTCCGGTCTCCTTCAGGGTCTCCGTCACATGTGGCCGCGCGTTCTGCAACGCAGGAGCCAAGCCAAAGAGGACAGTCGTGACTATTGCAACCAAGAAGGTGAAAGCAAGAATTCGAAAATCCGCTGCCGCAACTGCCACGTCCGGTGCGGACCTTAGGAGAACTTGCGGAGCGAGCACCGCCAAGCCTTTGCGTCCCAATGTCGCCAGTAAGAGTCCACAAACTCCACCAGCGATGGAAATTACCAGGCTTTCGGTTAACAGTTGACGTACAACCCGACCTTGGCTCGCTCCCAACGCGTTTCGCACAGCAAATTCATTGGCCCGGCGCGCACCACGCGCGAGCAACAGATTCGCAACGTTTGCGCACGCAATCAACAGAACAAAGATTACGGCTACCATCAGAACAAAAAGAGCCGGGCGGGTATCACCCGAAGTATTTCTTCGGAGCGTCATCAACTGGGCTCGCCAACCCTTGAGGTCGGGATTCATTGGCTCAATTCGAGCAGAAATTGCATCCATTTGTGACTCAGCTTGCTGCAAGCTGATGCCAGGCTTCAGCCGACCTATCCCGAAGTAGTCGTTCCATACGGTTGTCGGCGAAAGTGCGATTCCGGACACCCATAGTTCAGGAACGGCACCGTACGGTGATGCATACAGGTGTGACAGGTTCGAGGGCATTACTCCGACAACGGTGTAGCTATCTCCATCGATATTAATGGCCCTTCCGATCACCTTCTCCTCTGCAGTGAAGCGCTTCTGCCACAATCTGTAGCTCAGGATTACGACGCGTGGTCCTCCTGGTTGGTCTTCATCGGTGGAAAACGTCCGGCCACGAATCGGGACAGCCCCTAACAGTGGAAACAGGTTGCTCGTAATCACTTCACAGGGATCCTCTTCTGCTTCTCCCACCCCGGTGAGGACACAGGACTTCTCTTGGTATGCAGCCACGTCGTCAAACGCTCCGCTTTCACTGCGCCACGCTACGATCTCGGCCGGCGAAATGGGATTCCGCGTCCAGCCGCGCGGCTGATTTTGTTTTTCAATGAAGACAAGCCGGTCTGAGTCCTTAAAAGGTATCGGTTTGAGCAAGACCGCATATACAGCGGAAAAAATTGCTGCATTGGCTCCAATGCCGAGCCCCAGTGTGATGATTGCAACTGCCGTGAAGCCTGGGGACTTGCACAGCGTGCGAACTCCAAAACGAAAGTCTCGCCAGCAAGTGTCGATAAAGGATTCCCAGGTAGCAGAGCGGATCACTTCCTTGGTTACTTCGAGACTTCCGTGCTCCAGGCGGGCCGCGCGAAGCGCCTCCTGGCGGGTCATTCCTTCCTTCATCCTTTCCTCAGCTGCCATCTCGAGGAAGCCAGTTAATTCCTCGTCCAACTCCATTTCGGCGCGTTCCTTACGGAACAAGGATCGAAGTCCCGCCGCCATGCTTCGCACGGACATAGTCCTCCTTACGAGGCTTCCAAGATTCTGGCGATTGCGGCGACTTGCCTTTCCCACTCTTTTTCTTCGCTGTCGAGTCTCTTTCGCCCGCGCTGCGTAAGCGTGTAGTACTTCGCGCGTCTGCTATTCTCCGTAGCCTTCCATTCACTCTTGATTAGACCAGCGCGTTCGAGGCGCTGAAGAGCAACGAACAGCGACCCTGCATTGACCCGAAAGACGCCATTGCTCACCTGTTCGAGCCTCATAGTAATCCCGTATCCGTGCATGGGTTGTAATGCTAGCGTCTTCAAAATAAGCATATCCAGAGTGCCTTGAACGAGATCACTCGGCGTTGTGGTCATGAGCGCAACTACTCCTCTTGGTCATCAAGAGAAAGGATACGCTTCTCATCTTGATTGTCAAGATGTGGTTGGCTGCCACCCATGTCAAAGTCACGCGACATTACTCCTTCAGCCTTGTTGCGGAGGACTTGGAAGGCATCCGCCCCAGGTTCCCCAAGGAGGATGGCTACCTGGCGGTCCTGGATCTCGCTCCACCCCTAACGCGGATCTGCATACGCTACGCACGCGTCCGGGTACTGGTGGGCCGCCCAGTACCCCTTGCGATGCTAAAGTCGATGAAGGACGCTCCGTTCTCGTCACAATGCACCGATAGTTGCGCGCAGCTTCTGATTGAGCACCGGGATTCAATCGAAACTTTCACCTTCTCTCTTCTGCGTAAACGGGCACTGTGTGAAGGCAGAGCTGAGGGATGAGGAACCCGTTTGTCTTTGGGTCGGCGTGATGTACGGCGATGGCAAACGGCCCTAAAGCGGTGCGGTATCTGACCCAGGCCAAAGGCTGCCAGATGCATTATCGCGACGCAGGCTGAAATATCGCGAAGCGATACCAGCAAATTCCATGATCGCCGAATCCGCACCATTCTTGGAGTCGCATTGGTATTGCAGCATCACGTTTTTCTGGGGGAATGGCTTGGCTCAACATGAACTCATCTGGAGACGCGTTGGTTGAAAACACCATTTCTCTGGAAGAGGAAGTTACAACTGTGTTCTTTGAAATCGAACTGTAAAGCTCGTTCAATACTCCCATAGTGAAAGCAAAGCTCGTCTTTTCCCGATAGCCGTATGATTCCAGGAAATACGATTTGGCCAAGTCCAACAGAGCTGAGCCGGAAAGGTCGAACGTCAACTTATGCTCCGAGTCCGAGATTGCCGACGGCTGGGGTCTGAGTATAAAAGGGGAAACCTCGATCATGGTGGGTATAAAGAACTCACCGTAGTTCACGCCTTGGGCGAATACCAATTTCATGCTGACCAATATGGGATCTTTACATATCCCGATACAATGAGCGCGTTCAGGAATAATCATGGACATCGATATCTTGGGCCACGTGGCAATCGCGCTTAGCTTGAGTGCGTTGCTTTGCAGCTTAACCGTCACAGCCGCCGAGCAGACGTCTCCCAGAGTGCGATTCAGATCAGGACCTCGTAAGGTTTCCGCCGTGATGAACCGCGACGCCATGCACTCGACTGTCTGAAACTTCTCGATAGTCTTCTGGTTGTCTTTCTCGCTCGTTGTAACCCTAGCCACGGTAATACCGACTCTGCCGTGATCACTGATGTTAGGGATGCTGAACAGCTGAGAGAAGTCAATCGGACCCGACGTCGTGTGGGGGATGGCGGGTCCGAGATCGACGCCGGGAATCTCAAGAGTGACATTTTGAGCAAAGTGAAGAGGCCCGGGGCTCACAAGTCCGTCCGGTGAAATAATCTCGAACTCTATGGCTTCGATCGGGCTATCGTTGAGCACGATCCAGTCGCGGTCAAGTTTCTTGGCTAATGAATCCATTGAGTTCTTACGATAGGCTGCCTCATACCCCGCGAGTATTGATACCAGCCCGAACAACAAACAGACTGAGGTGCCGATGCGACGCGCCTTGGATTCTGGCTCCTGCTTTTTGGCCAGAAAGAACCCGAGCATCGCAATCACGGCCGCGCAAATCGCGGTCATGAGTTCGATGCTCACCGGTGGCCTCCTCCCGTCCTCTATGAGGGCGGCAGTACAGCGTTGAGGATATCAGAGGTCGTCTCTGGAACGGCGAATGGCCTCCCGGGTTGATATGCCGCCCCCACCGGCTGCCCGCCTTTCTCTTTTTGTGCGTGACCTGCGAAACTAGTGATAGGTTTCAGGGTTCTGACCTGCATCGCCAGCGTCTACGCCGAATCGTCGTCGCCGCTTTTCTAGATTCCTTTTGGTGTGGTTTCTCAGTGACCAGACGTGTCCCCAGATGGGTGGGCTTTGCGGTCGCATCCGTCGCAGTCTTCCTCATAATCTGGCCCTACTACGCCTGCACTCGAAACCACCAAGCGGTTTTGACTAATCGCGTTCGGTCTCAAACGGATTCCTCGGACCCTCAGAGGCTCCTCGCTCAATAATAGTGGTGGGACTACGCCGCTTGTGACATCGGGCAACGCGCTCCAAGGACAACACGACGCCGGTTCCCGGCCAGTAACCTCCGAAACTCATCACGAGCACTGCAGTTCGCACGAGTCACGAGACAATTAGCCTATGCCCGACACGAACGCCTTGGTGCTTTCATCGC
>Ga0307476_10000195_pt1 | contig 58305 bp, 56 predicted proteins | sample atmos_gasesECM2C_2_FD_203314 | JGI IMG/M metagenome (GOLD analysis project Ga0307476, IMG submission 203314) | Hardwood forest soil microbial communities from Morgan-Monroe State Forest, Indiana, United States - atmos_gasesECM2C_05 | ecosystem: Environmental > Terrestrial > Soil > Temperate... | reverse complement strand
GCATCGGGGGCATCAGGCATATGGGACATGATAGATCCCTCCTGTGTACCTAGCGTACTACATACGCTAGGTTACATGCCCCAAAAAAAGCAAACCCCGGATCTCTCACTTTTGTGTCGCACACCCGGGCGTGAGCACCTTGTTCTCTTTGAAGGGTGCCCAGGATAATCTGGGACGGAGGATCCAGCATCGGGCACGATCTATGAATCAAGAATCGTAGTTACCCAGCAGCCTACCGGTTTTCCTTCCCCTCCCGTTCGGACATGAAGGCAGCTATCTTGCACTGCCCATCAGCTGCTCTCCAAACCCGCAGGTAGGCCGTCGTGAAATCCCTGTGTTTGCCGCTGGCAGGCTCATCAAAACTCATGTGTCCCGTGCCATATTCATATGCCATATCGCCGGATGGGGCAACAACGACGCGATCCGGCCGAAGAGGGGTCGTTTTCTCGTTCTGGCGACTCTCTGCAACGGGCTTCATGGCATTGTCGTGGGCGGCTTTTCCTACCGCGGGCTGATCCAGTGCTCCAGTGAAGTAAAAACTGTCGTCGGCCACTGCGTTCTCATCGTGTTTGTCGATGAGTGACTTTACCGCACTCTCAGTGCAAGGGCCGGTCTGTGAGAACGCCTGTATCACAAAAAGAAACACAATCGCAACTGCCGCAGCGAAGCGCATCGGCTATTCCCTCCTGTAATGGCGCGGTACTATAAGCAAGAATCGCTGGGGAAGCAAGGAAAAAGCAAAGGCACCCTTACACTCATCATGCCGCCCCAAGTGTTGAGCGCTGCCATGACTTTTTCGAGATTGATCTTTTGCTTTCTCGGCACTCCTCATTCCCCCGCCGTCCTTGCGCTTAATTTCGTCGTCAGCATCACGTTAACCTCACCGGCGTCTTGGAGTATCCGGGCGGCCTTGTCCTTGACGTGGGACTCCTGGTCGGCCATTAATTCACTGAGCACCTTGGCCAGATCCCGCTTGTCGAGGCACGGAATCATGAACTCAACGGTGTCGTGCTCGATCTTTACGCCATCCAACACACGGCCCGGATGGATCAGCATGCGCACGTCACACGAGGAGATTGTGGTTTCGGGCGTGGCTACAGGGGGAACGATCAACAGAATCGCGAGAGCGAAGCATTTAGATTTCATGGCTTGTTCCTAATATCATCTTCTGCTTTCGGGGCACCGCGGGATTCGCTCACGATCCGGGCAGCAAACCCGTTCCGAATCGATTTCAGATGGCCGCCTTCAGCATGGCCCGCGGGGCACTGCGGCCTTGGCGTCACGCTAAACACACGTTCAACAACTTGTCGCTTGTGGTAGTCCGCCCTCGGTTCTGGTATGCACTACGATTGGCAATCCACAGCCAGTATGGGAGCATGTAAAGTCTACTCTCCAAAAGACGCTGGCTGGCTTGACTTGGGTCCTCACTTTGAACGCCTGGCATGCGGATGGTGCCTTTCCAATGAGAGGACAAACGCCCGCAATTGTGGCATGCAAGATACAGAAACTCGCTGTCCTTGGGCCAATACGGACTCAACTTCAGACGTTCCTTGAAGGTCTCGATAAGGGAGAACAGTGTGCGCTCCGCACGGACACAGCAACACTGGAAGGTTCTGAATCATCTTCCGTCTCTGCTCCAAAGGGAAGGGAACAGAGACTCAGACTGGGGGCCCAGGTTCCGCGGATCCTCGCAGCCGGAGCCGACCGTCACTTTGTACCAGCCACTCATTGGCGCCTCGAAAACCCTGCCTCCGGTAGCACCGCGGTAGCATTTTCCACCCCGTCCAATCCGTGAATCGCTGAAACCCTCATAAAATGGTGCGCCCTGAGAGATTCGAACTCCCGACCTTCTGGTTCGTAGCCAGACGCTCTATCCAACTGAGCTAAGGGCGCGGATCTGGTTGGAGGGAAAAACTCCCAGCAATTATAGCGGAAGAATTTACTGGACGGAAACCGTAGTTCACGTCCCGTGTGGTGCAACGTGAACCTGCCACGATCTCAGCGACCTTGAAAACCCTCTACGTTCCCCGCCGCTGAAGCCCGAATCGCCACAGAAAGAAACTGCCCGAAACGCCGATGGTCAAAAATCCTAAACCGCTCGCCGGACGCGATTTTTCAACAGCCAAGGTGGCCCCGTCCTTGCGCCTGCAACCCGAAGTAATTCTTTCCCGGGCCAAGGCAATTCCTACAGAGCAAAAAAACTCGCCAGCTTTTGTTTTGAACGGCTTGCGGACGGCATTTCGCTTGCTCTACACAATGCCAGACGAAGTGGCGCGCAACGGGGTGCTCCAGAGAATAACTTCGGCCAGAGGTTTTCTTGGGCACCCCTTGCTTTTTCTGCCGCTCAGCAGCGTAGACCCTCCCCCACCCTCGTTGCAGCCTACGCCTGCGCAACCCGCCCCAATACGTCAATCCCGGCTTGCCGCAGTAACCCCGCCACCGCATCCTCTTTAAGCCGCGAGGCGTCGAATTCGACTTGCACCCTCCGATCTTTCTGGTTAAATCGCACGGCGCGAATGCCATACACTTCGCGCATGCTATCGATCGCCCGCAACTCGCTCTCTCCCGGCAGAGACCCATAGCTAAAAACTACATCCAGATAAGTCATGCGTCGAAACCCTTCTGTATGATGGATTTGAAGTCCCGGATCGCCCGCTGGGTGAATCCAATATAGAGCATCGGCAATCAAAGGCACATGACTTTTCGGGGATTGAGCGGGAATTACACGCTGAGGACATCTCTGATGAAGCCGCAATTCATCCAGTCGCCAGCGAATTTCCTCCGCGGTCGTTGCGGCGTTTCTTGCCGCTCTCTTCCGTCTGAGCTTTTGACTGCCTCGGCCAGATTCCGATGACCCCCTCCAACCCGGCTCCGGTCCTTGAACGCGATCCTGTCTGCGGGATGAACGTAAATCCCGCCACCGCAAAGCATGTCTACGAGCACGCCAGCAAGAAGTATTACTTCTGCTGCGCCCGCTGCGTCGAGAAATTTGCCGCCGAACCGTCTGGATATTTGAACAAGCCGGCGCCCTCAGGCGTGGTGATGCTCGGCATGCCCGCGCCAAAACCCGCCTCATCGGACCAGTCCGTGTCGCTCACACTTCACCCCGCGCTCAAGCCGCCCCCTGGCGGAGCAGCTCCAGCCTATGTCTGCCCCATGTGCCCTGAGGTGCGCGAATCGAAACCCGGAGCCTGCCCCTCCTGCGGCATGGCGCTGGAGCCCGACGTCCCACTCGCGGCCACTCGCACCGAATATACCTGCCCCATGCATCCGGAAATCGTCCGCTCCGAGCCCGGATCATGCCCGATTTGTGGCATGGCACTCGAGCCCCGCACGGTAGCGGCGGCCGCTCAAGACAACCCGGAACTGCGCGACATGACCCGCCGCTTCTGGGTCGGCGTCGTGCTCACTCTTCCCCTGCTGGTCGTAGCGATGGGCAGCATGCTGTGGCACGGCTTCAAGGTCACGGTCGATCTAAACGTAAATGGTTTCTTAATCAATCTGCCTAGGATCGAGTTCGCCCTCGCCACCCCGGTCGTTCTCTGGTGCGGCCTCCCATTTTTCAAACGTTTCTGGACCTCGCTCCTCAACCGCAGCCCGAACATGTTCACGCTGATCGGTCTGGGCACGGGCGTCGCCTATACCTACAGCGTCGTGGCCACCTTTGCACCTCAGATTTTCCCAGAATCACTGCGCGGGATGGGGGGCTATCCCGACGTCTACTTCGAAGCGGCCGCCGCTATCACCACCCTAGTCCTGCTCGGCCAAGTGATGGAACTCCGCGCCCGCAGCCGCACTAGCGCAGCCATACGCGCGTTGCTCGATCTGAGTCCGAAGACTGCGCGATTGCTGACCGCCGACGGAGACGAAAAGGATATTTCGCTCGATCAGGTCAACCCCGGCGACCGTCTGCGTGTCCGTCCCGGAGAAAAAGTCCCTGTCGATGGTGTCGTCCTCGAAGGCTCCAGTTCCGTCGATGAGTCGATGATCACCGGAGAATCGATTCCCGTCGAAAAGTCCGCCGACAGCAGAGTCATCGGCGCCACCATCAATGCGACCGGATCGTTCATCATGCGAGCCGAGCGTGTCGGCTCCGAAACGCTGCTGGCCCGAATCGTCCAACTCGTTGGCCAGGCCCAGCGCAGCCGCGCCCCCATTCAACGCCTCGCCGATCGCGTCGCTGCATGGTTCGTTCCTGCGGTCGTAGCCGTCGCTGCTATCACCTTCGCCGCTTGGTTGCTCGTCGGTCCCGAGCCGCGCCTCGCCCACGCGCTGGTCAACGCTGTGGCCGTACTCATCATCGCCTGCCCCTGTGCCCTCGGCTTGGCCACTCCCATGGCGATCATGGTCGGCACCGGCCGCGGCGCCCACGCCGGGGTCCTAATCAAAAATGCTGAAGCCCTCGAGATCCTGGAAAAAGTCGACACCCTCGTCGTCGACAAAACCGGCACGCTCACCGAAGGCAGGCCGAGAGTCGTCGGCATCTCCCATGACATCGAGAAGGATCCCGAATTGCTTCGCCTCGCTGCCAGTCTGGAGCGCGCCAGCGAACATCCCTTGGGAAATGCTGTCGTGGAAGCGGCCGTCAAAAGGGATCTGAGGCTCTCCCGGCCAAAAGAGTTCCAATCCATCACCGGAAAAGGCATTCTCGGCGTCGTCGATGGACACAAGGTAGCTGTGGGCAACCCCGCTTTGATGGTTCAGGTTGGAGCTCTACAGGCGCCGGGTATCGACTCGGTTCCTGTCCTCGACGACGGAAGGCTCTCGGTCTCGGTGGATGGAAAATACGTGGGTAACATCCGCGTCGCAGATCAACCAAAGCAATCCACGCCCGATGCCTTGCGCGATCTGAGGAACCAGAATCTCCGCATTGTTATGCTCACCGGAGACAGCAAGCCCGTCGCCGCCGCCATCGCCCATAAGCTGGGTATCGATGAATTTGAGGCCGAAGTCGTGCCGGAACGCAAATCTGACGTAGTCCGCAAGCTGCAAGGGCAGGGAAGAGTCGTCGCCATGGCCGGCGACGGCATCAACGACGCTCCTGCCCTCGCTCAAGCCGATGTCGGCATCGCCATGGGCACCGGCACCGACGTCGCCATGGAGAGCGGCGGTGTCACGCTGGTCAAAGGCGATCTCACCGGCATCCTGCGCGCCCGCAAACTCAGCCAGGCCACCATGCGCAACATCCGCCAGAACCTTTTCTTCGCCTTCATCTACAACGCCATCGGAGTCCCCGTCGCCGCCGGCGTCCTGTACCCATTCTTCGGCCTGCTCCTAAGCCCCATCTTCGCCGCCGCCGCCATGAGCTTCAGCTCCGTCTCCGTAATCACTAACGCTCTGAGCCTGCGCAGAGTGAAGCTCTAAAGGTTCATGTGGGACGGACACTCCTGTCCGTCACCTTTGTCTTTAGATCGGAAACACTCACGACCGGCTTGATCGTCCCTCCCTCCTTTCTGTTTACGCCTGTGAGAAACTGGCGTCCCTGAATTCCCCTGAATCCCACTCGCTCTACGCTGAATCTTCAATCAGTGCGGAGGGACACATTGACCGATCTCAACCCTCAAGCCAGGCAGATGGCCGACGAATCGATGGTCCGAGGCCTCGACGCCCAGGCCCGAGCGATCTGGCCGCAGGAAACCCCGCTGCTTCGTCGTTACGCGATTCCGGCCGAGGCGCGCATCCTCGATGCCGGCTGCGGCACCGGCGAGGGGAGTACCCGCCTCGCCGAGCTGTTCCCCCAGGCCACGGTGTTGGGAGTTGATATCATCGACGACCACCTCGAGCTGGCGCGGTCGCGCTACGCTGCCCAAGGATCGCGACTCGCGTTCGAGCACCAGAGCATCTTTGCGCTCAACGCAGCGGACCAGACCTTCGACCTCACGGTGTGCCGTCACGTTCTCCATTCCATTCCGCATGCGGACCGCGTGATCACAGAACTGGCGCGGGTCACGCGCCGCGGCGGGTATCTGCATCTCATTCCCGAAGACTACGGGATGCTTCACTTTCAGCGTGGCATCTTGGACCCCAGTGATTTCTGGCACCAGGTGCCGCCGGGCTTTGCAGCCGCTACTGGGACCGACCTCCACATCGGACGTAACATTTTCGGCATTGTTGCCGCGCACAAGTTCGATGCAATCGGGGTGGACTACATTGTTGTGGATACGATGCGCGTTCCGCGAGAGACATTTGCCGCGATCATTGAAGCTTGGCGTGACGGCTTTGCCGAATCGATCGGGGAGCTGACTCCGGTCCCGCGCGAAGCGGCCATCGCGTACTTCGATCAGATGATTGCCAACATCGTTGACCCCCAGGGATACGCGGTGTGGATGGTTCCGGTTGTCTGCGCCCGTGTACTTTAAGAGCGGAACCGTAGAGCTTCCGATAAGGACAAAGCTTCGGGCCCCGCCGTTTGAATCAGAAGTTATGAGGGCTTTAGCCCCGTGGGCAATTAGCGACACCGCTTACTTGATTCCCACATACACATCGACCTGCGAATTCTGCGGATCCGAGGCCCGCTCGTCGTAAATCTCAAAATCTGCCCGATACACGCGGTCTCCACCCACCGCCGACTTGGGTAGGGAATTGATCTGCATCCAGGCCTCCGGCACAACTTTTGCCGCGGGCCCTTTTTCGGTCGTGAAGACCGCATACCGACCCGCCGGAATCTTCTTCGCGACCATTCCCGCCGGCACCTCAGCATCTGACGTGACCTTGGCGCCAAGCACGTAAGTGTATTCGCCATTGTGATCACTGGCGTAATCGGTGTACACCGCCACAATATTCTTGTCCGCTTTATGTGGAATCTTGCCGAGCAAGCCATCCTGCATGAGCCGCCCCCACTGCTTCCCAATCACGCCGTCCGCAGTCATCTCTCGCGCGTTACTAGTGCGGGAGCTCATCCCGATCACGGTGAAAGCTGTCTGCTGTGCAACTCTGGTAGAAGTCATGACTCTTTCTCCTCGACCGGTGCCGACCAACAGCAATGCAAGCTCGAACAGCGCCAACCTTGAATTCTGAGAGAGCCTCTTCATCTGATCGACTTTGTTCCAAGGAAGCGAGTTGCGGGTGCTTCATCCTTCTTTCGAGTTCTTTGGGAAAGAGGGTGGGGGTTTTGATTTTAGGTGGGAAGCCTACAGCTTGCCCAAGAACTCCGTGATCTCCGGTTCGGTCCAGTCCACCGCCCCGATGAACTTGCGCCGCATCACCCCGTTGCGGTCAATGACGTAAGTCTCGGGAAATTTAAACGTCCCGTAAAGCCCGTTGCTCTTCCCGCTGGGATCGCGCACCGTCATCAGGTTCACGTTGTGATCTTTCACAAACTGGTGGTATGCTCCCTCATCCACGTCCACGCTTACCGCCAGCACGGTCACGCCCTTGGCCTTCATGCGCCGCTGCATTTCGACCAGAGACGGAATTTCCTCCACGCAAGGCGCACACCAGGTCGCCCAGAAGTTCAGCACCACCACCTGCCCATGAAACTGGCTGAGCATGACCGTGTTCTGCGAGTCCTGCAGCGTGAAATCGGGAGCGGCCGTGCCGATGCGCGGCGGCCGCGATCCGCTGTAGCAGCCAGAAAGGATAAGCAACGGAAGGCACGTAAGAAGAACAACGGTAAAGCCGGCGAGGCGTTGCACCCAGCTATAATAATAGATTCGACGTATGACAGCGACCAAAACAGTCGCGGCCCAACCCACAGTGTCAGTGATCGTCCCGGCACGCAATGAGGAAGCCTGCCTCGGCACCTGCCTCGAGTCGCTGGCAGCGCAGACCGGCGTCCCCTTAGAGATCATCGTCGTAGACGATCATTCCACCGACCGCACCCGCGCAATTGCCCTCTCATTCCCCGCCGTGCGTGTCATCGAGGCCGGACCGCTCCCCGACGGCTGGACCGGCAAGAACAACGCAGTGGTGACCGGAGCGCGTGAAGCTCGTGGCCAGTGGCTGCTGTTCACTGACGCCGACACGGTTCACCTCCCCGGATCTCTGGCACGAGCGTTGGCCGAAGCTCAGGAAAGCAAGGCCGACCTGCTCTCCTACTCGCCCGCACAAATCGCCGTCACCTTCTGGGAAATGGCCACCCTGCCGGTCGTGTTCGCCGAACTGGCCCGTCAATATCCTCCAGCGAAGGTGAGCGACCCAAATTCTCCAGCCGCAGCCGCCAACGGCCAGTACATCCTGGTGAAGCGCGAAGCCTACGACGTCGTGGGAGGCCACGCCGCGATTGCCGGCAACATCCTGGAGGACGTAGCTCTCGCCCGTGCCGTGAAGGTGTCCGGCCGCAAGATCCGTTTCCGTTACGCTGCCGACGCCGTCCGCACCCGCATGTACCGCAACTACCACCAGCTCCGCGACGGCTGGACCAAGAACCTTGCGCTGCTTTTTCCGCATCCCGGCCGGCTCGCGATGAAAACGCTGCTGTTCTGGGGAATCGCTGGGGCCGCCTTATCTTTGGCGCTTGTGACACGCGCGAAGCAATGGCCGTGGGACACAGTGTTCGTCGGTGCCTTCATCTTTCTCACCACACGGCTGAGACGAGCGAAGTTCACATCCGACATGACTTTTCTCGGCGCCTTGTTCGGCATGCCGATGTTCGCGTACTTGTTACTGCGCTCAAAGCGAGCGCACGCCAAAAACCAAGTTCAATGGAAAGGCCGCACATATTCTGACAAAGCTGGTTTGCTGGCCGCTGGCCGCTGACCGCTGGCAACTGTTCTCCTATGGTTTATCTAACTCGCAAAGCTGAATTCTCCGCGTCGCACTACTACCACAACCCGGACTTCACCCCGGAAGAAAACCGCCTCGTCTTCGGCAAATGCAACAACCCGAACGGCCACGGCCACAACTACACGCTCGAAGTCACGGTGAAAGGAGAGGTCGATCCCCGTTCCGGTTTTGTCGTCGACCTCAAGCAACTAAAAGAGGTCATGCACCGCGAAGTCCTCGACGCCATGGACCACCGCTTCCTCAACAAGGAAGTCCCCGAGTTCTTCACCAAGATTCCGACGACAGAAAACCTCGCGATCGCAATCTGGCAGCGCCTCAAGACCAAGCTCCAACAAGCGAGCCTGCACCGCGTCCGCGTCTACGAAACCCCCGACCTTTTCGTGGATTTTTACGGAGAAGCGTGACTCTCTATCTCTGCCCCAAAATGAAATACTGCGTCATCCTGAGCGCAAGCCGTCTTTCAGGCGGAGCGAAGGATCTCATCATCGCTACGCCAGCGCTTCACCCTCAACAACTGGAGAGGGCCAAAAGCCAAAAGCTAAGAGCCAAAAGCCGACCATGAAAGCCCATCTAACCCGCCGCTACCGCTTCTCGGCCTCGCACCGCCTGCACAGCCCCGAGATGTCCGCCGACGAAAACCGCGTCACCTACGGTAAGTGCAACAATCCTCACGGACACGGCCATAACTACACCCTCGAAGTCACCGTCAGCGGCCCCGTCGACCCCAGCACGGGAATGGTCTGCAATCTGGTCGATCTCGACGGTTTCGTCGAAAACGAAGTGCTCAGTCGCTATGACCTCGAGAATTTGAATACGCTGAAAGAATTCGCCCAAACTGTGCCCACTACGGAAAATCTCTGCGTCGAGATCTATGAAATATTGCAGCGAGGCTTTCAAAGTGCGCATCTTGATAGAGTGAGACTCGAAGAAACTCTCATGAACTCCTTCGAGTATGCGGGCGGGGACGAAGTCAAAAACTAGACGCCCAGCCCGGATCAATCAAGGGATTGAAACATGAAGCCAGCCACCGAACCGACAACCCTCACCAGCGCCAGCTATGAAGATCTCGTCCGCGAAATGCTTGTCCGCTTGGGCGAAGATCCCCAACGCGAAGGTCTCGCCGCCACGCCCGAGCGCGTCCGCAAGGCCATGCAGTTTCTCACCAAGGGCTACAACGAAGACCCCGAAGCCTTGCTCAAGGGCGCTCTGTTCACCGTCAGCTACGACGAGATGGTCATCGTTAAAGACATCGAGATGTTCAGCCTGTGCGAGCACCACATGCTGCCGTTTTTCGGCAAGGTGCACGTCGCCTACATCCCCAACGGCCAGGTGATCGGCCTGAGCAAGATCCCGCGCCTGATCGAAATGTTCTCCCGCCGCCTGCAGATTCAGGAGCGCCTCACCACACAGATCGCCGAGACCATCCAGAAAGTCATCGAACCCCAAGGCGTCGGAGTGGTCGTCGAAGCACGACATCTCTGCATGATGATGCGCGGCGTCGAAAAGCAGCACTCCGCCGCTGTCACCTCGTCGATGCTCGGCTGCTTCCGCAACGAGGAAGAAACGCGCTCCGAGTTCCTGTCCTTGATCCGCCAGCGTCCCAACGGCGTTTAGGATCCGGGTCGCAAGGCACTTCAAGTGACACTTTAAGGATTAGTCGCGGGGCATGAATCGAGAGAGGGGCGCCCCATCCTTCTTTCGCGTTTTGTGCGAAAAGAGGGTGGGGGTTTTGACTTCAACCTCGAAAGCTAACATCCCCTGGTGCGATAAGATGGCTCGACCATCAATCGACGGTTTCTGCACTTGACTCAACGCTCTTCCCGCAAACGTTCACTGTCCAGTCGCCTTAGCCTTAGCGGCCAGGTGGCCCTTATCACCGGCGCCACGCGCGGCATCGGCCTCGCCATCGCCCGCGCCCTCGCCTCTGAAGGCTGCAACCTGATCCTGACCGCCCGCGACGAGAAGGCTCTCAACCGCCTCAGCAGGGAACTGGCCTCCGCCAAAACTCGCGTCCTCGATCACTCCTGCGACGTCCGCGATCCCCACTCCGTCGACGCCCTGTTCCGCGCCATCCGCCGCCAATTCCCCGGCCTCGACATCCTCATCAACAACGCCGGCATCGCCCACCCCAACCTTCCCGTCGAGAAGCTGCCGTTCCCCGTCTGGAAGGACGTCCTCGAGACCAACCTCGACGGCACATTCCTGGTCACCCAGGCCGCCCTCGCCATCATGAAGCGCGGAGGCACCATCGTGAACAATCTCTCCGTCGCTGCCAATCGCGTCTTCGCCGGTTCGGCCGCCTACAACGTTTCCAAGCACGGAGCCCTCGGCCTCACCAACACCCTGCGCGAAGAACTCCGACCCCGCGGCATTCGCGTGATCGGCCTCCTCCCCGGCGCCACCGACACCGACATCTGGAAAACGCTTTGGCCCAAAGCGCCGCGCCGCAAAATGATGTCTGCGGAAACCGTAGCCCAAGCCGTCGTCCAAGCGATCCTACTTCCCGCCAACGCCACGATGGAGAAAATCGAAATCCGCCCCAGCGCCGGTACCCTGTAGTGCCTGTAGGGCGGACACTCCTGTCCGCCGCGTTTGATCTTGCTTTTGATTCTGGTTTAGGGATCCTGAAACTGTACGCCCGCGCCGCTCGCCTTTCGCCCGCGCCCCAGTCCAAGTACAATGGCCCCCGCCAACTCACCGCAAGGAGGAACCATGATGAAGGCTCCGTTTCTCGCCGCAGCCCTGCTCGTAGCAACCCTGGCCGTTCCCGTCCACGCTCAGGACGCCCCGAAAAAAGACCAACCCATCAAACCTGCCGAACCTCCGTCCAAAGTTGTGCTCGATACCTGGAATGATGTCGGCCGCAAACTCATCGCCATGGCGGAAGATTTTCCTGAAGACAAATACGACTTCAAACCCACTCCCGCCCAACGCAGCTTTGCCGAGCAACTGCTTCACGCCGCCGGAGCGAACTATTTCTTCACCAACCTCGCGCTAGGCCAGAAGCCTCCCGCCGAGGAAGACCCCAAGCGCGATCAGTACAAGACCAAGGCCGAGGTGGTTGCCTTCGTCAAGAAATCCTTCGCCGACGGCGCGGCTGCGATAAAGGCCAAAGGTGACAAGGGAATGAACGACCTGATGGTCGATCCCTTCGCCCATCAGCAGACGCGGGTCTACGATTTCGCCTACGGCTTCATCGAACACTCCGGCGAACACTACGGCCAACTCGTGGGCTATTACCGTCTGGCCGGTCTGGTGCCCCCCGAATCGCGTCCGAAGAAGTAGTGTGGGACGGACACTCCTCGCCGCGGATCTTGCGTTTGTTCTTGGTTTTGATTGTTTTGATTCTGGGTGCCCCATTTCTCGCGCGTCTTGTGCGCGAGAAGTGGGGATTCTCATCGATAAGCGTAAGGCGACCGCCTCCGCCTCTCCCCGAATAGCTTCACCATCACCACCCCGGCGACAAACCCGCCCACATGTGCCCACACCGCCACGCCGCCCACATCGCGCCCCATCTGAGCCGTCGACAACGACGCCGCCCCTGCCATAAACTGCAGCACGAACCACTCGCCCAACACGACCCATGCCGGCAAGTACAGCACAAAGACAAAGAACCAGGTCAGCACCCGCGCCCGCGGATACAAAATGAAATACGCCCCCAGCACCCCCGCAATCGCCCCGCTCGCCCCCACGGTCGGCACGTTCGATTGCGGATAAATCGCCACCTGCGTCGCCATGGCAATGAGCCCGGAAACCAGGTAGAACCCCAGGTATTTGAAATGGCCGAGGTAGTCCTCCACGTTGTCGCCGAAAATGTACAAGAACCACATATTGCCAATCACGTGCATCCACGACCCATGCAAGAACATCGAGGTGAAGAAGGGAACTGTTACCTGCGGCAGAGAATATCTGGGCGAGCCGCCCAGAAACGCCGCCAAATGTGCCGGCACCTCACCGAACTCCCGCACAAACAACTCATAACTCCTCGGCGCGAGCGTCACCTGCAGATAAAACTGAAACAAATAGATCAACAGATTCAGCGCAATCAAAAACCACGTCACATACGGAGTGCTGTAGCTCGGCTGGTCGTCTTTAATGGGAAGCATGCGAGATTTGGTAAGTTAGAACTACAGACTACAACACGTCTGGTGATTAGGGCACGCGCGGCGGCAAAATTCCAGCGGCGGAGCCGCGAAAGAACCAAGCCCGCGGCCGAAGCCGATGGGTGGCGGAATGGTGGCACCGACCAAAATAAGCCAGCTACCAAACTATCAAAACATCTCATGAATGGCGTCCTCATTATTGACAAGCCCGCCGGTCTGACCTCGCACGACGTGGTCAACCGCGCCCGCCGCATCCTCGAGCAACGCTCCATCGGCCATCTCGGGACGCTCGATCCCATGGCCACTGGCGTTCTTCCGCTGGTCGCCGGCACCCTCACTCGTCTGGCCCAGTTTTATACCAGCGCCGAGAAAACCTACGAAGGCACGATCCGCTTCGGGTTCGCCACCGATACCTACGACGCCGAAGGCGAACCCACTTCTCCACCCCAGCAAGTCAGCGTGTCAAAAGAAGAGGTGGAGACACTGGCCGTCCACTTCCGCGGCGTCATCGAACAAATTCCACCGCGCTTTTCGGCGAAAAAAATCCTCGGCGTCCCCGCCTACAAACTCGCCCGCAAGCAGAAAGACCTAGTCCTGAAACCCGTGCAGGTCGAAATCAAGGAGTTCGAAATTCTCGCCGTCGAGGTTGCCTGCGCCCGCTTTCGCGCCCGCGTTGCCTCGGGAACCTACATGCGCTCCGTCGCCCACGACATGGGCCAACTCCTCGGCTGCGGCGCGCACCTCGAATCGTTGCGCCGCACCGCGGTCGCGGAATTCAAAATCGAAGACGCCCACAGTCTGGAACAGTTGCAGCACGTCGCTCAGCAGGGAAGCGCCGACCATCTTTTTCTGCACCCCCGCACTCTGCTCCCTCAATTCCCCTCGGTTACTGCCGATGAAGCCACCGCCGCCCGCATCCGCAGCGGCCGTCCCGTCAACCTGCCGGAACTCTCTCGCGCCCACCAAGTCAAAGTCTTCAGCGGCCAACGGGATTTGTTGGCCATCGCCACTCGTGTAGCCGGCACCCTCTTCCACCCTAAAATCGTCCTCTTTGGGACGGACACTCCTGTCCGTCGCCTTTGACCTTGATGCCGAAGAGGATCTCCCGCGCAGCTACGGCCAGAGGGACTGGTGACTATCAGGCCGATCGGCAAGATCAGCGGTGCGAATCAATTCCAGCCGCACCAGCTGTCCTGGTCTCGGACCGAGCCCTTCATTCTCCACCCACAGTTTTCGCGAGGAAGTTGCCTTGACGCTAGCGGCCATCCCCTTTATGTTGTGCCTATCCCATGAGACTCTCCGTCGTCGTGCCTGTCTATAACGAGCAGGCCACTGTGCGCGAAGTGATTGCGCGTGTGCTCGCCGTATCGCTCGACATCGAATTGATCTGCGTCGACGATGGCTCGACCGACGCCTCGCGCGAGATCCTGGCTCAGCTCCAGTCCACACACCCCGAAGTGCGCGTCCTCCTCCAGCCCCACAATATGGGCAAAGGAGCCGCCCTACGCCGGGGCATCCAGGAGTGCACCGGTGACTTCGTCGTCATTCAGGACGCGGACCTGGAATACGATCCTGCCGAGTACCCTCTATTGCTCCGGCCACTCATCGAAGGCAAGGCCGACGTCGTCTACGGGTCGCGCTTTCTCGGCTCCGGCCCCCATCGCGTGCTTTATTTCTGGCATTCGGTCGGCAACTGGATCCTTACCCTGATCTCCAACGCCCTGACCAACATGAACATGAGCGACATGGAGACCTGCTACAAAGTCTTCCGCCGCGAAATCATCCAGTCGATCCCCATCGAAGAGGACCGCTTCGGCTTCGAACCCGAAATTACGGTCAAAATCGCCAAGCGCCGCCTACGCGTCTACGAGGTGGGCATCAGCTATTGGGGACGCACCTACGAGGAAGGGAAAAAGATCGGCTGGCGCGACGGCTTCCGAGCCCTGTTCTGCCTGGCCAAATACACAGTGGCCGAACCCCGCAGAAGCCCGACCCCGGAGGCCTCGCTCGCCCCGACCCCAAAGCAGTTTTAATGTCCGATAACAGGTATTATGTAAACTGCTAGGGACTTTGGATGCGGACCGGAAAGAATTTCCTCCGCGCGGGGCCGGCGATGCCCCGGCCAGCTTCCCTCGGGTGGCGAACAGCCAGACCCATCAGCCAGACCCATCAGATAGAGGGCGGTTACTTGCGGGTGTCCCATGACGGGTTGCCGACCTTGGATACCGCTTCGACCAGCGAGATGTCGCCTGGCCAAAAGTGATGCTCCGGTAAGCGTCAGGTTCGCTTCCAGAACCGAGAGTGAGTTTGAAACGGAAAGGGCGGCCGGAGAAAACGCTGGATGGGAAAGGATTCGCACCAAGGATTGGGTAATCGGACAGGTCGCCCAATCCCGCCCGTGGGTTTCATGCTCAGGCCAGGCCAACTCGATCAATACGTTGGCATCCAGCAGGAACCCTCCGACTACAACTCATCCTCGAGACCACGGTGGAGAATCCATTCTCCATCCGCATCTGCACATCGACATCAACCAGCACTCGAGATGGCGGGATCTCTACATCTTGTACTTCCCCATATCCTCGTCGTTCAGGCCCTCCAGCCACTTGCGCAACTCGTCCGCCGTCAGTCGGTCCGACGCATTCGCCGCCTGCTTGGAGTTCTTCAGCACCAGGTCATCCACAAAGATCGGACAGTCCACCCGCAACGCCAGTGCCAGCGCGTCCGAGGGGCGCGAGTCGATGCTGATCACCTCGCCCCCGCGCTCCAGCCAGATCACCGCATAAAACGTGTCTTCGCGCAGTTCCGTCACTACCACCTTGTGCACCTGCGTTTCCAGTCCCGTAAGCACGTTCTTGATCAGGTCGTGCGTCATCGGACGCGGAGTGTTCACCTTCTCCATCTCCAGCGCAATCGCATTCGCCTCGTACACTCCCACCCAGATCGGCAACACCGTTTCCCCCGCCACATCCTTAAGGATCACTATCGGCATATTCGTTACGGGGTCCATTAGCAGGCCGCGAATTGTCATTTCAACTTCCATGGTGTTCTCCGACGTTTCCGTTGTTCTACTATCACACTACAGATCGGCCGTCTTTGCGCTGGCTTCCTGTTGCGACATCATTTCGCCGACGAGGCTGTTGGGGAAGCTGGCGGTCACAACGACCGGAACATAGCTGCCGGACTGCGGCGACTTCCCTTCTGGCACGGTGAAATTCAGAGTCTTGTTCTGCGAGGTGCGGCCGATCCACTGGCCTCGCGCCGCATTATGACCTTCAACCATTACTTCAAGTGTTGATCCGACATATTCCCGGTTGCGCGGAATCTGCACCTCGCGCTGTTTCGCCATCAAGACTTCCAGGCGGCGCGCCTTCTCCTGATCCGAAATCGCGTCTTCCAGATTCAGGGCGGGAGTATTCGGGCGCGGCGAGTACTTGAACGAAAAGACGCCATCGTAGCCGACCTCCTCGAGCAGGCTCAGCGTCTCGGTGAAATCAGATTCCGTCTCTCCGGGAAAGCCGACGATCATATCCGTCGTGATCACGATGTCTCGCTTCGCGCCCTTGATCCAGGCGATGCGTTCCAGGTACTGCTCCCGGGTGTAGAGGCGCTGCATGGCGTTGAGCACGCGGGTGGATCCGCTTTGCACGGGCAGGTGGACGTGGTCGCAGAGCGTAGGCACGGCGTCGATGGCCTCAACGATGTCGCGTCCGAAGTCTCGCGGATGCGACGTAGTAAAGCGCACTCGTTTGATGCCGGGAATCTCGCCCACGGCAGCCAGCAATTCGGCGAAGGACCTCTTCTTCTTTCCGTCGCGGCTCGGGTCCTGGTACGAATTCACGTTCTGGCCTAGCAGTTGAATTTCGCTATATCCGAGATCGGCCATCTGGCGGGCTTCGGCTAGCACGGAATCCGATGTGCGGCTGCGCTCCTTGCCGCGTGTATAGGGGACGACACAGTAAGCGCAGAACTTGTCACAGCCCTCGATAATCGTGATGTACCCGCGATGCGGATTAGTCCGGGCGGTGAATTCGGTCTCGAAACACTCGTCGGTCTGGCGATCGTCTAGCCCGGTGATGCGAACCAGTTTCTCGGCCCTGGCTTGGTTTGAAAATGCGTCATCCCGAAGGCCCGCGATCTCCCCTAGACCGCTCGTCACCGTCCCACCCAACTCCTTCAGCATCTCGGGGAGTTTCCGGTACGACGCCGACCCGCACACCAGCGAAACGTGCGGCGCGCGCTCGAAAATCTTTTCGCCCTCCTGCTGCGCCACACATCCCAGCACTCCGAACTTTTTGCCTTGCGCCTGAAGTTTCTTGTAGTCGGCGAGACGGTGAAACACCTTCTGCTCCGCCTTGTCGCGGATGGAACAGGTGTTATACAGGATCAAGTCGGCCTGCTCGACCGTTTCTACCTGGCGATACCCTTCCTGCACCAGCGTCCCCACCACTTTCTCCGAGTCGTGGACATTCATCTGGCAGCCGAAGGTTTCAAGATAAAACGTCTTCGGTGTTTGTGGAACCCCGCACATATAGGGAAAGTATAACCCGTGTGGAGCTTGTAGCTGCTAGCTTCTAGCTCTAGCCTCATCGCTAAAACCGGCGGCAAGTTTTAGCAGCATAGCCTGATAATCGACAACCATTCCTGTAAAATACGTGCGCGCCGCTCGAGCACGTCAACCCAAGACCAGAATATCGAGGGACAAGCTATGCTTGCACGAGACTTCCACCGTGTGGCGCCTGTGGCGTTCATCTTCTTTGTCTCATCAGCCCTGTTCGCACAATCCTTCACCGTGCTGCATGCTTTCACTGGGGGATCAGATGGCCAATCACCCTCTACTGACTTAATCCTCGACACCATGGGCAACCTGTACGGCACAACTTACGGAGTCCTTGACGGTGGTGGTACCTTGACGAACTGTGGAACCGTTTTCAAGATCGACAAAAAAGGACAGGAAACGATTCTCCACCACTTCCATGACAACCCGGACGGATGCAATCCGCTGACCGGGCACCTGATTTTCGACGGGTCTGGCAATCTCTATGGGACGACCGATATGGGTGGGGCTGCTCCTCTCAAGTTGGGTCGTGGAACCGTCTTTAAACTAAATCTGGCAACTCATAAGCTGACGTTAATTTACACATTCTCCGGACTGAGCCATGGAGCCCGTCCTCGAGGGACTCTAGTAAGGAATGCTGCTGGGACGATATTTGGCACCGCGTTTGACGGCGGCACACATGGGTTTGGAGCCATCTTCAAGATCACGTCGAAGGGAGCGGAAACTCTCTTGCATAATTTCCAGGAGGGCAGCAATAACGGCGGCGCTCGACCCGAGGAAGGTCTGATTGAAGATGGACATGGAAACCTCTACGGCGTAGCAGAGCCTGGCGGAGGCATTACAGACACCGGGGGAGACATCTTCAAGATCACCGAGAGCGGCAAGGAGACGACCCTATACCATTTCACTGGCGGTACCGACGGAGGGTATCCGCTGGCGCCTTTGTTCCGCGATCCTCAGGGCAACCTTTACGGCACAACCGACCTCGGTGGAGCGCACGGTTTCGGTACAATTTTCAAATTGAATGCTGCCGGCAAGGAAACTGTGCTCTACAGCTTTGGTGGAATTGCAACTGGAGACGGTGCCCACCCCGCCGCCGGCTTGACCCCTGACGGGCAGGGCAATTTCTATGGCACGACTTACGGCGGTGGCTTGGGCGCCGGATTCGGAACCATCTTCAAGATGGACGGCTCTGGAAAAGTAACCATATTGCACCGCTTTCCTACTGACGGTTCCGAAGGTAGTCCTAGCTCGGGCCTGGTCCGCGACCAACAGGGAAATTTGTATGGCGTTACCAGCCCGAGTCAGTTTTTCCCGACGGGTTTTGGCATTCTGTATAAGCTGACTCCGTAGCTGAATAAGAGTTAGTCCAGACTGATTTTCGCGATTGCTCCGAGGAGACAGAATCCGATCGAGTCACCCGGCGATCTCCGCGATAAAGATGATCTCTCGTGAGCGTGTGGCCTCGAACGGCAATGCATCCCAGTCTCCGAACACGTCACGGACCACCAGTCCCGAACGGGTGATCAGGGCCTCGACATGTTCTCGCGAAGGAAACCGCAACGTGCTGCTCGTGGTCAGCGTCATGTGCGGAAAGCGGTAGCAAGTCTGGAATGAGATGAATTCGCCGTCCTCGCCGGTGACCTCTAACGTCTCGAGAAGCTGGCCGCCGAGCAATATGCGGACCAAAGGCGGTCGAGTCGCCCACTCGCCAACCCAATCCACGCTGGGATTGCGAGTCTCAAACGCAACGCTGCCGCCCTCCTTGAGATGGCCACGCATCGTCTCCAATACCGCGAGCGCATCGGCGTCGGTAAGCAGAATTTGGAAAGCGTGCCCGGTCATGACGACCAGGTCGAAGCGCCGCTGCGACTTGTAGCTCTGCGCCGGGGATTCGACCCACTCCACCTGTTCCGCGTGAGGTTTGCGTCTGGCCACAGCCAGCATCGCCGCTGCTGGATCGACACCCGTCACCCGGTGACCACGTTCTGCGAGGGCACAGCAGAGCGTGCCCGTACCGCAACCCAGGTCGAGCACGCTACCTGGGCGCGGTCCAGCGAGGGTGAGGTAGAAGTCGCTATCCTTCGCCCATGGGTTGATGAGGTCGTAAATCTGCGCGATCTGAGCGTTCTGATAGTCCATCTTCCCGGGTGAATGGAAGTGAAAATTTCCACCCTGATCTGCCCAAAAACAGAGAGATTAAAATGGGGCACTCCGCCGCAGCTTAGCTATGGTTGGCAATCAACTCGTCCAACTTGGCGAGCAGCGCACCGTTTCCCTGCCGCGGATACTGCGCCAGCGCCTCGCGATAATGCGGCAGGTTGTACAAGAACGCTTCCACCCGCTCTTTGTTCAGTGCGTCCCAGTACGCGCCGTAGCCGGACTTGTCCAGCCAATACGCGTTGAAGACCTGCTCGAACTGGTGGCTAACGGGCACTGCCAGATAGGGCTTGCCCAAGTGGAGCGCTTCGGTGACCAGAGAGAATCCAGAATTCGCGACGACGGCACGGGCGCTCACCAGATCGGCGAAGAAGCCATCGAGCGAGGGCTTCTTGTAGAGAATGTTTCCCTCTTGTCCCTCTCGCGCGAAGCCGTAGGCCACAAAGCGGCACCGGACCGAACCGAGCAGCTTGGCCAGAGCCGGTGCGGGCGACGTGACATATGCCAGGACGTGGTCGCCCTCGACAGCGGTGGCATCGAGGATTTCCTGGCGCAGCACCGGTGGAAACAGCAATGTGTTGCGTTTCCTGACGGGCGCCGCAAAGAACGAAATCACCAAGTAGGCATCGGCCCGTGGCGTCATCAGCCGCGTCACCAGTTTCGCCGCGGCGGCGTCGCGCCGGTATTTCCTCGGATAAGACACGACGGCGTTCGTCAGGCAGTGCTGGTTGTCGATGGAAATAACGGGCAGGCCTTTTTTGTGTCCGACGTGACAGGTGAGTGGCTCGAAGTCGGTAATGACCAGGTCGATCTTGCATTCGTCGATTAAGTGCCCGAGCCGGGCAAGACTCTTCGCCGCCTGCGGCACGGTGATCAAGTTCCTGGCGATGGTTCGCTTGTAACGCACGCGGTTATTCACGTAAGCAAAGCGGAAGCCGAAGATCTCGGTGACGTCGAAATGTTCTTTCAAATTGCGCAGTCCGCGGTCAAACGAGGCCGCGTGGACGGTGTGTCCCCGAGCGACGAGATGAGAGAGAACTTCCTTAGCGCGAGTCGAGTGCCCCGCGCCCTCGCCGTTCACGCCGTAAAGGATGTTGGCCATGAGGGGTGAAGGGCGAGTATAGCGTCGATGTCTGCAAGAGAACTAGTCGTCCTTCACAAGCTTGTCGCAAGGAAGGCGCTTCCCATCTCGAAGATCGTCCGCTTCGATCCATCTTTATATTTGCCGTGACATCAGTGGGTTAGCAGAAAGAGGTGATGTTTGGGTCTTGACAAGATTTCCCCTGCTCCAAGAACCAGGGTGCCCCATTTCTCGCGTACTTTGCGAGAAGTGGGACACGGTGCTCTCGACGAGAGATCGGTGCGGTTGGAAGGAAAGTCAAAGTCCCCACCCTAACGTCGCGAAAAACGCGACGTTTAGGATGGGGCACCCGGCCCTTGTTTCGAACGATGACGCGAATACCGGCACTACTTACGCGTGTCGATGGTTTCGCCGCGCTCGACGTAGGCCTCCATCCAGCCGAGGACGCGCTTCCAGCCTTCGCCGTGCTCGATCGCGGACTTCGGTACGCCGACGAAGCCTTCGTGGCGGAGTTTGACGAGCGTGCCGGTGCCCGCTTTTTTGGGGCCGCTCGGATGCAGTCCGTGGACAGTCTGCGGTTCGAGATCCCAATAGACCACGGTTCTGAGCGGTCCCTGATAACTGGCGATCCAGGTATGGACCAGGCGTCGGGGTGGATCGATTTCAAGATATTCGCCCTCAACACTGAACTTGGTGCCGTCGGCGCCGACGCCCGCACACCACCACTTGCCTCCTTTGCGAAGATCGGCGGAGCGTTCGGTGATGCGGTACAGGCCGCTTTGGCCCCACCACTGCGAAAGCTGTTCGGGGTCGCTGATGGCCTGGAAGACGCGCTCCGGAGGAGCGGCGATGAAGATTTCGACCAGGACTGTTTCTTGATCGGGAGTGATTGTTGCGGTGGCCATGCTTTCTCCTAAGGTTTTAATGTGTCAATGCAAGCGCGATATGCCGAGTTTCTTAATCTCGTGTCTTAGAAAGTGAGGCGCGCATTTGTACAGTCTCGCCCCGCTCCAGAAAGGCCTTGAGCCATCCCAGCATTCGGGGCCACCCTCTGTAGCTCTGAGCTAGTTCGGGATGAGCCGACAGACCACTGTGACTCAATCTGAGAAGAGTCCCTTTGTTGGCTTGGTTCGGCTCCCAACGGACCGTCGTCTTCAGAGCACCGGTCCAGCTTGCGGCCCAGGAATAGAGGAGCATACGAGGCGGATCAACTTCGATGTACTCGCCGCTCGCTTCGAATCGCCCGCCGTCGGAACCAACGCCGGCACTGCGCCACTGGCCGCCGGGGCGCACATCGGAAGCGAACTCAGTGCAACGATAGACGCCTTCTTGTCCCCACCATTGCACAACCTGCCGGGGATCGATCAGCGCCTGAAAGACCCGGTCGGGTGGAGCGGCGATCTCGATCTCACTGATGATGGCATCCTGAGTGATTTGCATAGTCGCGGTGTCGGGCACGGTGAAGATCCTCCGTTCATTTCTCTATGAACTTCTTTAGTTGTTCGACCACGCCGGGCCAGCCGCCGCTGTAATCCTTGCGGGCGGTGGGTTCTTGGGCGAGGCCGCTGTGGGTGACTTTCACTTGCGTGCCGCCGAACCTGGGCGCGAGCTCCCAGCGCACAACGGTGCGGCGCGATTTGTCGTCGTGCCAGTTGGCGATCCAGGTATAGGCGAGCAGGCGGGGAGGTTCGTATTCGAGGATCTCGCCGTGACATTCGAACTCGCTGACGTTGTTGACCACGACTTGCCTTTTTCAGTGGTGAAGCGGTAGCGGCCGCCGGGGCGTGCGTCCATCTCCCACAGGTGGATCGGGGAGGACGGGTTGGTGAACCATCGCCGGAGTTGTGGGGCGTCGGTGAGCGCCTGGAAGACGCGCTCGGGCGGCGCCGCGATCTGGATTTCGCTGACTACGACATCTTGATCGGGGGCAATGATGGCGGTTGTCATGAGTTCTCCAGCATGTTTTGACGGCAAAAGTTTAGGTGCGGGCGGCGCCGACTAACCAGGCGGCGCTGCCCAGGATGGCTGCCAGTACGGCCGCAAATATCGCAGGCACAACAGAGAAATACTTCCAGTTCAGTCCTATCGACACAAACGGGAGAACGAACAATGCCCAGCCCAGCGGTCCAATGGCCTTCGGATTGTCTGTTGCCAGCTTGCCCACGTACCAGGTAAGAAAAGCCGAGAACAGCAGAAAGACAGTTGCGGAGAGGCCGAAGCCTAGGTAAAAACCTCCGTAGGTAAAACTGTCTCCGCCCTGCTCAAATCGGACATTGTTCATGGCCTCCCACACTGCGCGGCCTTCTGCAGACGCAGGCCGGAAACTCAAAAAACCATAGGTGTGCCCCGCTGCAAAGAGAACAAAAATAATCGAAGCAGTTCGGTACAGCCATACGGCTTTCATAGCGATCCTCCGGTCAGAGTCGGTTCGATAGCGTCCAGAACAACGTCTTTACATTTTGCGGCGCAGGTCGAAGATTTCCTTCAGTTCTTTGCCGTGGTCGTTGAAGGTCCATTCCTCCGTGTGGTGATTTTCGTCGAGCAACGTGAGGACCATACTTTGCATATGGCCGGCGTCGGGGGTAGCGAGATTAGTGGCATCGACGAAGCTGAAGGTCATGGTTTTGCCGTCGGGCGACACGCTGGCCTGCATGCGCGGCTGGTTCCCCGCACTGCAGTAGTGCGTGAGCAGCAGCCGGTTCGGCCCATCCATATTGAAGACTGAAATCATATCCTCCTTGCCCATGCCGAGGATCTCACTCATCACGGCGGAGCCGCCGGAAACCACTTTGAAATTGACCTGGAGAGTTTTGCCGTCCGGCATTTTTTGTTCCCAGGTACTTGGCATGTTCTTGATGGCAGTGAAGGCTTTTTGGGCGTCAGTCTGGGCCAAGGCGGTGGCGGCGGCCAGGGCGAGGGCGGCGAGAATCAAGGAGATGCGAGTCTGTTTCGTCATGACAATTTTCCTTTCCGAGGTTTGGTTTCTGATTTGCGGGATGCGGCTTCGGTCTCCCGCGCGTGCTCGGCTTCGACAAAAGCTTTCAGGTTGGTGAGGCTGGTGCTCCAGAAAACGCGGTATTGCTCGATCCAGGAGTCAACCGCGCGGAGCGGCTCCGGGTTGAGTTGATAAACGCGATGGCGGCCTTCGCGATGTTCGCGGACGAGGTGGGCGCGACGCAGCAGGCGCAGGTGCTTGGAAATTGCGGGACGCGAGACAGGAAACGCGCTGGCGATTTGTCCGGCGGGTTGACTGCCGCGGCGGAGCAGGTCCAGGACCGCCCGGCGAGTAGGATCGGCGAGGGCCTGGAAGGCGGCCTCGGTGGTTTGGGTCGGAGAATATGTAACCGATCGGTGACGCATAATGCGTAACTATAGGGTTACGCGATTTGCTTGTCAAGAGATTTTTTGGCCACTTGTTTTTCGAGGTCTCTCTGGCTACAAAAATCAACAACCCCACAAGATCAACGGCGGCGGACAGAGAGTGTCCGCCCCACATTCAGTCGCCGAAGCGGGCGGCGCCGCGGGCTTTGGCTTTGGCGGCTTCTTCTTCGCGATTGCGGGGAGTGGCCGTGGTTTCGAGCGAGTGCAGGAGGCGGGTCGAGGCACCGGCTACTTCGTCGATGGCTGCGAGGAATGCGGCTTCGTTGGCCTTTGAGGGCTTGGTGAAGCCGCTGATCTTCCGCACAAACTGCAGCGAGGCGGCGCGGATTTCTTCGTCGGTGACGGGCGGATCGAAGTTGAAGAGCATTTTGATGTTTCGGCACATTTTCGAAAACCTCGGGTTCTTATCTAAACAGCTGGTCCGTGAGCATGGCCTGCGGGGAACCCAACTCGCAGACCGGTGTGGTGACCGCAACCTTTTCGAAACTGGCAACGATCGCTTTGGCCCAAGGGACAGCCTTTTGCACCGACGGCAACAGCAGAGAGGCGTCGTGACTGGCCTGTGTCTCCCAGACCTCGGTGACCCAAATTGCATCTTCGTGAGCGGAATCTCGGGCCACGACGTAGCTGAAACAGCCAGGCATGTTAGCGGCGCTCTCCCTCAGGATTCCAATCATTTCTTCACGCTTGCCGGGAACAACCGTTATTTTCGCAATCAATCCATACATGGCGACCCTCAATAAGATGGCAATCCTTTGGGCTAGGGCGCGCTTTTTTGCACGAGATCCAAAAAGACACGGTGAAAGCGAGTATCGGCGGAGAGTTCGGGGTGGAAAGTTGCGGCCATGGCTCTTCCCTGCCGGACTGCGACGGGATCGGCGCCTTCGGTGGCGAGAACCTCGACGCCGTCACCGACGTAGACGATTTTGGGGGCACGGATGAAAACCATCTCCAGCGGATCCTCGCGGAGAGCTGCGTCGTGTGGATCGCCGGACCGATTGCGCGCCACGAATTTGCCTTCGCGGATGGAGCTGTCGATCTGGCGTCCGTAGGCGTTGCGGCGAATGCGGATGTTAAGGGCGCCGAGGCCGACCTGGGGAGGATTTTCAACTTCGGTGGCCAGCAGAATAGCGCCCGCGCAGGTGCCGAAGGTCGGCTTGGCGTGAACGAAGTCTTTCAGCTTGGCGAAACCTTTTTCGCCAAGGAGCTTTAAGAAGGTGCCGGACTCGCCTCCGGGGATGACCAGGCCATCGATGTGGTCAAGCTGGCCGGGCTGTTTGACGAGCACAACTTCGGCGCCCAGCTCTTCGAGCCGGCGGCGGTGGGCGTCGAAATCGCCCTGCAAGGCTAGCACTCCGATGGTCATTTCAGTCGCTTTTAGCCGTTGGTCGCTCGTTGTTGGTCGTTGGCGCTCTACTTAAAGCACAACTTTGATTCTAAAGGAAAGGTACGGTGCAGGCTGTTGTGAGTCCCGCACCTTCAGAATCTGCTTGACAGCATTTCTTTCCCCTTATACATTACCATTTGGTTATGGAACCTATTGGTTATGCACAATCTTCCGCGCAGCTGGACGCAACCTTTGCGGCGCTGGCCGATCCCACGCGCCGAGCCATCCTGGCTCGATTAGCCAAGGGGGAAGCATCAGTGGCGGACCTGGCGGGGCCGTTCGCGATGAGCCAGCCAGGGATCTCGAAACACCTGAAGGTGCTGGAGCGGGCCGGGTTGATTTCTCGCGGACGCGATGCACAAAGGCGTCCACGGCGATTGGAAGCGCGGCCTCTGCGCGATGCTACTCAATGGCTCGAGAACTACCGTCAGTTCTGGGACGCGCAGTTCCAGCGCCTCGATGCCCTTCTGCTGGACCTGCAAACCGGCGAGCGGAAAACCAATCAGAAGAAACCGGACACCAAGAAGCAGAAACGTGTGCACTCAAAGCGATAAAGGAGATCGGCATGAAAAACAGTGGAACGTTTAACATCACCGCGCACGGTGACCGCGAGATTGTGGTGACGCGGGTCTTTGATGCGCCACGCCGGCTGGTATTTGACGCGTACACCAAGCCGGAACTGGTGAAGAGGTGGCTGCTTGGACCGGAGGGCTGGTCGCTTCCAGTCTGCGAAATTGACCTGAGAGAGGGAGGCAAGTATCGCTACGTGTGGAGAAACGATGCCGATGGACAGGAAATGGGGATGGGGGGTATCTACCGCGAGGTGGTGCCGCCGGACCGGATCGTGGCCACAGAAAAGTTCGACGAGGCGTGGTATCCGGGTGAGGCGCTGGGCACGATCACCCTGACCGAACAGGACGGCAAGACTACGCTCCGGCAAACGATTCTGTATAACTCGCGGGAGACGCGCGATCGAGTGCTTAAGTCGCCAATGCAGTACGGCATGGCCGCGAGCTACGACAGGCTGGAAGGCTTTTTGTTTTCGCCGGGGCACGAAGCTTTGAGCGCGTAGTAAGGACGATCATCAAGGAGAACGAATATGCAGAAGATTACCCCGTTCCTGTGGTTTGACAACAATGCTGAAGAGGCCCTGAATTTTTACACCTCGATTTTCAAGAATTCTAAGCTTGGACAGGTGCGACGGTATGGAGAGGCGGGGCCAGGTCCGAAGGGATCGGTGATGACAGCCACGTTTCAGATCGAGGGACAGGAGTTTATGGCGTTGAATGGGGGACCGGCGTTCAAGTTTTCACCGGCAATTTCGTTCTTCGTCAATTGCGAAACCCAGGAAGAAGTGGACGCGTTGTGGGAAAAGCTGTCTGCGGGCGGAGAAACGATGCAGTGCGGCTGGGTGAAAGACAAGTTTGGAGTGACGTGGCAGATCATTCCGAAGGCGTTGGGCGAGTTGATGGGCGACAAGGATCCGCAGAAATCGCAGAGAGTAATGCAGGCGATGATGAAGATGATCAAGATCGATGTGGCGGCGCTGAAACGGGCACACGAGGGGAACGAATAAGTACGGGTCGCTGCTTGGCGGTCACCAGGGATCGAAGCAATCGTAGTTTCGTTGGGCGACGATCTTGCCGTCGCGGAACTCGAGGAACATGGCGGAGTGGCAGCGCATCTGGCTGCCCGCGGTCAGCGTGCCGAAGGGGATGGCCACAGTGCCGGTCCATAGGAATTCGATGGCGACGATGTTTCCGGTCTCGGCTGCGTTGGTTACTTCGTAGGTTTGGCGGGAGAAGATCTTGCGGCCTTTTTCGAAGGCCTCGGGGACTTGAGCGACGCTGCTGCGAAGGCCTTGCGGGTAGATCCGGTTGGGGAGTTGCTCCAGGACGGCATCGGGAGCAAAGAGGCTAAGGACATAGGTTCCGTCGCCGTCTTCGATGGCCTTCAGGTAGCGGCGCGCTTTGCCGAGGTTGGTGAGGTCGGCCATGGCCAACAAGAAATACCTTTACCACAGAGGAATCGGCAGTGTGTCAAATGTCTGCATAGGACGGGGCACCCGCGAGGGTAGTGGTACGGGTGAGTGGGCCACCCGACCAGGATTTACATTAACGGTAGTGGGTCAGTTTGAAAATCCACGGTCTCGCTTTAGTATCCGACCTGTGGCATGATGGTCCAAGTGAGACGCTTCATGATAGACCATGAAAAACTCCAAAAGGGGCGAGGCTGGGCCTATTTGGCGGGGATAGTCATTTTCCTCGCCGTGGTGGCATGGAAATTCGCAACCCGCTAGGAGCGAAACTTCGCGTGACCATCGGCGAACGTCCACGCGACTCGAACCAGCTCGCCAAATGGACAGTAGACCTGAACTGACCCACTACCGGATTAACGATGTCCTTGACGGAGCCTTCCCTCTTATCGAGGGGTACCCGGCACCCGGCCCCGAACATTAATCATCAGAACTAGCAAAAACTAAAGTCAAAGGCGACGGACAGAAGTATCCGTCCCACACTACCAGCCGCGGGTTTGCAGCATGTGGGCTTCGTCCAGGCCCGCGATTGCGAGGCCCTTCATCGCGCCCTGCAGGTCTTCGCTGACTTCAAGTAACACTTTAGGATCTTGATAGTGCGTGGCGGCTTGAACGATGGCTCGCGCGCGCTTTTCCGCTTCAGCGGGATCGGCGAACGTGGTCGAGTCCTTCATGAAGATGCCGCTGCCTACGAAGACTGCTTCGGCTCCTAACTGCATCACTAGGCTCGCATCGGCTGGGGTGGCAATTCCTCCCGCGCTGAAGTTCGGGACCGGGAGCTTGCCTGCTTTCGCGACCATCTTCACCAACTCGTAGGGGGCCTGGTGCTCTTTGGCTTTGGCGTAGAGTTCTTCTTCGCCGAGGACGGTGAGGATTTTCATCTCCTGCACGATCTGGCGAATGTGTTTCACGGCGTGGACTACGTCGCCGGTGCCGGCTTCGCCCTTGGTGCGGATCATGGCGGCGCCTTCGGCGATGCGGCGCAGGGCTTCTCCCAGGTTGCGGGCTCCGCAAACGAACGGGGTCTTGAAGGCGTGTTTGTCGACGTGGTGGGCTTCGTCGGCGGGGGTGAGGACTTCGGATTCGTCGATGTAGTCGACACCCAACTCTTGAAGGATTTGGGCTTCGGCAAAATGGCCGATGCGGCACTTGGCCATGACCGGGATGGAGACGGCGGCCATGATCTCGCGAATCTTTTTGGGCGAAGCCATGCGGGCCACGCCGCCTTCGGCGCGGATTTGCGCGGGCACGCGCTCGAGGGCCATGACGGAGACGGCTCCGGCTTTTTCGGCGATGACGGCCTGCTCTGCGTTGGTGACGTCCATGATGACGCCGCCTTTGAGCATTTCGGCGAGGCCGGTCTTGAGGCGGAGGCTGGTATTGCTGCCGTTGTTCTGGGACATGATGTTTACCCTGTGGGTACCTTTTCGCGATCGCGAAGGATGGGCCGCCCGCGGCGGCAGACGGTCTGCTTCTATCTTACAGTGCGTTGCGGGTTCGCGGTACCCCTTCTCGATCTCTGATCGGACACAACATCAAAATCCCCACGCTCTTTCGCAAAGAACGCGAAAGAAGGATGGGGCACCCGGCTATAGAGGATGGCCGATTTCCCAGGGCAGGCCGAAGTGATCCAGCAGGCGGCCTATTGCTTCAGGAGGGTCTTGACGGTGTCAGGCAAGTCGAATAACGAATCGGCCAGCCGGTCGTAGCCTATGGATTTGTAGATGAAAGTCCGCGACTGATCGGCGGAGCGCGACATATTTTTGGTTGCCACCAGAGGGCCGCCGAAGTTTTTGTAATCGTCGAACGTCACAATTGCGATCTTCTTCGAGGCGTTGTCCACTTGAAAGCGGTATCCGACTAGGAGTCCGGTGTGGACGTCATAGAACTGATTGTTGTCCTTACCCCAGTGGGTCGTGCCGTGCAGCCAGTAGCACTTGTGGCCTTCAAAATCGGCAATGCCGGCGAATTCAAACTGGTTGAAATAGTCGGGTTGGTGGAGAGGATACTGGAGATCGGCATCGCGGCGGATGGCCTCGACGGGCGTGTCTTTGTCGACGCTCGTGCCTTCTGGAGTGATGCTCCATGAAACGTTGCCGTCGAATCCCTGGAGGATCTCCTTGCCGTCGGGCGTTGTGACTTTCATCAGCGTCTTGAATGGTTTAGCGTAGTAAGTGAAAGTCATTTTGCCGGAGATGCCGGTGCCTTCGATTTCCCCACGGACGGTTTCCGACTGGACTTTCGCGATGGCATCCGTGCCTCCCAAGGCTTGTTTGTAGCGGTCGAGAACGGCCGCGGCGGAATTGAGAGGCGCTTGCGGAGCCTGCGCTTCGAGAGAGGCCATGGAGACGACCGCAAGAAGCGCTCCTATTATCGGACGCATGCGTTTTGGACGGGGCATGTGACGAAAAGTCTACAAGGCGAAATCCCCAATTTGCTCCTGCGTAAGGTCTATCTTTCCACGAACTTGCCGAACATCTTTTCGGGGTCGATGGCGATGAAGGTGCCGCGACTGCGGGCCAGGACTTCGTTGTTCTCGTTCAGGATCTCGGCCATGTTGATGTGCTGGCGGCCGTGGACGCTCACTTCCCTGCCCTCGACGCGCAGTGGTTTATGGAGCGGGACTGGCTTGATGTATTCGACGGTCATTTCTTTGGTGAGGGCGATGACGTGGTGGAGTTTGTTGACCTTGCCCATGGCGTCATCGAGGATGGTGGCGATGATGCCGCCGTGGCAGTGTCCGGGCGGCCCGGTGTAGCGCTTGCCCAACCGGAAGCGGCAGACGAAGGTCTGGCGCGCTTCGTCGAGGGTGAATTTGAGGTGCATGCCTTCGGGGTTGTCGGGGCCGCAGGCGAAGCAGTGGTTTTTCGGGGGCTTGTGGTGGACGGTTTCGTGGCCGTGGATCTTGCGGGGCATGGAGGGATTCTAACCTGTCCCGTAAAAGCCATTGGCCGCTAGGTGCGCGGGCGCAAAGCGCCAAGGGGGCGCAGAAAAAACCTGAGTCGACGGGCCCTTCTTTCTGGGGCGGGATTCCTGTATACATATCGGTTTTGGGTGTTCGCATCGCCCTGCGTTTTGGTACGGGACTGATCCGGGGGAGATCCTTCGCTCCGCCTGAAGAACGGCTGCGCTCAGGATGACGCCCCAAAACGTCGTTCGGTGTGCCCGCTAATCCAGTCGCTATTGGAGCCTTCGATGAAATTAGTCGCCATCTTCGTTCTCGCTTTGGCCGCCTTCTCACCACGCGTGATGTTTGCACACGAGACGCACGACAAAGACACAGACAAACCGACTGCGGCGCCGCAGAAAAAGAAGCAGGAAAAGAACGAGCTGAAAAAGGAAGAAAAGAAAGAAGAGCCCAAGGAGGAGAAGAAGGGCGGGATGACCGCCGATACTTTCTCGGGGCTGAAGTTTCGGCTGATTGGGCCGGCGGTGGCTTCGGGGCGGGTGATGTCGATTGCGGTCAATCCGAAGAACAAGTTTGAGTATTACGTGGGGGTCGCTTCGGAGGGCGTGTGGAAGACCGTCAATGACGGGACTACTTGGACTCCCGTGTTCGATGGCGAGGGATCGTATTCGATTGGGTGGGTGGCGCTGGATCCGAATGATGCGTCGGTGGTGTGGGTGGGGTCGGGGGAGAGCAATTCGCAGCGCAGTGTGAGTTATGGCGACGGTATCTACCGGTCGGATGATGGCGGGAAGAATTGGCAGAATCTGGGGCTGAAGAAGTCGGAGCATATTGGGCGGGTGGTTGTGGATCCGCGAGACTCGAAGGTGGTTTATGTCGCGGCGGAGGGGCCGCTTTGGGCGGCGGGCGGGGATCGCGGGTTGTACAAGACCACCGATGGCGGCAAGAACTGGAAGGCGGTTTTGACGATCAGCGAAAACACGGGCGTGGCGGATGTGGCGATGGATCCGTCCAATCCGGACATTTTGTACGCGTCGGGTTATCAGCGGCGGCGGCATGTTTTCACTTTGATTGACGGCGGGCCGGAGAGCGCGATTTATAAATCGACTGACGCGGGAGCGACCTGGAACAAACTCAAAGAGGGTTTGCCCAAGGTTGACATGGGGCGGATTGGGCTAGTGGTTGCGCCGGCGGATCCGAACGTGGTTTACGCGACGATTGAGGCCGCCGACAAGAAAGGCGGAATTTACCGTTCGACCGATAAGGGTGCGACCTGGGAGAAGCGAAATGAGTTCGATCAGGGCGCGATGTATTACGCGCGGGTGGTGCCTGATCCGAAGAATGTCGACCGAATTCTTGTGATGAACGTGTTCCTGCAGGAGTCGCTCGATGGCGGCAAGACCCTGCACAAGATCAACGAGGTCAACCATCACATCGACAATCACGCGATGTGGATCGATCCCGACGATACGAAGCACTGGCTCGTGGGCTCCGATGGCGGGATGTATGAGACCTGGGATGATGCGAAGACGTGGGAGTTCAAGTCCAATCTGCCGACGGTGCAGTTTTATGATGTGGCCGTCGACAACGCCATTCCCTTCTACCATGTGTGCGGGGGGACTCAGGATAACTTTTCCTGGTGTGGGCCGGCGCGTACGCACGACCTGCAGGGGATTGCGAATTCGGACTGGTACGTGACTACGGGCGGAGATGGGTTCCGCTCGCAGGTGGATCCGGTCGACGCCAACACGGTGTATTCGGAATCGCAGTATGGCGTGCTGGTGCGGTACGACAAGGCGACGGGGCAGGAGTTGCTGCTACAGCCACAACAGGGGAAAGACGAGCCTCCGCTGCGATGGAACTGGGATTCGCCGATCATCATTAGTCCGCATTCGCATACGCGGCTTTATTTTGCGGCGAATAAGCTATTTCGCAGCGACGATCGCGGGGACACGTGGAAGGAGGTCGCGGGCGATTTGACCCGGCAGATCGACCGCAACACGCTGCCGGTGATGGGCAAAGTGTGGGGGCCGGATGCAGTGGCGAAGAATGCTTCGACTTCGTTTTACGGAAATATTGTGGCGCTGGCGGAGTCACCGAAGAAGGAAGGGCTGATCTATGTGGGCACCGACGATGGGCTGATTCAGGTGACCAGCGACGGCGGCGCGACCTGGACGAAGTACGAGAAATTTCCGGGCGTGCCGGAGATGACTTATGTGAGCCGGCTGGCTGGGTCGAACTACGATCCGGGCACGGCTTACGCAGCGTTTGACAATCATAAGAACGGGGACTTCAAGCCTTATCTGCTGAAGTCTTCTGATGCGGGAAAGACGTGGACCTCCATCGCGGGCGACTTGCCGGAGAATGGGCCGGTGCTGGCGTTCGCGGAAGACACGGTGAACCAAAATCTGCTTTTTGCCGGGACGGAATTTGGGGTTTTCTTCTCCATCAATGGCGGGCAGCATTGGGTAAAGCTCAAGGGCGGGCTGCCGACGATCGCGGTGCGCGACCTGGTGATTCAGGCGCGCGAGGGTGATCTGGTGATTGCGACCTTCGGGCGCGGGTTTTATGTGCTGGATAACCTCACGCCGCTGCGGCAGATCAAGGCGGAGTCGGTGGAGCAGGCCGCGGCTACATTCCCGGTCAAGGATGCGCTGTTATATATGGAACGGCATCCGTTGGGCGGGCCAAGGAAAGGGTTTCAGGGGGATGCGTATTATGCGGCGGAGAATCCGCCGTATGGGGCGGTGTTCACGGCGTTCCTGAAAGAGAAGATCAAGACGAAGAAGGAGAAACGGCAGGACGCGGAGACGGAGGCGGCGAAGAAGAACGAGACCGTTCCCTATCCGACGAACGATGAGTTGCGGGCCGAGGCCCAGGAGGCGAAGCCGGAACTCTATTTCGTCGTACACGACGAAGGTGGGGCGGCGATCCGGCGGGTCGAGGGCAGTACGGATGCGGGCTTCCAGCGGGCAGCCTGGGATTTGCGATACCCGGCTTCGCAGGTGAAAGAGCACTCGGATGAGGTCGACATTTTCTTTCCGGATGCAGCGGAGCAGGGCCCGCTCGTACTTCCGGGGAGCTACTCGGTGCGAGCCTTTGAAAAGGTTGGCGGAGTGGTTACGGAACTGGGGACGCAGCAGACGTTCAAGGTGGTGACGGAGGGATCGGCGTCGATGAACGCGGCCGATCAGGCAGCGCAGGAGGAATTTCTCCGCAAGACGGCGCGACTGTATCGCGCGGTCTCGGGAGCGTTGCACACGGCGCAGGAAGTGGAATCGCGGTTGAAAGCGATTCGCGAGGCGCTGCGAGAGACTCCGGCGGTCGAGAAGGAACTGGGAGCGGTGGCGGATGGAATCGAGCAGCGGGACCGGGAGATTCTGCGAGCTCTGCGCGGCGACGTGGAGATAGCGAAGAGGAATGAGAACGTGCCGACGTCGATCAACGACCGGCTGAATGGAATCATGGACGGTGAGCGGTTCTCGCTGGCCAAGCCCACGCAGACGCACCTCGACGGGTATAACATTGCGGCGACGGAGTTTCGAGAGAAGTTGGCGAAACTGCGTACGCTGGTCGAAGTGGATTTGGCCAAGCTCGAAAAAGACATGGAGGCGGCGGGGGCGCCTTGGACTCCGGGGCGGGTGCCGGAGTGGTCGGAGAAGTAGAGAATGAATCGGAGGGTTTGATAAGAAGTCAAAATCCCAACCCTGACGCGAAAAGCGCGACAAGCGAAGGGCACCCTCGCTGTTTTACTCAGACGTCGATGCCCTGCTCGCGGAGAAGGACGACCAGGCGGCTTGGAGGGAGTGCGGTGCCGAGGTTGTAGCTTCCGGAGATACGGTCGGCGAAGAGCAGGACGGCATCGTTTTCGAAAGCGCCGGCATAATTCAGGACATCGTATTTGCTGACGTACTGCTGGATTTCGCGTTCGAGTAATGGACGAAAGTTGATACTCAGAGTTTCGACCGTCGATAGCATCCGGCTCGTTGGTGCGTTGAGAACTGCAATCGAAGTGACAAATTGAAATTCGCTGCCGGAGAATTCTTTTAGAAATTCAGCGGCTTCGGTCTTGCTGCGGGGTTTTTCGAAAATCCTGCCGCCTTTGTAGGCCACGGCGTCGCCCGAGACGATCACCCCGTCGGGACATTCGCCGGCTATTTTTTGCGCCTTCGCTTCCGCCAGCTTCCGAGTCAATCGGGCGGGATCGTGATCGCGGATTGCTTTTTCATCGATCCGGGCGGGGCGGACTTCGTAGGGAAGGCCGAGCATGTCCATGGCTCGACGGCGAAATTCGGATTCTGAGGCGAGAACAATTCTCACGTATGCCCTCCAGCGGGTGCTCGAAAGTCAGCTTAACATCGGCGCAGGACCGTTCCGTGCCATGGAGGCTGGTTTTCTTCCTCGGGAACACCACCAAGATCAGCCTCAACATCAAGTTCAAGTGCGACGGACAGGAGTGTCCGTCCCACAGAAACTTTTCCTCAAGACTCGCTTGCTTTCTTTGCGCGGGGCTGTGGTACACTCGGCGCCGACTGTTGCCTGCGCCGTGGGACGAGGCAACCGCCGTGGGGAAATCCTTTCGTGTCGTCCTTGGGTGCCTGGAGGGCTGGGGAATGGGCCTCGCGTTACTGTTTTTAATCTGGCTGATCACTCTGGTCAGCACATACTTCTTCGTCGCCAAGACCTGGTGGCTGCCTGTGGGTGCGGCCGCAGCCGCAGAATGGATTGATGGGCAATTCGCCCTCACGTTTGTCCTGATGGGGATTGTCTTCCTCGCGGCGCAACTTGGGCTCGGTTACATCGTGTGGAAATATCGCGAGCGGCCGTCGGGGCCGCCAGTGTCCTATTCCCATGGGAACACCCGGCTGGAAGTGGTGTGGACCTTGCTCACTGCGGTGTTGTTCATCGGGCTCAATTTGATGGGCAGCCGGGTGTGGGCGAGCCAGCGCTTTGCGCCGGCCGAGACGGGCGCGGTGCAGGTAGAAGTTACGGGAATGCAATTTGCGTGGTACTTCCGCTATCCCGGGCCGGATGGAAAGTATGGCGCGACCAGTCCAAAGCTGATGGATCCATCAGCCGGTGGCGAGGCCGCGGTGGGGCTCAATACGTCGGACGCGGCGGCGAAGGATGACGTGGTGACCGGAACAATGTATTTGCCGGTGAACCGCGAGGTCGACCTGAGCCTGCGCGCGGTGGACGTGATTCACAGTTTCTTTGTGCCGTCGCTGCGCTTCAAGCAGGACGCAGTGCCTGGTCTGAACATTCACATGCATGTGAAGCCGACGGTGATCGGCGAATATGAAATCGCTTGCGCCGAACTCTGCGGGTTGGGGCACTACAAGATGCACGGTATGGTACACGTCGTCAGCCAGGAGGATTTTGATAAGTGGCTGGCGGCACGGGAGGCGGAGAAACAGTAAAATGGCGACCCCTGCTTCGGTCCACTCGCACGCTCCTCAGGGCTTTGTTCGGAAGTACATCTTCAGCCTCGATCACAAAGTCATCGGCATCCAGTATTTCTTCCTGGCGCTCACGGCGGTGTTTGTGGGCATGTTGCTGTCACTGCTGATGCGCATTCACATGATCTGGCCGACGGCGGCGTTGCCGTTGGTGGGGGAAATCAAGCCGGAGACTTATCTCAGCCTTTTGACCATGCACGGCACGATCATGGTGTTTTTTGTGCTTACCACGGCTCCGCAGGGAGGGTTCGGAAACTACGTACTGCCTATACAGATTGGCGCCCCGGATATGGCGTTTCCGGTGCTGAACATGCTTTCGTTCTGGACAACGTTTGTCGGGTTCGTGCTGATCATCGCCGCGTTTTTTGTGACAGGCGGGGCGCCGCTGCACGGGTGGACCGGCTATCCGCCGCTGAGCGCAGTGCAATCGGCTGGGCCAGGCGAGGGACTGGGAGCGGACCTCTGGATTACGAGCATCGCGATTTTCTGTATCGCGTCGCTGATGGGGGCGCTGAACTTTATTACCACAACACTCGATCTGCGGGCCAAGGGCATGACGATGATGCGGTTGCCGCTGACGGTGTGGTCGTGGTTCATCACGGCGATTTTGGGTTTGCTCGCGTTTGGCGTGCTGCTCTCGGCGGGAATCCTGCTGCTCCTGGATCGCAATATGGGCACCAGCTTTTATGTTCCGCTGGTAGTGGTGAACGGGCAGGTGCTGGGGCACAAAGGGGGATCGCCGCTGCTGTGGCAGCATCTGTTCTGGTTCTTCGGGCACCCCGAGGTGTATATCGCGATTCTGCCCGGAATGGGCGTTGCCTCGCAGGTTCTCTCGACTTTTTCGCGCAAGCCGATTTTTGGCTACAAGGCGATGGTCTATGCCATGTTGTCGATCGGATTCTTTGGGTTCATGGTGTGGGGCCACCATATGTTCATGAGCGGCATGAGTCCGTACTCGGCGTTTGCGTTTTCGATCCTCACGATGGCGATCGGCGTGCCTTCGGCGATCAAGACGTTTAACTGGCTGGGCACGATGTGGAAGGGGAAAATACGCTTCCACACGCCAATGCTGTACGCCATCGGGTTCGTGTCATTGTTTGTGTCGGGCGGACTGAGCGGGCCGTTTCTGGCGCAACCGGTCCTCGACATTCAGTTGCATGACACCTACTTCGTGGTCGGGCACTTCCATCTGATCATGGGAGTGGCGGCGATCTTCGGGATTTTCGCGGCAACGTATTACTGGTTCCCCAAAATGTTCGGGCGGATGATGAACGAGACCTGGGGACGAATCCACTTCTTCATCACGCTGGCGGGGACGTATGCCATCTTCATGCCGATGCATTATCTGGGCATGGCGGGGCAGACGCGCCGATATTCACAGTTCACCGAAGTCCCGTATCAGGCCAAGTTGATCCCACTGCAAACGTTCATTACGGTCGCGGCAATCATCACGATCTCCGCGCAGTTTATTTTTGTGATCAACCTGTTCTGGAGCATGTTCAAGGGGCCGAAGGCCAGCGACAATCCGTGGGAGGCGACGACGCTGGAGTGGACAACTTCGACTCCGCCACCGCATGACAATTTCGGCGGGGTGACCCCAGTTGTGCATCACGGGCCGTATGAGTACGGCGTGCCAGGGGCGGCGAAGGATTTCGTGATGCAGACGGATCCTGCGGTGGGGGCGACGCATTGAGGCGAGGGAAAGTCCCCACAATCTTGCGCAAAGAGCGCGAAAGAAGGATGGGGCACGGGGCACCCGTCGCACGCGTTATGGCAACTAAGTAGTTATGGCGACTTATACTCCAACAACTCCGATTGATCATATTGGCCGAGGGCACAAGCCGCCGGTGCCGCCTCCGGGTGGAGGGGATGACGGGCGCGGGGGCGGCGGCGTTCCCGACTATGGAGCCAGGCTGCGGCGGGCGCGACTGGGACTGATCTGCGCGATTGTCACCGTCTGCATGGTGTTTATCTCGCTGACCAGCGCGTACGTCGTGCGGCAGGGACTGCCGACGTTCGATGATGCGTCGAACAGTTACGTACGCGATTGGGGCGAGGTGCATCTGCCCTGGGTACTGCTGGCGATCAATACGGCGGTATTGCTCATCAGTAGCTTGACCATTGAATTGGCGCGGCGCGCGGCGGCGCGGCAGGCGGCGCTGGCTCCGGTGATGGAGATTCCGGGAGTGTCGCTTGGCAAGGAGACGAGGTTCCCGTGGCTGGGATTGACGGTGCTGCTGGGCTTCGGATTCCTGGCGGGGCAGTGGCTGGCGTGGGGAGAGTTGCATAATCGCGGGTTCTACATGAATACGAATCCCAGCAGCTCATTCGCATTTTTGCTGACCATCACGCACGCGGTACACCTGACTGGCGGGCTCCTTGCACTGTTGTGGGCAGCGAGCACTTCCCTGCTGCGGCGGCCGGTGGAGGCGCGACGGATTGTTGTCGACGTCACGGCCTGGTATTGGCATTTCATGGGAGTGTTGTGGATTTATATTTTTGCGCTGTTGGGATTCGCTAGATAAAAGCATTAGCCACAAGGACACGAAGTTACACAAAGGTTTTAGTGAACCTTGGTGGCCTTAGTGGTTACAGGAAGGCGAAAGGGGAACTCGAGGAATGGCTGACGCCACGCTTCAACATGATGTGGTCCAACACGGATCGGCGGGAGACTACGAGGCGCCGCTGTTTGGAGCTTATTCGAAGAAGGTGGGGATGTGGCTGTTTCTGGCTTCGGACTCGCTGACGTTCGGGGCACTGCTGGTTGCCTTCAGCTACAACCGCATTTCGATGGCGGCGTGGCCCACGCCATTCGGCAAAGAAAGCATCGCGAACGCGACCATCATGACCGCGTGCCTGCTGTCAAGTTCGCTGACCATGGTGCTGGGCGTGTTCGCGGCGCAACGCGGCGACCGGGCCTGGACGCGGAACTGGCTGCTGGCGACGATGGCGTTCGGCACGGCGTTCATCGTGCTGCATGGGATGGAGTGGAGCAAGCTGATCGGCGAAGGGCTGACGCTGTCGGGATTTCCCAAGGCGGCGGGGCCGGCTGGCGAATTCGCGGCCGTGTCGCAGGCGGTGCCGCAATTTCCGGCGACGTTTTTCGGGTTGACCGCCATGCATATGCTGCACGTGACCATTGGCGTGATTTATCTGGGCGTGGTCGCGCTGCGCAAGCTCTTCCTGGCGATTCTCGCAGTAATTTACATCGCGGGATATTTTCTGATTCCGTCGGACAATGTTTTTCACTATGGCATTCACGTGCTCGGACTCGGGTTGATCCTGGCGGCGGTGATTCTGTTTCTCAAGCCGAAGGATTATGACGCACACGATGTGGAAGTGTCGGGGCTGTATTGGCACTTCGTCGATCTGGTGTGGATGTTCATCTTCCCGCTGGTGTACTTGATGTCGACCAAGATTACGTAATTGGGCGCGGCCGCAGCCGCTGAGGGGAATCAAGATGCACGACGTGCCGCATGACGACAGCAAAGGACAGTACTTCTGGGTGTGGGGAGCACTGCTGGTTCTGACCGCGGCCGAGGTGCTGCTTGCCTACAAGCAGGTGTTTCAGCCGGTTCGCATGCTGGAGATCCTGCTGATTCTGTCGGTGATCAAGTCGGCGCTGATCATCGGATACTTCATGCACTTGAAGTTCGAGCGGGCACTGATGCGGTGGCTGCTGGTGATCTCGGTGACGGCATGCTTCATCATCATGTACTTCTTTTTCTTTCCGGATGCGGACCGGATTTTACAGTTGGGAGTGAAATGAAGAACTTAAGCCCTAAGCCGACACTGAGCGCGCTCAGAAAATCGCATCCGCGAGTGCGGACGGCTCTTCTTCTGCTGGCGATGACGTTGGGCTTCTCCACTGCGCCAGCGTTCGCGCAGGGGTGCGTGATGTGTTATGAGAGCGCGAAGGGGGCGCCCAAGGACGGACAGCGGGCGCTCAGCCGGGCGATTTTGATTTTGCTGGTGCCGCCGTTGGGTGCCATGACGGTCGGTGTGGGGTGTGCATTTCGGTATGGCAGGCGGCGCGATCTGGAGAATGACAAACTGCCCGACTGAATAACCTCTTATTTTCAGCTTTCTCTCTTCCGTCGAAACTCGAAATGGTGCCGGCCGAGACGTAGCCAGCTACGTCTCTCGGGGCAGCGGCGTGGCTTATTGCACAGAGCATCGAGTGTGGAACCGGTGACCCCCTGAGTGTCGATGTGTAAGTAGGAATAACCGCCGAACACTTCCGCACGCGGTGTGTCTTGAGCGAACGCGGCGGCTACTGAGGAAAAAGCTAGTACGAGAATGCAGACATGGCGCATGCACTTACCTTCGAGGCTGGTGTAGTCGGGAGGTTCGACTGGGAATCCGTCCTCAGCGTGGTGGCCAACTTCCTTATGGCCGTCTGAATGGGCAACTAGCGTCATCCTTTACGCGCAACGAAGGCGATCACGTATACGAAGACAAGAAACAACGTGATTCCGACAGCACCAACTAAAAACCACTCGGATAGGGGTCATTTGCCACCTCCCGGTTGCAGGTCAGCAAGCGGTTTATAAGATGCGTATGTTCTCTTTAGGTAATCTACATACGCTTTAACCTTGTCCGGTTTTGGAGACTTTTCAAGGAACGTGAGTGCCTCTTTGAGGCGGTAGTCGTAGGGCGACTTTGACGGGATGGTGCTCTGTTTCGCTTTCAGGATAGAGGCAGCTTTAACCGGATCGTTGCCACTACGCTGAATAGCGTCAATCACGTCACGGACACCATAGTTCTCCAGTTTCACGTTGTCCATCAAGATGTGCCAACTGCGGTCGTCTCTAGCCTGAGAAGACCCATCCTGAAACACGGCGAGCGATGGCTCAATTTCCACTCGGGCGATGCCGCTGTGATTGACCCTGTTGCCTTCGATGTTGGTCGTACGTTCAAGAAAGGCGTGCGGGGCCAATATCCCTCTCTCGTACGAACACTCGCTTTCTTGTCCACTATTGATCTCGCCATTGTTCTGTATAACATCCACGGCAACGCTGTAGCACGTCAGATGCTTATCTGAGTTGTTTGTCAGCCGATAGGTGGCCTTCTTATCGGTTTGATTGAGTACTTGCAAGGTAAGCTGCGTGACTTGAGCAGAGGCATGCAGAGCCAGCAGACACACGGTAACTCCAAGCATGATTTGCCTGCTGAATTTGCTTTTCACCTGAATCCTCCCGAATATCCTTCTTTGGGAAGGTGTCCGGCAGGCTACACCAAAACTAGGCAGGTGGCAAATGTTTCCTGCGCTACGGTTTCCTGTGCTACGCGAGCCGCTCCTCGCGCCCCGCGTGTGGCTTGTTCTCCTTCCGCTCAGGCCGTGCCTCCGCGATGACTTCGTGCAGCTTCGCCGAGATTGCGATGACCTGCCGTTCCTCGACGCTGTGCACAGGCCGCACCTCGAACAGGCGGGTGTTGTTCGGGTAGGCGTGCGGACGACGCGCAGCAAACTGAAGCTCTGCTCGTCGTGTTCCGTGACCCAATTTTGCCCTTCAGAACCGCGTCGAGGTTGATCTTCTGCTTCCGTGGCATGGGAGTTCACTGCACCCGCCGCGTTATGCCGACTTCGGTCGGGCACCGTGCTTTAACGCCTACGATGTAGCCGGAGGCGAAGGCGAGCAGCAGCCCGGAAACGATTAGCACGGCAAGATCAACATATCGCTGATGCATCGCCCGCAGGAGGTCATTGAGTCGCTGGGCGCGAACGCTGGGATCATCCGTGAATGTCATCCGCCGCCTTTCCTTGTCGTCGATCTCTTGTTTTCGTGGCATAGGCCGTTCGCGTCTCCATGTCTAACCCGTGTCTAAAACAGGCGGGAAAGCTGCGGTTGTTGCGGTTTTGGCTGTTCGTGGAATCTGTGTGTTACTGAATGCGCGTTGGCCTCTCAAGTTATAATAGAAAGATTCGGTAGGCCTCGCGGAGGCTGCTGGGCGCTTGCACTCGCCTGACAGCGGGGCTATCCGGCCTTCACGCTGATGTCTGAGACCCCTAAGCCTACGGAAAGCATTGTTGTACGCGGTGCCCGCGTTCATAACCTCAAAAACATAGACTTTGAAGTCCCTCACAATACGTTAACGGTGGTGACCGGGGTTTCGGGGTCGGGGAAATCCTCGCTCGCGTTCGACACCATTTACGCCGAGGGACAGCGGCGCTACGTGGAGTCGCTGTCGGCGTATGCGCGCCAATTTCTGGAGCGGATTGAGAAGCCGGATGCGGACACGATTGATGGGATCGCGCCCGCGGTTGCCATACGGCAAAAGAATACGACGCGCAATCCGCGGTCGACGGTGGCTACGGCGACTGAGATCTACGACTACTTACGGCTTTTGTTTGCGCGCGTGGGACGGACTTATTGCGCGAACTGCGGGCGCGAGGTGAAGAAAGACACGGTCGATGAAGTTGCCGACGCGATTTTGGCGCTCGATTCTGAGACGCGGCTGCAGGTGCTCTTTCCTTTGCAGAGACCGGTTGCGAATGGGCAGGAACCCGCGAGTAAGACGGATCGTTCCGCGAAAACGAAAAAATCTCCACCCTCTCGCGAAAAGCGTGAGAAGGGTGGGGCACCCACGAAGGCGTTCACGGAGGCCTTGAAGACGCGGCTGTTTGACTTGCGTAAGGCTGGGTTCAACCGGCTGTATCAGGCGGGGCAGATATTCGAATTCTCGACTCCGGAGTCGCTGCTTGATGTCAACTTTGATCAGCCTGTTTTTGTGCTGGTCGATCGACTGATTGTTTCTGCTGAGGCTCGGTCGCGCGTGGTGGATGCGATTGAAACGGCTTACCGGGAATCGGGCGAAGTCATTTTTGAAATCCAGACAGACGAACCGCTGGCAACAGTGGCGGACAGGAGTGTCCGCCCCGCACTTCGCTTTGCGCAGCGGTTTGAGTGCAAGAATTGCGGTCTGCGGTATGAGGAGCCGGAGCCACGGCTGTTCTCGTTTAACAATCCTTATGGGGCGTGCCCGCGTTGCCAGGGCTTCGGAAATACGATCGACTTCGATCTTGACTTGGTAATTCCGGACAAGATGAAGACGCTCGCGGAAGGGGCGATCGAGCCCTGGACCAAGCCGAAGTATCGTCCGCTGTTCACGGATCTGAAGCGCTTTGCCAAGCAGGCCCAGATTCCGCTGGATGTGCCCTGGATCGAGCTTGAGGATGAGCACAGGAATCTCGTGCTCAACGGTGAGGGACGCTTTCTTGGGGTGCGCGGGTTTTTCAATCACCTCGAGCGCAAGAAATACAAGCTGCACGTGCGCGTGTTTCTGAGTCGTTATCGTGGGTATTCGTTGTGTTCGGCGTGTATCGGGTCGCGGCTGCGGGTGGAGGCGCGGCAGGTCAAGATCAAGGGACGGAATATTTGCGAGATCTGCGCGCTTACGGTAGAGGAAGCGTTCCGATTTTTTTCCGAGCTCGAATTGACCGCGCAGGAAGCTGAGATTGCCGACAAGCTGCTGCAGGAAATTCGCGAGCGCCTGCGCTTTCTGAATGACGTGGGACTGGAGTATTTGACGCTGGACCGGCTGTCGTCGACTTTGTCGGGCGGGGAGGCGCAGCGGATTCAGTTGGCCACCTCGCTCGGATCGCGGCTCGTGGGCACACTCTACGTGCTGGATGAGCCCTCAATCGGGCTGCACTCGCGCGATACGCATCGGCTGATCAAAATCCTTCACGACCTGAGGAATCTGGGGAACACGATTCTTGTCGTCGAGCACGATCCCGACATCATGCGGGCGGCGGACCGGATTCTTGATTTAGGGCCGGGCGCCGGCGAGAACGGCGGGAAGCTGATCGCAGCGGGGACGTATGACGAGATCCGGCACAATCCTTCCTCGCTGACGGGGCGCTACCTTTCGGAAGACCTCCGCATTCAAGCGCCGGTGACACGGCGCAAGCCGGGAACGCAACAGATCACAATTCGCGGCGTTCGAGCCAACAACCTCAAGGGCGTGGACATCAGCATTCCTCTGGGGATGATCGTCGCCATCACCGGCGTTTCAGGATCCGGAAAGTCGACGCTTCTGCACCAGGTGCTCTACCGGGCGCTGGCGCAGGCGAAGCAGCAGTCGAGCAACGGAACGGGTGGACCGGCGGCGACCTGGGAAAGCTTGACCGGCGACCAGTTCATTGACGAAGTGGTGCTGGTCGATCAATCGCCGATTGGGCGCACTCCGCGGTCAAACCCAGTGACTTACATCAAAGCCTTCGATGCCATTCGCGAGCTGTTTGCCTCGTTGCCGGAGGCGAAGAAGCGCGGGTTCAGCGCCGGACATTTTTCGTTCAACATTCCCGGCGGGCGTTGCGAGACTTGCGAGGGCGACGGCACGGTCACGGTGGAGATGCAGTTTCTGGCCGACGTCGAACTGATTTGCGAGGAGTGCAAGGGGACACGCTACAAACAGCAGGTGCTCGAAGTGCGGTATCGCGCCAAGAATATTCACGAAGTGCTGAATCTGACGGTGAAGGAGGCGCTGAAGTTTTTTGCCGAGGCGCCGAAAGTCACCGAGAAACTGCGGTCGCTGGAGGAAGTGGGATTGGGCTATCTGCGGCTGGGGCAGTCGGCGACGACGCTTTCGGGCGGCGAGGCGCAACGCATGAAGCTGGCGGCGCATCTGCAGCCGGCGACGCGGGAAGTAGGGCGATCCGGCCGCGGCGGCGGAGAGGGGCGAATGCGGCGGCTGCTCTACATTTTCGACGAGCCGACGACGGGGCTACATTTTGACGACGTCAGCAAACTCCTGGCCGCGTTTCGCCGTCTTATCGAAGCGGGGGGATCGATTGTTGTCATTGAGCACAATCTGGAGGTTATCAAGACGGCGGATTGGGTGATTGATCTCGGGCCGGAAGGCGGGAATCGTGGCGGGAAGATCGTTGGCGCTGGGCCTCCGGAGGCGATCGCCAAGCTGGCCGGTTCTTATACCGGGAAGTATCTGGCGCGGGTTCTGAATGGCGCAGGGACGTCGCGATCGAATGGGCATTCATAGAGCTGCGATGGCGGTGCTGGCGACGGTAGTTGCCGCGCTTGTACTGGGACGAATCCCCCCTTCTCGCGCGGAGAGCGCGCGAGAAATGGGGCACCCGCAATCTCCTCAGGATCCGCAATCCGCGGATGCTCCCGCCGATAAGCTACCAGCTGGAACTTCTTCTTCCAGCCAGACGGTGCATCGCAAGACCGGGACGAATTCAAGCGAGACGGTCCGGCACACCCGAGTGACGGAGAACGGCTCGGCGCCGCCCGAACTCACACAGGCAGAGGATTTTATTCAGAAACGCGATTACGCCGCGGCCGAACCGCTGTTGCGTAAGGTTGTTGCGAACGATCCTGCCAATTATGTGGCGTGGTTTGATTTGGGATTCGCCGAGAACGGCCTAGGAAAGACGGACGAATCGATTGCGGCGTACCGGAAATCGGTGGCAGCGAGGGCCGATGTGTTCGAGGCGAACCTGAATCTGGGGATTCAGTTGGCGAAGGCGGGGCAACCCGATGCGGAAGAGTTTCTGCGAGCCGCCACTCGGCTTACCCCTACGAGTCAACCTGCTGAGGGCCGCGAGAGGGCGTGGCTTTCTCTGGCGCATGTGCTCGAAGCGACGAAGCCGGAAGACGCCGTTGCCGCGTATCGGCAAGCTGCGCTGTTGCGGCCGAAAGATCCGGAGCCACACTTGTCAGCCGGGGCGCTTTTGGAAAAGGAAAACAAATTTTCGAACGCGGAGGATGAATACAAACAGGCGCTAGTGCTGGATCCATCGTCGTCGGACGCGGTGACGGGGCTGGCAAATCTTTACATGCACGGCCGGCGGTTCCCCGATGCCGAAGAATATCTGCGCAAGGTGGTCGCCGCGCAGCCGGGGCAGGCCGCGGCACATATCCAACTGGGACGCGTGCTGGCTGCCGAAGGCAAAAACGATGCTGCCGTGGCCGAATTGCAGGCTGGGGCGAAGCTGGCGCCAGGGGACGTTTCTTTGCAGCGTGATCTGGCGGATCTCTACTTCACGGCCGGCAAGAATGATCTAGCGGAAGCGGCGTATCGCAGCCTGATCACAGCGTATCCCAACGATGCAGAGTTGCACCGTGGGCTGGGACAGAGCCTGCTGCGGCAGAAGAAGTTTCCAGCCGCGCAGCAGGAATTTCTGGCGGCGGTGAAACTCAAGCCGGATATGGGAGAGACATACGGCGATTTGGCCTTCGCCGCCAGCGAAAACAAGGACTATGCGCTGACGATCAAGGCTTTGGATACGCGCGCCAGGTTCCTGCCGGAGATTCCGCTTACTCACTTCCTGCGAGCCTCGGCGTACGACCATCTCAAGGATTTCAAGCGGGCCTCGGCGAGCTATCACCTCTTTCTAAATACGGCCAACGGGAAGTATCCTGATCAGGAGTGGCAGGCGAAGCACCGGCTGATCGCGATCGAGCCAAAGAAGTAGTCGGGTTGAGATTCAGACTATGCGGGGCGTGCGGAATTCATTACGAGTGTGTGGTGCCGTCCTGTTGGCGGCCGTGGTCGCTGGGATGACGGTTCAGGCAGCGTCCGGGCCCGAGCCTACGGTGGAAGAGTTGAAGGCGAAGCTGGCGGCGACGTCGATCGGCGACCGGCCGCGCTTGTGCTTGCAGATTGCTCAACGGCGGCTGATCGAGACCGACTCCTTTTATGCGGCCGCGGATTACGAAAAGGGGCAGGCGGCGCTGATCGACCTCACCGCATTCACGGAGTTGGCGCGCGATTATTCGATCCAGTCCCACAAACATCAGAAGCAAACCGAGATTGCGGTCCGCGAGATGACGCGCAAGCTCACGGATCTTATGCATTCGTTGCCGCATGACGACCAGACGCCGGTGCGGGACGCGATTACACGTCTCCAGCGGGTTCGCGACGATCTGCTGCTGGCGATGTTTCCCAAAGGCCAAAAATGAGCGCTTTCCCGTTTCGTGTTTGTCTCGTAGTTCTATTGCTGACCGCGGCTTTGCCGGCGCAGCGCCATCGCGATCCTTTGACGCAACCCGAGATTGACCAGGTTCGTGACGCCAGCTGGGAACCGAAACAGCGGCTTGCACTTTACGTGCAGTTCGCGCGAGCGCGATTGGTGAAGCTGGAGCAGATGAGGAGCGACCCCAAGACGAAGAACCGTCCTGGTCAGACGCACGACTTGCTCGACGATTTTCAGCTGCTCTATGACGAACTCAACGACAATATCGACACCTACGTCGATCGAAAAGACGACATCCGCAAGCCATTGAAGCTGATCATCGAGGCCGATAACGAGTTCCAGGCCAAGCTGCGGGCGCTGAAGGACGCGGCCGACGTTCCACCCGACGAGGTGCGCGTCTACGAATTCGTGCTGACGAATATTCTGGAAACATTGGACACGTCGGCGGAGGACCATCGCAAGCTGCTGGCCGATCAGGAAGACGCGGCCAAGCACAAGAAGCTGAATACAAATTCGAGCGCGAAGGGCGGTGGGAAGCCAGAATAAATGCGCCGCGAAAGTCCCATTTCTCGCGCAAAGGACGCGTGAGAAATGGGGCACTCACGAGTTTCATCCTATAAGCGCACACAGGACGGTTTCTCGGGGCAGCCGGCAAAGCCTGCCCTGAGCGGTCGAAGGGAGGCCGGAGCTACTGCAGACGAGTCGTGCTAATCTGGCTTTACCGTGCGTGAAGGCCTGCTGGAAATCTTTCAGGAAACCTATGGGGAACTGCGACCGGGGACTTCCCTGCCCCCGCTGAAAATCGAGTTCTTCGCTTTTGCCAATGTGAACAATACGATACGGCTGCGTGAAGGGCGGTTGCTGGTGCGACTGTCGGATTTGCTGGAAGGCGCGCCTGAGAATGTTCTGCGCGCTATCGCGCACATTCTGCTGGCGAAGATGTACCGGAAGCCGATCGACCGAGGGCAAGCGGCGCGCTACCGAAAGTATGTGGGCAGTCACGAGATCGTGCGCAAGGCGCATCTGGTGCGGCAGATGCGGGGACGCAAGCGGCTACGCTCTGCACGTGGGCACTTCTATGACCTGGACGAAATCTTCGAGGAGTTGAACACTCGCTTTTTTCACGGGCTGATGGCGCGGCCGCGCATGAGTTGGAGCCAGACCAAGACGCGCCGCATTCTGGGGCACTACGATCCGGCGCATAATGCGATCGTCATCAGCCGCATATTCGACCACCCGGCGATGCCGCGATTTGTGTTGGAGTACATCGTGTATCACGAGATGCTGCACTTGAAGCATCCGGTGAAGTTACGCGGGAGCCGGCGGTGCGTGCATTCGGCGGAGTTTCAGGCGGAGGAGAAGTTGTTTCCGCGGGTGGCGGAGGCGAACGCGTTCTTGAAGCGGCTGTAGGAGCAGGATTTGGGCGGCGTTCGTTTTGCTGGCGGCAGAGACGTAGCGAGCTACGTCTCTACGACGGACGCTCGAACTCTACTGCGGCTTGGCGGTGGTCCGGGTGTCTACCTGGATTGCCGAAGGGTTGGTGGTCTTGCCCATGTCGACCCAAACTTCGCCAAGGCTGCCACTGGAGTCCTGAGTGAGGATCGAGCGCTTCTGTTTGGTCCCGCCGCTTCCGCCCGGTCGGACGATGTCGATGGCCTCGTCGGTGACGTGCAGATCGTGGGTGGGATTCCCCGGGCTGGGGCGCTCGATTTGACGAACTGATCTCTGCTCGCCTCCGGCGGTGATGCGGCGAACGGTTGTCTCGCGCTGAACAAGCTGGAGGGCATCTGTGCCTGCGATACCGGGAACGTTGGTCGAATAGGTTTCGATTGTGACTCGCTTTTCGCCTGTAGTGCCTGCTGTCTGCTTGCTGATCGTGCGCTCAACTTCTGCGAGCTTACCGTTCGCGTCGGGACGGAGCACGCGTTCTTCCTGAGTTCGTCCCTGGCCACTTCCCTCTTTGCTGGTTCCTTCGCGGACTTCCCTGAGCTGCCAGTGCCCGGCGCCGTCGAAAAGCAGGGTTGATTTTCTGAATTCGACGGTGCCGTCGCTACTCTGCTTCTGTCGTTCTTCGATCTGGACGGCCGCAGTGAGATTTCCGTCAGCGTCCGGTGTAAGGACCGTCGTTTTGGTCTCGCGCACTCCCGCAGCCGACTGCTTCGAATCCTGTAACTCGCGCTGCACCACGTGCAGCTTGCCATCGGCGTCGGGATTCGAGACGGTACGCACGACCTTCTGCTCCGCGCCGGGAAGACTGCGCGCCTCTTCCTGCCGCTCCTGAATCAGAGTCCTCTGGCCGTCGGGCCCCCGGCCGAAGACTCGCTCGATGCTGCGAGTCAGAGTGGCGTCTACGCGAACAGACTCTTTTTCCGTGTCCTGGTAGGGGATGTACCGGCCATCGGGACCAAGGGTTTCAACCGAAGTCTTATCCACGATTCGACCGTCGGATTCCGTGTGAGTCTCACGAGTGCGGGTTGGATTTAAAGTACCGCCCGGATTGTCCTGCTGGCTGCTTTGGGACCAGGATTTATTTCCTGAGTCATCCTGCGCGGAACAGTTTGGGGCAAGGCCGAGTGCAACCGCCAATGAGATCAGCGAAGATGATTTCAGCAACGGCAGGGCAATCATAGGCGGTCTCCGCTCACTATATACCCCGGAGCCAGCAAGAAAAAAGCTAGATCGTTGATGGTCGAGAAGCCGGTAACCCAGGCGGCGCTTATTTGACGTTGACAGGCTTCGTCGTAGATGGACAATAGCGTATCGAGGATCGGACGCTCTTCTTATGCGCAAAACAATCTCGCTGGTCGTGCTCTTCGTTGCACTCCTTACGATCTGGCTCTTCAGTCAAGACCAGCAGAAGACAGTCGTTTCAGTCGATGCAGCGCACGCTGGAGCAACGATCTCTCCCTCAATGTTCGGCATCTTTTTTGAGGACATCAACTTCGCCGCAGATGGCGGACTCTATCCCGAGCTCGTCAAGAACAGATCGTTCGAGTTTCAGGAACCGCTGGCCGGATGGCATGAAGTTCTCGGTTTCAGCAGTAAGGGCCTCGATCGGCCAAAAGGTGAACTCGGCATCCGCACCGAGGATCCTCTCAACCAGTTCAATCCGCACTATCTCAGGGTCCGCGTCTACGAACCTGGCTATGCATTTTGGAATTCTGGTTTCCGCGGCATGGGGGTGGAAAGCGGCGCCGAATACCGATTCTCCGCTTATGTTCGGAGCGGCGGACCGAGAGCAATCCGCGCCACCCTCACGGATGAGAGCGGTCACGAAATCGGGAGCGGAAAACTGGAAGGATTCGACGGTCAATGGAAACGATATGCGACCGTCATTCGAACCAACACGACCGTCCAGCATGCACGATTGAATTTCTTCGTTGACGAAGTAGGGTACCTCGATCTCGACATGGTCTCTCTGTTCCCCGTGGACACCTGGAAACACCGTGAGAACGGCTTACGCAATGATCTTGTACAACTGCTGTCCGACTTGCACCCTGGATTTCTTCGCTTTCCGGGAGGTTGTATTGTCGAAGGCCGCCAGTTGGCGACGCGCTATCGCTGGAAGACCACGGTAGGAGACATTGCGCAAAGGCATACCATCATCAATCGATGGAACGATGAATTCGACTTCCGGCCGGCTCCGGACTACTTCCAGTCATTCGGCCTGGGCTTCTATGAGTACTTCCAACTGGCTGAGGATATTGGGGCGGAGCCATTGCCGATCCTGAATTGCGGCATGGCCTGCCAGTTCAATTCAAGTGAGACGGCCGCGGTAGACCAACTCGACGAATATGTACGCGATGCGCTGGACCTGATCGAATTCGCAAACGGCACGGTCACTTCACCTTGGGGCAAGCTGCGGGCGCAGATGGGGCACCCGGAGCCATTTCATCTGACAATGATCGGAGTCGGCAACGAGCAGTGGGGGACGCGCTACGTGGAGCGGTACAAGGTGTTCGCGGCAGCATTGAAGGCTAAGCATCCGGAGATCAAGCTCGTCGTCGCCGCCGGACCTTTGCCCAATGGAGAGCCGTTCGACAGCATGTGGTCGACCTGGCGGACGCTCAAGGCCGACATTGTGGACGAGCACTACTACATGAACCCGGAGTGGTTTTTCGCGAACACCGGACGCTATGACCACTATGATCGGCTCGGACCGAAGGTGTTCGCAGGCGAGTATGCCGCCCAGACAGCCGGAGTGACCAGTTCTGACAACCGTAATAACTGGAGGGCCGCAATTGCGGAGGCCGCTTTCATGACCGGCCTGGAGCGGAACGGAGATGTTGTGCAGATGGCGTCCTATGCCCCATTGATGGCTCACGTCGATGCATGGCAGTGGAAACCGGACGCGATCTGGTTTGACAATTTGCGTTCGTACGGCACTCCGGATTACTACGTTCAAAAAGTGTTTGCCAACAATGTTGGAACCCGCATCATTCCTGTCACAACGCAGGCCGAAGCCGGCCTGTACACGAGCGCATCGCTAGACGAGCGCAACCATGAACTGATCGTGAAGGCGATCAACTACTCGCCAACCCCGAGGCCGGCAGAGATCAGATTGAACGGAATCCATGTGTCCGGTACAGCCAAAGTCACAACTTTGGCGAGCACTGACCTGAACGCCGAAAACAGTTTCGATCACCCAACGGCGGTAGCGCCAGAACCTTCCACGCTTGATTTGAGAGCCGGAACTAATGCGGTTTTGTTGCGCCCATACTCAGTGACTGTGTATCGTATCCCGGCCCAGTAGTTGGCTCGTGCCCACCGATATCCCTGTCTCCTGGATTCGTTACCCAGGGAACCGACTTTCTTGGTTCTATCTCTTATCCCCCTTCCGACGTTGACGGGTATATGTGTATGTGATGTCGAAATGTACACACCCCAAGCTGTGGTGACAGATCAGGTCGGGATCATCCTCAGCTCAGCCTCAGATCAGCTCATCCTGCAAATCAACTCATTGAGGGGCGATGTCCCTTTTGTTGACGCCCCACCTTGGTGAGCGACCGATAGTCGAGGCATTCGAGGAACTTCTGCACCGATACTTCTATCACCCGGAGTCAAAGAGCCTTGGTCCGGACGGCGAACCATGCCAGCCGAAGACACACGGTCGCCTGCGGAGGCCTCACGTAATTGGAGGCAAGCGCCATCGCATCGGGAAGGAAGTTGATCGGCGCTGGGAGGAGGGCGACGATCTGGACGCGATGCATCAGACGCCCATCGAGTACACACATAGGGCGAGCCGGGCGCGCGAGCCGCTGATCCAGCCGAGTCTTTCTCTCAGCCAATTGGTCAGGAAGATTGGTATTCGGAGACTAATTCGGCAGGGGTTCGGGAGACGCATCATTGAAAAAATCAGCCGTCGCGAACTTGTGAAGGCTTCGACGTATCGCGAGTACGAACGACGCATCGAGGAGTATGCACGGTGGCGACAACGACTGAAGCGTTCTCTGTAAGACATCCTCTCCCCTAGCACGATGGGAGTCCACGCTGCTTTCAAAATTGAAGCTTCAGCGCCAGTTGGATCGAGCGCGGACCGCCGATTTGGTACAAGGGATTGAGGCCGCCGCTCTGTCCGCCACTGCCGAAGTAGTTGTTCAGCATTTGCGTCGCTTGTCCGAATTGAGGCGAACTCAGGTAGTTGATCGGGCTGCCAAAGTTTGCGTGATTCAGGATGTTGAAAAAATCGCCCCTTGCCTGAAGCGAAACCTGTTCTGTGAGTCGGAACTGTCTGCGTAAGGTCAAATCCCACTGGGTCGCGCCGAATCCGCGAAGGGCATTGCGTCCGAGATCGCCCTGACCGCTCGCGGGTGTGCTGAATGCCGCAGCGTTGATCACCTTGCCTCCGGGTGCGCCCGACGGATGAAGGTAGAGCGGCACTCCATGGACCAGATTTGGACGCGCTACGCCGAACGCTCCTGCTAGGAAGCCAGTATTGAATGCATCTTGCCCGGTTACAACATTGACCGGGGGAGCGCTTCGAACGTGAATGATCGAATCGGTCGACCAACCTCCAAAGATGTGCTTCATCGCTCCGCCAGTGGGGGCAGGGATGTTGTAGGAGATCGCGCCGGAGAATGTGTGCCGAACGTCGTAGTCGGACGGCCCGCGATCGACCGATGGGGGAAACACGGTCAACGGCGTATTCAGGAAATTGGAATCGAAGGAGGCATCGTCAATCGAATGCGCCCACGTATATGAGACCAGCGTCTGGAACCCATATGCCAGGCGATGGCGATACTGGACCTGGAGAGCATTGTAGCTTGAGGTTGCGGCGTTCCTCATCAAGTCGAACTCACCGATGAAGTTGGGGTTGGGCGCGAGGTAAAGGTCCTGACGCATGAGCTTCCGCCCGGCCGCGCCGACATAAGTCAAGGTGATGACGTCGGACTTATGCGGACTCTTCTCCGCCGCTGCATTCCACTCATAAGTTCTAGGTAATACGTGATTCGGGTCCACCACTGCGAGATACGGAACAGGCGGAGTCGTTTTAAATTGCGGCGGCACGAGATTATTGGAACCCAGCGGATAAGTCGTGCTGAAGAAAAGGTTTTCTTGAGAGTATGGAAACGCGCTCGAACCGTTCGCCGCAGAGGCGTATCCGAGATCAAAAAAGATACCTGCTCCTGCCCTGAAAACCAAAGTCGGAAGTGCCTGCCATACGATACCCAGTCGTGGAGCGAAGTCGCTTTTCTGCGCATGCCACAACGGGGTGCCCAGCGGGGCGAGTGTCGTGGTGGCCAGATCGCTCACCTGCGTCACCGTCATCGGAAGAGTGCGATTGGATGACGAAGGCGCTGCATCATAATCCCAACGCAAGCCATAGGTGATGGTTATTCTGCCTCGAATACCCCATGTATCTTGCGCGAACAAGCTCCAGTTCGAGAAAACCAGCGTGGATGGGGTCCTAGAAATCACGACCGCTTCCAGCACGCTGTTTGCTACAACGTTGGAGAGAGATCCGAAGACGTACTCTAGTGCATAGGGCGAGGAGTTCTCTTCGGGATGAAGGCGACGGTAGTCCATTCCAAATCTGAGTTGGTGCGCGCCAACAGCGTAAGACAAGGCGTCGGTAACATTGATCTGGTGTATGACGTTCGTTCCCACGTCCCCTGCCTTGAACGTCAGACCAAAAGGATTGAAGTCGCCAAAAAAGCCGAACAGGGAGTTCTGCGCAGATCCTCCCTCGGGAAACAGCACCGAATCAGGTGGAGGCACTCCGCCGCCGAAATCATCGAGCACATAGGAGCTGTGCGCCCGGCTTCGGCTAAAGTTGAAGCGGAACTCGTTTGCTAGGCGTGGCGTGATCGCCTGACTGGCCCCGAAGGTAAGGGTTTGGGTACGGTACTCGGTGCGCAAGATCGTGTTGTAGTTCAGCTGCTCCGAGGGGATGGACGTTCGCAGATCGTAATTCGATGGCGCATCGCTATACCTTCCGAAAATGGTCACCTTCTTCAAGAGCAGATAATCGATCCGGCCGCTATAAGAATTAAGCGAGGACGGATTTGAGTAGCCTTCCGTGAATTTAGCCGTCCCATTACCGAGGTCCACCCCATTGGGTTTTGGAAACGCATTGAGCAGCGGCTGGACGGCTGCGGGCGCGCTCTGGATCGTCGCCAAGGTGGGCTCATACGTATTCGCAACTTCAGGTTGCCGGACCCTCAATCCCTCATAGGAACCAAAGAAGAACAGTTTGTCTCTGACAATGGGGCCGCCAAAGACGCCGCCAAAGTCATTCTGCCGTAGTTCCGGCCTTGGGACGCCTGCGTTATTGGCGAACCAGTCGTTTGCATCAAGTTTGTCATTACGGAGATACTCAAACGCCGTTCCGTGAAACTGATTCGTGCCGGACTTCGTGACAACTGACACCTGTGCGCCGGGAGTGCGCCCAAATTCCGGCGCAAAGCTGGAAGTCCGGATCCGGAATTCCTGCAGAGCATCCAGTGACACCAGATTACTCGTGCCGCCAAAGGCGCTGGTGGCTGGAAGCTGGCCAGCTCCACCCTGGCCGAGGTTGGAATCGCTGGTCCCCAGGTTCGCACTCACTCCATCCACGGTGAAATAGTTGGAATCCGGGCGCTGGCCGTTTACGGCGAACTGACCCTGGTCGTAAAAAGTGGACTGCGTCAGTACCACTCCCGGCGTGAGCTCAATCAAGGAGCTGAAGCTGCGCCCATTTAGCGGCATGTTCTCCACGAACCGGTTTTCAATAAGAGTGCTTACGGCGGCCGATTCGGTATTCAGGAGCGGTGCGCCACCTTCCACAGTGATGCTCTCTGACGCAGATCCGACGGTCATCTCGAAATCGATATCCAGAGAATCTTGTACGTGCAGGATCACATCCGGTTTGATCAGCTTCTTGAAGCTAGGCTTTTCCACCTCAATCCGATATGTGCCGGGGACGGGATTCGGCAGGTAGTACTCGCCCGATGAGTTGGTTGTCACCTCGTAGCGGATGTTTGTGCCTGCACTGATGGCGGTGATTTTGGCACCGACGATTCGAGCTTTGGAAGGATCGGTTACGCGACCGGTGACTGAGGCGTCGGTGGATTGGGCGTGGAGCACAGAGGAAGACGAAGCGAGGAACAGCAGCAGGAGAGCGTGGACACGCATAATCTCACCCAAGAAAACGCGGAAGCCGTGAGCGTACCTTCGGCGCGCTAATTGGGTCAACACCCAAACGCGTCGTTCAGGGACTCTCAAAAGGGGTCGCCTCCCTACACCTCTAAAGGGGGATGCAAGTGGCCCCTCCGCTGAGATAAATGAGAGTAACATTTGGGTCCTATGGGAAAAGCCCGCGGGCAAGGACGGTACGCGGCGCAGCGCCTTGCGGTAGCTGTTGTGCGCGCAGTCCAGCTAAGCATCTTGCTGGCAGTCATGCTGCTGGCGTGGTGTGCCTGCACGCTGGCACTTGATCCGTCACTCGACATCAGCCAGTACTCGCACACCGCATGGAAAATTCGCGATGGGTTCGTAAAAGGCGAGATCATCTCCGTGGCCCAGGCACCTGACGGGTATCTCTGGTTAGGTACGGAATTCGGTTTGTATCGCTTTGATGGCGTCCGAGCCGTTCCGTGGCAACCCCTTGGAAATCAGCAACTGCCTGGTGACCGCATTTTCAGCCTGCTCATTTCTCGAAATGGGGCGCTTTGGATCGGTACTACTAGAGGTCTTGCAAGTTGGCAGGCTGGCAAGCTGACTCGCTACCAGGAGCTCGCCGGAGAAATTATCTTCGATCTTTTGGAAGATCGAAGCGGCACTATATGGGTTGCCGCTGGCGGGGCTCCGACTGCGGGGAAGCTTTGCGCTATTCGGAACGACGGCGTAGATTGCTTTGGGGGTGACGGACAGCTCGGCTCTGGAGTCTCAGCATTGCATGAAGACAGGGATGGTAATCTCTGGGCCGGAGTCCTAGACGGGCTGTGGCGATGGAAACCGGGGCCTCCGACGTTCTATTCGCTGCCTGGTGCGCCAAACGGAATACTGGCGTTCGCTGATGATTCTGACGGAGCGCTGTTAATTGGATGGCGGAACGGAATTTACCGATTCACTGACGGGAAAGTGGAACCGTACCCGCTGCCTGACATCTCAAATCATTTTCTCGCCGAGAGAATGTTCCGCGACGGAAATGATTCCCTATGGATTGGAACGGTGGACCTGGGGATCGTTCACGTACATCAAGGAAGAACGGATGTTTTTTCCAAGACGGATGGTCTCTCTGGCGACCGGGCGCATGCACTTTTCAAAGATCTCGAAGGAAGTGTGTGGGTATCCACGACCGACGGGCTAGACCGTTTTCGTGAGCCTGCAGTGGTCACGCTTACCAGCAAACAGGGCTTGTCACCAGCACCTATCGCATCAATTTTATCCGATAAGGATGGAAGCGTTTGGCTCGCCACCCTTGACGGATTGCAGCGCTGGGATCGTGGACACGTCACTATTCCTCCAACCGGCAGCGCCAAACGAGATGGGAGGCTCAACGAAGCAACCCCAAGTTCTCTTTTCGAAGACGATCACGGGCGAATTTGGGTTTCCACTTCTCGCGAGCTAGGTTACTTGGAAAATGGCAAGTTCATTCCTGTCGGGAGCGTTCCGAGCGGATTTGTGCTGTCCATCATCCAGGATACCGCTGGCAATACCTGGGCGATCAACGAGCGCGTCGGTCTCATTCGGATATCGCCGCACAATGATGTTCGACAGATTCCCTGGTCGACCTTCGGACAAAGCGACAGTGCAAGCGTTCTCGCTGCTGACCGCTCGAATGGCGGATTGTGGATCGGATTCTTCGGTGGAGGAATATCCTATTTCTTTGACGGGCAGCCCCGCGCGTCATACACAACTTCTGATGGGCTAGGTGTCGGCCATGTCAGCGATTTTTACTTCGACGACAAAGGTACTCTCTGGGTTTCCACCGAAGGCGGCCTCAGCCGACTGAAGAATAACCACGTAGCAACGCTGTCGAGCAAGCAGGGATTGCCTTGCGATGCGGTCCAATGGGCGATTGAAGACGATAATCATTCGTTTTGGCTTTACACCGCCTGTGGTCTGGTCCGCATTGCCCGTTCCGAATTGGATGCCTGGGCTGCGGCGGTCGACAAAGGGGCAAATACACCGCGTAGTGTCCAGGTCACCGTCCTCGACAGCTCCGATGGCCTAGAGAGCCGTTCCGAACCTACACACGACCACCCACAGGTCGTCAAGACTCCCGATGGGAAGTTGTGGTTCCTACCATTGTCAGGCGTGAGCGTAGTCGATCCGCACCACATTCCCTTCAACAACATTCCACCTCCCGTACACATCGAAAACATCACTGCCGATGACAGGTCTTATCCTCTATCGAACGGCGTACACCTGCCAGCGCAAATTCGCAACCTCGATATCGATTACACAGCGCTGAGTCTGGTCGTACCGGAGAAGGTGCGTTTCCGCGTCAAGCTCGAAGGCCAGGACAAGGACTGGAGAGAACTGGTAAACGTTCGCCACGTGGAGTACACGAACCTGCCGCCGAAGCATTATCGGTTTCGCGTGCTTGCCTGCAATAACAGTGGCGTGTGGAACGAGACCGGCACGTTCCTGGATTTCTCCCTTGCCCCGGCGTATTACCAGACCATTTGGTTTCGTGTGTCCTGCATCGCCGCTTTTCTGCTTTTGCTTTGGGTGCTTCATCGACTCCGCCTTCGTCGACTGGCGTACCAGTTCAACATGCGCCTGGAAGAGCGCGTTAGCGAGCGCACCCGGATCGCGCGAGACCTGCACGATACGCTGCTGCAGAGCTTTCAGGGACTGATGCTCCATTTTCAAACTGGCATCGACTTGCTCTCAGTGCGTCCGGGGGAGGCCCGGAAAACACTTGAGATCGCGCTTGATCGGGCGGATCAAGCGATCGCCGAGGGCCGGGACGCTGTGCAAGGGTTGCGTGCATCCACCGTCGAGACCAATGACCTTGCCTCGGCGGTAGGGATTCTCGGAGAAGAACTCCGGGCTGAAGGCATCAACCCGAATTCTGCCCTCTTTGAGATGGAGGTGGAAGGCACGCCGCGGAACCTCCATCCGATCCTCCGGGACGAAGT
>Ga0307476_10000194_pt1 | contig 58480 bp, 45 predicted proteins | sample atmos_gasesECM2C_2_FD_203314 | JGI IMG/M metagenome (GOLD analysis project Ga0307476, IMG submission 203314) | Hardwood forest soil microbial communities from Morgan-Monroe State Forest, Indiana, United States - atmos_gasesECM2C_05 | ecosystem: Environmental > Terrestrial > Soil > Temperate... | reverse complement strand
CCCGCTCTCATCGCGAGCGGCGATTTGTTGCGCCGGCTCACACCGACCGAAATCGCCGCGCGCGCTCCCACGCTCACGGCACCCGCGAACGAGCCGCAGGTGCTCGAGGCACTGCGCCGCTGGCGCCGGCGCGAGCTCGCCCGCATCGCCTGGCGCGACCTCGCCGGCTTCGCCGACCTCGACGAGACGCTCGCCGACCTCACAGCCTTCGCCGATGCCGCCATCCGCGCCGCGCTCGCCTGCGCCGGTGCAGCGCTATCCGCGCGCTACGGTGAGCCGCGCTCAGCCGCCGGCGACATTCAGCCGCTGGTCGTGGTCGGCATGGGCAAGCTCGGGGGAGGCGAGCTCAACTTCTCCTCCGATGTCGACCTCGTGCTGTTATTTCCGGAGCACGGCGAAACCGACGGCACGCGTTCGATCAGCAACGAGGAGTTCTTCACGCGCCTCGGCCAGTCCCTGGTGCGACTGCTCGAGACTCCCACCAACGAGGGCTTCGTGCTGCGCGTGGATCTGCGGCTGCGGCCGTTCGGGGATTCGGGTTCGCTGGTTTCGAGCTTTGCCTCATTCGAGGATTACCTGCCGCGGCACGGCCGAGACTGGGAGCGCTACGCATACGTGAAGGCGCGGGCGGTGACGGCCCCCGAGCGCTATGCGGAGGTCGAGGCCGCCGCCGTCCGGCCCTTCGTGTACCGCCGTTATCTCGACTACGGCGTCTTCGAGAGCCTGCGGGAGATGAAGGCGCTCATCGGGCGCGAGGTGGAGCGGCGTGAGCTCGCGGACCACATCAAGCTCGGGCCCGGCGGGATCCGCGAGCTCGAGTTCATCGTGCAGGCGCTGCAGCTGACGCGCGGCGGCCGCGACCGGCAGCTTCAGACATCCTCGCTCCTCGGCGCTCTGGCTCGACTCGACACGAGCGGCGTGCTGCCGGCGGCAGCGGCCGGCGAGCTGCGCACGGCCTATGTGTTTCTGCGCCGCCTCGAGAACCGCCTGCAGATGCTGGCCGACAACCAGGCGCACCGCCTGCCGTCGGATCCGCTCGCTCAGGAGCGCATTGCGCGCGCCATGGGATTTGCCGAGTGGCCGGCGCTCATCGGCGCGCTCGATACACAGCGCGAGCGGGTCAGTCACCACTTCCGCCAGGTCATTCTCGGCGGCGAACCGCTGTCCGGCACCCGGCTGCTCGACCTCGGACGCTTCTGGGATACTCCGGCCGAATCCGCCGCTCTCGCCGAAGGACTCGAGAACGTCGGCTTCACCGATAGCGCGGAAGCCGCACGACTGCTGCTCGAGCTGCGCGCTTCAGCGCTCGTCCGCAGGCTCGATGAGCCGGGCCGTCGGCGACTGCAGGCGCTGCTGCCGGCGCTGCTCGCCGATATCGGCCGCTCGCCCCAGCAATTGCCGGTGCTGCGTCGGGTGCTTGCCATCATGGAGGCGACGGGCAAGCGCTCGGCCTACTTCGCGCTCCTGCGCGAGAACGCGACTGCCCGCGAGAGGCTCGTGGAGATCTGCCGGCATGGCGACTTCCTCGCAGCGCAGCTCGCCGCCTACCCACTGCTGCTCGATGAGCTCATCGACGCGCGGCTGTTGACCGAGCTGCCGGGGCGCGATGCGTTTGCGCGCGAGCTGGATGAGCGCATCGCGCAAGCGCGCGACGACGATCCCGAGCAGCAGGTGGAGGCTCTGCGTCAGTTCCAGCGCGCCGCGCTGTTCCGGGTCGCAGTGGGCGACCTCATCGGCGCGCTCCCGCTGATGCAGGTGTCGGATCGACTCACCGATATCGCCGAGCTCATTCTCGAGCGTGCGATGCAGCTCGGCTGGCGGCAGATCACGGCACAATTTGGGGTACCGACCTGTATGGACGACGCGGGCGTTCGTGAGGTCAGCGTCTGCGCGGCAGGCTACGGCAAGCTCGGCGGCATGGAGCTCGGCTATTCTTCCGACCTCGACCTGGTATTCCTGCACGACTCCAGGGGCGAGCGCCAGGAGACCAGCGGTGCGCGGCCGATCGAGAACCAGCTCTTCTTCGTGCGCCTCGCGCAACGCATCGTTCACCTGCTCACCATGCACTCCGCCGCAGGCCGCCTGTACGAAGTGGACATGCGGCTGCGACCGAGCGGCAAGGGCGGTTTGCTCATCACCAGCATCGATGCATTCGCCGAATATCAGCGCGAGGAGGCGTGGACCTGGGAGCACCAGGCGCTGCTGCATGCCCGTGGCGTCGCGGGCTCAGCGGCGCTGCGCGCGCGCTTCGAGGCGGTGCGGCTCGAGGTGCTCTGCCAGCACGTACGCCGCGATCGGCTGCGGACCGAGGTGCGCGCCATGCGTGAGCGCATGCGTCGCGAGCTCTCCCGCGGCGACGCCGGTCGATTCGACATCAAGCAGGACCCGGGCGGTATCGCCGACATCGAGTTTCTCGCGCAGTACTGGGCGCTCAGGTGGGCACGTGAGCATCCGGCGGTGACGATATTCGCTGACACGATCCGCCAGCTCGAGTCGGTCGCTTCGGCGAACCTGGTGTCGCAGTCGAGCGTTGACGTGCTGACCGCAGCCTACCGAGCTTACCGCGGCCGGGCGCATCGGCTCTCGCTCGAGGATGCCGAGGCGATCGTGCCTGCAGACGAGTTTCGCGAGACGCGCGCGGCGGTGACGGCGCTATGGGAGGCGACCATGGCCGATCACCCCGAAGGTTCCTGAGCCGGGCCCGGCTATAATCCGCGACCTCAGTCCGAGGATCATCGAGTCCAACATGGTCGCAGTGGCCAAACCCCTCATCGAGCCCAACGCGCAGAACCAGTACGAAGTCGGAGTGGAGGACTTGCCGTTGTGCTGCCCGATGCCGCAGATGTACCTGTGGAACTCGCATCCACGGGTGTACCTCCCCATCGAGCAGACCGGTTGGGCGAAGTGCCCCTACTGCAGCGCGGAGTACACACTGCGCCGCTGACGCCCGCCCGATCATCGTGCCCAGGCGAGGCGTGCGCCGAGTGCCAGGAACAAGGCGCCCACGGTCCGATCGAGCAGCACGCGCATACTCGGATTGCGCAGAAAGAACGCCTGCAGCCGGCCCGCCGCCACGGCGAGCACCAGGCACCATGCGAGCCCTGTCGTGATGAAAGTCGCCCCGAGCACCAGGAACGCCAGGGTGCGGGTGGGACTCGTCGTGTCGATGAATTGCGGCAGGAAAGCCAGGAAGAAGAGCGCCACCTTGGGATTCAGCAGGTTGGTGAGAATTCCCTGCCCGAACGCGGCGCGCGCGCCCGACGAGGCCGCGCGCGGGACGGCGCTCGGGGCCGCTGTCGGTGCCCCTGCCGGGGCCGCTGTCGCTGCCGCGTGTTTGCTCAGGAGGAGCCTCGCGCCGAGGTAGATGAGGTAGGCGGCGCCTGCGACCTTCACCACCGTGAAAGCGACCGCCGAGGTCGCGAGGATCACTGATAACCCGAGCGCGGCCGCCAGCGTGTGGCCGATACTGCCCACGGCGATTCCAAAGGCAGCAGCGACGCCCGAGCGCTGCCCGCCGCTCAGGCTGCGCCCGATGATGAACATCGTGTCCTGACCCGGCGTGAGGTTCAGCAGCACACCCGCAGCCACGAACAGCAGGTAGCCATGTATTCCCAACATGCGAGCGCGAGTCCCCTGCTGGTCCCTGCTATTCCTCCTCCGCCACGTTCGGATCGCGCCACGGCGGCAGGTCGGTGCGCAGTGGGGCCAGGCGAGCTGCCCGCAACCGCTGATTGAGATCCGGCAGCTGCCCCTGCAGCTGCTGCCACTGCCCGAGTAGGGCCTTGTAGGTGCCCTGGAGCGATTCCATTGCGCTCTGCTGCGCGGCGGTCGGCGCCGCATCGGGGCGCAGCACCTCGGCATAGAGCGAGGCGATGTGCTCCTGAACGTCGGGGAGATGCTCGTCGGAGGACTTCTGGCCCCCGGAAGACTCCTCAGAGGACTGCTTCGCGGAGGGTTCCTGCTCCTCGCCCTTCGGCTTGGCCGCCGGTTTCTGGGGCGCAGGCTCCTCCGACCCCAGTAGTTGCGCGAGGGTTGCCCGGTAGGGCGTCAGGGTCTCGGCGGTCGCGTCTGCAGTGCCGAGAGCTTTGAGCTGCTCCTCCTGGGAACGGGCCGCGAGCAGCGTCTGCGAGCTCTCGGTCAAGAGCTCCGCGAGCTGCTTCGCGAGGCGCAATTGAGCCTCGAGCGCCTGCGGCGTGACGCTGACGCGGGGGTCCTCCTGCACCGTGAGGTCGGCCTCGTAATGCTTCCCGTCGACCGTCAGCCGCACCCGGTAGGCTCCCGGAAGCGCAACCGGCCCCTCCGGGGTGCGCGGCGTGGCATGCGGCACCGCCGCGATCGGGTAGCCATGGGTCACGGAGAGCGGGGCCGCGTAGCGCAGATCCCATACCCAGCGATGCATGCCGCGGGTCGCCGGCAGTACCCGCGGTTGCGCGAGCCAGTATGAGGGGATCAGTTCGCGGCCGAGCTCGTCCGGTCCCGGCGTCGGCGCGTCGGCGCTGCTGAAGCGTCGCACCGTATCGCCACGGCCATCGAGGATCTCGAGCACCACCTGACGTCGTGCATCCCGCGGCAGGAAGAACTCGATGACGGCGCCGTCCGGCGGGTTGGAGCCGAGCGGCTCATCCGGCGGGATCGGGGTGTCGGTCCAGGTGCTGCGCTGGACGCGCCAAGCCTGAGTGGGCTTCAGCAACACGACGTTCTGCGGCGCTGTGCCGCCGAGCTGCCGCAAGCGCGAAATGTCGTCGAGGATCCAGATCGAGCGTCCATGGGTCGCCAGGATGAGGTCGTTACCGTGCACCCACACGTCGCGCATCGAGGTCGCGGGAAGGTTGAGCTGCAGTGACTCCCAGTGACCGCCGTCATCGAAGGACACCCACACGCCCTTCTCGGCGGCGGCGAACAGCAGGCCGCGGCGCTGCGGGTCCTCACGCACGGCATTCACGGGACCGTCCGCCGCGAGCCCCGCCGTGATCGACTGCCAGGTCGCGCCATAGTCGCGCGTGCGATAGACATAGGGTTTGAGATCGTCGATACGCAGGCGGCTCACCGACACATAGGCCGTGGCTGCATCGAAGTGCGATGCGTCGACCTGCGTGACCTTGCTCCATGGCGTGAGCGCAGGCGGAGTGACATTCGTCCAGTTCACACCGCCATCGCGTGTCAGCCAGACGAAGCCATCGTCCGTACCCGCCCACAAGGTTCCGGCGGCGAGGGTCGAGGGGCCGAGCGCGTAGATGACACCGCGCTGACGCTCGGCGCCTTTCGGATGCAGCGCGCCGACACTCGCGGGCACTGCTCCTGCCTCACGAGCGAGGTCCGGGCTGATCGCCTGCCAGCTCGCCCCACCGTCGGTCGTGCGATAGAGCCGATCGGCGCCGTAATAGAGCGTGTGCGGATCGTGCGGCGAGAAGAGCAGAGGCTCCGTGCGATCGACCCTGATCTGCTCGGTGCGCACCGGGTTCGGAGTGACGTTCTGCACCTGGCCGGTCGACCAGTGGTACTTCGACACTTCGTTGCGGCCCGCGCCATAGATGACGTCGGGGTCGAGAGGGTCGGGAGCGACGTAGCCGTACTCGATGACGCCAACCGGATGCCAGTCGCGGTTCGTGATGCTGCCGTCGTTGCCGCGGCTCGAGATGCATAGAGAGCCGCTCTCCTGCTGGCCGGCGCAGACGCGGTACGGAAACGCCGGCGCTATGGCGACGTGATAGAGCTGCGCGGTGGGCTGGTTGAACCAGCTGCTCCAGGTCTGCCCGCCGTTCAGACTGATGACGACGCCCTGATCGCTTCCCACTGCGACGATCCGCGGATCGTTCGGGTTGACCCACACGTTCTGGTAGTCATCGCCGCCCGGCGCACCGCGCAGTGACATCCAGGTCTTGCCGCCGTCCGTGGACTTCATGGTTACGATGCTCGCGACGTAGAGCACGTCGGGGTTCGTCGCATCGACCGTCACTACTGCGAGATCCCCGCCTCCGATCCGCAGTGCCGGTCGCGGGTCAGTGGTGATTCGCGTCCAGCTCTCACCGCCATCGTCGGAACGAAACAGACCGAGACCGGCCGCCGAGGAATAGTCGCCGGACTCGGTGGTGGCGATCGTCGCGTAGAGGCGCTCCGGCCGGCTCGGTGCGAGGGCTAGATTGATCTGCGACAGGTTGACCGGGAGCCCGTTACCGAGCCGCCGCCAGGTCGTTCCGCCATCGGTCGACTTGAAGAGGCCGCCCCCTGTCCCGTTGAACTCGTTCTTGTCCTCCCATGGGCCGAGCCGCGCCTGCCAGAGCCCCGCATAGACGATCTCCGGGTGGCTGGGATCGATCAACACCGCGGAGCCGCCGGTATCTGCGTCCTTGTAGAGCACTCGCTGCCAGCTCGCCCCGCCATCCACCGAGCGATAGATGCCGCGCGTCTCGCTCGGGCCATAGGGGTGGCCGAGGACCGCTGCGAATACGCGCCGCGCGTCGTGCGGATCGACTGCGAGCTGCGGAATCTGCTGCGCATCGTCGAGGCCGAGATGCGACCAGGTACGGCCGCCGTCGGGTGAGCGGTACATGCCGTTGCCGACCGAGAGATCCGGCCGCAGCAGGCCCTCGCCGCTGCCGACGTAGATCGTCTCGGGTGAGGAGGGCGCCACGGCGATCGCACCGATCGATTGCGTGGGCTGACCATCGAAGATCGGCCGCCACGTGCGGCCGGCGTCGTCGGTCTTCCAGACCCCGCCGTTGACCGCACCGATGTAGAAGACATGCGGCTGTGTCGGCACGCCGGCGAGCGCGCGCGTGCGCCCGCCGCGCATCGGTCCGATCATGCGCCATTCGAGGTCCCGGTTGAGGCTGTCGGAGCTCGCGCTCGGGCCCGCGGCGGCAGCCGGCGCCGGCGCGGCGTGCACTCCGCTGCCTGCGAGTGCGCAGCCGAGTGCAATCAGGAGCGACAACCAGCGAATGCCCATGAGGGACCTCCGACTTGAGGCTTAACGGCTTAACGGCTTAACGGTAGGGCTTGTACGACTTTTCTTCGATGATGCGCGAGCCGAGCTGCAGGTTGATGCGCTTCTTGATCGCAGCGCGCTCGTCGTTGCACTGATAGACGGCGCGCGCGAGCTCGATGAATTCGCGATCGAAGGTCTGCCTCGCTTCCTTGTCGCGAATACGATCCTCGATGTCCCAGAGCCGCTCGTTGACATTCTGCAGGGCGCGCTCGTCGAGCGCGACGTGATGTGCCGCGGCGCCCGATTCCGTCCAGGTCTGCTCGAGCAGCGACAGTTCGAGCTTCACGTTGGCGAGCTTGGCGGCCTCCTGGATGCGCGCCACCTTGATGCGCAGGATGGTGATCTTGTCCAGCAGCTCTGCGGGAGAGACCGGCACCAGGATGTCCATGTGCGCGATCCTAACTGACTGCGCGAAGCTTGCGCACGTGGCCCCGGTGATAAACTCCGCGCCGCCGCCGAGGCCGCGGGCACGGTCCTGCGGCGAGAGGCAGCACCATGGAGTCAACCCGGTGAATGCGCGCTGGGCCCTCGGCCCGGAGGTCAAACGTGCCGCCCTGCCGGGCGGTGCCATGCTCTACGACTCCTCGCGCGTCGGCGGCATGAGTGCCGACTGGTTCGAGGCGCGCTACTGGGCAGCGCGGCGCGAGATCGAGGCGTATGCCCGCGGGCGGGGTGCCGCGCTCTATATCAAGGCCTCCGACGGCAAACGCTACGTACTGCGCCATTACCGGCGCGGGGGTGCCGTGGCCGCGCTCGCCGGCGACCGCTACTTCTGGCACGGCGAGCAGCGCACGCGGCCGTTCGTCGAATGGCAGCTCACGTACCGGCTGCATCGCGCCGGGCTACCGGTGCCGGCGCCGATCGCCGTCCGCTACCGTCACCGCGGGATCGTGTACAGCGGCGATATCATCACCGAGCGGCTGCCGGTGGTGGGCTCGCTCGCCTCCTGTCTCGCCACCGCCGCGCTGTCGGTGCTCACGTGGGTCTCGATCGGCCGCTGTCTGCGCCGCTTCCACGAGCTCGGCGTCTGTCATGCAGACCTGAACGCGCACAACGTGATGCTGAGCGATGACAGTGTCTACCTCGTGGACTTCGATCGCTGTCAGCTGCGCGCTCCCGGCATGTGGCGCGATGCGAACCTCGTGCGGTTGCGCCGTTCGCTGGAGAAGGTCACCTGGGCGCTGCCCGCCGAGCGCTTCGGTGAGTCTGACTGGCACGCCCTGCTCGATGGTTACCGCGAGCGTCCCGGCGGCGCCGAGCCGCAGCCGCCCTGAGAGCGACCGTGCGCTGGCGGCTCCTCTATCTGATCGCGGTCTATGCCGCCGCGCCGCTCGTCTCGGCCATGTTGTTGTGGCGCGGGCTGCGCGATCGCAGCTACTGGAGCAACTTCTCCGAGCGCCTCGGCTACGGCGATCCGAGCGTGCCGCACGGTGTATGGCTGCACGCCGTCTCCGTCGGCGAGGTTCAGGCCTGCGCGCCGCTGGTGAGCGCACTGAAGAGCCGCCATCCGCAGCTGCCACTCACGGTCACGACGTTTACGCCGACCGGTGCAGCGCGGGCGCGGACGCTGTTCGGCGCGCTCGCGCGCGTGCGGTACCTGCCCTACGACCTTCCGGGTGCCGTGCGACGCTTTCTCGCACGGGCACAGCCCCGCCTGGCCGTCGTTTTCGAGACCGAGCTCTGGCCGAACCTGTACCGCGAATGCGGCCGCCGCGACGTGCCGCTCGTGCTGGCCAGTGCGCGCCTTTCCGAACGCTCGCTCGGCCGGTATCGGGTGTTCGGGAGCCTCATTCGCGAAACGCTGGCGCGGGCAACCGCCGTGGGAGCACAGAGCGCCGTCGATGCCGAGCGTTTCCGCTCGCTCGGCGCCGATCCGGCGACCACCCACATCACCGGCAACCTCAAGTTCGATTTCGAGCTGCCGCCCGACATTGCGAGACGCGGCGCGCGGTTGCGGGAGCGCTATGCGCGCAATCGTCCGCTGTGGGTTGCCGGCAGCACTCACGCCGGGCTCGAGGAGGAAGCGCTGCTCGAGGCTCACCGCCGCCTCACTGCGCGCCATCGCGACGCGCTGCTGGTGCTGGCCCCGCGTCATCCGCCGCGCTTTGCCGACGTGGCCGGTCAGCTCGAAGCCGCGGGGCTGCGCTACGTGCGCCGCTCGCGGGATGCGGATGGCGAATCGGCAGCCACCTGCGAAGTGCTGCTGCTCGATACCCTCGGTGAGTTGCTCGACTTCTACGCTGCTGCCGACGTCGCCTTCGTCGGCGGCAGCCTCGCTGAGGTCGGCGGGCACAATCTTCTCGAGCCGGCCGCGCTCGGTGTGCCGATCCTCACCGGCCCCAACACCTACAACAACGCCGAGATCGCGCAGCTCATGATCACGCGCGGTGCAGCAGAGGTGGTGCACGACGCCGCCGAGCTGGTCGCGCAGCTCGAGCTCCTCCTCGACGATGCCCAGGCACGCACGGCGCGGGGAGCGCAGGGCCGTGCCGCGGTCGAGGCCAACCGCGGGGCGCTGGGTAAGCTCCTCGCGCTGATCGAGCCGCTGCTGAAGGACTCGTGAGTCCGCGGTCGCCTCAGCTGTCTACCGCTGAAGGGCGATCCGCGCTGAGTCAGCGGCTCTGCGGCTGTGTCCCCGGCGGCTGCGTGCCCGGTGTTTGCGTGCCCGGTGTTTGCGTGCCCGGCGTTTGCGTGCCGGGGTTCTGGGGTCCAGCAGGCTGTTTGCCGGGCGGCGTCGGCACCGACACCGGTGCAGGCGTTTGCGACGGCGCCGCACCTGAGGCGCCCTCGCTGTTCGGAACGGTCGGCGCAAGCGTCTCCGGTGTTGGTACGGCGGGCGATGTCGGTGCCGTGAGCGTGAGCCAGCCGTTGATCTCCTCGAGCTGTGCGCGGTCGAGATTGCCCGCAGCGAGCCGCAACTGCAGCACGCTCACAAGATAGTCGTAGCGGCTGCCGGAGTAGTCGGTCTGCGCCTGCACGAGCAGGCGCCGTGCGTTGAGCACGTCGACCGAGGTGCGCGTGCCGACGTCATAGCCGGCCTCCGTCGCCCGCAGCGCGGTCTGGTTGGATTCGAGCGCCTGACGCAGCGACTGCACGCGCGCGATACCGGCGATGACGCCGAGATAGGCATCGCGCGCCTGCCGCTCGGTGGCGCGTGAGCTCTGCACGACCGCTTCCTTGGCGGCAATCCACTGGTACTGCGACTGGCGGACTTTCGATTGCGTATAGCCGCCCGAGAACAGCGGCACGGTGAGCTGCAGGCCGATCTGTCGGTCGTTGAAGTGGCTGAGGACGCTCGGGAAGGCGTCGGACTGGAATGACCCGAGTGCCTGGCCGGCGACGATCTCCGAGGCATTCTGCTGCTGGAACGAGCGGCTCGCCACGATGTCGAGTGTAGGCAGATGGCCGCCGATCGCCTGGCGGACGTTGTCGCGCGCGATATCTGCCGCGAGGCGGTTGGAGACCAATGACAGGTTCTGCTCGAGCGAGATGTTGACCCAGCGACTCTCATCCGCCGGCTCCGGGCTCTTCAACGGCACCTCCGCGCCCGGCTTGGAGAGACTGTCGTACTTCTGCCCGGTGATCTCCTCCAGCTGATCCTCCGAGGTCGCGAGCGTTCGCTTGGCGGCGATCACCGCCGCCGCCGCCGTGTCACGTGACGCCTTGGCGTCCTCCACGTCGGTGATGGCGATGAGGCCGACCTCGAAGCGCTTGTTGGCCTGGTCGAGCTGATGGGAGATGGCTTCGAGCGAGGCCTGGTTGGCCTCGAGGACGTCTTCGGCGGCGAGAACGTTGAAGTAGGCCTGCGCCACGCGCAGGATCAACTGCTGCTCGGCGGCCTGATAGTTGGCCTCCGCCTGCGCCACCTGCTTGTCGGCGGCCTTGAGGGTCATCCAGTTCTCCCACGAGAACACGTTCTGGCGCAGATTCAACGCCCATTGCTTGGTGGTCGCGTCCGCAACGGTATAGAGCGGCAGCACCACGAGCGTGCCCTGCGGGTTGGTCGGAGTCGCGATCTCGGTGATCTGATCCTGCGAGCCCGCATTGTGGTCGCGCGTGATACCCGCCGTGCCGTTCACCTGCGGCAACAAGGCCGACAAAGCCTGCGGCTTGCTCTCGCGAGCCGCGAGACGATTGGCGTCCGCCTGACGGATCACCGGGTCGTTGTGTACCGCGTCCTCGTACACGCCGATCAGATCCTTGGGCTCGGCAATCGCCGAGAACACGAGCGCCACCAGGCCGGCAGTCGCTGTCGCAGCACGATTCATGACCATTCCTTCGATGCGGCTGTCGTGTGTCAGAAGGTGAAGCGCGGCGGCCGCGCTGCATTCACCAACGGGTCGATGACGGTCTCGAACAGGCTCTGAGTCGCGAAGGCGCTCTCGGCCGTGCGCTGCACCAGCCTTGCTTCCATCACCGGTGGCTCGCCGATCACCACGAACAGCCTTCCTCCGACCGTCAACATCTGCTCGAAGCGCGCATCGTACAGCGGCAGCGAGGCCGTCACGGCGATGACGTCGTACTGTGCAGCGCCGTCTCCCTGCAGAGCGTCCGCTTCGACCACCTCGACATCGCGCATACCGAGCGCGGCAAGGTTACGGTAGGCCGCCTCCGCGAGCTCGGGAAATATCTCGAGCGAGCGCACCTTCCCAGCCATCGACCGCAGGCAGGCCGTGATGAACCCGCTGCCGGCGCCGACCTCCAACACGCGCTCCGCTTGCAGCGGCAGCACGGCCTGCAGCAGCCTGCCCGCAACGCTCGGCCGCAGCATGTGCTGGCCGCGGGCGAGCGGCACCTCGACGTCGGCGTAGGCGCGATAGCGCTGCGGCTCGGGCACGAACAGCTCGCGCGGCACGCGCCGCAGCACGTCGAGCACGCGCGTATCGAGCACGTCCCAGGCACGTACCTGCTGCTCGATCATCTGCTCGCGAACGTCAGCCGCCTGCATCGCGTCTCCGATTCGACTTATTGCTCAGGTGTCAAAGGCCGCAGAAGTTAAGGGTTTTCCGGCGTTATGCCAAGCGGGCATGCGACGAGATATGGTGAAATACCGACGGGCCGAAGGGTCGCCTGCGCTATGCTTGGGCTCGTTCGTAATCAATACAGGCGCCAGAAGTCGAACCAGAAGTGCCTGACCCGCGGCGGGTAACCGAGCGGAGAGCTTAAGAAGAACGCAGATGTCTATCCTCGGGCTCCTGAGCCTTTTGTTCGCGCTCATCGCTGCCCTGCTCCTGGTGCTCTACGCGTTGCAACGGCGCGAGCTGCGCACCCTCTGGGAGCTGTCGCAGCAGGTGCAGCGCATCGCCATCGGCGGGCGGTTGCCCGCCCGCGTGGATGTCGCGAGCGACAAGCCCGAGATGGCCGCGCTGGCCACGGCGGTCAACCACCTGCTGACGCGCGCCGGGGTGGGCAGCGAGCGCGAGGCGGTGCACGCGCCGAAGCTGTTCGCCGAGCTCGGTGACCGCATCCATGAGGCGGTGCTGGTGCACGGCGAAGTGATCCTGTACGCCAATCGCCAATTCGCGAGCTTCGTCGGCGTCGACCGGATCGAGCTGATCGGGCGTCGTCTGACAGAGCTGGTGCCGCCGGAATACGCCGAGCTCGTGGGCGATAACATCCGCCGGCGGCTGATGAACGAGCCTGCGGCCGAGCGCTACGAGATCGATATGGTCGGGCTGCAGGGGCAGGTGAGCCGGCTCGAGATCGCCTCCACACGCATCGAGTACGACAAAGGCTCGGCGCTGCTGATTACCGGTGTGGAGATCATCCCCACGCAGACCCAGCCGTTGCTGCGTCTGCCGGCCGACGGGTCGGGAGAGGCGCAGCTGTTGGCGATCGCCTCGCTCCCCGAGGCGGTCATCATCACTGGCCGCGACGGCCGCATCACCTTCATGAATCCGGCCGCAGAGCGTCTGACCTCCGTCGAGGCGGCCACTGCGACCGGCAAGCAGCTCGAGGATATCGTCAGCTTCGTCGATGAAGGCGACCGGCGACTGCTCGCCGACCCGGTGCACCAGGCACTCACCGCCGGGGCGGCCGTGAATCTCAGTCGCCGCGCGCTGCTGCTGTCGCGTGCGGGCGGCAGCGAACGCTCGATCGAGCTGTCGGCCTCACCGATGCGCGACAGCACGCGCGAAGTTCTCGGTGCCGTCGTGATGCTGCACGATGTGACCGAGTCGCGCGGTCTCGCCCGGCAGATGTCGTACCAGGCGACCCACGATGCGCTCACCGGCCTCATCAACCGCCGCGAGTTCGAGCGGCGTCTCACCGAGGCCATCGAAAGCGGACACCGCGGCGAAGGTCAGCACGTCCTCTGTTATCTCGATCTCGATCACTTCAAGGTCGTCAACGACACCAGCGGGCACCTCGCGGGCGACAGCATGTTGCGCGAGGTGGCCAAGCTGCTGCGCGATGCGGTGCGCGACAGCGATACCGTGGGGCGCCTCGGGGGCGATGAGTTCGGCACGTTGCTCATCGGCTGTCCCCTCGAGAAGGCGCGTCAGATCGCCGACGATCTCAGCCGCGCGGTCGGCGATCACCGCTTCGTGTGGAAGGACAAGATCTACAACATCGGCGTCTCGGTCGGGCTCGTGGAGATCTCGCGCGAGAGCGGCACGCTCGAGGAGCTGCTGGCCGCGGCCGACACCGCCTGCTACGTCGCCAAGCGCCAGGGCACGGGCCATGTCGCGGTGTACTCGGCGCGCGACGAGGCGCTCGCCCGTCATACCGGCGAGATCCAATGGCTGCAGCGCCTGCAGACGGCGCTCCGGGAGAATCGCTTCTATCTGGCGCATCAGCAGATCGTGCCGACACACGAGGATCAGGGCGGCCCCGCCATGGAAGTGCTGGTGCGGCTGCAGGACGAGAGCGGCCACGAGCTGCTGCCGGCCGACTTCATGCGCGCCGCCGAGCGCTACCGGCTGATGGGGCTCGTCGACCGCTGGGTGGTGCAGACGACGCTCGCCGCCCTCGGGCGCGGTGCGATTCCCGTGCCGTCGCATCGCAGCGTCGCCATCAACATCTCCGGCCAGACACTCGGCGATGCGCAGTTCCTCGAGTTCGTGGTCGAGTGCCTCGACAGCACCGGCGTGAGCCCCGGCCAGGTTTGTTTCGAGATCACCGAGAGTGCGGTGATCGCCAACCTCGACCACGCGCGCCGCTTCGTCGGCGTGCTGCACGGCATGGGTTGTCAGTTCGCGCTCGATAACTTCGGCTCGGGAGTCGGTTCCTTCTCGAATCTCAAGAACCTGCCGCTCGACTACGTGAAGATCGACGGCTCCTTCATGCGCAACCTGGCGCGCGATCACGTCAACCAGGCAATGGTCACGGCGATGATCAAGCTCGCACGCACCCTGAACTTCAAGGTGATCGCCGAGCAGGTGGAGGACAGTGCAGCGGTCGAGGCCGCGCGGCGCATGGGCGTCGACTACCTGCAGGGATTTGCGATCGGGCGACCGCAGCCGCTGGCGCTGGCGGCGTAGGAAGCGGTCTTTCGCGGGGGCCGCGGGATAGAGCAACCCTCAGGGCTGGTTGTTGGACTGCCCCGGCTCGAACCTCAGCGCCACACCGTTCATGCAGTAGCGCTCGCCCGTCGGGCGCGGCCCGTCGGGGAAGACGTGACCGAGGTGGCCTCCGCAGCGCGAGCAGTGCACTTCGGTGCGACGCATGGAGTGGCTGCTGTCCTCGCTGGTGCCGACTGCACCGGGCAAAGGGCGAAAGAAGCTCGGCCAGCCGGAGCCGCTCTCGTATTTGGTGTCCGAGCTGAACAGCGGTTGGCCGCAGGCGGCGCAGCTGAACGTTCCCGTGCCGTGCTCGTAGTTGAGAGGGCTGCTGCCTGCCGGCTCGGTACCGTGCCGGCGCAGCACACGGTAAGCGTCAGGCGCGAGCTCGCGCCGCCACTCATCGTCGGGCTTCTGCACGGAGAATTGGTCGTCAGCCATGGGCCGATTTTGCATCGATAACGTTGCTGGCGGCAATCGGCCTCGCCCTGCCTCGGCTATAGCAACGGCACCAGTAGCAGCGCGACGATGTTGATGATCTTGATCAGCGGGTTGATCGCAGGTCCCGCCGTGTCCTTGTAGGGATCGCCGACGGTGTCGCCGGTTACCGCCGCCTTGTGAGCCTCGGATCCCTTGCCACCGTAATTGCCTTCTTCGATGTACTTCTTGGCGTTGTCCCACGCACCGCCGCCGGTGGTCATGGAGATCGCGACGAAGAGCCCCGTGACGATCGTGCCGATGAGCAGTCCACCGAGGGCGCGGACGCCGGCGCCCGGCCCCATGAGCGAATTCATCACCAGGACCAGCACGATCGGCACCAGGATCGGCAGCAGGGACGGGACGATCATCTCGCGGATGGCGGCACGTGTGAGCAGGTCGACCGCGCGCGAGTAATCGGGCTTCTCGGTGCCTGCCATGAGCCCAGAGATCTCGCGGAACTGACGGCGCACTTCGTTCACCACCGCGCCCGCTGCGCGTCCCACGGCTTCCATCGCCATGGCGCCGAAGAGGTACGGCACGAGCCCGCCGATGAACAAGCCGATGATCACCGCGGGATCGGAGAGTTGGAAGGTGACCACCTTTCCGGCGGCCTCGAGGTTATGCGTGTAATCGGCGAACAGCACCAGCGCCGCAAGGCCCGCCGAGCCGATCGCATAGCCCTTGGTGACCGCCTTGGTGGTGTTGCCGACCGCATCGAGCGGATCGGTGATGGCGCGCACCTCCTTGGGAAGATGCGCCATCTCGGCGATGCCGCCGGCGTTGTCGGTGATCGGACCGTAGGCATCGAGCGCGACGATCATGCCGGTCATCGAGAGCATGGCAGTTGCGGCGATCGCGATCCCGTACAGTCCCTGAAGCGCAAAGGAGCCCCAGATGGCGAGACACACCGCGATCACCGGCAGCGCCGTCGACTTCATCGACACGCCGAGACCGGCGATGATGTTGGTGGCGTGGCCGGTCTGGGAGGCCGCCGCCACCTTGCGCACCGGGCTGTACTCCGTGGAGGTGTAGTACTCAGTGATCATGATCATGGCTGCGGTGAGCGCGAGCCCGATCAGCGCGCAGCCGTAGAGAGGCACCATGTGCTCGCCCGGCATGATCTTCTGAGTGATGAACCAGAACAGCACCGCGGAGACTACGCCCGACACGATGACGCCCTTGTAGAGGGCATTCATGATCTTGCCGCCGGCGCCCACGGAGACGAAGAACGTACCGATGATCGAGGAGACGATCGAGGCTGCGCCCAGAGCGAGCGGATAGATGACCGCGCCGATCGAGGCGTCCTCACCCTCACCGCGCAGCAGCAGTCCGCCGAGCAGCATGGTCGCGACGATCGTGACGGCATACGTCTCGAAGAGGTCGGCGGCCATGCCGGCGCAGTCGCCGACGTTGTCGCCGACGTTGTCGGCGATCACCGCGGGGTTGCGCGGGTCGTCCTCAGGAATTCCCGCCTCGACCTTGCCGACGAGATCCGCGCCGACGTCGGCGCCCTTGGTGAAGATGCCACCGCCGAGACGCGCGAAGATCGAGATCAGCGAGCCGCCGAAGGCGAGTCCTACGAGCGCGTGCAGCGCGGCCTCGGAGGTCAGGCCGGCCGCCCGGAGCAAGGTGTAATAGCCGGCAACGCCGATCAGGCCGAGGCCGACGACCAGCATGCCGGTGATGGCGCCGCCGCGGAATGCCACGCTGAGCGCGGCGTTGAGACCGGAGGTCGCCGCCTGCGCGGTACGCACGTTGGCGCGCACGGAGATATTCATGCCGATATAGCCGGTGAGACCCGAGAACAGCGCCCCGACCGCGAAGCCGCCGGCCGTCGCCCAGTTGAGCGCAAAGCCGATGATGACGAGCAGTACGATGCCGACGATCAGAATGGTGCTGTATTGGCGGTTGAGGTAGGCCTTGGCGCCGGCCTGCACCGCTGCTGCGATTTCCTGCATGCGCGGGGTGCCGGCAGGCAGTCGCAGGATCGCCATCATCGAGAACACGCCGTAGACCACGGCGAGCACGCCGGCCGCGATCGCAGCCCACAGCCAGACGCTGGCGTTCATCGGCAAGACCTCCCCAAAAAAGGCCGCGCACTATAGCACGGAGGCTGCCACTTCTCGGGGCCCGGAGGCGTCCAGGCACGGCATACGCAGCGGCGGTTGCCGGCCCCGGCGAGACCTATGCGTCAGTATCGGCGGAGTGCCGTTCTAAACCTGGAACTCGCCGCGCAGTTTCCGCCGCACCGCAACGCCACGGATGCGCACGTAGTCGGGAAGGCCTGCGCGGTAGGGCGGATAGGCTTCGCCCGATATCAGGGGCTCGAGGTAGCGCCGACAGGCTGGAGTGATTCCGAAGCCGTCCTCGCGGATGTATTCGCGCGGCAGCTTCTTCTCTTTGTTGGCGACCTCGCTGAGGGGCACGTGGCCGATGGTCCAGCGGTAGGGCCTCGCGGACTTGCGCACGATGACCGGCATGACGGCGTTCACGCCCTTCAGCGCGAGCTGTACTGCGGCGCGCCCGACGGCGTAGGCCTGTTCGACGTCGACCCGCGAGGCAATGTGCCGCGCCGCGCGCTGCAGGTAGTCGGCGACCGCCCAGTGATATTTGTAGCCGTGCGCCTCGCGCACCATGTTGGCAACCACCGGGGCGACGCCACCGAGCTGGGTGTGCCCGAACGCATCGCGCGTGCCGGCGTCCGCCAGAAATCTGCCGTCAGGGTAGGCGGCCCCCTCCGATGCGACGATCACGCAGAAGCCGTGCTCGCTCACGGAAGCCCGCACACGCTCGAGAAAGGCTGCTTGCTCGAAGGGCACCTCCGGAAAGAGGATGAGGTGAGGTGGCTCGCCCGGGCCGCGGCCGGCGAGCCCTGCACTCGCTGCGATCCAGCCGGCGTGCCGTCCCATGACTTCGAGTACGAACACGCGTGTCGAGGTGCGCGCCATCGAGGCGACGTCGAGCGCGGCCTCGCGCGTTGAGACTGCGACGTACTTGGCAACTGAGCCGAAGCCCGGACAGCAGTCGGTGTGTGGCAGGTCGTTGTCGACGGTCTTGGGTACGCCGACGCAGGTAATCGGATATCCGAGCGAAGCGCCGATCTGCGACACCTTGAGCGCGGTGTCCATCGAGTCGTTGCCGCCGTTGTAGAAGAAGTAGCCGATGTTGTGTGCGCGGAACACTTCGATCAGCCGCTCGTACTCGGCGCGGTTCTCGTCGAGGCTCTTCAGCTTGAAGCGCGCCGAGCCGAAGGCACCCGCGGGTGTGTACTTCAGGCCGCGGATGGTGGCGGCGCTCTCACGCCCGACGTCGATGAGGTCCTCGGTGAGGGCGCCGATGATGCCGTGGCGGCCCGCGTATACCTTACCGATCTGCCGGCTGCGCATCGCGGTCTCGATGACCCCGCATGCGGAGGCATTGATGACCGCGGAGACCCCGCCCGACTGCGCGTAGAACGCATTGCGCACGACATTTTTCTTCATGTGCGAAGAATAACGCACGGGCTGCGAGACGGGCGAGGCGCGGCGCTTTGCGGTCGGCACGCGGCACCGCCGGCGCGGTCGTTGTTTGACCTCGAAGGTTACGGCCGGTAACGTGGCGCACTTTCCGGCGGCGGGGCGGCTGTGGCCGCGTCAGCGAACCTATGCGTATCGTTCTGTTGGGGGCGCCCGGCTCGGGCAAGGGCACGCAGGCCCAGCGGCTCGTCGAGCGTGCCCGCGTACCGCAGATCTCCACCGGCGACCTGTTGCGCGCCGCGGTTGCCCGCGGCACCGAGCTCGGTAAGCAGGCCCGTGAAGCCATGGACAGCGGACGGCTGGTGGATGACTCGCTCGTGCTCGGCATGATCCGGGAGCGCCTCGACGAACCCGATACCCGCCGGGGATTCATTCTCGATGGCTTCCCGCGCAATCTCGCCCAGGCCCATGCGCTCGAGCGACTGCTCGACTCCCTGGGCAAGCCCCTCGATGCGGTCGTGCAGCTCGAGGTCGATTCTGCCGAGCTCGCACGGCGCATTTCGGGGCGGCGTACCTGCGCCGATTGCGGGCGGGTGTTCAACGTCCTGACGGCTCCCCCTTCAGGCAAGACCAATGAAATCTGTCCCAAGACCGGCGCTCCGCACCGCCTGATTCAGCGGCCGGACGACAACGAGGCGACCGTGGCGGAGCGGCTGCGGGTCTACGACGAGAAGACCCTGCCGCTGATCGACTTCTATCGCGCCCGGGGGCTGTTGCAGGTCATCGACGCGAAGGCCGGAGTGGACGAGGTGTCCCGCCGGCTGGCCCAGGCCCTGCATCTGCCCGCGCAAAAGGCCGCCGCGGGCAGGACCGCCGGCACCAAGAGCGTCGGCGGCAAAACCAGAACCGCCCGCTCCAGAACCGCCGGCCGCAAGACCAGAAGCGCCGGCGCCAGAACCGCCGGCCGCAAAGTCTCCGCGCGAAACGCGCCGTCGCGAAAGGCAGCCTCGCGGGGCAAGTCCCGGCCGGCAGCGCGGGGTACCGGGGCAGGGACCCGGGCCACGGGGCGGACGGCCGCACGCACCGGGCGAGCCTCGAGAGCCCGCAAGCACCGCTAGTCGTCAGAGTGCAGCCAGCAGCCGTTCGCCGAGCAGGGCGCGCCGCCACCCCTTGAGCAGCATGAGGTCGCGCGCGCCGGCGGCGAGCTGCTCGAGCTCGCGTCGCGTAGCGAGAACCTCGGGCGCGAGCTGCAACTCGCGAGCGACGGCCTGACTGATGTCGGCCAGTTTCCGCAGCAGCGCAGCCCTCGTGGGATCGGGCCGCGCGCGGCCGGCGAGGGGCGGCGGGGGATCGGGTACCTCTGCGGCGCGCACACACTCGAGCAGCTCCTCGCTGCGGCGTTTCACGACAGCCGGAGGAATCGCGGGAATCGCCGCGAGCGCCGCGCGATCCCGGGGCACCTGCAGCACGATGTCGCGCAGCACCGCATCGCTCAGAATCCAGCCGCGCGGCCGGTCGTGCCGCAGCGCGGTGCGCTCGCGCCACGCGGCGAGTCCTCGCGCGAGGCGCTCGCGCGCCGGATCGAGATCGCGCAGTCCCTTGAGGCGCAGCCATGCCTCCTCGGGCTCCACGGTCAGCACACGCGCATCGCCCAGCAGGGCCAGCTCTTCCTCGAGCCAGTCGCGCCGCCCGAGCTTTGCGAGCTGCTCCTCGAGCTTCTCCGCGAGCGGCAGCAGATAGCGAACGTCATCGAGGGCATACTCGATCTGCTCGCTGCCGAGTGGCCGCTGCGACCAGTCGGCGCGGGTGTGGAGCTTGGCGAGCTCGTGTCCGAGCACGCGGCGCACGAGCTCTGCGTAACCGACCTGAGCCGGGAAGCCGCCGAGACTGGCGGCAATCTGCGTGTCGAACACCGGCCGTACCAGGCCGACCACCGGCAGCAACACTTCGAGGTCCTGTCGCGAGGCGTGCATTATCTTGGTGACCGAGCTCGAGGTGAGGAGCGCGGCGAGCGTCGTGAGATCCCTGACCGCGAGCGGATCGACGCACGCGGCCTCGTCCGCCGAGGAGAGCTGCAGCAGGCATAACTGCGCCCGATAGGTGCGCTCGCGCAGGAACTCGGTGTCGAGGCCGACGCGCGCCTCGCGCGAGAGGTGGGCGGCGAGCGCGCCGGCTTCGGGCGCGGTGGTGATCAGCGGCTCGATATGCATCTAAAGAAATGGCTCAACAGCCCCAAACCAAGTAAAGACGGGATAGAAGGGGCTGCAAACGCGGCGTGAGGATGATCTGTACAATCGCCCTGCTCGGAGTGAGCTCCATTATGCGGGGCCGGTGCGGCGACCGAAAGCCATGAAGGACATCATCCGGCTCTTTACCCAGATCGCTCTCCTGCGGCGTGGGCCGCAGGATCTGCCAGCTTCGATACTGCTGCTGGTGCTCTCGATCGGCGGCTACCTGGTCGTCAACTTAGTCGTGAGCAGCGCGCTGCCGCCCGACGAGCACTGGCTGGGCCCGATGCTGGTCGACGCGCTCTTCACGCTCGTCTGGTACGTCGTGCTGCTGCGGGTGCTCGGGCGTCCCGAGCGGATGATACAGACCGTGAGCGCGGTCTTCGGCCTGCAGGCAGTGCTTTCACCGCTGCTCATCGCCTCCACCTGGCTGATGCGCCGGGTCGGCGAGGATGCCACCTGGCAGCTGCCGGTGACCTGCATCGGGCTGCTGCTGCTCGCATGGCTGATCGCGGCCAATAGCCACGTCGTGAAGGCGGCGCTCGAGTGGCCCGGAGCGGCGAGCGTTGCGCTGGTGATCCTGCAGATGATCGCCGCGTGGGTGCTGGTGTTCGCGCTCTTCCCTCCGGCCAGGGCGTGACGTCTCGCCGCCATGCACGTTCACATCCTCGGCATCTGCGGAACATTCATGGGCGGAGTCGCCGCCCTCGCGCGTGCCGCGGGCTTCACCGTCACCGGCTCGGACCGCAATGTCTATCCGCCGATGAGCACTCAGCTCGAGTCGCTCGGCATCGTACTCACCGAAGGGTTCGAGGCGGCGCAGCTCTCTCCCGCGCCCGACGTCGTCGTGGTCGGCAACGTCATGACGCGCGGGATGCCGGTGGTCGAGGCGCTGCTCGACAGCGGGCTGCCGTACCTCTCCGGCCCGGAATGGCTCGCGCGCACTCTGCTCGAAGACCGCTGGGTACTGGCGGTCTCCGGAACTCATGGCAAGACCACCACCGCATCGCTACTTGCGTGGATACTCGAGGACGCCGGCCGCCGTCCGGGATTCCTGATCGGCGGCGTGCCCGAGAACTTCGGCGCCAGTGCACGGGCGGGCGCGGCACCTTACTTCGTGATCGAAGCGGACGAGTACGACACGGCATTTTTCGACAAGCGCGCCAAGTTCGTGCACTACCGCCCGCGCACGCTCATTCTCAACAATCTCGAATACGATCACGCCGACATCTATCCCGACGTGGCCGCCATCGAGCGCCAGTTCCATCAACTGGTGCGCACCGTCCCCGGCAGCGGTCGCATCGTCTGGAACGCCGCCGATCCACGCCTCGCGGAGACACTCGCGATGGGCTGCTGGACGCCGCTCGAGGGTTTTGCGAGTACGCGGCGGCCGGTGGCGCTGTGGAGCGCGCGAGCGGCGGCCGCAAGCGACGACTTCTCGCGCTTCGAGGTGCTCGAGGAAGGGCAGCCGCGCGGCGAGGTGCAGTGGTCGCTGATCGGCGCGCACAACGTCGACAACGCGCTCGCTGCGATTGCCGCCGCACGGCACGCCGGTGTCGAGGTGGCGCAGGCGATCGCCGCGCTCAGCCGCTTTCGCGGTATCGCGCGGCGGATGCAGCTGCGCGGCGAGATCGGCGGCGTGCGCGTATACGACGACTTCGCGCATCATCCGACCGCCATCGCGACCACGCTCGACGGGCTGCGGCGGCGGACGCAGCGGGCGCGCATCATCGCCGTGCTCGAGCCACGCTCGCACACCATGCGCATGGGCGTGCACCGTGACACGCTCGCCGCGGCCTTCGCCGGCGCGGACGAGGTGTGGCTGTACACGCCGGCCGATCTCGGTTGGGACACCGGTCCGGTGCTCGCCGCACTGGGGTGTCGCGGCCACGCGAGCGGCGACGTCGATACGCTCGCCCGGCAGCTGGCGAGTGGCGCCCGCCCGGGCGATCAGCTGCTCATCATGAGTAACGGCGGCTTCGGCGGCCTGCACGAGAAGCTGCTCGAGGAGCTGCGCCGTCGCGCAGTGCCCGGATGAGCGCCGCGGCGCTGCCGCTCTTCCCACTGCAGACGGTGTTGTTTCCGGGCGGTCCGCTCACCCTGCGCATCTTCGAGCCGCGCTACCTCGACCTCGTGCGCCGCTGCCTGAAGGAGCCGAGCGCTTTCGGAGTGGTGCTGATCCTCGAAGGAGCGGAAGCCGGGCCCATCACGACCATCGCCTCGATCGGAACCACCGCGCGCATGGTGGACTTCGAGACGCTGCCGGACGGGCTGCTCGGGGTCGCCTGCGTGGGCGAGCAGCGCTTCCGGGTGCTGCGGCACTGGCGTGAGGACAGCGGATTGAACGTCGCTGACGTCGAGTACCTCGCCGAATCTGCGCCCTGCGCGCTGCCGGCGGCTTTCGCGCACCTCGGGGAGCTGCTGCGCGAGCTGCTCCCGAGCCTCGGCCGCGACTACACCCATGTCGAAGCTCACTATGAGGATGCCGGCTGGGTCGGTAACCGCTGGGCGGAGATACTGCCGCTTGCGCCCACCGCGAAGCAGAGCCTTCTCGAGCTCGACGATACGCTCGAACGCCTGCAGCAGGTGGCTGCCTGGTCGAGCCGCCACGCAGCGGCTTTGCCCGTCGATCGATGAGCCCGGTACTGTTCTATGACTCGGTGTGCACCGAGCCCTACGACACACGTTCGCTTCACGCGCGTGCCCTGGGTGGGAGCGAGGCCACACTGACGCGCATCGCCGACTCACTCGGTGCCTGGGTGATCCAGCACAACCGCACCGAGGACTTCGGGCGCTACCGCCGCCCGCAGCGGCTGCCCGGCATCGCGAGCCTCGTCGTGCACCGCGACCCACGGGCGTTGCCGCAGCTGCGCGAGCAGTATCCGGAGGCACGCGTTTACCTGTGGCTGCATGACCGGATCCATCCGCGCTCGAAACGCTCCCGCACCCTGGCCTCTGTCGCGGCGCTCCTCGGCGAGCTCGCCGTGACGGCTGTGTGCGTGTCGGATACACAGCGCGCCGGCGTCGAGGCGACTCTGGACAGTCTCGGCATCGGCGGCAGAGCGCGTGCGCTCACCATCTACAACGCCGTGGACGATGCGATCACTCCGGACGGCACGGCGATCGACGAGCGCAAGTTGGTTTTCTTCTCCTCGCCGAACAAAGGGCTCGCCTTCACTCTCGATGCCTTTGGCGCCCTGAAGCGCCAGATGCCCGATCTGCGTCTGGTCGTCGGTAACCCGGGCTACAAGGCGGACCGCCGCGCGGCCCACCCGGGCGTCGAGTTCCTCGGCGCGCAGCCACAAGAGCGCATGCACCGGGAAGTTCGCAGCGCACTGTGCACTTTCTGTCCCAACTTCGTCATTCCCGAGACCTTCGGACTCGTGTTCGCCGAGTCGCATGCGCTTGGAACGCCAGTACTCACCCACGACTGTGGCGCGGCAGCCGAGATCGTCGCTGACCGGCAGCAGCTGCTGCCCGTCAAAACCTCGTACCGCCTCTATCAGGCCGCGACCGGCTGGCTGCCCATGGCGTGGCGCCGCGCCCCGGCGCGGCTCGCTGCCGCAGCCGGGCTCTTCGATGCTTACGGTGAACGCATCCGCGCCTGGCGCAGCGGTGCGCGCCCGCAGCCCGCGGCGGATCCCCGCTTTCGTCTGAGCGTGATCACAGAGCAGTGGATGCGGCTGTTGGCTTGACCCGCAGGGCGCTCCACGCCTCGAAGACGGCCTCGACCGAGAGCTGATCGACGCGGTTGAGCAACGGCGCACCGCCCACTCCGATAACTGGCGAGCTGCAGGGGCTGCGCGGAGTGACCTGGGCCGGGGGCGTCGAGCCAAACAACACTACCAGCGGGGCGCCGAGCGCAGCCGCGGCATGCGCCGTGCCGGTGTCTATGGAGATCACGCTGTGCGCGCGCGCACAGAGCGCGAACAGCCCCGGAAACGGCAGGCCGCGCAGCACGACGTCGGGCAGCGCCGCGGCCGATGCGATCCAGTCGAGCAACAGCGCTTCACGGGGAGCGCCGCACAGGACGATTCGGGCCTCAGGCAGGCGCTCGTGTATGCAATGGATGAGGCGCGCCCAGCGGTCGACCGGCCAGAAGCGATCGTCGGAGTCCTTGATCCGCAGCGAACGACCCCGCATCGTGCGGCGATTGCCCGGTTGCAGCAGCACGAGTGGCCGATCGCCCACATCGTGGCGGCGCTCCCAATCGTCGCCGGCCGAGCGGGCCCGCTGCGACAGAGTCAGCTTCGGCGCGCAGCGCGGCGGCGGTGCCGGCCAGGGATAGTCGGATTCGCGCAGGGCCTGCGGTGTGAGCCGTCCGATGCTTACCAGGCGATCGACCCAGTGTGCCTGCGCCATCGCGGACGGCTCATCGCTCAGGAATACGCAGCGCTTGCGGTCGAGGCCCGCCCAGCGCAACAGCCGGTGGATGCTCGCGAGCTTGCGCGCGTCGGTCTCGCAGACGTACACCGGGTCGTGTCGGTGGCGACGCAGACTCAGCACGGTTCGCCACCAGCGCAAATCAAGCGCAAACGGCGTATAGCGATGTAGCCAGAAGGTCTCGGCGACATCCGCCTGCTCTTCGTAGATCTCCTGCGACCACGCGCCGGCGCCGATGACCCAACATGCCCGGCCGAAGCGGCGATGCAGGATGTCCAGAAGCGCAGTCAGCATGATCATGTCGCCGACCCGTCCGAACCAGATCACGATCGGTTGCAACTGTGGTGCCGGCATAGCTCCTCATCGCCGCGCGGGCGCCCTAAGCTATGCAAGCCAGGGCGTTCCTGGCAAGCGAGCGGCGTCGCACGATGCGTGCCTTTGCATGGTTCCTGTCACTGATGGCTCTGGCCCTGGTGGCGATTGCGGTGTTCAGCTACCCCGCCTGGCTGCTGCTGCATCCCCACTTCGACTTCCCGTTCCATCGCATCGGCGAGCGGATCGGCATGCTCGCGCTCGCCGTCGGCTTCGTGCTCGTGGCGCGCCATCTCGGTCTCGCCGACCGGGTGAGCCTCGGCTACGGTGTGCCACGTCGCGTGTTTCTGCGCGAGTTGGGGCTCGCGCTCGCGCTCGGTGTGGCAACCATGCTCGGCGTGGTCGGTTTGATGGCTGTGCTCGGGCTACTCGAGCCTGCGCTCGCCGCTCCCAGCGGGCCCGCAGCGCTGCTGCGGCTCATCGTGCTGCGCGCGGTGAGTGGCCTCGCAGTCGCCTTCATCGAGGAGACCTTCCTGCGCGGGGCGATGCACACCGCGATCGAGCGCGAGTCGGGCACACGGGCGGCGGTGCTGCTCACGGCGCTGGTGTATGCCGCCACGCACTTTCTCGCGAGCCATCACATTGACCCAAGCGCGGTGACCGCGCGCAGCGGGTTCGAGCTGCTCGCCGGTACACTGCACCTCTTCGCCCATCCCGCCGGCATCCTGGACGCTTTCCTCGCGCTCTTCGCCGTCGGGCTGGTGCTCGGGGCCGTGCGCGCGGCAACCGGCAACATTGCCGCCTGCATCGGACTGCACGCCGGGTGGGTGTGGGTGATGCTGGTGATGCACGAGCTCGCCCATCCGCGTTCGGGCGCGCCGCTCGGCGTGCTGCTCAGCCACTTCGATGGCTTCGTTGGCTGGCTGGTGCTGGTCTGGACCGCCGCGCTCGCGTGGCCGCTGTGGCGCTTCTATGCGGCGCGGGCACGGCGCATGAGCGCGCATTAATTCAGCTGTTGCGCGGTGAAGCCGTCTTTGCGCAAGAGCTCGAGAAGCCCGCCGTCGCCAACCAAATGCAGCGCGCCGACGACGATCAGGCAGTTGTCGTTGGCGCGTAGCATCTCCTCGATGTGCGGCACCCAGTGCGCGTTGCGCTCGGTCACCAGCGGCCGGTACAGCGCCGGGAACGACTGGTACTCGCGGGAGAGGAGCGCGGCGAGCTTGGCCGCATCGCCTCGCCGCCAGGCATGCAGCACATCCTGCAGCTCCGTCGACGGCTCCTTCAGCTCATCGAGCGTCTGATCGAGCATGCGCAGCTGGTCCTCATGAGAGAGCGCCTCGAGCCCTCCGAGCTCCTCGTCGATCGTCTCGAGGCCCTCAGTCGCTTTGTGGTCTGCTTGCGCCCGACGTACCAGCTGCTCTTCCACGCCTTGCTGCGGATCGAAGCCGAGGTGCACGTACTCGAGATCGGCGAGCTCGATACCGACCACCCACGGCGCCTGGCCGTCGAGAATCTCGCTGGTCAGGCCGAGGTCGGCGGCCGCGGCGCTGACGCGTGCATAGCGCTCCTCGCCGATCACCTTGCGCAGCCTCACCCCTTCCGGCAACGCGCCGTGCTCGAGCATCCAACCGGCGGCGGCGACCTCGTCGACCTTGGCGAGATCGAGCTCCATTACGAGTTTCGCGGAGTCAGCGTACGCACGGTCGAAGGCGGCAGGAAGCGAGGCATCCTGCGGCGGCAGCAGATGGATCGAGCCGGCGAGATAGACAGTGTTATGTGCGCCGCGGATTGCCCATACGGGACTCGCGGCCTGCGCCGGGAGCGTTGCGCCGCAGCTCAGGCCGCCGAATAGGCCGAGTGCGAGGAGCCATCGCAGTGACTTGCGACCCACACGACCTCCGTCAGCAGCGAGCCGTCGGCCAGGAGCTCGAGGGTGCGATAGCCAGGGGGCAGCTGGTCGACTGCGAAATCGTCCGATCTCGGCAGGAACTGCGCGCACGTCGAAGGAGTGGCGAGCAGGCGCACGCCTTTGCGCAGGGCGTCGTAACTCTGGTGGACATGTCCCCACACTATCGCACGGACATTGCTGTGTGCATCGATGGTATGCAGGAACTCGGCCGCGTTGGTGAGCCCGACCTGATCGAGCCAGCGGCTGCCCATCGGCACCGGGTGATGGTGCAGGCAGACCAGGCAATGACGCGTGCCGGCGCTCGCGAGAGCCGTCTCGAGACCGGCGAGAGCCGCGGGGCTCAGTGCGCCAGCGGCGGATCCGGGAATGCAGCTGTCGAGCAGCACGATTCGCCAACGACCCATGTCGACGAAGCCGCCGAGCACGAACGGGCTGGCGGCGAGCTCGCGGCGCATCGCCTGCGGCTCGTCGTGATTGCCGGGAATGGCGAGCACCGGCACGCCGAGGGAGCCGAACAGGCGCCGCAGGTGTCGGTAGCCGCCCGGATCGTCCTGCACCAGGTCGCCCGTGAGCAGCAGCGCATCGGGCGGCCAGTCGCGCGCGCGCGCCTGGGCGAGCGCGGCCGTCACGGCGGGCAGCGTAGTGACGCCACGCAACTCCTCGCCCTCGTCGCCGTAGAGATGCGGATCGGTGAATTGAATCAGGCGGATTGCACTCATCGAACTCAGCCTAGCAGAGGCCACCGCGCTGCGGCAGTGAACCAGTGCTGCGAACTGAAGGCGTCAGCTAACTGCGACATGATGCCGTTCCGGTTCGGTCCGCGATTAATGTGAAGCAGGCCCGTGCCCGCATCCCACCGGCCGGACTTAAGTCGTCTCGCGACTACAGGGACACCGCCGGGGCGCTGATTGAGCATCGGGCGAGACTGGTGGACAATGCGCGCCCCCGAGCGTTGCAGACCCGCTCTTGGACGCGAGCGCGGCGTTGGTGACGCTTTAGAATCCGTCATCGCGGCCATTTGAGCCGCCTAAGAAGATCCGTATGAGCACACGCCGCGAACTCGCCAACGCTATCCGCGCACTGGCCATGGATGCCGTGCAGCGCGCCAACTCGGGGCACCCGGGTATGCCGATGGGCATGGCCGACATCGCGCAGGCATTGTGGGGCGATTTTCTCAAACATAACCCCGCCAATCCGCTCTGGCCCGACCGTGACCGCTTCGTTCTGTCCAACGGCCATGGCTCGATGCTGTTGTATTCGGTGCTGAATCTGAGCGGATACCCGCTCACGATTGATGACATCCAGCACTTCCGTCAGCTCGGCAGCAAGACACCCGGGCATCCGGAGCACGATCCGCCCCTCGGTATCGAAACCACCACCGGTCCGCTGGGGCAGGGCATATCGAACGCGGTCGGCATGGCACTTGCGGAGAAGCTCCTCGCGCAGGAGTTCAACCGCGACGGTTTCAATGTCGTCGATCACTACACCTACGCTTTCTGCGGTGATGGCTGTCTGATGGAGGGCATCTCGCACGAGGCCTGCTCGTTCGCCGGCACGCTGGGGCTGGGCAAGCTCATCATGTTCTATGACGACAACGGCATCTCGATCGACGGCAAGGTGGTCGGCTGGTTCACCGACAACACGCCCGAGCGTTTTGCTGCTTATGGGTGGCACGTGGTGCCGGACGTCAACGGGCTCGACGGAGAAGCAGTCAAGCGGGCGATCGAGGCGGCGCGCGCAGAGACCAAACGCCCTACGCTCATCTGCTGCAAGACCATCATCGGCTTTGGCGCCCCTCACAAGGAGGGCACGGCCGAAGCGCACGGCGAGGCGCTCGGCCCCGATGAAGTGGCCGCGGCGCGCAAGGCGCTCAACTGGAACTACCCGCCCTTCGTCATCCCCGATGAGATCCGGGCGCAGTGGGACAATCGCCAGCGGGGCGCACAGCAGGAAGCGCAGTGGCGCTCACTCTTTGCGCGCTACACGCAAGCGCACCCGGATCTCGCCCGCGAGTTCGAGCGACGCATGAGCGGCAAGTTGCCTTCCGACTGGCAGCAGACGGCGCAGGCGGCGATCGATGCGGCGTCGAAGCAGACCGCGGCCCAGGCGACACGCGCCTCCTCACAGGCCGCCTTGAACGTGCTCGCCCCCAGAGTGCCGGAGCTTCTCGGCGGTTCGGCCGATCTCACCACCTCCAACAGCACTTTCTTCAAGGGCGCCACCACGATCACGCCGGCGAAAGAAGTGGGCGACTATTTGCATTACGGCGTGCGCGAATTCGGCATGACCGGAATCATGAACGGTCTGACGCTGCACGGCGGAATCATCCCCTACGGCGGCACATTCCTGGTGTTCTCCGACTACGCCCGCAACGCCGTGCGCCTCGCCTGCCTCATGAAGGTGCGCACCGTTCTGGTCTACTCGCACGACTCGATCGGCCTGGGTGAGGACGGACCCACCCACCAGCCGATCGAACACCTGGGGAGCCTCCGCGCCATACCGCACATGAACCTGTGGCGTCCGTGCGATGCCACCGAGAGCGCCATCGCCTGGGTGCTGGCGCTCGAGCGCCACGGGCCCACCGCCCTGGTGCTGACGCGGCAGGGTCTGCCGCAACAGCCGCATCCGCCCGAGCAGCTCGCCAATATTCGTCGCGGCGGCTACGTGCTGATCGACTGCCAGGGCAAGCCTGAGGTCCTCGTCATCGCTACCGGCTCCGAGGTGGGCATCGCCGCGCAGGCGGTGAACGCCTTGAACGGGGCCGGGCGGCGCGTGCGGCTGGTGTCGATGCCCTCGACCGAAACATTCGATGCGCAGGATGAGGCCTACCGCGAGAGCGTGCTGCCGCGTGCCGTGACACGACGGCTGGCAGTCGAGGCGGGCGCCACCCAGTGCTGGTGGCGTTACGTCGGCATCGCCGGGCGGGTGTTCGGCATCGACACCTTCGGTGCCTCGGGCAAGGGTCCGGAGGTGCTCACCCATTTCGGCTTCACGGCCGATAATATTCAACAACAGATCCGTAAACTGCTGGAGGACTAAAGGGCATGGCAATCAGGGTCGGCATCAACGGCTACGGGCGCATCGGCCGCAACGTGCTGCGCGCGCTCTACGAGGGCAAGCGCAACGCGGAGATGCAGATCGTCGCCCTCAACGACCTCTGCGACTCCAAGGCCAATGCGCACCTGACGCGCCACGACACCGTCCACGGCCGATTCAACGGCGAGGTCGAGGTCGACGGCGACAGCATGGTCGTCAACGGCGACCGCATCCGCGTGTTCGCCGAGCGCGATCCGGCAAAGGTGCCGTGGGGCGCTGCCGGCGTCGACTATGTGCTCGAGTGCACCGGGCTCTTCACCAGCAAGGCCAAGGCGAGCGCGCATCTCAAAGGTGGAGCGAACAAGGTGGTGATCTCGGCACCGGGTGGCGAGGATGTCGACGCGACCATCGTCTACGGCGTCAACCACCAGGTGTTGAAGAGCGCCTTCACCGTGATCTCCAACGCCTCCTGCACCACTAACTGCCTGGCACCCGTCGCCAAGGTGCTGCACGACAAGCTCGGCATCGTCGCCGGCATCATGACGACCATCCACGCCTACACCAACGACCAGGTGCTCACCGACGTCTACCACTCGGACCTGCGCCGCGCGCGCTCGGCCACCAAGACGCAGATCCCGACCAAGACGGGTGCGGCAGCCGCGGTGGGACTGGTGCTGCCGGAGCTGAAAGGCAAGCTCGACGGCTTCGCCGTGCGGGTACCGACGATCAACGTGTCGCTGGTCGATCTAACCTTCACCGCGCGCCGCGCCACCTCCGTCGAGGAGGTCAACAAGACGCTGCAGCAGGCCGCGTCCGGGCCCCTGAAAGGCATCCTCGCCTACAACGAGGCGCCGCTGGTGTCGGTCGATTTCAATCACGATGCACATTCCTCCGTGTTCGACGCCACGCTCACCAAGGTGATCGATGGCACACTGGTGAAGGTGTGCGCCTGGTACGACAACGAGTGGGGATTCTCCAACCGCATGATCGACACGACGATCGCCTGGTCGCGCGCTGCATGAGAGCTGCCTGAGAGCCACATGAGAGTCCTGCGGATGACGGATACGGACCTCCGCAACAAGCGCGTCCTGATCAGGGAGGACCTCAACGTCCCGGTGAAGGACGGAGCGGTGGCGAGCGATGCACGCATCCGCGCCGCGCTCGCCACCATCCGCTACGCCCTCGACCAGAACGCGCGTGTCTTCGTCATGTCGCATCTCGGCCGTCCGCAGGAGGGGCAGGAGGACCCCGCTCTGACGCTTGCGCCAGTCGCGGCGCGGCTGTCGGAGCTGCTCGGCAAGCCGGTGCCGCTGCGCAAGAACTGGATCGACGGCGTCGACTGCGCGCCCGGGAGCGCCGTGCTCTGTGAGAACGTACGCTTCCTCAAGGGTGAGAAGCGCGACGACGAGCAGCTTGCGCGCCGCATGGCAGCCCTCTGCGAGGTGTTCGTAATGGATGCCTTCGCCACCGCGCATCGTGCCGAGGCCAGTACTCACGGTGTAGCGCGCTACGCGCCGGTCGCGTGTGCCGGCCCGCTGCTGGTGGGTGAGCTCGAGGCGCTCGAGCGCGCGCTCGAGAAACCTGCGCGCCCGCTGATCGCGGTGGTGGGCGGATCGAAGGTCTCGACCAAGCTGATGGTGCTCGAGTCGCTCCTCGAGAAGGTCGATCAGCTGATCGTCGGTGGCGGCATCGCCAACACTTTCCTCGCAGCTACCGGTGCCGATGTCGGCAAGTCGCTCCACGAGGGCGAGATGCTCGACATCGCTCGCCGCCTCATGGACAAGACGCGCGCACGCGGCGCCGAGATCCCGTTGCCGAGCGATGTGGTGGTGGGCCGGGAATTCGCCGCCACCGCGCACGCCGACGTTCGCGGGGTCGGCGAAGTGCGCCGTGACGAGATGATTCTCGACATCGGCCCCGATACCGCCGACCGGTACAGCGCCCTGCTGCAGTCGGCTGGCACCACCATCTGGAACGGCCCGGTGGGGGTGTTCGAGTTCGACCAGTTCGGCGAAGGCACGCGCGCCGTCGCGGTGGCCATCGCGCGCAGCAAGGCTTTCTCGCTCGCCGGCGGTGGCGATACGCTCGCGGCCATCGAGAAGTACGGCGTCGAGGATGGTATCTCCTATATCTCGACCGGCGGTGGCGCCTTCCTCGAGTTCGTCGAGGGCAAGACACTGCCGGCGGTCGCCATGCTGGAGCAGCGCGCCAATGGATGACGAGCCGAAAGGGATGCTGAGGCGACGGGCCAAGATCGTCGCCACGGTAGGACCTGCGACCGACGATCTCGAGGTGCTCACGCAGATGATGCGCGCCGGGCTCGACGTCGTGCGCCTCAACGCCTCGCACGGCACCGTCGACGACCGACGGCGGCGGCTCGGCCTGGTGCGCGAGGCGGCTCGCCGGGCTGATCGGTGCGTCGGCGTGCTGCTCGATCTCGGCGGACCGAAGATCCGCATCGAATGCTTTCGCGAGGGGCCCGTGCAGCTCGCCGAAGGCGCGTCTTTCACCCTCGACACGGCGCTCGATGCAAAGGCCGGCACCGTGGAGCGCGTCGGCATCGCCTACAAGGAGCTGCCCAAGGACGTCGCCGCCGGTGACACCTTGCTGCTCGCCGACGGCCAGATCGTGCTGGACGTGGTGAAGGTCGGGCCGACCACGGTCGATACCCGCGTGCGCGTCGGCGGCCCGCTCTCGGACCGCAAGGGACTCAACCGCCAGGGCGGCGGGATCTCCGCGCCGGCGCTCTCCGAGCGGGATCACGTCGACATTCGCTTCGCGGCAGAGGAGGGCATCGACTACATGTCGGTCTCCTTCGCGCGCGAGGCCGCCGACATCGAGCAGGCGCGTACGCTGCTGCGCGCCGCCGGTGGCGACGGACGCATCGTCGCGAAGATCGAGCGCCACGAGGCGGTCGAGAACCTCCCCGGCATCATCGAGGCCTCCGACGTGATCATGGTGGCGCGCGGCGACCTGGGCGTCGAGATGGGCTACGCCGAGCTCACGGGGCTGCAGAAAACCATCATCGACCAGACGCGCACGCACAACAAAGTAGTGATCACCGCGACGCAGATGATGGAGTCGATGATTCACAACCCCGTGCCGACGCGCGCCGAAGTGAGCGATGTGGCGAACGCCGTGATGGACGGCACCGATGCGGTGATGCTCTCGGCGGAGACCGCGACCGGACGCTATCCGTTGCGCGCGGTGCAGGCGATGGCACAGGTCATCGAGGGCGCCGAGAAGTACCAGCTGACGCACCACCGCTGGCGGCAGCGAAACTCGGAGAGCTACTTCCAAGGCACCGAGGAAGCGATCGCCATGGCCGTCATGTACATGGCGAATCACATGAAGGTCAGCGCCATTGTGGCACTCACCGAATCGGGCGCGACCCCGCTGTGGATGTCACGCATCCGCGCCGACATTCCCGTATATGCGTTCACCCGCCACGAGGCGACGCGTCGTCGCGTGACGCTCTATCGCGGGGTCTACCCGGTGATCTTCGACGTCACCGCGCCGGGCTCGACCGAAGCGCTGTACCGGGCGCTCTTCACGCGACTGCTCGAGCTGCAGCTCGTGAACAAGCGCGACCTCGTGATCCTCACGAAGGGCGAGGCGTCGGGCGTCGAAGGCGGCACCAACTCGATGCAGATCCTCAGAGTCGCCCTAGACTAATAAATGGAAAAACTGGCCTGCGGCCGTTTTTGTGCCGGCCGATCCCTGGCCGGCACCCTGTGGGCCGACCTTCGGTCGTCCAAATCCGCTCCTGCGAATTTGTCGGACAGTAGCTTCGTTGCCTGCGGCAAAAGGCGTGACTGTTGCCGCCTGCACAGCGAAAACACGTGCGCAAGCTGACCTACCTCGCGATCCTTGCGGCGCTGTTGCTGCTCGCACTGCCGCTCACCGGCTATCTGCTGCTGCGCGGCTCGCTGCCGCGACTCGACGGCGAGCTGCGCGAGTCCGGACTCGAGAAGCCCGTCAGCATCACACGCGATGCGCGTGGTGTGCCGACCATCGCAGCGGCCAATCGGCTCGATCTCGCCTATGCCACGGGATTCGCGCACGCGCAGGATCGCTATTTCCAGATGGACCTCGCGCGCCGCCACGCCGCGGGCGAGCTCGCCGAGCTCTTCGGGCGTGTCGCGCTGGATGAGGACCGCAAGACCCGGCTGTTCCGCTTTCGCAGCCTCGCGCGGGCGGTGGTGGCCGCCGCCAATGCGCGCCAGCGGGCAGTGCTCGAGTCTTACGCGCGCGGCGCGAACGCGGGTCTCGCGAGCCTCGACACGCGACCATGGGAGTACTGGCTGCTGCGGCAGCGACCGGCGCCCTGGCGGCCGGAGGACACGGTGCTGGTCGAATACGCCATGTGGTGGGATCTGCAGGCGAGCGGCTTTCCCCGCGAGATCCTGCGCCGCGAGATCAACGCGCATCTCGGTGGCGGCGAGTGCAGCTACGGCTGGAAATGCGCCCTCGGATTCTTCTACCCGCACGGCACCAGCTGGGATGCGCCGGCGACGACGGCGACCCCGGCCTCCGTGGCAGCGGCCATAACGGTTCCGGAGCGGGAAGTCCTCGACGTGCGTGCCGGCCCGCAGTCGCAGCGCTCGCCAGAGCCGGCAGCGCACACTCCGGCTGCAGGCAGCAACAGCTGGGCCGTCGGCGGCGCGCTATCGGCGAGCGGCGCGGCGCTCATCGCCAACGACATGCATCTCGGGCTGCGCGTGCCGCCGGTGTGGTATCACGCTCGCCTGCTGACCCCGGGCAGCGCGAGCGAGCCGGCCCTCGATCTCAACGGCGTGACACTCCCGGGTACGCCGCTGCTGGTCGCCGGATCGAATCGTCACATCGCCTGGGGCTTTACCAACAGCTACGGCACCTGGCTCGACGTCGAGAAGCTGCCATGCGCTGCGCTGTCGCAGCATGTCCTGCTGACGCCCGCAGGCAGCGTGCCGCTCACGGTGGTGCGCGAAGAGATCCGTGTGCGGGGCGAGCCGCCGGTGACGCTCGAAGTGGTTTCCGCGCCCGATGGCCTGCTGCTGCGCGCCGATCCGACCCAACACACCTGTTGGTTCGGCTCCTGGCTGGCACAGCTCCCGGCGGCGACCAACCTGAACCTCATGGACCTCGAGAACGCCCGCTCGGTCGAAGAAGCGCTGGCGCTGGCACCCGGGATCGGCATTCCTCACCAGAACGCCGTGATCGGCGACGAGAGCGGTCACATCGCCTGGACCATCTTCGGCCGCATCCCCGCCGGCGGCGGCTCCGGCCGCGTGCGTGGAGTGCTTCCCTGGACGACGGCCGCCGAGCACCCCCGTATCCTCGATCCGCCGCTCGGACGGCTGTGGACCGCGAATGCGCAGGTCACGACCGACGAGCGTGAGTTACAGCTGATCGGCGGCGACCTCGCCGCTCTCGGCGCCGAATACAACCTCGGCGCGCGCGCCGGTCAGATCCGTGACGACCTGCTCGCTCTGCACGACAAGCTGACGCCCGCCGACATGCTGCGCATCCAGCTGGACGATCGCGCGGTGTTCCTGGCGCGCTGGCGCACGCTGCTCCTGTCGTTGCTCGATGCCGAGAGTCTGCGCGCGCATCCGCAGCGCGCCCAGTTCCGTTCTCTGGTCGAGCGCTGGAAGGCGCAGGCGAGCGTCGATTCGGTCGGATACCGGCTGGTGCGCGCCTACCACGATCGCACACAGCAATCGGTGTGGCAGATGCTGCTGCACGCGCTCGACGTGCACGCCGAGAATCCGGCTGCGCCCGAGCAGTTCGAAGGCCCGCTGTGGCAGCTGGTCACGACGCAGCCGCTGCATCTGCTCTCGCAGCAATATGCCGACTGGCCGCAGTTCCTGCGGGCGCAGGTCGATGACACCATCGCCGAGCTTGAGAACAGCTGCGCCTCTCTGGCGCGCTGCAACTGGGGTGCGCGCGAGCTGGTGCGCGTGCGTCATCCGCTGTCGCGAGCGCTGCCGTGGCTCTCCGCCCTTCTCGACATGCCGGCGCTCGAGCTGCCCGGCGATCACGACATGCCGCGCGTGCAGGATGGCTCGATGTTCGGCGCTTCGGAGCGCTTCGCCGTTTCCCCCGGACACGAGGACGAAGGTTATCTCACGATTCCGGGGGGACAGAGCGGCCATCCGCTTTCACCGTACTACCGCGCCGGTTTCCTGGCATGGGCGCACGGTGACAGGCTGCCGTTTTTGCCCGGCCCGGCGCAGCACACTCTGCAGTTGAAGCCGGACTGAGGCATCGCCGCGACTTCTGTCACACAGGTGGGGCCGAGGCGCGTTTCATAATAGAAGACCCATGTCCTCATCCACCATGGACGTTCTAGCCGAAACCACCTCCCGTCCCGGCCCGCGGCCGACGGTAGGGTTGGTGCTCACGGGCGGGGGCGCACGCTCGGCGTATCAGATCGGCGTGCTGCTCGCCCTCGCGGAGTTGCTGCCGCGCGCGCGCAACCCGTTCCAGGTCATCGTCGGCACTTCCGCCGGGGCGGTGGCTGCGAGCGTGCTGGCCGCCGAGGCGCATCACTGGCGGCGCGCGGTCGCCGGGCTCGAGCGGGTGTGGGCCAATTTCCGCTCCGGTCAGGTCTTCCATGTCGATCCATCCCATATGCTACGCGCGGGCGCGCACTGGGTCCTGGCGCTCATCTCCGGCGGTATGGTGCTGCAGCCGCCGAAATCGGTGCTCGACAACTCTCCGCTGCGCGAGCTGCTCGGCAAGCACGTCGACTGTCCCGGCATCCGCCGCAGCATCGCTCGCGGCCACCTGCGGGCGTTTGCGCTGTGCTCGACCAGCTACAGCACCGGTCAATCGGTCGCGTTCTATGACGGCATCGATTCCATCAACGACTGGTCGCGAGTGCAGCGCGTCGGACGACGTACCGAGCTGACGCTCGATCACCTGATGGCGAGTGTCGCGATCCCGCTGTTGTTCCCGCCGATGAAAATCGACGCGGATTACTTCGGCGACGGTGCGATGCGCCAGCTGCATCCGCTGAGTCCCGCGATACACCTCGGAGCCGATCGGCTGCTGATCGTCGGAGTACGCGCACGGCGCGCCGCCGGCGTCACCGTGAACCGCCTGCAGACCCTCATGCCGACCCCCGGCGAGATCTTCGGCTACATGCTGGATACGCTGTTCACCGATCAGATCTACGGCGATCTCGAGCAGCTCGAGCGCATCAACACCCTGGTGCATGCCGCACCTGAGGCCACTACCCGCGGCGAGCGCGTGGTCGAGACCCTCATGCTCGCCCCGAGCGTCGATCCGCGTGAGATCGCGGCGCGACATGCCGATGAGATCCCGCATGGACTGCGGGCGCTGCTGCGCGTCATCGGCGGCCGCGACCCCTCCGGTCATCAGTTGTCGAGCTACCTGACGTTCGAGGCCGGCTATACGCGCGCCCTGATCGAGCTCGGCTATCGCGACGCCATGGAGGCACGCGGCGCGCTGCTGGCGTTCATGGAAGGAGAGAAACTGCCACAGGTGATGACGGCCGCCGGCGTCGCGCAGGCGACCTGAAACCCAAGACTATCCGGTTTACTCAGGTCGTCGCGGCGCTCGCAGCGCGGGGACGCGGCTGGAACAGCTTTGCCCCGGGAAGCCCGCCGTGGCGGGCGCTGACGCTCGGGAACTCGGCGGCGAAGATCTCGGCCAGCCGGTCGACGATGTAGACGGAGCGGTGCTGACCGCCCGTGCAGCCGACCGCTATGGTGAGGTAGCCGCGGTTGCTCGACTGGTACTCGGGTATGCGCCCGCGTACGAAGCGGGCGATGTCGGTGATGAGCGCCGCGACATTGGTGTGCGTCTCGAGAAAGCGGATGACGTCCTTGTCGCGTCCCGTGAGGTCACGCAATCCGGGCTCCCAATAGGGATTCGGCAGCGCGCGCGCATCGAAGACGAAATCGGCATCGGCGGGAATGCCCCGCTTGAAGCCGAATGACTCGAAAGTGACCGACAAGAGTCCCGCGGCACGCTGCTCGACGCGCTTGTGGATGATGTCGCGCAGCGCGTGCACCGACAGACGGGAAGTGTCGATGAGCAGGTCCGCGCAGGAGGCGATCGGCTCGAGCAGCGAGCGCTCGAGGCTGATCGCTTCGCGCAGTCCGACGCCCCCATCGCTCATCGGGTGCTTGCGGCGCGTCTCCGCATAGCGCCGCAACAGCTCATCCTCCGCCGCCACCAGGAAGATCACTTCGCACTGCAGGCCGCTGCGCTTCAGCTCGTCGATCAGCTGCGGCACGCTCGCTACCTCGGCTGCGGTGTTGCGGGCGTCGAGCCCGATCGCCGTGCGCTCGTAGCGCGGCTCGGGACTGCGCACCGTATAGGAGACGAACGGCTTCAGCAGCGCTGCGGGAATATTGTCGATGCAGTAGAAACCGAGGTCCTCGAGCATGTGCAGTGCCACGCTCTTGCCGGACCCCGACAGCCCGCTGATGATGACGATACGCACGTATCGCTCGATTCAGAGCCGCAGCGCGCGCGCCTCGGCAGCGTGATGATCGTTGCGCTTCTCTTTGTGCTTCTTGATGCAGCGGTCGAGCTTGTCGGCGAGCAGATCGATCGCCGCGTACATGTCCTCCTCGACCGCGTCGGCATGGATGGCGCAGCCGCTCACGTGCAGTGTCGCCTCGGCCTTCTGTCGTAGCTTCTCCACCGTCAGGACGCAGTGCACGTCGATGACCTGATCGAAATGCCTGCCGATGCGCTCGAGCTTCTTTGCGACATAACTGCGCAAGGGTGGGGTGACTTCGACGTGATGCCCGGTGACGCTGAGCTGCATAGGCCGCCTCCTGTTCCTGAAAGGTTCACATCTGCTGCAATCCTGAGCGGCGACGCTCGTTGGAGGGCGAGATGCCCATCGCCTCACGGTACTTCGCGACCGTGCGGCGTGCGACCGGTATGCCCTCCGCCGAGAGGATCTCGGCGATGCGTCCGTCGCTCAGAGGGTCCTGAGCGTTCTCTTCCTTGACGAGCTTCCTGATCTTGGCGCGGATCGCGGTGGAGGAAGTCCCAGAGCCATCGGCGCCTTCGACCTGACTCGAGAAAAAGTAGCGCAGCTCGAATACGCCGCGCGGTGTGTGCATGTATTTGCCCGAGGTCACTCGCGAAATCGTCGACTCGTGCATCGCCACTGCCTCGGCGATGTCCTTCAGAATCATCGGGCGCATGTGCTCCTCGCCCTGCTCGAGGAAGGCGCTCTGGCGCTCGACGATCGAGCGCGCCACCTTGAGCAGCGTCTCGTGCCGGATCTCGAGGCTCTTCAGCAGCCAGCGCGCTTCCTGCAACTGGGCGCGCATGCTCGCGTGACTGGCGTTGCGGCTGATGAGACTGGCGTAGCTTTGATTGAGCCGCACGCGTGGCAACGTTGCGGGATTGATCTCGACGGCCCAGCCATGGTCGGTACGGCGCACGAAGACGTCGGGCACCACGTACTCGGGTTTGCCGGCGCTCACGGTGGCACCAGGCCGCGGATGGCACGAGCGCACCAGCGCGACGGCGGCTGCGAGCTCCTCCTCGGTGACGCGCAACTCGCGCCGCAGCAGCGTCAGCTCACGCTCGGCGAGCTGCGCCAGATGGTGACGGGCGACTTCGAGCGCGGTGGCAAGGCCCGGTGTGGCGGGATCGAGCTGTCGCAGTTGCAGCTCGATGCATTCCCCGACCGAACGCGCCGCGACTCCCGCAGGATCGAGCGCCTGTACGCGCCCGAGCACCTCGGCAACCTCCGCGCTCGCACACTCGATCTCCGGGCGCAGCGTCTGTGCGATCTCATCCAGCGAGTCGGTCAGATAGCCGTCGTCGCTCACCGCATCGACGATCGCGCGCGCAATCGCGAGCTCACGCGAGCTGAGGCTACCGAGCTCGAGCTGCCACAGAAGGTGGTCCTGAAGCGATTGGCCGGCGGCGTCGGCGTAATCCTGCTGCCGGTCCTCGTCATCGCCGCTCCAGGGTGACTCGGCGGGGCCCACGTTGTGCTCGCCCCAGCCCTGCTCGACCACCTCAACCGTGTTCTCGGCGGCGCGCTCCTGAGCCTTGGGTTGCTCGGCGGCGGTGAGCCGCAGCACTTCGTAGGTTCCCGTGGCCTCGCTCTCCTCCGGGGACTCGAGCATCACATTGGACTCGAGCAGCTCGCGGATGTGCGCCTGCAGCTCCAGCGCGGGAAGCTGCAGGAGCCGGATGGCCTGCTGCAGCTGTGGAGTCATGGTCAGTTGCTGACCCAGCTTCAGCTGCAGAGAAGGTTTGAGCATGGTGGTTAAAGCCGGAAGGCCTCACCCAAGTACACCTCACGGACTTGGGGGTTGGCAAGAACTTCTTCCGCAGTTCCTGCGGCGATCACGGTGCCCTGGTTGACGATATAAGCGCGCGTGCAGACTCCGAGAGTCTCCCGCACATTATGGTCAGTGATCAGCACACCGATGCCGCGGTGGGTAAGCTCGCGGATGATGCGCTGGATATCCAGCACCGACAGCGGGTCGACCCCGGCAAACGGCTCGTCGAGCAGCATGAAGCGCGGCTCCGCGGCGAGCGCGCGGGCGATCTCGACACGGCGACGCTCACCGCCCGAGAGCGCGTACCCCATGGTCTTGCGAACGTGCCCGATGCGCAACTCCTCGAGGAGCTGCTCGAGCCGATGCTCGCGCGCTCCGCGCTCCATGTCGCGCGTTTCGAGAATCGCCATCACGTTGTTTTCGACCGACAGCTTGCGGAACACCGAGGCTTCCTGTGGCAGGTAGCCGAGTCCCAGTTGCGCGCGACGATGCATGGGCAGAAGCGTAATGTCTTCCTCGCCAATCCGGATGCGTCCGGCGTCACACGGCACCAGTCCGACGATCATGTAGAAAGCGGTGGTCTTGCCGGCTCCGTTCGGGCCGAGCAGGCCCACGACCTCGCCGCTTTCGAGGCTGAGCGACAGCTCGCGCACCACCTGGCGCGACCTGTAACTCTTTGCCAGGCCAGTGGCGCTGAGAGCGGTCATGGTGGCGGATTGGATTGCGGCCGCGGACTCTCGGGCGCGTCCTTCGGCGACTCGCTTTTGGCAGGCTCGCTCCTGGCGGGGGGCGCGGGCGAATTCGGGTTGATGGTGATATGCACGCGCTGGCCTCCGGAGCCGGAGGCGGCCTGCATGGTCTGGGCGCGGATGTTGTAGATGAGCTGCGGGGCGGTGAGCTCGCGTTGTCCGTCCGACAGCCAGGCGTCGTTCTCGAGCCGCACGATGCCGTCGTTCAGGTCATAGACGATCTGGTCGGCATGTCCGTGAGCGATCTGCTGCGATCCCGCAAGTTTCTGCTCGAACTCCGCCGGCTTGCCGGTCACGGTAGCTCGCGCGATGCGGTTGTCGCGAAAATCGACGACGGCTTCGTCCGAGCGCAGCTTGCCGCGCGGATCGGCATCCACGCGAACGTGACCGTCGAACGTCCAGTGGCTGTTGGCGAAGTTGAGACCGGTGGCGCGGCCGTGGTCAGCCTCCACGCGCATGGTTCCCTGTGCGATCACCACCTGGTCGAAGATCAGGGTGTTGGTGCGGTAGTCGACTTTCGAGGAGGCGGCGTCCACCGTGATCGGCTGCTGACTCGGCGGCAGCAGTGCCGTGGCGGCTGGAGCGGCCACGGGAGCGGTAGCTGCTGCCGCGGTAGAGGCGGGCGCCGAGGTTTCCTCAGCCGTCGCCGCGGACGCCAGCGTCTCAGGACCAGACGCTCCCAACGCAGCGGCGACGAGCGCAACCGCCATAAGCCAGCGTGATTTACCGCCGGAAGGTGCCATGCACGGCCGATTCTAACTGCACGTGCCCCTCCTTCAAGCTCGCCACCATCCCCTGTGCGTTCAACGTGCGACCGGACATTGCCAGCGTTACGGGATCGCGCGTCGCGACGACCTCGGTCCTGGTGTCGAAGGCCAGATGCTCGGTGGTCATCTCGGCAGGCTGCTCGGTTCCGGGAAAGAGGCCGTTGACGTGCACGTCGCCCGAGAGCCGCACGACGCCGCTCCCCTGCACGAGCTGTCCGTGAACGGCGCGCGCCGTCCACTCGTTCCCGCTGGTGTCGCGAAAGCCGAGCTTCACCTGCTGCAGCTCGACGATGCCGTCGTTCGGCTGTTGTTGGATCTGCACGGCATCGAGTGTGTAGATGGGCCGCCCGTCGGTGCCGGTCTGTACGAGCCGCGCCTGCTGCGCCGAGTAACCCGGATCGTGCGCGGGTGCGCCCGCGCTCGACGGCGTGGTGTTCTCGTGCTGCGGGGCCGACAGCAACACCATGCCGACGGTGAGCGCCAGCAGCGCGAGCAGCACGATCACACGATAGGTCATGGACGGATCATCGTGCCCGTCGTGCGCGGGAGGGGTGTGGCCTGGCGGCACCCATGCGTCTTGCGCGCGCGCGCAGCGCCAGCAGGTAGTCGCAGACCTCCCGCACGGCACCGCGGCCGCCCGGCAGCCGCGTGACGATATCCGCTGCGCGACGCACGTCGCGGTGCGCGTCTGCAACTGCGAACGACAGCCCTGCGGCCCGCATCAACGGCAGATCCTGCATGTCATCGCCCACGCACGCACAGACGGCGGGAGCCAGCTTGAGACGCGCGCACAATCGCGCGAACACGCCGAGCTTGTCGGAGACGCCCTGATAGAGATGGCGCACCCCCAGCTCGCGACAGCGCACCGCCATCATCGGCGAGCGTCGGCCGGAGATGATCGCCACCGCGAGCCCGGCGCGCTGCAGCTGCACGAGTCCGTAGCCGTCGTGCACGTTGAATACCTTGAGCGCCTCGCCCCTTGGCCCGAAGTACAGCCGCCCGTCGGTGAGCACGCCGTCGACGTCGAGGATCAGCAGGCGGATGGGTGAGGGCATGCCGCCAGCTATACCACGCCGGCGCGCATCAGATCATGAACGTTGAGCGCACCGATCAGCCGGCCGTGCGCGTCCGCCACCGGCAGGGCGGTGATTCGATGCACCTCCATCAGATGCACGGCTTCGCCGGCGAGTGCGCGCGGCCCGATGGTTTTCGGCGTGGCCGTCATCACGGCACTCATCGCAGTCGCGTGCACGTCGATCTGGCGGTCGAGCGCGCGGCGCAGATCGCCGTCGGTGAAGACGCCGAGGATGCGGCCTTCGGCGTCCACCACTACTGTCATCCCCAAGCCCTTGCGCGACATCTCGAGCAGCCCCGCGCTCAGGGTGGCTTCCGGCGCGACCCGCGGCAGCGCCTCACCGCTGCGCATCAGGTCCTCGACGTGCAGCAGCAGCTGCCGCCCGAGCGTGCCGCCCGGATGGGAGCGGGCGAAATCCGCGCGCGTGAAACCGCGCGCCTCGAGTGCCGCGACTGCCAGCGCATCGCCCATGGCGAGCATGGCGGTAGTGCTCGCCGTCGGCGCAAGGTTGAGAGGGCACGCCTCCTCCGGCACGCCGACGTCGAGCGTCACGCTCGCAGCCCGCCCGAGCGTCGATTCGGACTTGCCGCTCATCACGATGAGTGGCACTGCCAGGCGCTTGAGGTGGGGCAGCAGCAGCACCAGCTCCGGAGTCTCCCCGGAGTTCGACAGCGCCAGCACGACGTCGGCGCGGGTGATCATGCCGAGGTCGCCATGACCGGCTTCCGCGGGGTGCAGGAAGAAGGCCGGCGTGCCCGTGCTGGCGAGCGTTGCGGCGATCTTGCCGGCGATGTGTCCGGACTTGCCCATCCCCGTCACCACCACCCGCCCCTGACAGGCGAGGCAGATGCGACAGGCGTGCGCAAAGTCCGGACCGATTCGGGGTGCGAGCTGCTCGAGTGCGCGCGCCTCGATGCGCAGCGCGCGCTGCGCGGAGGCGAGCAGGGCGTCGTCGGTGACCGGTGCCGCGGTGTCGGCGGGGGATCCGGGAGCCGTCGCCGAGGCGGTTGCCGTCGCACCGCCGGTCCCAATATGCGGGTCCATGCGCATCATTATAGGCACGCAATGTAAACTGCGAGCCATGAATGCCGAAGAAGTCGCGCGGCTGATCCGCGCAGGTTTGCCGGACGCCGAGGTGATCGTGCATTCCGAGGACGACACGCATTTCGCCGCACGCATCGTCGCCCGCGAGTTTGTCGGCAAGCGCAGCCTCGCGCGACACCAGATCGTCTACCGCACGCTCGGCGAGCGGATGGGGCGCGAGATACACGCGCTCTCGATCGAGGCCCTGACGCCTGAAGAGGCGCAACAGGACTAGAGCCGCGTGGACAAACTGCAGATTCAGGGTGGCGTGCCCCTCGAGGGCGACGTGCGCATCTCCGGCGCCAAGAACGCCACGTTGCCGATTCTCGCTGCAGCGCTGCTCGCGGAGGACGCGGTGGTGGTGGCGAACGTTCCCCACCTGAAGGACGTCACCACGACGGTGGAGCTGCTCGGGCGCATGGGCGCGACGGTGACCGTCGATGAGCGGATGCGCATCGAGGTCGATGGCTCGAGTGTGCGCGAATGTTTTGCGCCCTACGACCTGGTGAAGACGATGCGCGCCTCGATCCTGGTGCTCGGGCCGCTTCTTGCCCGCCATGGACGCGCCGACGTCTCGCTGCCGGGCGGCTGCGCCATCGGCGCCCGCCCGGTCAACATCCACGTCGCTGGCCTTCAGGCAATGGGCGCCGACATCAGCATCGAGGGTGGCTACATCCGTGCGCGCGCCGACCGGCTGCAAGGGGCGCGCCTGGTGCTCGACACCGTGACCGTGACCGGCACGGAGAACCTGATGATGGCCGCAACGCTCGCCGCCGGGGAAACCATCATCGAAAACGCGGCTCGCGAGCCGGAGGTGGTCGATCTCGCCAACTTCCTGACTGCGATGGGCGCCAGAATCTCGGGCGCGGGGACCGACAAGATTGTCATCACGGGCGTGGAGCGGCTGCGGGGTACGAGCTACGAGGTGCTGCCCGATCGGATCGAGAGTGGCACTTACCTGGTCGCCGGTGCGATCACCCGCGGTCACGTACGCATCAAGAACACCCGCCCCGAGCACCTCGAGGCCGTGCTGCTCAAGCTGCAGGAGGCGGGGGCAACGATCGGCGTCGGCGACACCTGGGTCGAGGTCGACATGCGCGGGCGGCAGCTCAAGGCGGTCGACGTGCGTACCGCCCCTTATCCCGGGTTTCCGACGGACATGCAGGCGCAGTTCGCCGCGCTCAACGCCGTGGCCTCGGGCGTCGGGACGATCACCGAGACAATCTTCGAGAACCGCTTCATGCACATGCTGGAGATGCGCCGCATGGGAGCGGAGATCCGTCTCGAGGGCAACACCGCCATCATCCATGGCGTCGCGCGGCTCACCGCCGCCCCGGTGATGGCGACCGATCTGCGCGCCTCCGCGAGTCTGGTGCTCGCCGGACTCGTCGCCGAAGGGCGCACCGACGTCGAGCGTATCTACCACATCGACCGCGGTTACGAGGCGATCGAGGAGAAGCTGTCGCAGCTCGGGGCGCAGATCCGGCGCGTACCGAACTGATTGGATTGCGCCAAATCGCCTGCGACGATTTGGCCGGACAGCAGCTCCATGGCGCTTCAACCGCTACCCAGGGCTTGCGCGCAGCAGCAGGTCGGCCGGCGATGCGTTGACGCCACCGGCGAAAAATGCCTTTTGGATCGCGGCCCGGTACGCTTAGGCGATGGGCAGTTCCCGCAGGCAGACACGGGCAGTGGCGGCAGCAGCGGCGGCAGCGGCGGCAGCGGAGGAGAGGCAATGCGCATTGGCATGATCGGACTCGGGCGCATGGGCGCCAACATGGTGCGGCGGCTGCTGAAAAGCGGACATCAATGCGTCGCCTACGACCGCTCCGCGCAGGCCGTGCAGGGCGCGACCGCTCATGGAGCACAGGCCGCGCGCTCGCTGACTGAGCTGGTGCGTGCGCTCGAGCGCCCGCGGGCGGTGTGGATCATGGTGCCGGCGGCAACGGTCGATTCGGTGATCGCTGAGCTTCGTCCGCAGCTCGAAGCCGGTGACGTGCTGATCGACGGCGGCAATTCCAACTATCGCGACGACATCCGACGCGCAGCCGAGCTCGAGCGCGCCGGTATCCACTATCTCGACGTTGGGACGAGTGGCGGTGTGCTTGGCTTCGAGGAAGGCTACTGCCTGATGATCGGCGGAGCCGCCAAGGCGGTCGCGCTCGTCGAGCCGGTGCTCGCCGCGCTCTCCCCCGGGGGGCGCATGGCGTCGCGCTCCGACGCGAGCGCGGCCACTGCGACTTCGGGCGCGCCGGCTCCGGGTGCGAAAGCCCCTGGCGGCGCCGGTGCTGCTGGTGCTGGCGCGGGCGCGTCGAGCACCGCGGCGGCCGCTCTCGGATATCTGCACTGTGGTCCCGCGGGCGCCGGGCATTTCGTGAAGATGGTCCACAACGGCATCGAATACGGCCTGATGGCCGCCTACGCCGAGGGACTCAACATCCTCGCCCATGCAGACGCCGGCTTCACCGAAGCGACTGCGGATGCCGAGACGGCGCCGCTCGCGGACCCGCACTTCTATCAGTACCGGCTCGACGTCGGCGCCATCGCTGAGGTTTGGCGTCACGGCAGCATCGTCGCCTCGCGGCTGCTCGATCTGACTGCGCAGGCGCTGGCACGCGATGGCAGACTCGAGAAGTTCGCTGGCCACGTGGCGGACTCGGGAGAGGGACGCTGGACGGTGGAAGCCGCGATCGAAGTAGGCGTGCCGGCGCACGTGCTTTCCGCGGCCCTCTACTCGCGGTTCGAGTCTCGTGGCCGAGGCGAGTTCGCCAACAAGGTGTTGTCGGCCATGCGGCTCGGGTTCGGCGGCCACGAAGAGCGGAGCTCATGAAGAGAGCGCTGCAGCACAGGCAAGGAGATGGGCATGGAACGCCGCGATTCTGACGCACTGGTGCTTTTCGGGGCGACCGGCGATCTGTGCTACCGCAAGATCTATCCGGCGCTCTATCAGCTGGTGCGCCGCGGTCTGCTGAATGTGCCGGTCATCGGCGTGGCGCGGCAGGGATGGGACATCGACGGACTCAAGCGGCGGGTGGGCGAGAGCCTCGGCGAGTTCGTGAAGGATGCGGATGGGGCCGTCGTTAAGCGCCTCACCGGGCTCCTGCGCTACGTGGACGGCGATTACAACGATCGCAGCACCTTCGAGCATCTGCGCAAGGAGCTTGGCGACGCACAGCGGCCGCTACACTACCTTGCCATCCCGCCGAGCATGTTCGCCGTGGTCATCGACCACCTGAGCGCCACCGCAGCCTGTGGCGGACGCGTAGTCGTCGAGAAGCCCTTCGGTCGCGATCTCGCTTCTGCGCGCGAGCTCAACCAGACGCTGCATCGCCACTTCCCCGAGTCGAGCATCTTTCGCATCGACCACTATCTCGGCAAGGAGGCGGTACAGAACATTCTGTACTTCCGCTTCGCGAACTCTTTCCTCGAGCCGGTGTGGAACCGCAACTTCGTCGCCAGCGTGCAGGTCACGATGGCGGAAAAGCTGGACGTCGCCGGCCGTGGCCGCTTCTATGAGGAAGCCGGCGCGATCCGCGACGTGATCCAGAATCACCTGATGCAGATCGTGGCGCTGCTCACCATGGAGCCGCCGGTCAACACCCAGGGTGAGGCGCTGCGCGACGAGAAGGTGAAGGTGCTGCGCGCGATACGTCCGGTCGTCGCCGGCGAGATAGTGCGCGGACAGTACCAGCGCTATCGCAAGGAGAAAGGTGTCGCCCCCGACTCCAAGGTCGAGACCTATGCCGCGCTCACGTTGCACGTCGACTCCTGGCGATGGAGCGGCGTGCCATTCTATCTGCGCGCCGGGAAGTCCCTGCCGGTGACCGCGACCGAGGTGGTGGTGGAGCTCAAAGCCCCGCCGGCCAACGTATTCGGAGACCTCGGCCCGGAGCAGCCCAACCACCTGCGCTTTCGTGTTGGTCCCGACGTCGCCATCGCGCTCGGCGCGCACATCAAGAAACCGGGACCGGCCATGACCGGAGAGAACGTCGAGCTCTACGTCGCGCACGCCCAGGGTGACAACATGGATGCCTACGAGCTGTTGATCAGCGCGGCCCTCATCGGCGACACGGTGCATTTCGCGCGCGAGGATGAAGTGGAGGCGGCGTGGGCGATCGTCGATCCGGTACTGGCGAGCAACGTGGCGCCCGTCGAGTATCTGCCCGGGAGCTGGGGACCGCCGCAGGCGGAAAGTCTGATCAAGGGTCCCTGTGGCTGGCACAACCCGGGGCCGAAGCCGCAGGACTGGACGCGGTCCTGCGGGCGCGGCAGCCCGGGCTGAAATCGGCGGAGGTTTGAAACGCTCTGGTGAGGCAAGCTGAGCGAGCGTCGGTCCGTCTTAGCCTGCGGCCGGTTGAATGATCGCCGGGGAGGATCTCGTCCGCTCCCCGGCCTGGCTGCCGGTGGACGACGCAGCCAACGGCGTGAGTCTCGCGCGACTGGACGAGGCCGCCTACCGGCGATCCAGCTTTCTCGATCAACGCCTGTTCGCGCTCGGTTACGAGCGCTCGCTCTGTTCGCGCGAGGCGATCGGATCTGCCGCGTCGCGCCTCGCCGCCCCCTCCCATTACATCTTTCATACCGGGCACGTGGGCTCGACACTCATCTCCCGGCTGCTCGGCGAGCACAGCGCTTTCTTCGTGCTGCGTGAGCCGGCGGTGCTGCGGGCGATCGCCGTACGGGCCGCCGGCACCGCTGGTGCAGGAGCCGCCGATGCCGGCGGCGCGCTCAGCCTCGAGATGGCGCTGGCACTTCTCGGGCGAACCTGGCGTCCGGGCCAGCGCGCCGTCGTCAAGGCGACGAGCTTCGTGAGTGAGCTCGCCGGGAGAGCTCTCGCTGCCGACCCTCATCCGACTGCCATCTTCATGTTCGCGCAGCCGCTCGCGTACCTGCGGGGCATCTTCGCGGGTCCGGCCTCGAGGGCCGAGACCCGCCAGCTCGCTCCCATGCGGCTCGCACGTCTCCTGCGCCGGATCGGCGGATCGGATCCCCACATCGAGCCGCGCTCGGAAGGCGAGTGGATCGCCATGAGCTGGGCGTGCGAGATGAGCGCTCTGCGCGCAGCGGCAGGTCGCTTGGCGTCGCGCGTGTTGTGGGTCGACTTCGATGCCTTCCTGGCCGAGCCCGCAGTAGCGCTCGAGGCCATATTTCGCACACTCGGGGAGCGGCCCGCAGCCGTGGAGATCGAGCGGCTGCTCGGCAGCCCCGTGATGCGCCAGTACTCCAAGGCACCTGAGCATGCCTACGATGCAGCGCTGCGCCGCGAGCTGCTCCTCGAGGCGGGCCGCCAGCACGCAGCGGAGATCGGCCGCGGGATGCAGTGGCTCGAGCGACTGACGCGGCAGCACCCGGTGGTGGATATGCAGCCGCGATGACCGGACCCGATGCACAACGTGCCCGTGCGATCGCGCTGCATCGTGCGGGCCGGCTCGAGGAAGCCGAGCGCATGTACTGCGACGTGCTTCGCCAGAATCCCGCCGATGTCCTTGCTCTGACTTCGAGCGCAGCCGCCTTGCGTGACCTTGGACGTCCCGCAGAGGCACTCGCGCGCGCGAGTGCCGCGGTGACCGTGCGACCGAGTGCAGTAGCCTGCTGCCATCAGGGAGCGGCGTTGCACGACCTGGGGCGATTCAGCGAGGCGCTCGCGAGCTTCGATCGGGCACTGGCGCTCGAGCCGCGATCGGTGGAGGCACATAACTACCGCGGGATGACGCTGCAGCAGCTGCGCCGCTCTGCCGAGGCGCTCGCGAGCTTCGATGCGGCTCTCGCGCTGCGACCGCAGTCCGCCGAGCTCCACAGCAACCGTGGCATCGCCTTGCGCCGACTGCAACGTCTGCCAGAGGCGCTCGCGAGCTTCGATCGGGCGATTACACTGAGGCCCGACTTCGCCGCGGCTCACAACAACCGCGGGCTGGTACTGCAGGACCGAGGGTGGTACGGGGCCGCCGCGGCGAGCTACCAGCGCGCGCTCGAGCTGCAGCCGAATTACGCCGAGGCGCACAACAACCTTGGGACGGTGCAATGCAAGCTGGGTGAGCCCGCTGCGGCGCTCTCGAGCTGCCGCCTCGCCCTGCAGCTGCAGCCGCGAATGCCTGGGGTGCACGGTAATCTTGCCAACGCACTGCGCGATCTCGAGCGCCCGGAGGAGGCGCTGGCCGAGAGTGAGCTCGCGATCCGCGAAGATCCTGCGAGCGCTGCCAACTACTGTCATCGCGGTAACGCGCTGCACGATCTCGGCGACATCCCTGCGGCAATCGCGAGCTACGATCGGGCCATCGAGTGCGATAGCCGCTACGCACTGGCACAATTCAACAAGGGCCTGTGCCTGCTGCTCATGGGGGACTTTGCGCGGGGGTTGCCGCAGTACGAGTGGCGCAAGCAGCTCGCGGGCGCCGACGCCGCAGCTCCTGCCGGTCGTGTCTGGTCCGGAGACGAGGAAATTGCCGGTAACACACTGCTCATCCACGCCGATCAGGCACTCGGCGACACGATTCAGTTCTGTCGGTATGCAAAAGTGGCCGAGAGACGTGGAGCACGGGTCGTGCTCGCGGTGCAGCCGCAACTGCGCGCGCTTCTGGCCGGGCTCAGCCCGACGATCCGGATCATCGGACGAGGCGAGCAGGTGAGCGACGAATACGACTGTCATTGCGCACTGATGAGCGTGCCGCTCGCCTTCAGGGCGACACCGGCGGACGTTCCGGCCGCGGTTCCCTATTTGTGGGCGGAGCCGCAGCGCATCGACCGCTGGCGCAGTTGGCTCGGCACGACCGGACTCAAGGTCGGCATTGCCTGGCAGGGCAGCCGCAATCGGATCGACGTCGGCCGGTCGGTCCCGCTGGAGATGTTCACGCGTCTCGCCACCATTGCCGGTGTACGCCTGATCAGCCTGCAAAAAGGTGCCGCGACCGAGCAGCTGCGCGCTGCCGGCCGGCACCTTCAGGTCGAGCTTCCCGGCGACCCTTTCGACGAAGGGCCGCAGGCCTTCCTCGATAGTGCGGCGATGATGGTCAGCCTCGATCTCATCATCACCTGCGACACCGCGCTCGCGCATCTGGCAGGGGCGCTCGGGAGGCCAACCTGGGTGGCGCTCAAGCAGGTGCCGGACTGGCGCTGGCTGCTCGATCGCGGTGACAGTCCCTGGTACCCGACGATGCGGCTCTTCCGTCAGCCCCGGCGCGGCGACTGGGAAAGCGTGTTCGCGGCGATCCATGCGGAACTCGCGCGGCTGGCCACCGTGGCAAGTTGACGTACCGACGAACGCAGATCCCTACTTCTGCGCACCACTACTGCGAGTCCTCCGCGAGCTCGCCCAGGGCCGCGCGGAGCGGCCCGAGCCACGGCTCGAAATTCCGCCATTGTTCGAGGCTGTGGCTGTAGAGGGGCTGCCGGACCTGTTCGGAGCTCACGGTTTGCACGGCCCGCTCGGTCTCGTGAAAGCGCAGACACTGTTCCTCGAACGGCAGACCACAGTAATCGAGCAGCCGACGCACCTCGCCCTCGAGGTCGCCGACCAGTGCCTCGTAGTGAACGCGATGAACGCGACCGGGGAGTACGGCATCGATGTGAGCCGTGAGGCTCACGTAATCGCGGTAGTAGCGAGCGAGATCCTCGAGGCTGTAAGTGAACCACGCACCCTGACGGAAGTGCTGCCTGAAGTTGGCCATACAGCAGGCGAGCGGCGAGCGCCGCGCATCGATGATGCGCGCGTTCGGCAGCATCAGGTGAATGAGCGGGATGTGCAGAAAGTTTCCACCCATCTTGTCGACGAATCGTGCTCTTCCCAGGGGGCGATGGGCTCGTGTCTGTGTCAGGTAACGCTCACCGAGGGCCTTGAGCTCGCTGTGCGTCAGACGTGCGAGCGACTGCGGATAGGCAGGCGCCTTTGCGGGCTCCGCGTGGTCGCCAAGCTCCAGGACGAAGCGGATGACTTCGGTCAGCTCGCGCGTACCCTCCACCTGCGAGTGGCTGGCGAGGATCTGCTCGAGCAGCGTGGAGCCGGCACGCGGCAGTCCGACGATGAAGATGGGATCTGCTGCGGTACACCCCCATCCGGCACGCGCCGCGAAGAACTCCGCCGTGCACAGTGAGCGGGTGCGCTCCACGAGGCGTGTCACTGCCGCGCTGTCGTAGGACACGACCGCCCGCCGCAGCGCGTTCGCGCGCGCATAGTGCTCAAAAGATGCGGCGAACTCTCCGAGGTCCTCCAGCGCCTTGCCGAGTGCAAATTCCAGCCGCGATCTCTCTTCGTTGAGCCCTTCGTCCTGCGCCAGACGGCTCTGGAGGTCCGCAATTTCACTGGCACTGAAGCGATAAGTCTTGAGGTCCGCGAGCGCAATCCAGGCGGCCCCGAAGCCGGGCTGCAACTCGATGCACTGGTGATAGGCCCCGACGGCCTCCCGATAACGGCCCGCGGCGCGCAGCGCGTGCCCGTAGTTCAGCCACACCAGCTCGCTACGAGGGAACTCGCGCGCCAGCGCCTCGAGTATCTCGATGGCGCGCTCCGTGCGCCCCAGCATGTTGTACGCTGCGGCCTGCTGTGTGCGATAGCGCTGGTTGCCCGGCTCCGCAGCCAGCAGCCGACCGAGAAGTGGCAACATCGCTTCGGCCCTCTGCAGCTGCTGGAGGAGCTCGACGAGGTCCAGGCGTGCGCGGCTGTAGCCGGGCGCGAGGCGCAGGCACTCCTCGAGCAGCCGCTCGGCTTGCGCGTAGTCTTCGCGCACCGCCGCGACCTGCGCGAGCAGGCGCAACGCTGCGACATCGCCGGGCGAGGCTCCGAGGGAGCGCTGCAACAGTGTCTCGGCGGCCTCGATACGCTCGGCGGTCAGTGCCGCTGTGGCTTCCCGGTGGCGTGCTTCCTCCGGTGCGAGCTTCTCGAAGCGCGCCCAGGCTGCATCGCACGCTTGCGCGTCGCCCTGCGCTGCATGCACGAGCGAGAGCTCGCGCCAACCGTCCGCAAGGTCCGGCGCGAGATGCACGGCTTGCTCGAGCGCCGCGAGCGCTTCGATGTCACGGCCCGCGACCCGCAGCGCTCGACCGAGCTCGAGGCGGATTGCAGGTGAGGCGGGTTGGTGCGCGGCCAGATTCTCGAACTCGATGATCGCCGATTCGGCATCACCCGCTACTCGGTACGCGGTGGCGAGCAGCAGCAAAGCGGCTCCATGGCCGGGATGCAGGCGGACGATTTGCGCCGCCTCGCGCGCGGCGGCCGCCGCATCGCTCTCGAGCAACGAGGCAACTCGGACGAGTGCAAGATCCACATCGCTCGTTGCGCTCAAGGCGTACTCCAGGCTCTGGTGGACCGCGCTAGAATTGGGGTGAAGTCGGGAAGACGATAGGGGACGCTCTTGAGCGACGTCAATATTGCGGCCGCCGATGCACTGTCGCCGGCAAACGGTACGGTGTTGCGTCTGATACAGGCCGTCAAGACGGCCGCAGCGGCCGGCCGCGGCGACGAAGCCGACCAGCTGCTCGCGCGTGCAGCGCAGATCGCGCCGGCTCATCCGGCCGTGTTGAACGAGCTGGGACTGCGGATGATGCAGCGTGGCGAAGTCGCCAAAGCGCGTGAGCTCTTCGAGCGCGCCACGCAGTGCGACCCGAAGCATCCAGTCCTATGGTCGAATCTCGCCTCCAGCCTGCACGCCCTCAACATGTTGCCCGAGGAGCTGGACGCTGTCGAACGCGCCCTGTCTCTCGAACCCCGGCACCTGCCCTCGCTGCTGCAGAAGGGCATGCTGTTCGAGCGCAGCGGCGATCCGCGCAACGCGGCGCGTGCCTACCGCAACGCACTGGCGACGCTCCCCGCGGGGCAGCCACTGCCCGAGAGCGTCGCGGCAGCGATTGAGCAGGCGCGCGCGGTGGTCGTGCAGGACGATGCGGCGCTCGCGGAAGCCATCCGACAACGACTCACGGGAATACGTGAGCGTCACGGCGGCGGGCGATTCCGGCGCCTCGATCATTGCATCGATCTGCTCACCGGCCGGCGCAGCCGCTTCCACTCGCAGCCGACCTTCATGTTCTTCCCCGAGCTTCCGACGGTGGAGTTCTTCGACCGCGACGAGTTCCCCTGGCTGGATGCGATCGAAGCGGCGACCGACGAAATCCGCGCGGAGCTCTTGAGCGTGCTGGTCTCCGATCGGGAGGGGCTCGAGCCCTACGTGGCCTACCGCGACGGTGTGCCGCTCAACCAGTGGAAGGAGCTCAACAGGTCGCGTCGCTGGAGTGCCTACTTTCTCTGGAACCAGTCGGTGCCTCAGCCGGCGCATCAGGCGCGTTGTCCGCGCACGGTCGAGTTACTCAAGGCTGCTCCGCAGTGCGACGTCGCTGCGCGTGGCCCGACCGCGTTCTTCTCGATACTCGATGCAAATACCCGCATTCCCCCGCACACCGGCGTCACCAACACGCGCGTCACCGTGCACCTGCCACTGATCGTGCCGCCGAACTGCGGCTTTCGGGTCGGCAGCGAGACGCGGGAGTGGATAGCGGGCAAAGCCTGGGTGTTCGACGACACGATCGAGCATGAGGCCTGGAACCTCTCGGATACCGCTCGTGGAATGTTGATCTTCGACGTCTGGAACCCGTTCCTCACGGCCGCAGAGCGCGACCTGGCCCGCGCCCTAACAGAGGCGGTCGGGGAGTATTACGGGGCAGGAGCGGAAGGCGTGCCATGAGGTCGCTCACCGTGGGGATCGCTGCGGGCATTCTGTTGAGAGCTCCGTTGGCGGCGTACGCACAGCCCGAATCGAGCGCATCCCAAGGTGCGCTACAGGCCTGCGCCAGCATCGCCGACAGTGCCGGTCGTTTGGCCTGCTACGATCAGCTCGCTGGCCGGGCCGCGGCGGGTGCCGGGCAACCCCTCTCGAAGTCACACGCGCCACCTTCGACCGGCTCCCCCCCGAGTCCTGCTCCGGCGCAAGCGTCGGGCAACGGGGCCACGGCGACCGCGCCCGCCGCAGCCCTTGCAGTCCCATTACCGGCGCCTGCGGCGGCTGCCTTCGGAGCGTATGCCGCCGAACACCCCAAACCTCCGCCAGCGGCATCGAAGCTCGAGGGTGCGGTCACCGCGGTCGGCCACAGCCCGAGCGGCCGCATGACCGTCTCGCTGGAGGGAGGCGCCCTATGGGAGCTCGAGGACGCGGACCCGCTGCTCGGCGTAGGTGACGTCGTCACGATCACGCGGGCAATGTTGGGCTCCTATCTGATGCAGACCCCTACGCGGCGTACGCACCGAGTGCGCCGGGTACGCTAGCCGAGTCCCAACGCCCAAAAGAAAACGGCGGGCCGCAAGGCCCGCCGTGATGGTCGCTCCAAAACCTCGTTTAGAACTGCGCGGTGATGTGGGCGAACAGGTAACGCCCCATCGCGTCGTAAACACCCGGGAAGGTGTTGCCGTTGCAGTTGGCGCCGGCCGGGCTGCTCGTCGAGCAGTCCGCACCGATGACCAGCGGCGGCGCCTTGTCGGTGATGTTATTGACGCCCAGCTCGAGCCGGATCGATTTGTAGACGTTGAACGTCGCCGTCAGGTCGAAGTAGCTGTAGGCATCGATGTGCTCGGTCCCCGGGAACGGCTGGATGCCGTCGCCGGTGAGGAGCGGATTGCCACTCGCCAGCTGCGAGTCCTGGTGTGCGTAGTAGCGCCACCGCAAGGCCACGTCGAGCGCGTCCCACGGCGTGGACCAGGTGACGCCGAGCACATGGCGCCATTTAGAGTTTGAGCCACCGCAGGTGGCGCCGTAGAACCCGCTGCAGTTGTAGGTCAAGCCGAACTGCGGCACCGGGGTGGTGTCGAGCTCACCCACGCGTGTGCCCTCGAGGGAGACGAGCAGCGAGCCGAGGCCCTGGAGCGGCTGGCGATAGCTGGCTTTCAGGTCGATGCCCTCGGTCCTTATCTCGCCCAGGTTCTGGTCGGTGTCCGTGACGAAGCCGGCCGAGCTCAACCACAGCGAGCCGCCGTGTCGGTGGATCAGGTTGCAGAAGTAATCCTGCTGAGCGAGATTGCCGTTGCTCAGCATGCAGCCCGCAACGATGACGTTCTCAGTGATCGGTCCGATTGCGTCCTTGAGCTTGATGTCGAAGTAATCGATCGACATCGTCAGGTTCGGCACCATGCGTGGACTGAGCACGAGCCCAACGGTATAGGTATCGGAAGTCTCCGGCTTTAGGTTCGGATTGCCGCCGACCAGGCCGTTGTACTGGAAGGCGGTGTTCGGCGAGATTGAGCCGAAATTTCCCGCGTTGACGCCAGTGAGCTCGCACTGCTTGAGCGTCGCGCCGTTGGCGAGCACGGTAGTTGAGCCGGGCTTGAGCGGCACGGCGCACGGATCGAGAGAGCCGTCGAGGCCGACAGCCGTGGGGCTGAAGAGCTCGCCGATGTTCGGCGCGCGTACCGCACGCTGGTAGCTGCCGCGCAGGCGCACGTCGCGCACCGGAGCGTAGTCGACGCCGAACTTGTAGGTGTTGGTGTCGAACCCCTCGCTGTACTTGGAGTAGCGGTAGCCGCCCTCGACCGACAGATCGTCGGCGAAATCCTGGTGCTGCGCGATCGGCAGGCGCATTTCCGTGAAGCCTTCCCTCACGCTGAAGCTGCCCACGACTGGAGGTGTCGACCCGCCGCCGCCGGCCGCCAGGCCCTGTTCGGACACATAGTCCGGCTCGAAGTCGGAGGTATCCTCGCGCCACTCGGCGCCGACGTTCACTTGCAGGCCGCTGTCAGCCCACGGGAGCTTGGCGCCGTACTTGCCGAGGTCACCGGTGACAGAGCCGGTGACGTCGTACTCGGTGACCGTGCCCTGCGCCTGCTCCGGGATCGAGATGCCGGCAAGCGCAGCGGGAGTCACTCCGCCCGGAGTCCAGATATTCCAGGGCGTGATGGCTGCGTTCGGCGCAAAGGCGGTAACGCCGGTCGAAGCGCCGATGAACGAGCCGCCCGCACCACTGCCGATGCCGAGAGAGTTGGTGGGTCCGCCGCACACCGCGACCTTGGCGCCCGGCCCCGTCGGCGTGGACGGCAGGCAGTTCAGAGACTGCTCGATAGCCGAGTTGCTCAGGTAGTTCAGATTGCCGAACTGAGTGTCCACGGTGCTGTGCTGAGCGTGCACGTCGAACGTCCACGCATTCTGCGGGTCACCGAAGTCGCCCTTGATTCCGGCTACCTCACGTGCCGAGTTCGTCAGGAAGGTCGCGACACGGTTGCCACCTTCCACGTTGCGGCGCAGCGGGTAGACGTTGAGTCCCGGGTAACTGACGCCGTTGAAGGTCTCAGCCGGGTTGCCCTGCGCAGCCTGGAGAGTCGCGTTGCAGAAGACCGCCTTCTCCGAAGCATTCAACAGCGGATCGGCGCACGCCACGAAATTCCCGGCACCGAAGTCGCCGCTCGGCGCGATCTGTGCCGCTGAAGAGTTCCGCATGAACATCACGCTGCTATACACGTTGATGTGCGAGTTCACGTCGTAGTTGACGAAACCGCCGCCCGTCCAGCGCTCGTTCGGGGTCTGGTAGTAGTTCAGCGGGCCGTAGTTGAAGAGATCCTGCGGCTCCTGGAATGGCCGGAACAGTCCGCCTTTGGCGCCGTCTACGGTATTGCTGAGTATCAGGGCGCTGCTGGTGGAGGAGTAGGCGAGGAAGCGGCCGCCGGCGCCGTTCTTCGCCGAGGTCGAGGATCCCCCGCAGACGAGTTTTGTCGGAGCGTAGGTGTTGTTTCCGTTCAGCGTGCAGGCGCTGTAGTCGAACTGGCCCTGCAGTGCCGGACCCTGGTTGTCGTAGGTAACGTAAGCCGTGGCGTTACCCTTGTTGTCCGCAAAGTTCGAGCCGATCAGGATCGATCCATTCTTGCCGAAAGCCGTATCGGTGCGGCCAGTCGGATACGGAAACTGATCCTGCTGGATGATGGAGTCGGCGCCTGCCTGATTGTCGTTGCTGTGCTCGTTGAAGTGGTAGCCCGCATCAACTTTCACGCCCTCGAAGTGCGTGTTGAGGATGAAGTTCACGACGCCCGCGACTGCGTCGGCGCCGTACACGGCGGAAGCACCGCCCGTGAGAACGTCCACCCGCTCGATGAGCGAAGCCGGAATCTGGTTGATATCCGAGAAGTTGCGTCCGCCGAGCGCAGATCCCGGACCGAGACGCAGTCCGTCGACCAGGACCAGCGTGCGCTGGTTGCCAAGGCCGCGGAGGTCCACCGTCGCCGTGCCGTCGGCACCGTTGGAGGTGGTCGAGTTCATGCCCGCGAACACCATCGGCAGATTGTTGA
>Ga0307476_10000193_pt1 | contig 58552 bp, 48 predicted proteins | sample atmos_gasesECM2C_2_FD_203314 | JGI IMG/M metagenome (GOLD analysis project Ga0307476, IMG submission 203314) | Hardwood forest soil microbial communities from Morgan-Monroe State Forest, Indiana, United States - atmos_gasesECM2C_05 | ecosystem: Environmental > Terrestrial > Soil > Temperate... | reverse complement strand
CACGACCTCCATCCCCCCGCCGCAGGCGATGCCGTTGACCGCGGCAATCAGGGGCTTGTCGAGGTTCCTCGGGTAGTTGAGGCCTCCGAATCCGCCGACACCCCAGTCTTCGTCCGACTCTTCGCTCACTGCGGCGGCCTTCAGGTCCCAGCCGGGAGAGAAGAAGCGTTCGCCTGCGCCGGTGACGATCGCGACTCGCAGCGCTGGGTCGTCGCGGAAGGCGCTGAACACCTCGTTGAGGCGGCGGCTTGCGGCGAGGTCTATCGCGTTCGCTTTCGGACGGTCGAGCGTCACCTCGAGGATCGGACCGTCGAGTGCGGTTTTGACGCCTGCCAGCATGCCGGTAGAGAGAGACGTGCCTGCGGCCATGAATGCTCCTTCAGACGAGACGGATCAGTGCGTCGACGGCCACCGCGCCAAGCCCCGCCGGGCGCACGATGACGGGATTGAGGTCGAGCTCGGCGAGTTGCTCGAGATTCGCGGCGGCATAGCGCGCGCAACCGAGCGCCGCCTCGATCAAGGCTGGGACGTCGGCTACCGGGCGGCCGCGAAAGCCGCCGAGCAGGCGGCCCACGCCCAGCCGCGTGACCGCGGCCGCGATGTCGAAAGCAGTGAAAGGGGGCAGCAACGTGACGGTGTCGCGCAGCAGCTCGGTGAGCACTCCGCCGGCGCCGAGCGTGAGAAGCTGCCCGAACTGCGGGTCTGTCGTGATACCGACCAGGATTTCCGCGACACCGTCGCTCACCATCTCCTCCACCAGCAGCATGGGTGACAGCTTCGCGAGACGTTGCGCCGCCGCGGCCGCTTCGGCGGCGCTGCGGACGTTGAGTACCACGCCGCCGCGGTCGGACTTGTGCGCTACGCCCGAATCCGCCGCCTTGATGACGACCGGGAAGCCGAGCTCGGTAGCCGCGTTCGCCGCCTCTGACGCGGGCACTCGCCTCGAGCGCGGCACCGGCACTCCGAAAGCAGCAAGCGCCTGCTTGGCCTCGTACTCACCCACCGTGCGCGTGCCGGTGCGGGGAGCACGCGGCCGGAGCAGCTGGACGCCCCCGGAGCGTTTCCAGCTCTCTCCGACCGTTCCGGCGAGATCGAGCGCCTCGAGCGCCTCACGCTGGCCCTGGAGCGGCACGATACCCGCACCCAGACACCGCTCGCGGGTCGCCGCAGAAATCGACTCCGGCAGCGAGGAGAGCAGTACCGCGCGGCTCGCGGCGCCGGGGAGCGCGGCGGCGAACTCGTCGATCGCCCGCACGTAGCTCGAGTCGTCGGCGGCATTCTCGGGTGGGCAGTCGAGCAGGAATGCGACCGCATCGAAGCCGCAATTGAGGGCGACGCGGAACATCTCGCGCTGACGGGGATAGTCGAACCACACGTGGGTGTGGAAATCGAACGGGTTCGAGACCACCACGCGATCGGTAAGGATCTCCTGCAGCCGCGCGGCGGCACCTGCCGGGATGGGCGCAAATTCGAGGTCGAGGTGGCGGGCCGCGTCGGCGGTCATCGCCATGTCGCCGCCCGAGGCACCCATCGCAAGCACGCGTCGGCCGCGCAAGGGGCCGCCGCAGTGAAAGATCTTGAGAGTTTCACACAGCGTCGCCAGCGACTCGCAGCGGGCGATGCCAGCCTGGGCACAGAAGGCATCGAACGCCGCATCCGCACCGGCGAGCGCGCCGGTGTGCGTGTGGACGGTGCGACTCGCCGTCTCGGTACGGCCCGTCTTGACGAGTGCGATGGGTTTGCCGGCTGCGCGCGCGCGTGCGGCGGCCGCCGCGAAGCGCCCCGCATCGCAGATGCCCTCGAGGTAGAGGCCGAAAGCGGTGATGCGCTCGTCCCCGCACAGCAGCTCGAGCAAGTCCTCCGCCGCGAGGCGCGTCTGGTTGCCGACCGTGAGCACGCACCCGATCGGCAGGGAGCGGTCGTTGTAGAGCAGGTTGAGCGCGAGCGTGCCGCTTTGACAGATCAGGGCGACACCCCGCTCGCGGCGTCGTCCGACGACCTGGTCGGGCCACAGTGCTGCGCCGTCGAAGAAGTTGACGAAGCCGTAGCAGTTGGGCCCGAAGAAGGGCAACTCTCCCGCCGCCGTGAGCAGCTGCGCCGTGAGCCGACGGCCTTCCTCCGAGCCGGTCTCGGAGAAGCCGGCAGCGAAGCATACGAAGCCCCCTGAGCCGCGCCGCGCAAGCGCTGCGGCGATGGCCGGCACTTCGCGGTTCGGAACGGCGATGAACGCTGCGTCGGGCGCCGCTGGCAACTCCTCCACTGAGCGGTAGTAGTGCTCGCCGGTGCTCGAGGGCCGGCTCGGATGGATCCGCCACACCTCGCCGCTGTAGCCGATCACGCGCCCGGCGGCGAGCGCGGCATCCGCCCAGGCACCGCCGATCAGCGCCAGGCTGCGCGGCGCGAGCAGCCTCTGCAGCGAATGCGCCCTCACCGTAGGCTCATGGCGAGGCCGGCCGGGCGCGCAGCTCCATGCGGCGCGACCCGGGGCCCGCGGCGGGGAGGGCGGCGCTCGCTGCATGAAGCTGTGCGAGTTGGCTGGCGACCTCGGGGGGAAACGGCGCAGTCGCTGCCCGCCCGGGCTCCTGCCGCACGTGCAGCAGCATCAGCTCCACCATCGCCGCCGCTTCCGGCGTACCGGAGCGCGCGATGTCGAAGGCTGCGTGAATGCGCTTGTGGTCGAAGCCGAGGATGTGCACGCCGACCTCGACGCTGTCGGTCTGCTTCACCTCCCTGAGGAAATGCACGTGCATTTCGACGGTGTAAAGCGTCGCCCCGGTGCGCGTACGGTAGGCGGCGTCGAGCCCGAGGCGGTCCATCAGCGCGTCGGTGGCCTCACTGGCGATCAGCCCGTAATAGGCATCGCGCACGTGCCCGTTGTAGTCGATCCATTCCGGGCGGACCGCTGAACGGTAGATCGGGATGCCGGCCACGTCAGTTGAGGTGCAGCCGCTCGCGCGCCTGCGCGGGGGAGAGGACGCGCGCGCCCATCGCTTCGATGATGGTGCGCGCCCTCTCGACGAGCTGGGCATTGCTCGCGTAGACACCGCGACTGAGGTAGAGGTTGTCCTCGAGGCCGACGCGGACGTTGCCCCCGAGGAGGATCGACTGTGCGACCCAGGGCATCTGCATGCGGCTGATGGCGAACGAGGTCCACACACAGTCCGGCGGCAGGCTGTTCACCATCGCGAGCAGGTGACCGACGTCGGCGGGCACGCCCCAGGGGATACCGGTACAGAGCTGGATCATTGCGGGCGCGGGGATGAGACCCTCCTTGATCATCTGCTTCACCATCCACAGGTTGCCGGTATCGAAGATTTCCAGCTCCACCTTGACGCCGACCTCGCGCAGGATGGTCGCCCCGCGCCGGCAGTACTCGGGTGTGGAGATGTAAGCGCGACTGCCGTCGCCGAAGTTGAGCGTGCCGCAGTCGAGGGTGGCGATGTCCGGGCGGTAGCGCCCCTCTGCGCAGAGCTCGACCACGTGACGCATGCGCTCCTCCTGGGTCACGAAGTCGGTGCCGGGGGCGGGAGTATCCTTCAGCCCCTCCTTCCCTATAAAGATGTAGCCGCCCATGCCACAGGTGAGGTTTACCAGCACATCCACCCCGCTCTCGCGGATGTGCCTGACCACCTCGCGGTAATGCCGGGTCGCCATGCTGAAGGCGCCCGTCTCGGGATCGCGCACGTGAATGTGGACGATTGCCGCGCCGGCCCGCGCGGCCTCGACCGCCGAGGCGGCGATCTGCTCGGGAGTGATCGCGCAGTGCGGACTCTTGGTAACCTTGGTGTCGTCGCCGGTGACGGCGCACGTGATGATGACGTCGTGGTTCAATGGGGACCTCGCCTTCTCGCCCGCACGGCCGGGAGGTAATATTATGGCTGTAATAATATAACTGACCGCCGTGACGCGGCAAGCGCGCGAACGGCTCCCGCACGGCTGAAGGAGTAACCGGCATGCAGACGCAGTTGTTGATCGGCGGCAAACTGGTGGCAGGCGAGGCTGCGGCGGACAAGGTGCTCGATGCGGCGAGCGGCAAGGAGATCGCCGCGGTGCCGGCCGCCTCGCCGGCGCAGGTCGGTGCCGCAGTGATGGCGGCCGAGGCCGCTTTCCCGGGCTGGGCCGCTACCCCGCCCAAGGAGCGCGCCGCGCGGCTGCTGCAGATCGCGGACACAATCGATGCCAAGGCGGCCGAATACGCCGCGCTGGAATCGCGCAACACCGGCAAGCCGCTCGCCGCGATGCTGGCCGACGAGATGCCCTCGATTGCCGACGTATTTCGCTTCTTCGCCGGAGTCTGCCGCTCGCCGCAGGGACTGGCAGCGGCCGAATACCTGCCCGGGCATACGAGCCTGCTTCGCCGCGACCCGGTCGGGGTGGTGGGGTCGATCGCGCCGTGGAACTATCCCCTGATGATGGCGGCCTGGAAGATTGCCCCGGCGATCGCCGCCGGCAACACGCTGGTGCTCAAGCCTTCGGAGCTGACCCCGCTCACGCTGTTGAAGCTCGCCGAAGCGCTCGTCGAGATCCTGCCCGCCGGGGTGATGAACGTCGTCTGCGGGCCGGGCGAGCCGGTCGGCAGCGCCCTCATCAACCACGAGCGCGTGCGCATGGTGTCCCTCACCGGCTCGATCGCCACCGGCCAGAAGGTGCTCGCGGCTGCGGCCGGGAATCTCAAGCGCACGCACCTCGAGCTCGGCGGAAAAGCGCCCGTCATCGTCTTCGACGACGCGGACGTCGAGGCAGTGGTTGCCGGCATCCGCACCTTCGGCTACTACAACGCCGGCCAGGACTGTACCGCCGCCTGTCGCATGTATGCCGGCAAGCGCGTGTACGAACGCCTCGTCGCCGATCTCACCAGCGCGGTGCGCTCGATTCAGGTCGGTGCCCAGGAGCAGGCTGGTGTCGAGATGGGACCGCTCATCTCGCAGACGCAGCGCGAGCGGGTCGCTGCGATGGTGGAGCGCGCGGCCGCGTTGCCGCATGTCGAGCTCACGACCGGCGGCAAGGCCCGTGCCGGGAGTGGATTCTTCTATGAGCCGACGGTGATCGCCGGCGCGCGTCAGGACGACGAGATCGTGCAGCGCGAGGTGTTCGGTCCGGTCGTCTCAGTGACGCCCTTCACCGATACCGAGCAGGCAATCCGCTGGGCCAACGACTCGGAATACGGCCTGGCCTCTTCGGTGTGGACGCGCGACGTCGGGCGCGCAATGCAGGTCGCCGCGCGGCTTCAGTACGGCGCCACGTGGATCAACACCCACTTTGCGACCGTGAGCGAGATGCCACACGGGGGCTTCAAGCGCTCCGGATACGGCAAGGACCTGTCGGTGTATGCGCTCGAGGACTACACCGTGACGCGCCACGTGATGGTGAGGTTATAGACTCCGCGCACTCACCGGGCGCAGTCCGGGCCCCGTTCGACCGCAGAGCGCTGCGCACTGCCGCCGCCGTGCTGGTGGCGGGCATGCTCGGTTGTGGCTGTGGCGGCTCCGGCGGGGCACATGCCCGGCTCGAAGAGAAGGAGCTGCACGTCTACAACTGGGCCGACTACATCGGCAAGGACACGATCGCCGACTTCGAGGCCCGCACCGGCATCAAGGTGGTCTACGACACCTATGATGCCGACGAGACGCTCGAGGCGAAGATGATGGCCGGCGACTCCGGCTACGACGTGGTCAGCACCTCCGCAGACTATTTCGCCCGCCAGATCAAGGCCGGCATCTACCGCCCGCTGGACCGTGCGCTCCTGCCAAACTGGAGGAACCTCGATGCGCACATCCTCGCGATCGAGGCCCAGGCCGACCCGGGCAACCGTCACGCCGTGCCCTACCTGCGCCATGTCAACGGCTTCGCCTACAACGTCGATCTCATCCGCGCGCGCATGCCCGAGGCTCCAGTCGACAGCCTCGACATGATCTTCAGGCCCGATGTTATCCGGCGCTTCGCGGACTGCGGCGTGACCTTCCTCGATTCGCCCGAGGATGTGCTGCAGCTCGCCCTCAACTATCTGCATCTCGATCCCAACACCACGCGAGCCGAGGACTACCGGCAGGCCGAGAAGCTGCTGCTGACGGTGCGACCCTACATCCGCGCCTTCGACTCGGCCGAGTACATGAACGGGCTCACCAACAGCGAATTCTGCATCTCGATGAGCTGGTCGGGTGATTACGCCGTCTCCATGGCCCGTGCCCGCGCCGGTGGCCGGGAAGTGCACCTCGCGTTCACGGTGCCGAAGGAAGGCGCCAACGGCTCCTTCGACGCCTGGCTGATACCGGCGGACGCTCCGCATCCGCTCGCCGCACACCGTTTCCTGAACTATCTGCTCGAGCCGCGTGTGATCGCCGCGGTCACCAACTACATCTACTACGCCAACGATAACCGTGCGGCCGACCCCTTTGTCGACCCGCGCATCCGCAACGACCCGACCATCTATCCGACGCCGGCGGTGGAGGCGCGGCTGTACTCCGCGCACGAGGCGGGGCCGGCGCTCGAGCGGCTGCGCACCCGTACCTGGACGCGCATCAAGACCAACCTCTAGGCGAACCCACGGGGGCAATGTCAGCTACAGGGATGTGTCCGCCGCCGCAGATGGCTCTGACTACCGCCCGGCGAGTTGCGTTTCCAGAGCCCGGCGGCGATCGCTGCGCGCCATGAGGTAGCCGGCGCTCACGATGCAGGCGCCGACGACGCAGACGATCAGGCTGGCGAGCGCGTTGATGTCGGGACTGACGCCGAGCTTCACCTTCGAGTAGATGACCATCGGCAGCGTGCTGGCACCGGGACCGGCGACAAAGCTCGAGATCACCAGGTCATCGAGCGACAGCGTGAAGCACAGCAGCCAGCTCGAGATGATCGCCGGCGCGATGATCGGCAGAGTGATCTCGAGGAACGCGCGCGTCGGGCTGGCGCCGAGATCCATGGCCGCCTCTTCGAGTGAGCGGTCCGCGCTGGCGAGACGCGCCTGCACGGTAATGGTCACGTAGGCGGTGCAGAAGGTGACGTGCGAGATCACGATGGTGGTGAAGCCGCGGTGCGGCCAGCCGAGCAGCTGTACCATCGAGACGAACAGCAGCAGCTGGGTGATGCCGGTGATGATCTCCGGCATGACCAGCGGCGCGTTCACCATGCCGGTAAGCAGCAGGCGGCCCGGAAAGCGCGCAAAACGCACCAGAGCGGTGGCAGCGAGGGTGCCGAGCACTACCGCGCCGCTCGAGGCGGCCACCGCCACTTCCAGCGACAGCAGCGCCGCTTCGAGCAGCTGGCGGTTGTGCAACAGCTGGCCGTACCAGGCGGTGGAGAAGCCGCCCCAGACGTTGACGAGCGGCGAGGCGTTGAACGAGAAGGCGATGAGTACCAGGATCGGCAGGTATAACACCGCGATTCCGAAGAACAGCACCGAGTTGAGCAGCGTGGATGAGGACCGTTCCATGCTGCATCAGCTCTCGAGCTGGCGGACGTTGTAGTACTGATAGATGGCGATCGGACCAACGAGCAGCAGCAGGAACGCGATCGCCACCGCCGAGGCGACCGGCCAGTCGTGATTGCCGAAGAACTCATCCCACAGTACCCGGCCGATCATCAGGTTGTTGGGACCTCCGAGGAGCGAGGGGATAACGAATTCTCCGACCGCCGGGATGAACACCAGCATCGAGCCGGCGATCACGCCCGGGATCGACAGCGGCACGGTGATGTCGAGAAAGGCGCGCGTCGGCGTGCTGCCGAGGTCGGCCGCCGCTTCGAGCAGCGTCCGGTCGAGCTTCTCGAGCGTCGCAAAGAGCGGCAACACCATGAAGGGCAGGTAGGAGTAGATGATCCCCAGATACACCGCCACGCTGGTGCGCATGATGTGCAGCGGATGAGTGATGAGACCCAGCCGCAGCAGCAAGGCGTTCAGGAAACCGTTGTCGCGGATGATGCCTTCGAGCGCATACACCCGCAGCAGGAACGAAGTCCAGAAGGGCAGCATGATTACCAGCAGCAACAGTCCCTGTGCCGACTTCGGAGCGCGCGCGATGGCATAAGCCATCGGGTAGCCGAGTGCGAGACAGATCAGCGTCGAAAAGAACGCGGTGCGCAGCGAATAGAGGTAGGCGACACCGTAGACCTCGTCTGTCAGCAGGTAACGGTAGTTGCCGAGGCTCACCGCGAGATGCAGATGATGATCCCTGGTGAAGGAGATGACGTCGGTAAAAGGCGGCACGCGCGGCGCGGTTTCCGCGAAGCTGATCTTGAAGGCGAAGGCGAACGGGATGAGAAAGAATACGAGCAGGAACAGCAGCGGCGGCAGGATGATGAGCCAGCGGCCCGGACGCCAGGTGGTTCTCATGTTCTATGCGCTGTGTGCCCCCGCCCGGTGACTATTGTGCGGGATAAACACAGCGCCGGGTAGAACGCTTCGCCTCGCTCAGTAGCCGCGATCGCTGGAACGGCGTGTCGCGGTTGCCGGGCGGCCTCGCTCACGGGCGGGACCCGGGAACTGTCCAGGGAAGACCGAGCGCAGGTAGGCGATCGCGCGGGCGACCAGAGCGCGCCGGTCGATGTTGGCCTCATTCTGGAAGGCGATACCCTGCCACAGCACCTCGAGCACCCCGATGAGTCCGAGGGCCACGCCCCCCGCATCGAGGTGTTCGGCGCCGGTCTGCGCGATCAGCCGTTCGATCAGTTCGTGCACCAGCGCTGCGAACTCCTCATCCTTGTTGCCGCAGATGTCGAGATACTCCTGACGCGAGCTTGCCTCGCCCCAGAAGGAGTACCAGACCGACACCTTGCGCGGGCTCGCAATCTCGGCGTCGAGATACAGCTCGACCAGCAGCGCGAGCGCCGCCACCGGCGCGTGGCGCAACGCGGCTACCGGTTGCAAAACCCGCTCTGCGAACTCGGCGGCGAGAAATTCGAGCGCCGCAACCAGCATCGCGGCCTTGGAGTTGAAATAGAACCGCACGATGCCCGGTGACAGGCCGGCGATCGCGACGACCCGGTGTACTGTGGTGCGCGAGGGCCCGTAGATGTGCAGCGCCGAGATGCAGGCATCGATCAGACGCTGACGGGCGCGCAGCCGGCTCGGGCGACCGCTGTCGGCCGCGGCAGAACTGACAGCTGATGCGACCGGCATGACTTTGGGTCCTCGGGGCCGCGGCCTCAATTGAAGCGCGCGGGTGGACTCGGCAGGCGCACTTCCGGGATGCGCGCGCGTAGAAGATCGTGGAACTCGAGCATCCAGGTCTCGATCTGTGACAGCGGCCCCGGGCGGTAGCCGCCGTCGGCGATGCCGCGTTGCAGGCGCTCGCAGAGCATCCGGTCCTCGTTGTTGACCTGCATGTTGATGCGGTTGCCGAGCCAGCGGATGAGGCGCATCTCGCGGCGGTCATCGGGCAGACCAAACGCCGCCCCCCTGATGAGCGTCCTGCCGGGACCCTTCGGGAGGACCTGAAAGAAATCGACCTGTTCGGGCATCACGTCGATGCCGAGATTCGGCAGGCAGCTGTAGAAGCGCCAGCTACGACGATTCGGCTCCGGGAGATGAGGCGCCGTGATCTCCGCGACGTACTTCTGATAGATGCGCTCGCTCCAGCGGAACGAGGGCGCCTCACGCATCCAGCTGATGCCACGCGCGATTCCCGGTACCCCGCGCTGATCCTCGTAGTCGGGTGTGAACAGGCGATTGAGTCCGGGGTGACCGATCGGCACGTGATAGGACTCGAGGTAGTTGTCCATCGCAATCTTCCAGTTGACGTTCCATTCCTCGCTGTAGAGCGGCTGCGTCGGTACGAGCTCCTCCAGGCGGTACGGCGCAAGCTCTTCCATCATCGGCGCCCAAACTTGCGCGGGCGTCGGCGGCGGATCCGCGGCCACGCAAACGAAGACAAAGCCGAGCGCCACCGACACGTGCACCGGAGCCAGTGAATGCTCACGCAGGTTGAGACCCGGGAAACTCTCGCGGGCTGGCGTCGCGAGCAGTGAGCCGTCGTAGCGATAGGTCCAGCCATGGTACGGACAGGTGATGCGGCCCGAACAGTGGCCGCTGCCCTCGAGCAAGCGCGTGCCGCGATGGCGGCAGACGTTGCGCAGCGCACGTATGGAGCCGCCCGCATCGCGCAGAACGATCACGCTGTCGCTGCCGAGCTCGAAGGTGACGTAATCGCCAGCGTTCCGGATCTGGTTGATATGGCAGGCGATCTGCCAGCTCGGCTTCAGGATCCGTTCGTACTCGAGACGGGTCATCTCCGGGTGCGTGTAAACCCAGGCGGGGAGTGAGCGCGGTGTCTCGCCGAGAGTTTCCCCGGCGGAGTGGGTGGCAAGGGAGTTCATGCTGGCGATCCCGCTGAGTTATATGGCTGTTTAATTTTACCTCAAAAAACTATATGATCATATAGTCTACTCAGACGCTCCCACCGATGAGGACGCCACCGTGGCCAGAACGATGACTCGAAATAACGAACACTTCCGGCGCGCCCTGGGACGACTGCCGCTCGGGGTGGCGTCCAACTTCCGCTACTGGGGCGAGGAGCGGACGATTTATGTCAAAGAGGGCCGCGGTGGACGCATCACCGACCTCGACGACAACGTCTATGTCGACTACCGCATGGGATACGGACCGGCGATTCTCGGCTATGCGGACGCGCGCGTCGACGCCGCGGCCCGTAAGGGCATGGAGGTTGGCGGCGTGTTTGCCCTCTCGACTGAGGGCGAGTACCGGGTCGCGGAGCGCATCGCGAAGATGGTGCCGGCGGCGGAGCTGGTGCGTTTCTCCAATTCAGGCACGGAAGCGGTGATGGCGGCCCTGCGCCTCGCGCGCGCTTACACCGGCCGCGATAACTACATCATTCTCGAGGGCAGCTATCACGGCCTGTTCGATGCCGCCATGTGGTACACCCCGATGGAGAAGTGGTCGCAGGTGGGAGACCCGGTGGTCGTGCCCTACAGCGAGGGCGTGCCGCTCAGCAGCCGGCAATTCGCGCACTTCGTGCAGGCGAACGATGCCAACCAGCTCGAGGACGTACTGCGCCGCCACGGGCACTCGATCGCCTGCCTGCTGATCGAGCCCATCATGGGCAACTGCCTCGGCATCGCGGCGGAGCCGAATTACGTGCGCGCGGCCCGCGAGCTCTGCGACCGCTACGGCGTGGTGATGATCATCGACGAGGTGAAGACCGGCTTTCGTGTGGCGCGCGGCGGAGTACAGGAGCTCTACGGCGTGCGGGCTGACCTGTGTACCTTCGCCAAGGCAGTGGCCAACGGCTACCCGATCTCAGTGCTCGCCGGGCGCGAGGAGATCATGCGCAAGCTCGGCAAAGGCGTGGCACACGGCGGAACATATACGGCGCACCCGGTCTCGCTCGCGGCCGCGGAAAAGACCCTCGAGATTCTCGCCGAGACCGATGCGCTCGAGCGCATCGCCGCCTACGGCACGCGGCTGCGCAGCGGCAAGAGCGCGATTCTCAAGACGCGCGGGATCGCCCACAGCTTCGTCGGGCATCCGTCCATGACCGGCCTGTACTTCGCTCACGATCCGCCGCGCACCTATCGCGACTGGAAGCGCAGCGACTACACGTTTTACGATGCCGTCGCACGCGAGCTGCACGATGAGCGCATTCTCTGCGAGCCGGACTCGCGGGAGCCGTGGTTCGTCTCGGCGGCTCACGATGATTCCTGCCTGCGGGATACGCTGACGGCGTTCGAGGTGGCGATCGACCGCACGCTCGACTCTCTCGGTACCACCAGACGCGTGCCGGCCTGAGCCTGCGGGCGGGCACAAGGGGGGCGCATGGGAAGAGGCGCGGCGAACCGCTACGACGCGATCGTGGTAGGTGCGGGGCACAACGGGCTGGTGAACGCCTGCTACCTCGCGCGCGCAGGGCTCAAGGTGCTGGTGCTCGAGCGCAACCCTTACATCGGCGGCGCCGCGGTAAGCCGCAATCTCTACGACGGCTTCACTTACTCGAACTGCTCGTACGTGTGCAGCCTGCTGCGCACCGAGATCATCCGCTCGCTCGAGCTGCCGTCGTTCGGGCTGCAGATCATCCCCTACGAAGGTGGCTGCACCATGATGCGCGACGGCGGCCACCTCGCCGTGTACGACAACCACGATGCCATGCGGCGCGAGATTGCCCGCCATTCCCGCCACGATGCCGAGAGCTACGATCGTTACGTCCGCGACATGCTGCGGCACTGCCGCTTCATCAAGCCGCTGCTGCTGCGCATCCCGCCGGATCCGACCTCCTTCCGGCCGCGCGATCTTCGCGAGCTGCTCTTTCTCGGGAAGCATTTCGGCAAGCTCGGGGAAGTGCGCATGTACGACACGCTGCGCTTCTTCACGATGAGCTGCGCGGACATGCTGGCGGAGTACTTCGAGAGCGAGATCGTCAAAGCGCACCTCTGCGGCAGCTCGATCATCGGCACGGCGCTCGGGCCGCGCTCGCCAGGCTCGGCCTACGTGCTGCTGCACCACTACATGGGCAGCATCGACGGCGCGGTCGGAGCGTGGGGGTTTGCGCGCGGCGGAATGGGCGCGATCACTCAGGCACTCGCGGCCTCATTGCGCGCGAGCGGTGGCACCGTGCGCGCCGAAGCACAGGTGGAGCAGGTGCTGGTGCGCCACGGCAGATCCGTCGGCGTCGTGCTTGCCAATGGCGAGGAGATCGCAGCTCCGGTCGTGGTGTCGAATCTCGACGTCAAGCGCACCTTCCTCGAGACCGTGCCGGCAGCCGAGCTGCCTACGGAGTTCCTCGCGCAGGTGCGCCGCTTCAAGATCCGCGGCTCGTCCGGAAAGCTCAACATCGCTCTCGATGGGCTGCCGCATTTCCCTTCGATCCCGCAGGGCTCGCCCTCTACCCGGGGGGACATGCATATCACGGACACACTGGAGATGGTCGAGCGCGCCTACGACGACTGGAAGGAAGGCCGCTGGTCGCGCGCGCCCTACGTCGACATGCTCATTCCGACCCAGATCGATCCCACCATGGCGCCGGACGGCAAGCACTACATGTCGGTGTTCGTACAGTACTGTCCGTACCGGCTGGCCGACGGCGAGTGGACCGCGGAGAAGCGCCAGGCCTTCGGCAACACTGTGATCGATGCGATCGCGCGGCACAGCCCCGACTTCAAGGATCTGATTCTGCATGCGGAGATCCGCACACCCTGGGACCTCGAGAACGAGGTCGGCCTCACCGAGGGCAACATCTTCCAGGGTGAGCTCACCTTCGATCAGCTGCTCTTCAATCGTCCGCTGCCGGGGTACGCGCAGTACCGCACGCCGCTCGGCGGAATGTACCTGTGCGGTTCGAGCTCCCATCCGGGCGGCGGCGTCATGGGTGCGCCAGGCGCCAACTCCGCGCGCGCGATTCTGCGCGACCTCGGGAAGCCGCAATGAGCGCAGCGCCTGCCCCGGCCTGGGATGCGATCGTCGTCGGCGGCGGCCACAATGGGCTCATCTGCGCGACCTTTCTCGCGCGATCCGGCCGGCGAGTGCTGGTGCTCGAAGCGGCTGCGAGCCTGGGCGGCGCCGCCGTCACCCGCGAATTCACACCGGGGTTCCGCGTCTCCGCTTGCGCCCATCTGCTGCACCTGATGCCCGCAACGCTGCTGCGCGAGCTCTCGCTCGAGCGTTTCGGGCTGAAGTTCGCCGCCGTGGATCTGCCGACGGTGGCGCTGGCCGCAGACGCGAGCCATCTGCTCCTCGGCAGAGGACCTTCGGCCACGCTCGCCGCGCGCTCGCCCGCGGACGCCGCGGCGCTCGAGGAGTGGCGGACACTTCTCGTGCGCTTCGCTCACGCTCTTCACCCCGTGCTGACGCGCACGCCGCCGCGACTTGCAAGCGGCGCACGGCGCGATTCGTACGCGCTGCTCGAGCTCGCGTGGCGAATCCGCCGGCTCGGCCGGCGCGACATGCGCGAGCTGCTGCGCATCGGCGGGATGTGCGTATATGACCTCCTCGAGGATCGTTTCGAGCTACCGCTGCTCAAGGGCGCGCTGGCGCTCGATGCGGTGCTCGGCACCAACTACGGACCGCGCTCGCCAGGGACGGTACTGTCATTGCTCTACCGCATGGCCGCTTCACAGGGTGCCGATTCGCTCGCGCTGCCGCAGGGTGGGCTGGGCGCACTCGCCGAAGCGCTTGCCGCAGCCGCGCGCGCCGCGGGCGCCGAAATCCGCGTTGGCTCGCCCGTGGCGCGTATCGCGGTGCGAGCCGATCGTGTCGCCGGTGTGGCGCTGGCCTCGGGCGAGGAGATCGCCGCCGGGACCGTAGTGTCGAGTGCCGACCCGCGCACCACGTTCCTCGACCTCCTCGGCAGCGAGCACCTCGATGCCGGCTTCGTGCGACGGGTCAGTCAGATGCGCTCACGCGGAGTAGCTGCGAAACTCAACCTCGCGCTCGACCGGCTGCCGGAGTTCACCGGTCTCACGGCGGCGCAGCTCAATGGCCGTCTGCTGGTGGCGCCCTCGGCGGACTACATCGAGCGGGCCTACAACCACGTCAAATACAACGAGTACTCGCACGCGCCGATGCTCGAGATCACCCTGCCGACGCTCGCCGATCCGGGGCTGGCGCCGCCGGGTAAGCACGTCATGTCGGTGATCGCACAGTACGCGCCCTATGCCCTCGCGGGAGGCTGGGAGGCCCGGCGGCAAGCGTGCAGCGATCGTATCGTCGATACCCTCGCTGCGTTCGCACCGCAGCTGCGCGCGTGCATCGTCAAATCCGAGCTTCTGACGCCCGAGGACATCGAGCGCGAGTTCCGCATCAGCGGCGGGCATTGGCACCACGCCGAGCTGGCGCTCGATCAATTGCTGATGGTGCGCCCGGTTCCCGGTGCGGCACAGTACCGAACGCCGGTCGCGGGACTGTTTCTGTGCGGCGCCGGCTCCCACCCCGGCGGCGGCGTCATGGGGCTTCCCGGGCGTAACGCCGCGCGCGCAATGATGCAGAAGGCGGCGTAAGTCATGTTGACCGAAAGCGAGCCCCATTACGCCCAACCGCTGCTGAAGACGCCGTTTCACGAGCGCGCGCGGGCCTTGAGCCAGCTCGATGCGTTCGTGCCATGGGCGGGCTACACCACCGTCGATGTCTTCACCAGCGTCGAGCAGGAGTACTTCGCGATCCGCAATGCGAGCTCGCTCTACGATCTCACGCCGATGGTGAAGTACCGCGTCGCAGGGCCCGATGCACTGCGCTTCCTCAATCGCCTGGTGACCCGCGACGTCACCCGCCTCGCACCGGGCAAGGTCGCCTACACCGTCTGGTGCGACGACGAGGGACACATCATCGATGACGGCACCGTGTTCGCGATCGCGCCGAACGAGTACCGCGTCTGCACCGGCGAGCGGCAACTCGACTGGTTCCGTGCCTCGGCGATCGGCTTCGAGGTCGAGATTCGCGAAGTGACCGAGGACGTTGCGGCCCTCGCGGTGCAGGGGCCGACCTCGTGCCGGCTGCTGAAGGGGGTGGGTCTTGCAGGCGTCGAGCGGCTGAAGCCCTTCGAGCACGCCGAGCTCTCCATGCCGCGGGACGCCGGGGCTGGGAGCGGTGCGCTCAGCCTGCTCGTCTCCCGCACGGGCTTTACCGGCGACCTCGGATACGAGCTGTGGATGCAGCCGGCCGACGCCGAGCGCGTCTGGGATGCCTTGATGGAATTCGGGAGTACGCGGGCGGTGCGGCCGGTCGGCTCGCGCGCGCTCAACATGGCCCGGATCGAGGCGGGCTTCCTTCTGCCCAACGTCGATTTCGTCTCCGCAGCGCACACGCTGTACCTCGGCACCGAGCGCTCGCCTCTCGAGCTCGGGCTCGCCTGGCTGGTCGACTTCAACAAGGGACATTTCACGGGCCGGCGCGCGCTCCTCGCGGAAGCCGCTCGTCCGCCGCGTCGGCGCCTCGTGGGTCTCGATATCGAGGGTACCAAGCCCGCGCACAACGCCCTGCTCTATGGCGAGCGCTCGGGACGCAGCGAAGCTGGGAGTGTGACCTCGGCCACGTGGTCGCCCACGACCAAACGCAACCTCGCTCTCGCCATGGTGGGCGCGCCGTACATCGCCACAGGCTCGACGCTCTGGGCGGACATCTATCTCAACCGCGAGCTCGTGTGGGAGCGGCGCATGATGCGTGCACGCGTCGTCGAGCGCCCGTTCTTCGCACCGACGCGGCGACGCGTCACGCCGCCCGCGGATTTTTGAGCGTCTCACGCGATGATCGCCAACCAAGCGAAGGCGCTCGCCGACCGGCCCTGGCTCGATCCGGCGGCACAACCGCAGATTCGCATCGACGGCATCAGCAAGACTTACGGGACGAGCACTGCCGTCGATGACGTGACGCTGAGCATCTACAAGGGTGAGATCTTCGCGCTGGTCGGCTCTTCCGGTTGCGGCAAGACGACGTTGCTGCGGATGCTCGCCGGTTTTGCCCAGCCGACCCGCGGACGTATCGCCATCGACGGCGCCGATATGGGTACGATCCCGCCGCACGAGCGGCCGGTGAACATGATGTTCCAGTCGTACGCGCTCTTTCCCCACATGACAGTGGAGCGCAACGTCGGTTACGGCCTGCGCCGTCTGCCGCTCGATGAAGCGACGCGCCGGCGGCGCGTCGCCGAGGCGCTGGAGATGGTGCAGCTCGGTCATCTGGCGGAGCGCAAGCCGCATCAGCTCTCGGGGGGGCAACGCCAACGCGTCGCGCTGGCACGCGCACTCATTCGCCGCCCGAAGGTCCTGCTGCTCGATGAGCCGCTGTCGGCGCTCGACAAGAAGCTGCGCGAGCAGACGCAGTTCGAGCTGATGGAGTTGCAGTGGAAGGTCGGGATCACCTTCATCGTGGTCACGCACGACCAGGACGAGGCGATGGCGCTCGCCAGTCGCATCGCGGTGATGGATCGCGGCCGCGTGGTTCAGGTCGGCACACCGGCGGAGATCTACGAGTTTCCACGCAGCCGCTTCGTCGCCGACTTCGTCGGCACCACGAACCTGTTCGAGGGCACGGTGAGCAGCTGCCAGCCCGGGTTGATCACGGTGCAATGCGGCGAGACCGGCAGCGAGCTGCTGGTCGACGACCGCGGCGGCTTCAGCGTAGGCCAGCGCGTCTGGGTTGCGCTGCGCCCGGAGAAGGTGCGCCTGACCAAGGAGGCGGTCGACGGAGCGCGGATCAACCGTCTGCGCGGGACCGTATGGGAGCTTGGCTATCTCGGCAATCGCTCGACTTACCGCGTGCGCACCGCCAACGGCAAGCTCATTACAGTGTTTGCGCAGAACGAGCGGCGCACGTCCGAGGCGGCCATCGATTGGAGTGACGAGGTCTTCGTGACCTGGAGCGCCGATGCGGCGGTGCTGCTCGACTCGTAGGTAGCGTCCATGGGCGTCGCCAGGACCGGGGCGGCGCCCGAAAGGGGAGGGATGAGCCATGACCCACGCAATTCGTATTCGGGGCGCGCTGGCGCTGACTGCACTCTGCATCGGTCTCGTAGCGTTGCCTGCGGCGCACGCTGACGACGCAGCGGCTGCCGCAGGTCCACCGCCCGCAGCTACGGAAAACGCGGCGAGCGCCCCGTCGGCGCTGCAGGAGGTGGTGGTGACTGCGACGCGTCACGAGGAGTCGCTCAGCAAGGTGCCGATCAGCGTGACCGCGCTCACCCAGGACACGATGGATCAGAAGGGCATCAAGGACTTCATCGACATCGCGCGCTTCACGCCAGGCGTGTCGATCGACAACTCCGCGACGAACGCGATCTCGATACGCGGAATTTCCTCCTCGGCCGGTGCCGGCACCACCGGTATCTACATCGACGACACACCCATTCAGATGCGTTCCGTGGGGTTCAATCCTGACGACGCGCTGCCGAAGACCTTCGATCTCGAGCGCGTAGAGATCCTGCGCGGGCCGCAGGGTACGCTGTTCGGCGCCGGTGCCGAGGGCGGCGCCGTGCGTTACATCCTGGCCCAGCCGAGTGTTACCACTTCGAGTACCTACCTGCGCAGCGAAGTGTCCTATACCCAGTACGGACAACCCAACTACGAGCTCGGCATCGCGCGCACTCAGCCGATCGTCGACGGGACTTTCGGCGTGCGTGCCAGCATCTGGTACCGCTGGGACGGCGGCTGGATCGACCGGGTCGACCCGACCACTCGTGACGTCACGGAGAGCGACGTCAACCACTCCGGGACGCTGCTCGCACGCCTCGCGGCGACCTGGAAGCCGTCGGATTCGCTCACCGTGACGCCGAGCATCCTTTACCAGAATCTCCAGAAACACGATGACTCGACGTATTGGCCCGCGTACTCGAATGCCGGCGCGGGGGACTTCAACACCGCGACGCCGGAGCGCATTCCGAACGACGACCAATACTACCTGCCGGCGATGAAGCTCGAATGGGATCTCGGGAAGAGCTCGATCATCGGCAATGCGTCATACTTCCATCGCAACCAGAACACCGCCTACCAGGGCACGGTCTACGACCTCGGCTATTATCAGGTCGCGGGTTCCTACTTCGGTATCCCCTGCGTGCCGACCCCTGCCGCGACCGAGACCTGTCCCGGCCCCGTCCCGCTCATCGATGGCAACGGCATCCATCTGCCGCCGCAGTTTGCCGACTATCAGACACCTAACATCATGACCAACTCGCAGGAGAACTACGCGGGAGAGTTGCGCTGGCAGTCGAACGACGAGTCCGCGAAGCTGCACTGGACGCTGGGTGCCTTTTGGCAGCTCGCGAAGGAGGGAAGCATCGAGGAACTCCGCGACACGCAGATCAATGCGCTCTATCAATACCTATACGGCACCGATGCCATCAGTCTGTACTGCCCGCCCGGTACTCTTGCCGGAACCAACCAGGCGGCGTGCGCCGGGCCACCGAATTTCCTTACCTCGTCCGCGTACCCGGACTACTCGTGTCCGACGAACGCCGCCTATACGGCCATTCCGGCCTGCGACATCTACTACAACAACAACACGACCTTCGACCGCCAGATTGCCGCCTACGGTGAGCTGAGCTATGCGTTCACCGACTGGTTCCGGCTGACAGTCGGCGAACGCGTCGCGCATACCGAGTTCTCGCTGACGCACTATGCCGACGGCCTGGAGAACTTCGGGCCCTACCCCGGCACGGTGCGCGCGAGCGAGAAGTCGAACCCCAGTACGCCCAAGGTCGTCGCCTCGTTCCAGGTCGACCCGAAGGATCTCTTTTACGCCTCTTACGCCAAGGGGTTCCGCGTGGGTGGCGGCAACGCGCCGCTGCCGTCGTACTGCGACGCGGACCTGGTGGCGGCCGGCTATCCCAACGGTGCGCCGCTTACCTACCGGCCCGACTCCACGCAGAACTACGAGCTCGGCTCGAAGAACACGATCGGGGATCATCTGCGCATCGCGACCAGCGTCTACTACATCAAGTGGAACGATATCCAGCAGAATATCTACGTCGCCGGAGCCTGTGGACTTCAGTTCACGGACAACCTCGGGGAGGCGGCCGCCTGGGGCGGGGATCTGCAGGCGGAGCTTGCGCTCGGTCCGGTGCACATCGACTTCGCTACCGGCTATACGAGCGCCCGCTATACCCGCAATTCTCCCGTCGACTGCACGCCCTATGCTGTCGCGCCCGCCGGCATCCCGTGCAAGACGAGCAATGGCGACGCCATCTCGGGACAGGCTGCGATCGACTATGCGCCTGGTACCAATCCGCCGTACACGGCAGCGCTCGGTGCGGAATACAGCTTCCGCGTGGCCAGCCACGATGCCTTCATGCGCGCGGACTGGGAGTACCAGAGCCGCAATCCGTGGCTCGCCGGGCAACAGGATCCGCGCAACGCGGCACAGTACAACCCCTTCAGTTACTCCCTGGCGTCGACCAGCTTCACCTCCGTCCGCGCCGGCATTTATGTTGGGCAATGGCAGCTGTCACTGTTCGTGGACAACCTGTTCGATTCGCACCGGGTGACCAACTATGCGCTGGGTCAGCCGTCCGGAGCCCCGACGGTGCAGGAGAATGACTACACCTATCGGCCGCGCACCATTGGCATCAATGCGAACTGGCGCGTGGGATCCGAGCACTGAGGTCCGCCACCGCCAGTACGCAGCGCGTCCCGAGGATGGTACCGTGGCGACCGCATGCCAGAAGGCCAGACACCCCCGGCCCCCGCGGCCGAGGCGCGCGCTGAGCGGTTAAACACCCGCGCCGCAGGGGTCGTCGGCCTGGCAGTGCTCTGCAGCCGGGTGTTGGGACTCGCGCGCGAGCAGATCTTCGCGGCACTTTTCGGCGGCGGACGCGTGATGGACGCTTTCACGATCGCGTTTCGCATCCCGAACCTGCTGCGGGATCTGTTTGCCGAGGGCGCTCTTTCGACGGCGTTCGTTACCGTCTTTACCCGCACGGCCGCACTCGACGGCGACGCGGCAGCCTGGCGGCTCGCCAACAAGGTGGCGACACTCGCGTCGGTCGTGCTGAGCGCGATCACGGTGGCAGGGATCGCCTCCGCTCCCTGGCTGGTCGCGGCGCTCGCCCCGGGGTTCGCGCCCGCGAAAGCGGCGCTCACCATCGAGCTCACCCGCATCATGTACCCGTTCATTCTGCTGGTGTCGCTCGCTGCGCTCGTCATGGGAATGCTCAACGCGCGCAGCGTCTTCGGCATTCCGGCCATGGCTTCGAGCTTTTTCAATCTCGGCTCCATCATCGGTGGCGTATCGATCGGCTACTGGCTCGACCCGCACTTCGGGCAGACGGCGATCCTCGGCCTCGCGATCGGCACGCTGATCGGCGGCGCGCTGCAGCTACTGGTGCAGCTGCCGGCACTCGCTCGGGCGGGGCACGCTTTCCGCATCGACTGGCACTGGCGCGATCCCGGAGTCAGATCGATCCTGCGCCTCATGGGGCCGTCGGTGATCGCCGCGAGCACCACTCAGGTCAATGTACTGGTGAATTCGGTGTTCGCCTCCGAGCTCGGCGACGGGCCGACATTCTGGCTGACGGTGGCGTTTCGTCTCATGCAGCTGCCGCTCGGCGTCTTCGGCGTGGCCCTCGGCACGGTGGCGCTGCCGCTGCTCGCGCGGATGGCAGCCACCGGCAACACGGAAGCCTTTCGAAGCGAGCTGGCGCGCGGCATGCGCCTCGCCTTTCTCATGACGATTCCGGCTGGCCTCGGGTTGATGATGCTCGCCGAGCCGATCATCTCGGTGCTCTACCAGCACGGCCGCTTCGGTGCCCACGAGACGGCGGAGTCGGCCGGGGCGCTGCGCTTCTACGCCATCGGTCTGTGCGGTTATGCCGCGCTCAAGGTGCTCGTCAACGCCTTCTACGCCATCGACCGCCGCAAGACCCCGATGGTGGTGAGCTGTCTTGCGGTGGGTGTCAATCTGTTACTCAACTGGATCTTCACAATGCGGCTCGGCTGGGGGCACCGCGGGCTCGCGTTCTCCACCGCCTGCGTGGCAAGCAGCAATTTCCTCATACTCTATTTCCTGATGCGCTCCCATCTCGGCAGGCTCGAGTCGCGCGCGCTGGGGTGGCTGCTGCTGAAGGTTGCGGCCGCCTCGCTGGCGCTGCTCGCGGTATGCGCGGCAGGGGATCGGCTGCTGCTTACACACTGGGCGGTGCAGGCCTTCTGGCCGAAGTGCCTCAGCCTCACCCTTGTCATCGCCGCGGCCGCCGGTGCGTTCTTTCTGTCAGCCAGCGCGCTCGGTATCGGCGAGGTGCACGACATCACCTCCGCCGTGCGGCGCCGCCTCGGGCGCGCGGCAACCAATCGACGCGGCTGAGGTCAAATCGCGGACGCGTCGGATCCGGCCGTGTGCAGCCGGTCCAGCAACGGCGCGCCTGCTTTGTTCAGCCACGATTCAGTCACAGAAGGACCTGAAGACGATGAAAGACATGAAGTCGTATCTGCGGGCACTCGTGCCCTTTTCGTTGTTGGGATGCGCACACGGCGCGCTCGCCCAGACGTATCAGTATCCGGCTTCCCCGCCAATGCGCCCCGTGCAGTGGTATCTCGACGGTGGTGTCGGCATCACACAGGGACAGACGGCGGACGACTTTTCCAACGGCTGGACCATCGGCACCGGCGTGCTGGTGCGCCCCGATCCGACGCAGCCCGTCGCGCTGCGCTTCGATGTCGACTATATGCGTTCCGAGGCGACCGGCCAGTTCATCGCCGCGAACGAGGCGGCGACGCAGACACCGATCGACCATGGCTCGCTGCAGACCGTCAGCGGCTTTGTGGGTCCGATGCTTGAGTTGCCGTTGAGCCCGTGGATGCGGCTCTATGCAACCGGCGGCGTCGGCATCGGTTACCGGCGCGTCGAGCTCACGCAGAATGGATTTTTCTGCGATCCCTTCTTCTGCGGCTCCGGAGGCGGCCACGTACTCGTGGCCAGCAGCGACAGCACGCACTTCGCCTGGAATGCCGGAGCTGGCGTCGACTTCGCACTGCCCGGCGGGCAGTCCTGGTTTGTCGAGGCGCGTTATGAGCGCATCGAGACCGAAGGAGCGACCGAGGTGGTCCCGATCCGGATCGGAATCCGCTTCTGAGCCTGAGCCGAGCTCTCTAAGCGGCCGCCGCAAAGGCGATGCAGGCCTCGAGGAGGCGGCCGAGCACCGCGCGCAATGGAGCGGCGAGCGTCTCATCGTACGGACACGGCCAGTTTCCGGGGCCGAGCTCCGCGGTGGGCTCGCGCAGGTATCCGTTGCAGGCGAGCTCCATCTGCAGTGCGTGAACGCCCTCGCTCGGGCGGCCGTAATGACGCGTGGTATAGCCGCCCTTGAAGCGACCGTTGGTCACGCGCGAGAAGCCCGCACTCGTGGCGGTGTCACAGAGCGCCTCGATGCGTGCCGTGAGTTCCGCCGCGCAGCTCTTGCCGTTGAAGGTACCGAGGTTGAAGTGCGGGAGCGTTCCCTCGAAGAGTCGCGGGACGCGTGAGCGGATCGAGTGGCAATCGTAGAGCACCACGGCGCGATGTCGGCTGCGCAGGCGAGCGAGCTGCGCCTGCACGGCGCGATGATAGGGCTCGAAGTATTCCCGCCGTCGTGCGGCGATCTCCGCCGCCGACAGTGTGTTGCCGGAGCGATAGAGCGGCTCCCCGTCGAAGGTCGTGGTCGGACAGAGCTCCGTGGTGGCAAGGCCCGGATAGAGCGAAGCGCCGGAGGGGTCGCGGTTGGCATCGATGACCGTGCGCGAGATGTCTGTGCGTACCACGGTCGCGCCGATTTGTCCGGCAAAACCGTACAGCCGATCGATCCACCAGTCCGTGTCCTTGCGCGCTAGCCACCCCGAGTTGAGCATCACCTCGATGCCCGCCGGTATGGTCGTGCCGGTGTGCGGCATGGTGAGCAGCAGCGGAGCCGTGTCCTCACGCACCGTCAGCCAGGGAGTCTCCTCTGTCGGGCTCATCGACCGCTATGCTCCACGCGCTTCCGCTTTCCGACTGACGGCCCGGCGGCCGATCGGGAATAATGTACGCCATGTCGGGCCTGTGGTTTGAGTCGGTGCTGCTGCCCACCGGGTGGGCGCGGGACGTGCGCATCGTTAGCGACGGCGACCATATCGCACGCGTCACGGAGGGAACCCCACCCGAGCCCGGCGATGAGCGCCACGGAATCGGTCTTCCCGGTCTTCCCAACCTACACAGTCATGCCTTCCAGCGCGCGCTCGCGGGACTCACGGAGCGGCGCGGACCGCGCGAGGACAGCTTCTGGAGCTGGCGCGAGCTCATGTACCGTTTCGTCGGCAACCTCGGTCCCGAGGAGCTCGAGGCGATCAGTGCGCTCGCTTTCATGGAGATGCTCGAAGCCGGCTTCACGCGTGTCGGGGAATTCCATTACCTCCACCACGATCGCGACGGCGAGGTTTTCGCCAATCCTGCCGAGCTCGCCGTACGCATTGCTGCAGCCGCGGCCGAGAGCGGTATCGGGCTCACGTTGCTGCCGGTGTTCTATGCGCACAGTGGCTTCGGCGGCGCCGCGCCGACGCCGCGACAACGGCGCTTCATCACCGATCCGCACGCGTTCGCGCGTCTCGTCGAGGGCTGCCGCCGCGCGGTGAGCTCGCTCAGCGACGCGGCTGTGGGCATCGCACCGCACAGTCTGCGTGCCGTGACTCCGGAAGAGCTCGCGGCGGTCCTGCCGCTGTCGCAGGGCGGAGTGGTCCACATCCACATCGCCGAGCAGATCCGGGAGGTGGAGGAGTGCCTCGCCTGGAGCGGCCGCCGCCCCATCGAGTGGCTCCTCGAGCATGCGCAGGTCGACGAGCGCTGGTGTCTGGTGCATGCCACCCATGCCGACGATGCGGAGCTGAGCGCCGTTGCCGCGCGGGGCGCGGTGGTTGGCCTGTGCCCGCTCACGGAGGCGAATCTCGGCGATGGGATCTTTCCCGGCGCCACCTTCCTCGCGCAAGGCGGGCGCATCGGTGTGGGCAGCGATTCCAACATCCTGACGGATGCGGCCGGCGAGCTGTGCATGCTCGAGTACTCGCAACGTCTCGCGCTACGGGCGCGCAACGTACTCGCCGGCGGCGCGGATGGCTCGACGGGCCGCGCGCTGTTCGACTCAGCTCTCGCGGGCGGCTCTCAGGCGCTCGAGGGGACCGCGGCGCGACCGGCTCGGGCCGGACTCGCGCCGGGCAGACCCCTCGATCTGATCACTCTGGCGAGCGGGCACCCCGCGCTGATCGGGCGGGGGGGCGATGAGATACTCGACAGCTGGATTTTCGCGGGCGGGCGCGAGCTCATCGACTGTGTGTGGCGCGCCGGAATCAAGCTGGTGAGCGGCGGTCGGCACCGCGCGCGTGGGGCGATCGTCGCACGCTATGCCCGCGCACTCGGCCGGCTGCGCGCCTGAGCCGGCTGCGAAGGTGCTAAAATCGCGCGTTTAATTTCGGGCGCCATCACGGGGGCGTCAGGGTACTGACATGTCACTGAAGATCATGATCCTGGGAGCGAACGGCTTCATCGGCAGCGCCCTCACCAACGCGATCCTGCGCGAGCGTCCGTGGGAGGTCTACGGTATCGATCTCTCGGACAACAAGCTCGGCGATCTGCCCAAGAACGAGCGCTTCCACTTCGTCGAAGGCGACATCACCATCAACAGGGAGTGGGTCGAGTACCACGTCAAGAAGTGCGACGTGGTGGTGCCCCTCGTGGCGATCGCGAACCCGGCACAATACGTAACTCACCCGCTGCGCGTCTTCGAGCTCGACTTCGAAGCCAACCTTGCGGTGGTGCGTCACTGCGTCAAATACGGCAAGCGCCTGATCTTCCCGTCGACCTCCGAGATCTACGGGATGTCTCCGGATGCCGTGCTGGACGAGGAATCGAGCCCGCTCGTGTACGGGCCCATCAACAAGCAGCGCTGGATCTACGCCGCCTCCAAGCAGCTCCTCGATCGCGTGATCTACGCCTACGGGGTGCGTGACAACCTCGACTACACGCTGTTTCGTCCGTTCAACTTCATTGGTCCCAATCTCGACAACGTCGAGGAGCCCAAGGAAGGCAGCTCGCGGGTGTTCACCCAGTTTCTGTCCAACGTGCTCTACAAGCGTCCCATCAAGCTGGTCGACGGCGGCAGCCAGAAGCGCTCTTTCACCTATATCGACGATGCCATCGAATGCCTGCTGACGATCCTCGAGAATCGCGACGCTCGCGCCAGCCGGCGCATATTCAATATCGGCAACCCCGGCAACTGCATCTCGATCCGCGACCTGGCGCAGCGCACGAAACGCATCGCACAGGAGTTTCCGATCCTGCGGGATAACGCCAAGGCCACCGAGATCGTCGACGTCTCCGCCGGCGAGTACTACGGCAAGTACTACCAGGATATCCAGGTGCGCGTGCCCAACATCGAGGCCGCGCGGCGCGATCTCGGCTGGTCACCGACCACCGACATGGACACCGCCATTCGGCGCACCATCGAGTTCTACGTGAAGCAGGAAGGCTTCGGCGCACGCGCGGCGGCACTGGCGGGCATCTGACGGGAAACGCAGCGGGCACGGTGGGCCTCGCTGGGGCGTTGCGGGCAGGCGGGCGTGGGCCGCGCCTGCTGCCCTGGCTGCTGCTGGCTGTCGGCTGGTTCGCCACCATTCAGGTGCGGCCGCTCCTCGATCCCGACGAGGGTCGCTATGCCGAGATCCCGCGCGAGATGCTGGTGAGCGGCGACTGGGTCACCCCGCGCTTCGACGGACTCAAGTACTTCGAGAAGCCGCCGCTGCAATACTGGGGGACGGCGGCGGCGTACCGGTTATTCGGTGTGTCGGAATGGACCTCGCGCCTGTGGACCTTCTCATTCGCCTTCGCCTGCCTGCCGCTCACCTATCTTTGGACCTCGCGCCTTTACGGACGCGTGAGCGCGCTCGCCGCGCTCGGCGCGCTCGCGTTGAGTCCCTACTTCGTGATCATCGGCCATCTCAACCTGCTGGACGCTGCCTTCACGTTCTGGCTGACGGCTGCGGTGCTCGGCTTCACTCTCGCGCAGACCGCCCCGGCGGGCTCGACGCCCGAGCGGCGCTGGATGCTGCTTGCGTGGGCCGCGGCGGCGCTCGCCGTACTCTCCAAGGGCATCGTCGTCGGCGTATTGGCCGGCGCGGCGCTCATCGTCTACTCACTGAGCACGCGCGATGCCACACCCTGGCGACGGCTGCACGCCGGCACGGGCGCGCCCCTCTTCGTGGCAATCGCGGCGCCGTGGTTCGCGGCAGTCTCGCTGCGCAACCCGAGCTTTCCGTCCTTCTTCTTCGTGCACGAGCACTTCACGCGATTTCTCACCACCGTGCATCAGCGCATCGAGCCCTGGTGGTATTTCCTGCCGCTGCTGCTCGCGGCGGTGTTGCCCTGGGTGGTGCCGCTCACGCGCGCGCTGCGGGGCGAATGGCGCGAGGTGAGCAGGCGGATGGTTGCTCGCGCGGACGCGGCTGTTACCTCGCCGGCTGCGACCCCTTTCAGACCTCTCACGTTTCTCGCCGTGTACGCGACGGTGACGCTGGTGTTCTTCTCGGCCTCGGGATCGAAACTCGCGCCCTACATCCTGCCGATGATTCCAGCGCTCGCTGTCCTCACCGGCGCCCGCACCCGGGCCGCACGAGAGGTGGCTCGTCACGGCGCGTGCATCGGCGCCGCTTTCGCTCTGCTCGCAGCGGCGGGGCTGCTGATCTACAGCGCGCGGCGCAACAGCTTCGTGCCACACGACGCCGTCGGCTGGGCGGTGGCGGCGACGCTGAGCGCTCTGGTGGCCGCCGCCGTCACTGTCATGCGCCGCGGCGGCGAGCTCGCCACGGTCCTGGCCGCGGCGCTCGGCGCGAGCCTCGCCTGGCAGTGTCTCATGTGCGAGTACACGGTGATTCCGCCGACGCGGTCGGCCCGCGAGCTGGTGCGTGCAGTCGAGCCCTTCGTCGGCGCGCAGACTCCCCTCTACAGCGTCGGTCAGTACCGCGAGACCGTCTCTCCCTACCTCGGGCGGACCTTGCAGCTCGTCGCATACGAGGGAGAGCTGCACTTCGGGCTGACGGAAGAGCCACAGCTCCGCATGTCGGAGGCGCAGTTTGCAGCGCGCTGGAGCGCCGCGAGCTCCGGCGTGGCATTCTTCGAGCCCGGGGTCTGGGACAGCTGGCGTCGACGGGGGCTTCCCGGACGGGTGATCGCCGCCGACAACTACACGGTTGCCGTGAGCCGCTCGTGAGACTGACCGACTTTGCGATCCTGTTCTGCGGCGTGCTGCTGAACGCCCTGGCGCAGCTTGGACTGAAGGCCGCCACGCGCGTGAGCGGGCCTCTGGTCGCAGGAACCGGCGCGGTCTGGCAGCGGGCTGTCGAGCTGCTGGTCGTGCCCTCGCTGTGGTTTGCGCTGTGCGCGTATGGTCTGTCGGTGATCGTGTGGCTGATAGGCTTGTCGCGCGTGCCCGTGAGCCAGGCGTATCCCTTGCTGTCGATCGGCTACATCATCAACGTCGGCCTCGCGTGGTGGCTGCTGGGCGAGGTTCCCAACGCGCAGCGTGTCGCCGGTATCGGGGTCATCGTCGTGGGAGTCGTACTGGTGGCGCGCTCATGAACGACGCGACCAAGCCGCGGCTGCCTTTCACGCGGCCCATGATCGACGAGAAGACCATCGCCGCGGTAGCGCAGGTGCTGCGCTCGGGCTGGCTGGCGAGCGGACCGAAGGTCGCGCAGCTCGAAGCCGAGCTGTCGGCCTATCTCGGCGGCCGACCGGTACGGACTCAGACTTCGGCGACGGCGGGACTGGAGATGGCCCTGCTCGCCTGCGGCATCGGCGCGGGAGATGAGGTGATTACTCCGGCGATGAGCTTCGTCGCCACGGCGAACGTCATCGTGCGTGTCGGTGCCCGGCCCATATTCGTCGACGTCGACCTCGATTCGCGCAACATGGATCTGGAGCAGGCGGAGGCGGCGATCACCGCGCGCACGCGTGCGATCCTGCCGGTGCACTTCGCCGGGCTGCCGATCGATATGGAGCGTCTCTATGAGCTGGCAGCGCGCCACCGGCTGCGGGTCATCGAGGATGCAGCGCACGCCATCGGGTCTGCGTGGCGCGGGCGGCGCATCGGCAGCTTTGGCGACCTGGTGTGCTTCAGCTTCCATCCCAACAAGAACATGACGACCATCGAGGGCGGCGCGATTTCTGGCGGCTCGCCCGAAGAGATCAAGGCAATCGAGTTGCACCGCTGGCATGGACAGCGCAAAAGCGGCGCCGATGGCGTCGACACGCTGCTCGCGGGAGGCAAGTACAACCTCTCCGACGTCGCCGCTGCGGTGGGGCTCGGTCAGCTCGAGCGGCTCGAGGAATTCAACGCGCGCCGCCGTGCGCTGAGTGCGATCTATTACCAGCTGTGGGATTCGGACCCGCCGCTGCGGTTGCCCGAGCGCGGCGACGCGGGCCATAGCTGGCACGTATTCGCGCCGCTTCTGCCGCTCGATGAGCTCTCGATCTCGCGCGGCGAGTTTATCGAGGCGATGAGCGCTCAGGGTATCGGCGTGGGTGTCCACTATCCCGCGATCCACCTGTTCAGCGCCTACCGCGCTCTCGGCTACCGGGCCGGGCAGTTCCCGAACGCCGAGCGCATCGGCCGCGAGACCGTGACGCTGCCGCTCTTTCCGGCGATGGAGCGCGGCGACGTCGAGCGAGTTGTCGAGACGGCCACCGCCATCCTGCGCGGAGCTCGCACATGAGCATCGAAGTCTCAGTCGTCATTCCGGTATACAACGAGGAGGAGGGGCTGCCGTTGCTGTTCGCGCGGCTCTATCCGGCTCTCGATGCGCTCGGCAGGCCGTACGAGGCCGTGTTCGTGGATGACGGCAGCTCCGACCGCTCGGCGGCGCTGCTGCGCGAGCAGTTCCAGCGCCGTCCGGACGTCACCCGTGTGATCCTGCTCGCGCGCAACGCGGGGCAGCACATGGCGATCCTTGCGGCCTTCGCACATACCCGCGGCCGCTATGTCATCACGCTCGATGCCGACCTGCAGAACCCGCCGGAGGAGATCGCACGGCTCGTCGCCGCGATGGACGCCGGCGCCGACTACGTCGGCACGATTCGTGTCAGCCGCCAGGACCGGTTGTGGCGCAAGGCGGCATCGCGCTTCCTCAACCGCGTGCGGGAGCGCACCACGGCGATTCAGATCAGCGATCAGGGTTGCATGCTGCGCGGCTACGACCGCAGCGTGGTCGATGCCGTCAATCGCTGCGGCGAGGTGAGTACCTACGTTCCCGCGCTCGCCTACACCTTCGCGCGCCATCCGGTCGAGATCGAGGTTTCGCACGCCGAGCGGGTGGCGGGTCAGTCGAAGTATTCGCTGCTGAGCCTCATCCGCCTGAATTTCGACCTGATGACCGGGTTCTCGGTGGTGCCGCTGCAGTTCTTCTCGATGAGCGGCATCGTAATCGCGTTGCTCTCGCTGCTGTTCGTGCTCTACCTCGCCGTCCGCCGGCTGGTAGTCGGCCCTGAGGAAGGGGGCCTTTTCACGCTGTTCGGCATCGCCTTCTTTCTGATCGGAGTGGCGCTGATCGGCCTCGGTGTCGTGGGCGAGTACGTCGGGCGGATCTATGAGCAGGTGCGCCAGCGCCCGCGCTACACGATCGGCGCGGTGCTCGGTGCCGGCAGTGAGACGGGCGGCTCCGACGGGATTCCGCGGCTGGAGCATTCCGCGACCGACGAGGCGCGAGACGCGGCGCAGCTGCCGAGAGAGCGCGTACCCGGAGAGGTGGAGTGAGCCGGGCCCGGGCCGTCGTCTTCGCGTACCACGACGTCGGCGTTCGCTGCCTCAAGACACTCCTCTCCGCGCAGGTCGAGATTGCGCTCGTGGTGACGGTCCCGGACGACCCGTCCGAGCAACGCTGGTATGCGAGCGTCGCCGCCACTGCCGCCGACTACGGACTCAGGACGATGGCCGCGGCGGCCGCGAACACCGCGGGGCTCGAGCGGGAGTTGCGGGCGCTGCAACCTGACTTCATTTTCTCCTTCTACTACCGATCGCTGCTCGGCGCGCCGCTGCTCGCGACCGCGCGGCGCGGGGCGCTCAATATGCACGGCTCGCTGCTGCCGAAGTACCGCGGACGCGCGCCGGTCAACTGGGCGATCCTGCGCGGCGAGCGCGAGACCGGTGCGACGCTGCACCACATGGTCGAGCGCGCGGACGCCGGCGATATCGTCGACCAGATGAGCGTGCCCATCCTGGTAGATGACGACGCGCGGGAGGTGTTCGCCAAGGTGACGGTTGCTGCCGAGCTCATCCTCGCCCGCTCGCTCCCCGGTCTCATCGATGGCAGCGCACCGCGTCGTCCGCAGCGCATGGAGGCGGGGCAGTACTTCGGGCGGCGCCGACCTGAGGACGGACGAATCGACTGGCAGCGTCCGGCGCTCGAGATTCACAACCTGGTGCGCGCGGTGGCTCCTCCCTTTCCCGGGGCCTTCGCTCAGGTCGGCGGCGAGCGCTGGGATATCCACCGCACGCGTGTGAGTGAGCGGAGCGCGCCGGCCGCCGGCGCCCGGCTGTTTGGCGCGGATGGCGGGCTCTATGCGGCCTGCGGCGGGGGCGGCGTGCTGCAACTCATCACGGTCGCCGACGAGCGTGGGCCGCTCGACGTCCCGCGCCTGTCACAGGCACTCGCACAGCGGCCCGTGCCGCTCACCTGAGCCGGGATGCCGATGTCACTCGTCGCGCTCAAGATCGACGTCGACACCTATCGCGGGACACGCGAGGGAGTGCCGAGGCTCGCCGGCCTGCTCGAGCAGCTCGGCGTGCGCGCGACCTTCCTCTTCAGCCTCGGTCCGGATCACACCGGCCGCGCCATCCGGCGTGTCTTCCGTCGCGGCTTCCTGCGCAAGGTACAGCGCACCTCGGTTCTCGAGCACTACGGCCTGAAGACGCTGCTCTATGGAGTACTCCTCCCCGGGCCGCGCATCGGGCGCCGCTGTCGTGCGCAGATGCAGGCGATCGCAGAACGCGGAAACGAGGTCGGCGTACATACCTGGGATCACGTGCGCTGGCAGGACACGGTGGCGCAGGCCGATGAGCCGTGGACGCGCCGCGAGCTCACCCTCGCGCGCGATGAGTTCGTGGAAGTGTTCGGCCGCGCGCCGCTGGTGCACGGCGCCGCAGGATGGCAGACCAATGAGTACCTGCCGGGGCTCGAGTCGGAGCTTGGCTTTCACTTCGCCTCAGATAGCCGGGGCATCGGCCCCTTTGTGCCGATCGCTGCGCGCGCAGCCGCGGCAGTGCCGCAGTTGCCGACCACGCTGCCGACGCTCGATGAGCTTATCGGCCGCCCGGATCTACAAGGCACCGATCCCGTCGACCATCTGCTCGCCCTGACCGACGCCATGCCGCATCGGGATCAGGTCTTCACGCTGCATGCCGAGCTCGAGGGTGGCAAGCTCCTGCCCGAATTCGAGCGGCTGTTGCGTGAGTGGCAGCAACGCGGTGCACGTCTCACCGACCTCGGAACGTACTTCGCGAGTCTCGACGTGCATGCTCTGCCGCGCTGCAGCGTCGTGTCCGGGAGCGTGCCCGGCCGCTCGGGCACACTGGCACTGCAGGATTCCGCCGGCGCCGTTCCTCAGGCCTAGGAAGTCAGCGTGAAGATGCCGTTTGTCTGCGAAGAGACAATCGCGATCGAGCCCGATGACACCGTGCCGCCGGCGATGAGCCCGAGGTAGATCACGTTGCCGGTGTGGTTATCCTGCAAGGCCAGGACACCGGGAACGGCCGCCGCGGCCGCGATGGTGCCGCTGCCTGCCGATCCAACGGCCTGTCCCTGGCAGTTGGCCATGTAACTGGTCCCCGCTGCAGCGACGACAACCTGGAAGGAAGCGACGCCGCAGCTTCCGATCGATCCCGACAGATTCAAGGTCCGACCCGCGACCTGCATGGGTGTGATCGAAGTCAGGAATACGAACGAGCCAACCCCATTCGAGCCGGCGGAGCTATGCACGCTCGCGAGCCCCTGCAGGGTGTCGGCGTAAGAGACTGTGTAGGTATCGGTGACACTGATGCTGTTGGTCGTGCTGTTCAGTGTCAGGACGTTTCCGCCGGTAGTGAAGGTCCCGGAGCCCACTCCGAAGGGAAGCTGACTGCTCGCGTCGTAGGAGATCAGCGCGGCGCCGCCGTTGGAGTCGAAGTAGCTCATGTCGAAAGTGAAATTGGAGATGCCGCTGAGGGGAGTCGCGATTCCCTGATAGAAGATGACATTTCCAGCGAGCATCGCCGCGAGATCGGTCGCCGATGAGGCCGGCATCGCGCCGAGCGTGACTTTCAAAGCGGTGACGGTGGTCGATACCGATGTGCCTCCCTGATCGACAAACGAGTGATGCGCGCTCGCGACGTTGGAGTCCGTCTGCACCCCAGCCAACATCTGCAGATTGTTCGCATCGCCAGCGGGCAACACCGCGCCGCCGGAGACGATGTAGTCATTCAGACTGGTCACGTCCTTCGCCGGCAGAGTCAGTCCGCCGACATCGATGGCATCGACCTGACCGTGGTTGAGGGATTGCAGCACCTGGGCTACCTGCAGCCCGTTGGCGAGCGACAGCACGAACAGCTCGGCCGTGCCGCTGGCGGGCGCAGCAGGCTTCAGCGAGCCGATAGAGACGCTCGATGAGCTTCCGACGTTGAGCGTGAAGGTCACGGCGTCGCCGGCTTTGAAGCTGAAGGTTCCATTGGCGTCCGTGGTGCCCGAAAGGTTCGAAGGGCTGGCGACCCAGCTCAGTCCCTGCACGGGCGCGTCGATGAAAGTCCCGCTGTACGTGGTCCCAGAGGAAGATCCCGAGCCCGAGGAACCGGAGCCGGATGATCCTGAGCCGGAGGATCCCGAGCCGGAGGATGCGGAGCCTGAGGATCCGGAGCCCGACCCGCCGCCGCCGCTGCAGGCCGTGAGCATCAGCGCAAGTCCCGCCAGCGCAACGGCAGCCGTCGCTCGCATCCGCGCATTCATGGAACGACTCCCGCCCTGTGAGGGGGGTGATTCAAAGACGAACGAAGGTACGGACGGTCGCCACTCGAGCGTGTGCGCTCCTTCGCAGTTCCCCGCGGCGTAGCGCTGACCAAGGCACCAGCGAGCCGTAAATGGGACCGGCGTCAAACTCTCCGACGCCATGCATTCTGTTCGGTCCCGTTGCCGCGGGCTGCACGAGCTGTGCTAACGTGATGAATCTAAGAGTGGATTACCACCCGTGGCAGACATTTTTGTTTCCTATTCCAGAGCCGACAAAGCGCGCGTTGCTCCGCTCGTAGCGGCATTCGAAGCGCAGGGCTGGTCGGTCTGGTGGGACCCCGAGATCACCCCGGGCGACGAGTTCGACGCCCTGATCGGCGCTGAGCTGGAAGCGGCACGCGCGGTGGTAGTGGTTTGGACACGCGCTTCTGTCGAGTCCCGCTGGGTGAAAGGCGAGGCGCGGGATGCCGCCGACCGTGGCGTCCTCGTTCCGGTGCGATTCGAGAACGCGCGTCTTCCCATCGATGTGCGCTCGATCCATACGACCGAGCTCGACGATTGGGGTGAGAGCCGCGAGAGCGCGCCATTCAGGGCCCTGTGCGCCGCGCTCGAGGCGAAATTGAAGCTTTCGGCCGCTAAAGCCGTCCCGTCATCGGCCAAGGACCGGCGTCCGACAGTGGCGATCTGTGTCCTGCCATTCGCGAACATGAGCGGGGACCCCGAGCAGGAATACTTCAGCGACGGCATCACCGAGGACATCATCACGGATCTGGGCAAGGTCTCGGCGCTTTCCATCGTCTCGCGCAACACCGCGTTCTCTTTCAAGGGAATGTCCAAGGACATCGCGCACATCGCGCGGCAGACGAAGGCGTCCTATGTGCTGGTCGGCAGTGTTCGCAAGGCCGGCAGCCGGGTGCGGATCACTGCGCAGCTGGTCGCCGCCGCCAATGACGCCCAGATCTGGGGTGAGCGCTACGATCGCGACCTCAACGACATCTTCGCGCTGCAGGACGAGATCTCAAAAGCGATCGTCGCCGCCCTGAGACTGACGCTGCTGCCGGAGGAGAAGCAGGCGCTCGAGCAACGCTCAACGACCAACAGCGAGGCGTACAAGCTCTACCTGATGGCACGGCAGTTCTGGCTGTTGGATAACGAGCGTTATAACGAGATCGTCGTGCGCATCTGCCATCGAGTGGTCGAGATCGATCCGAACTATGCGCAGGCGTGGTCGACCCTGGCGCTGGCGCAGTGGAACATGTTCTGGCGTGGCGACACGAGCGAAGATGATGGAGAACGTGCTGCCGCCACCGCGCTCCGCCTCGATCCCAACCTCGCCGACGCGCATACCGCGATGGGTGCCGCCCTTCGCAGCAAAGGAGAATTCGAGGCGGGTGTGAAAGCCTGCCGGGATGCGCTGCGCCTCGAGCCTAATTCCTACGTTGCCAACAGGATCGCCGGACTCTGTCTCCTTGGTCTGAGGCGCTACGACGAGGCAATCGGTCACTTCGAGCTCGCTGCCAGCGCCATGGAAACGGACTTTACGGCCGCGTCCTTTCTTTCCCAGTGCTACAAGGCAAAGGGGGACTCCGAGAGGATGCGAAGCGCCGCGCACATGACTCTCGAGCGGATCGAGAAGATCATCGCGTCCGAGCCCGCGAACAGCCGCGCGATCGGGATCGGGGCCTGCATGCTGGCCGACCTCAACGAGCGCGAGCGCGCAAAGGAATGGGTCATCCGGGCTCGTCTGGTCGACCCCGAGAACGTCAACCTTCATTACAACCTTGCCTGTGCGATGGCGGCGCTCGATGAGACGGATATCGCCCTGGAGACGCTCGCAGAGGTCGCTACGAAGCTGTCTCCAGGAATGTTGAGCTGGCTGGAGGCTGACACCGACCTCGACTCGATTCGTGAGGAGCCGCGGTTCAAGGCGCTGATCGAGCAGGTCAGGGTCCGGTTCCGGGATGCCAGGAACCGTGGGTTAACAGGCTGAAGCCGCAGCTCGCGGCCGCTCGTGGTTGACGCAACGCGCCCCCAACACAAGAATCAGCCGCCGTGATCCCGCAATCGATGAACGCGGTCGAGATCCGCGAGCCGGGCCCGCCACAGGTACTGCGCCTCGTGCAGCGTCCCGTGCCTGCGGCGGGTGCGGGCGAGGTGTTGATCCGCGTCGCAGCCGCGGGAGTCAACCGGCCGGACGTTCTGCAGCGCAAGGGATCCTACCCGCCGCCACAAGGTATCACCGACATCCCGGGACTCGAGGTCGCTGGTGAGGTGGTCGCGCTCGGCGAGGGCGTGCGCGAGCTGGCACTCGGCGCAAAGGTCTGTGCGCTCGTGGCCGGGGGCGGCTACGCGCAATACGTGAATGTGCCCGCAGTGCAGTGTCTCCCCGTTCCGGCCGCGCTCACCCTGGAGCAGGCGGCAGCGCTGCCGGAGACTTTCTTTACTGTCTGGCTGAACGTGTTCGAGCGCGCCCGGCTCAATCGCGGCGAGACGCTCCTCGTGCACGGGGGCTCGAGCGGCATCGGCACGACGGCCATCCTGCTCGGCATCGCCTTCGGTGCCCGAGTGATCGTCACCGCCGGCAGCGCGCAGAAGTGCGCGGCATGCCGTGATCTCGGCGCCGAGCTCGCGATCAACTATCACGAGAGCGACTTCGTCGCTGCCACCTTGCGCGCCACCGATGGCCACGGTGCCGACGTCATTCTCGACATGGTCGGCGGGGACTATGTGGGTCGCGACGCCGCTGCAGCCGCGGTCGAGGGCCGGATTGCGCTGATCGCTCTCCAGGGCGGCGCCAAGGCGGAGGTCGATCTGCGGCCGTTCCTCAGCAAGCGCCTCACGCTCACGGGATCGACGTTGCGTGTGCAGCCGCCCGCCAATAAGGGACGGATCGCGGCGGCGTTGCGCGAGAAGGTGTGGCCGTTGTTTGACTCGAAGGGGCTGAAGCCGGTGATTCACGCCCGCTTTCCGCTCAGCGATGCGGCCGGCGCGCACAAGCTGATGGAATCCGGCGGCCATATCGGCAAGATCGTGCTGCTCGCGGATTAGCAGGGGGGCGCATGGTTTTCTCGCCGTACGGCTTCCTCGAGCTGCCCTGGTGGGGATGCGCGCTGGTCACATTCCTCACCATCGAGACGATGTTCCTGGGTGTGACGCTTTACCTGCATCGCGACCAGGCGCACGGCGGGTTGATCCTGCATCCGGCGTTACGCCACGTGTTTCGATTCTGGCTGTGGTTCAGCTCAGGCGCAGTGACGCGCGAATGGGTGGCCGTGCACCGCGCCCACCACGCCCGGGCCGACCGCGAGGGCGATCCGCACAGCCCAGTCATCTTCGGGCTGCGCCGCGTGCTCTTCGAGGGCTACGAGCTCTATCGCGCCGCCGCCAACGACCCGCAGCTGCTGCGCAACTTCGGGCGCGGAACACCCGATGACTGGCTGGAGAGACACATCTACAGCGCCCACCCTTACACGGGAATCGTGCTCTTCGTCAGCGCGAATCTGCTGCTCTTCGGCGTCCCGGGCATCATCATGATCGCGGTTCACCTTGCGGCCCATCCCTTCTTCGCGGGCGGCGTCATCAACGGGCTCGCTCACGCGGTCGGCTATCGCAGCTTTGAGATGCCTTCCACGGCGACGAATCTCATGCCCTGGGCCTTGCTGCTCGGCGGTGAGGAGCTGCACAACAATCATCATGCCTTCCCGCGCTCGGCGTGCTTCGCGGTGCAGCGCTGGGAAGTCGACATCGGCTGGCTCTGGGTCCGGCTGTTCCGTGCGCTTGGGCTCGCCCAGGTGCGCTGGCTCGCGCCCCGGCCGCACCTCGAGCGCCGCCGCCACGAGCTCGACGCAGACACCGTGGCTGCGCTCTTCACCAACCGGATGCACGTGCTGCGCGCGTACGCGCGACGCGTAGTGGTGCCGGTGTGCCGGGAGCTCGCCCGCAACGAGGGGCGAGGGACGCTGCCTTCCAGCGCTCCACGGCTGCTGGTGCGCCATCCGACGCTGCTCGCAGACGAGGGGCGCCGCAAACTGCGTGAGTTACTCGAAGAGCATGAAGTGCTGCGCCGGGTCGTTGAGTACCGCGACAGCCTGCAGCAGCTTTGGAACGAGACGGCGGCCAACCCTGCACGTGCCCTCGCCGCGTTGCGCGATTGGTGCGGCCGCGCTGAGGCAAGCGGTATCGCGGCGCTAGGGGATTTTGCCAGGGGTCTCGCGGCTTACGCGCCGTCGTAGTTCAATTGGCAAAAGTCGCCTGCGGCGCTTTTGCGGACATCAGTTTCGCTTCCGGCCGCCAAAGGCGCGACTTTGGCGGCCTGCGTCGCACTACCGCGACGGCAGACTCGTGGCACGCGTCACCGTGCGCATCGCGAAGCTCGAGTGCACGCGTGCGACGCTCGGCAGTCGGGTGAGGTGCTGGCTATGCACGCGCTCGAAGTCCGCCATGTCGCTGACGACGAGCCGCAGGAGATAGTCGTGCTCACCGGTCATCAGGTAGCACTCCATCACTTCCGGTACCTTTCGCACGGCGCTTTCGAACGCCTCGAGACCGGACTGACTCTGGCGGTCGAGCGTGATGCTGACGAACACGTTGACGGGAAACCCCGCCCGTTGTTGATCGATCAGCGCGGTGTAGCCTTGAACCAGGCCGGATTCCTCGAGTGCACGTACCCGCCGCAGACACGCTGACTCCGAAAGACTGACCTTCTCCGCGAGCAGCGCGTTGGTGATCCGGGCGTTCTGCTGCAGCAGCCTCAGGATGGCGCGATCGTAGCGATCCAGATCCATGCGAGCAATAATCTGCCTCAATATCGTCCTACTGCAGCAGATTCTGCCATAGCCTGCGCCGGCTGTCGCCCACGACGCAAACCCCCGCCGGCGGACGGATCCTAAGCTGTCCGGCAAAGGCCACGGCGCTGTGCGCCGAAACAAGGGGTGCCTCATGCGTATCGGCGTTCCACGGGAAATCAAGGTTCATGAGTACCGCGTCGGGCTCGTCCCCGCGGGGGTACGCGAGCTGGTCGCGGCTGGGCACGAGGTGATCGTCGAAAGCGCTGCCGGCAACGGCATCGGCGTCGATGACGGTCAGTTCCGCGCTGCCGGAGCCGCGGTCGCCACGCGCGCGACGGAAGTGTTCGAGCGCGCCGAGATGGTGGTGAAGGTGAAGGAGCCGCAGTCGAGCGAGTGCGAGATGCTGCGTCGTGGGCAAGTCCTCTTCACCTACCTGCATCTGGCAGCAGATCCCGCCCAGGCACGAGGCCTGATGAAATCCGGCGCCACGGCGATCGCCTACGAGACGGTGACCGGGCGCAACGGCTCCCTGCCGCTGCTCACGCCCATGAGCGAGGTCGCCGGTCGGATGTCGATTCAGGTCGGCGCAGCGAGCCTGCAGAAAGCGCAGGGCGGCTTCGGCGTGCTGCTCGGTGGAGTGCCGGGTGTGCCGCCTGCGAAGGTCGTGATTCTCGGCGGCGGTGTTTCCGGTACGCACGCTGCGGAGATGGCGGTGGGCCTGCGGGCGGACGTGACGGTAGTCGACCGCTCGGTCGACCGGCTGCGCGAGCTCTCGACGATGTTTGGAGCTTCGCTGCGCACCGCGTATTCCACCACCGAGACCATCGAGCGTCTGGTGCGCGAGGCGGACCTCGTGATCGGCGCGGTGCTCGTGGCTGGAGCCGCGGCACCAAAGCTCGTGACCCATGCGATGGTCAAGACCATGAAGCCGGGGACGGTGATGGTCGACATCGCAATCGACCAGGGTGGCTGCTTCGAGACGAGTCATCCGACGACCCACGCGGAACCGACCTTCGTCGTCGACGGCGTGATTCACTACTGCGTTGCCAACATGCCCGGAGCGGTCCCGCGCACCTCGACGCTCGCGCTCACCAATGCGACGCTGCCCTACGTGCGGGCCCTGGCCGATCTCGGCTGGCAGGCCGCTTTCAAGCGCGACGCAGGTCTCGCCGCCGGCCTGAACGTGCACGCCGGGAACATCACTCACGCGGTGGTCGCAAAGGCGCTCGGCCTGGAGGCACATCCGCTCGCCTGAGCCTTCTACCCGAGACGGGTGTCTACACAAAGATAGGTGGCTGGGCGGCCCGCGGATCGCTAGTCTAGCGGCCCCTCTTCGGAGCATTGGAGGTTCCCGTGACCAAAATGGCGTTGCCGGCGCTCGCGCTGGCCCTGGCGGCCGGCGCGGCGCTCGCCGACCCGGTGACCTATCAGATCGACCCGTCGCACACCTATCCGAGCTTTGAGGCCGATCATTTCGGCGGTGTCTCGGTATGGCGCGGCAAGTTCGATAGCTCCTCCGGCACTGTCGTGCTCGACCGGCAGAGTGGTACCGGGACAGTGGACGTCACGGTGCAGACCGCTTCGATCGACTTCGGCATGCCGAAGCTCAATGAGCATGCCAAATCGCCGGACATGTTCGACGTGGCGAAGTATCCGACCGCGACCTATAAGGGAAAGCTGACGGATTTCAAGAATGGCGCACCGACGAAAGTGGTCGGCGAGTTCACGCTGCACGGCGTCACCCATCCGCTCACGCTCACTGTCAACCAGTTTCTCTGCAAGACCTACCCGCAGGACAAGAAGGAGCATTGCGGTGCGGATGCCTCGGGGACGTTCAACCGTGCCGACTACGGCATTCCCTTCGGCGATAAGTACGGCTTCAACATGGCCGTGAAGCTCGCCATTCAGGTCGAGGCAATGCGCGCAAGCTGAACTGAGCGCCCGGCTCGGCTGCCAGCTCATTCGATTCGTGAGACTGCCTCGCTGGCGAGCGCCAGCGAGGCGGTCAGCCCAGGTGACTCGATACCGAAGAGGTTCACCACCCCGGCGACGCCGTGGGCGCGCGGACCGTCGATACGGAAATCCGCATCGGGCTCGCCGGGCCCGGTGATCTTCGGACGCACGCCCGCGTAGTCGGGATGCAGCGCACCGTCGGGCAGCGCCGGCCAGTAACGGCGGATCGCCTGGTAGAAGCGCGCGCCGCGCTGCGGGTTGACGTCGTAGTCGCACGAATCGATCCATTCCACATCCGGCCCGAAGCGGGCTCTACCCGCAAGATCCAGCGTGAGATGGATGCCGAGGCCGCCCGGCTCGGGCAGCGGGTAGATGAGATGCCGGAAGGGAGCACGGCCGGTAAGCGAAAAATAGTTGCCGCGCGAGTAGTATTCGCGGGGGATTTGCGCGGCGGGGAAACCTTCGAAACGGCGCGCTACGGCGGGCGCGTGCACACCGGCGCAGTTGAAGAGCAGCCGCGCCCGTACGGACGGTTCGGCCCCGCTCACGCCGATTGCCAGGGCGCCCGACTCGAGGACCACGCGCGTGACTGGCGAGCCACAGGCGATCATCGCGCCATGACGCTCGGCGTCGGCGAGCAGCGCGAGCATGTAAGCGTGCGAATCGATGATGCCGCTGAGCGGTGAGTGGAGCGCACCGAGACACGCGAGCTGCGGCTCGAGAGCCACTGCCGCCGCGCGCGGCAGCACATCGAGTACCACCCCGTTGTCGCGCGCCACGGCCGCCAGAGCCTCGAGTGCGGGCAGCTGTGCAGGATCGGTTGCTGCGATCAGCTTGCCGCAACGCTGGTGCGCAACGCCGCGGTCGCGGCAGTAGGCGTACAGCTGGTCGCGTCCCGCGACACACAGGCGCGCCTTGAGCGAGGCCTGTCGGTAATAAATCCCGGCGTGGATCACCTCGCTGTTGCGGGAGCTGACACCGGTGCCAAAGCGACGGTCCGCCTCGAGAATGAGCGTGTCGCGGCCATTCACTGCGAGCTCACGGGCGATCGCCAGTCCGATTACGCCCGCGCCGATCACGACCGCTTCCACGCTGTCCACGCCCGGAGTGTACCGGCAACGCCTTACAATGCGTCCTTCCGCAGGCGGTCAGGGAGAGAGGTGACTCGTGTCCGTCGTCGACTACACACTCGCTGGCGAGGTTGCGGTGCTCACGATGCGCAATCCGCCGGTCAACGCGCTCGCGCTCGGCGTGCGTACCGAGATCAGCCAGGGGCTCGAGCGCGGCGCTGGCGATGCGGCCGTGAGCGCCATCGTTCTCACCGGTGCTGGCGGGTGCTTCTCGGGGGGCGCGGACATCAACGAGATCGCTTCGGGGGCAGCGCTGACGCCGCCGACGCTGCGCGATCTGCAAATGCAAATGGAGGCCCTGCGCAAGCCATTGATCGCGGCGATCGACGGCATCGCCCTGGGAGGGGGTCTCGAGCTGGCACTCACCTGTCATTGGCGCCTCGCAGGACGAGGTGCAAAGGTCGGGCTTCCCGAGGTCAAGCTCGGCCTGATCCCGGGGGCGGGCGGCACCGTGCGGTTCACGCGGCTTGCCGGCCCCGAGGCCGCGCTCGAGGCGATTGTGAGCGGCGCGCAGATTGCCGCCGAGCAGGCCCGGGAGCTGTGTCTCGTCGATGCGGTCGCCGACCCGGTGCTCGAGGCGGCGATCGATTTCGCGCGCGCGATTGTGAGGGAGCGCCGGCCGCTGCGCATCACGAGCGAAATGACCGAGCATCTGCACGTCAAGGGGTCGCTGTTCGCAGATTTTCGCGAGAAGCTCCCGCCGTCAGCGCGCGGCCAGCTCGCGCCGTGGAAGATCATCGAAGCTGTCGAGGCGGCATGCACGCGGCCGAAGGAGGAGGCCCTGCGCTTCGAGCGCGAGGCTTTCGTCGCCTGCCGGGACAGCCCCCAGCGGCGTGCGCTCACGCACGTGTTCTTTGCCGAGCGGGAAGCGCGCCGCATTCCCGGGCTGCCAACCGAAGCCGCGCCACGGCCGATCCACACAGCCGCGGTCGTCGGTGCAGGCACCATGGGCGGCGGAATCGCCATGTGCTTCGCCAACAGCGGCATCCCCGTCAAAGTACTCGAGGTCTCGCCGGAGGCACTCGGACGCGGACTCGCCGTGGTACGCCGCAACTACGAGTCCTCGGTGACACGGGGCCGTCTCACGCAGTCGCGTGCTGACCGCGCGCTCGCGCTGATCGAGGGCGTCACGGACTATGCAGCGCTCTCGACGGCCGACATCGTGATCGAAGCCGTGTTCGAGGACCTGAAGATCAAACGGGAGGTGTTTGCGCAACTCGATCGCATCGCCCAACCGCAGGCGATCCTTGCAACCAACACCTCCACTCTCGATATCGACGCGCTCGCGGCGAGCACTTCACGCCCGCAGCAGGTCGTCGGAACGCACTTCTTCAGCCCCGCGAACGTCATGAGGCTGCTCGAGAACGTGCGCGGACAGCGCACCTCTGCGCAGACCCTCGCCACCGTCATGGCGCTCGGTCGCACCCTCGGCAAAGTTGCCGTGCTTGCCGGCAACTGCGACGGCTTCATCGGCAATCGCATGCTCATGTTCTATGGCTCGGAGGCGGAGTTCCTGCTCGAGGAGGGTGCGACACCTGAACAGATCGACCGGGTGATGGAAGGCTTCGGGTTCGCGATGGGTCCGCTGGCAGTGCGCGACCTCGCCGGCAACGACGTCGGCTTCCTCATCCGCAAAGGTCGCAAGCTGCCGTCCGACGAGCGCTGGTCGCCGATCCTCGAGCGTCTGGTGGCCGAGGGCAGGTTCGGGCAGAAGACCGGCAAGGGCTTCTATCGCTACGAGGGACGCAAGCGAATCCCGGACCCGCATGTGCTCTCCATCATCGAGGCCGTCTCGCGAGAGCGCGGCATCGCACGGCGGCAGATTCCCGATGAGGAGATCCTCGAGCGTCTGCTGCATCCGCTCGTCAACGAGGGCGCGCGCATCGTCGAGGAAGGCATCGCGATCCGTGCGGGTGACATCGATGTCGTCTACGTGAACGGCTACGGCTTCCCCGCCTGGAAGGGCGGACCCATGTTCTGGGCCGAGGAGCAGGGACTGGCGCGCGTGTTGCACACCATGCAGCGCCTCGCTCCGACACACGGCGCGCGTTGGCGGCCAGCGAGGCTACTGGAGCGGCTGGTTGCCTCGGGACAGGGCTTCCGGGCGAGTGCCGCGGACGCGGGTGCATGACAGGGGCCGGGATGCTCGGCGCGCTCGCTGCGGCGGCTCTCGCAACGGGAACCTGCCCTGCACACGACATGCCGCAGCCGCGCACGACGCTCACGGCATGGGCCAGCGGTGCGCAGCTCTTTGACGGGCTCGGTGGCTTTCATCGTCCCGTGAGCACCGCGGTGCCGCTCGCGCAGCGGTACTTCGACCAGGGAATGCGCTGGCTGTGGGCCTTCAATCACGACGAGGCCACGCGCTCGTTCGCCAAGGCGGCGCAGCTCGATCCGAGCTGCGCGGCCTGCTATTGGGGAGTCTCACTCACGGTCGGCCCGAACTACAACGTGCCGGCAATGGAGCAGGCACGGGCCCGCGTCGCGTGGGAGGCGCTCGAGAAGGCGCGCGCGAACGTCGCGCATGCCTCACCGGTCGAGCGCGCGCTCATCGAGGCGCTCATGGCGCGCTACCCTTCGGCGCAGCCGCTCGGACCGCAGAATCTCACGCCCGTGCTGGTGGCGTATGCGGGCGCAATGCGCGCGGTGGCAGCGCGCTTTCCTGACGACCTGGACGTGCAAACACTCTGCGCAGAAGCCGAAATGAACGTGCACGCCTGGAAACTCTGGGGCGCCGATGGCCAGCCGGTCGAGGGGACACTCGCCATCGAGGCGCGGCTCGAATCGGTGCTGCGGCGCGACCCGACTCATCCGGGAGCGAATCACTACTACGTCCACGTGATGGAGGCATCGCCCGATCCCGGCAAGGCACTCGGCTCTGCCCAGCGGTTGTCCGGCATGATGCCCGCAGCCGGCCACCTCGAGCACATGCCGGCGCACATCATGCAGCGCGTGGGGCGCTACGAGGACGCGGCCGAGGCCAACCGGCGCGGCATCGCGGCGGATGAATCCTACTTCATCGCGACGGCTGCTCCGGACTACTACACGATGTATCTGGGACATAACTACGCGTTTCTCGCCTATTCCACGGCCATGGAGGGACGCAAGGCCGAGACCCTGGCCGCCGTGCAGAACGTACTGCGCAGCGTGCCGCTTGGAATGCTGCGGGCGATGGGCGATTCCGGTTGGGGTCTGACGCAGCAGTATGCGGCGCTGCTGCGCTTCGGGCTTTGGGACGAGATGATCGCGCTGTCGCCGCCGGAGGGCGGGGCGCCGGGGCTCACGGCAGGCTATCTGTATGCCCGCGGTGTTGCGCTGGCTTCGCGCGGGCGCAGCGAGGAGGCGCAGCGTGCGCTACTCGCCCTGAAGCAGCTCGCCGCTGCGGCCCCGAATGACAGCGCAGCCGGATTCAACAAGCTGTCAGCAATCATCGCCGTGGCCGAGCCGATATTGGCGGCGCGCATTGCCGCCACCGCGCAGCGTGATACGGAGGCTGTCGCGCTGCTCGAGCAGGCAGTGGGCGCGGAGGATCGGCTGGCGTACAACGAGCCGTCCGACTGGTTCTTTCCGGTGCGTCAGATTCTCGGAGCGCAGCTTCTCATCGCCGCTCGTCCGCAAGAGGCGCAGGCGGTCTACCGCGAGGACCTGGCGCGCAATCCCGCCAACGGTTGGTCGCTCTACGGGCTCGCAGCGGCGCTGCGGGCCGAAGGCAGGATGAATGAGGCGGCTCGTGTCAGCAGGCAGCTCGAGACTGCCTGGCAACACGCCGACGTGCGATTGCCGGCTTCCGCTTTCTGGATCGCCGGTCCCGACAACCGCAGCTGCGAGTGCCAGCGTCCGCCCTCAGCCGAGCGGCAGACGCGTGGTGAACTTCTTGGTGCGCAGCACGAAGCTGGTATTCACTGAGCGCACCGCCTGCAGCTGCAGAAGCTGCGTCGAAAGGAAATGCTCGTAGGCCTCCATGCTCGCGGCGACGATGCGCAGCAGGTAATCGTTGGGACCGCTCATCGAGTGGCACTCGAGCACTTCGGGCCGCTCACTGACGAATTGATCGAACCGCCGCACTGATTCGGGATGATGATTCTCCAGCGAGACCACGGCGTAGGCGAGGATCGGTAACCCGATCGCCCCGGCGCGCAGCAGCGTTGCGTAGCCGGCGATGAAGCCCGCCTTCTCCAGCCGCCGCAAACGCCGCCAGCACGGGGCCGCCGACAGTCCAACCCGCTTGGCCAGCTCCTGGTTGGAGATGCGCGCGTCGTGCTGCAGCTCCTCGAGGATGCGCCGATCGAGACGATCGAGAGTGCGCTCCGACAAGGTTCTCCCGCTCCGGCTCGATAAGGTGGCTGGGCGCAAGAATATTGCCAAAAACTGCCTCTTTCTGGCAACTACAGCAATGTAATTGCAGGTGAGGGAGCATAAGCTGCGCGCCATGCCGGATGCCGTCACTGTGGGGGCTCACACGCGCGCTGCGCACGAGGAGGCGCACCGCGTCGACTGGCGGCGCGTGGCCTCGCTGGTGCACGCCTCACGTGCGCTCGATGACCTCGAGGAGAAGCGGCTCCTGCCCGAGCGCAAGGTGCTGTATCAGTTCTCGGCCCGCGGCCATGAGCTCGGACAGGTGCTGCTCGGGCTGCAGCTCACCGATCCCCACGACGGCGTAAGCGTCTACTACCGCTCGCGGCCGCTGATGCTCTCGCTCGGGGTGAGCCTGGAAGATGCGGCCGCCGGTCCACTCGCCCGCAGCGGTTCCTTCAGCGGTGGACGCGACATCGGTGTCGTGTTCAACCTTCCGGGACGCGGCGCGCCCACCGTGCTGCCCTCGTGCGGGGGAGTCGGCACGCAGTACACGCCGGCGGCGGGCTGGGCGCAGGCGATCCGTTACCGGCACGAGGTGCTGGCGGATGACACTTATGCGCACAGCATCGCCGTGGTGCACGGCGGGGATGCTTCCGCGGCCACCAACGGTTTCTGGTCCGCGCTCAACATCGCGACGACGTTGCAGCTGCCGCTGCTGTTCTTCATCGAGGACAACGGCTTCGGCATCTCCGTGCCCTCGCATCTGCAAACCCCGGGCGGCAACATCGCGGCGAACCTGCGTTCCTTCGGCGGCCTCGTCATCATGGAAGGCGACGGCGGCGATCCGCCGGTGGCGGCGCAGCTGATCGCACGTGCGGTGGCGCAGGTGCGCGCACAACGCGCACCCGTACTGCTGCGCCTCACGGTGCCACGGCTGTCCGGACACTCGGGGCAGGACACGCAGACCTACAAGACCGCCGCGACGCTCCGCGAGGAGCGCGCACGCGATCCGCTTCCACGCCTGCGCCACTTTCTCGTGCCGGCCGTCATCTCCGAGTCGGGCTGGACGGAGCTCGCCGGCGAGGCGCAGCGCGCGATCGAGGATGCCGTTGCCGGCGCACTGGCCCGACCACCTCCCGATGCGCGCCAGCTCACGCACCACGTCTACTCGCACAGCGCCGACGACGAGGCCCTCGTCCAGGAGCAGGGCGGCCTCGCGGCCGACGGATACGTGTTTCCCGCCTCGAGCCCGGACGCCCGGTCCGAGGGGACTCGCATCAACATGCTCACTGCAATCCGGCGCACGCTCGATGTGGAGCTCGCGCTCAATCGGCGCCTGGTCGTGTTCGGCGAGGACGTGGGTCCGAAGGGCGGCGTCCATGGCGCGACACTCGGGTTGCAGGAGAAGTACGGCTCTCAGCGGGTGTTCGATACCAGCCTCTCAGAGGAGGGCATCATTGGACGGGCGGTCGGCATGGCACTCGCCGGCCTCATGCCGGTTCCCGAAATTCAGTTTCGCAAGTACGCCGAACCGGCCGCCGAGCAGCTCAACGACTGTGGCACGCTGCGGTGGCGGACTCGAAATCGCTTCGCTGCCCCTATCGTGGTGCGTATGCCGGGCGGCTTCTTCAAGTGCGGCGATCCCTGGCACAGCCAGACCAACGAGGTGGCCTTTGTGCACGGCATCGGCTGGCGCGTGGCCGTGCCCTCCAACGCAGAGGACGCCGTGGGACTGCTGCGCGCCGCGCTGCGCGGGAACGACCCGGTCATCTTTTTCGAGCATCGCGCCATGCTCGACGGCGCCTCGGCGCGCCGCCCGTACCCGGGGGATCAGTTCATTCTTCCCTTTGGGCGTGCGCGCGCCGTGCGCCGCGGTACGGAGCTGACGCTCGTCACCTGGGGCGCCATGGTCGAGCGCTGCGAGGAAGCCGCCGCACGCTCGCACGTTGACACCGAGGTGCTCGACCTGCGTACGCTCTCGCCCTGGGACCGGGACGCTGTGCGCGCATCCGTGGAAAAGACTCACCGCTGCCTCATCGTGCACGAGGACAATCTCACGGCAGGCTTCGGCGCGGAGATCGCCGCAACCCTCGCTGCGGAGTGCTTTTTCGTTCTGGAGGCGCCCATCGAGCGTCTCGGAATGCCCGATATTCCCAGCCCGCACAGCCCGGTGCTGCTCGAGGCGGCCGTGCCGGACGTGGCGCGCATCGTGCAGACTATCCAGCGCCTCGCGAGCCTTTAGCCGTATGAGCGTGCGATGACTGAAGGCATCGAGATCCGCGCCCCCAGCGAGCAGACCGAGGGCACGCGCTCGCAGGTCCTGCGCTGGCTCAAGCGTCCGGGGGAGACCGTCCGCGAGAACGAGCCGCTGATCGAGATCGAGACGGATAAGGTCACGGTTGAAGTGGCGGCACCGGCAAGCGGTGTGTTGCTCGAGATCCTCAAGCAGGAGCAGGAGGAGATCGAGCCCGGAGCGCTTCTTGGACGGCTCGCGCCCCTCGCCGCCGCGGCGCCAACGGCAGCGAGCGCGCCCGCCGGCGACCCGGCCAGCGCCCGGGAGCGGCCAGTCCCCGCCTCGCAAGAGAGCGAAGCGCCCACTTCCGGACGTCGGTCCGCCGAGGGCCCAGTGAGTCCGGCGGTGCGGCGTCTTCTCGCCGAGCACAACCTCGACGCTGCCGCGTTAGCTGGAAGTGGTCCGGGCGGGCGCATCACCGTCGAAGACGTGCTGCACGCGGCTGCCGCCACCCCAGCGCCCGCGCAGGCCAGCCCGATGCATGCGGCGAGCAGCCCGCCCCGGGAGTCGATCGCCGCTGTCCGACCAGCCCCTGCGTCCGGGCAGCCGGCATCGGAGCAGCCCGCGCTGGCGCAGCACACCGTGCCGCACAGCGCGGTGCGCAAGCGCACCGCCGCGCACATGGTGCAGAGCCTGCTGCACACCGCCCCGCACGTGACCACCGTCTTCGAGGCAGACCTCAGCGCCGTGCTGCTAAGCCGCGCGCGATTACGGGAGGAGTTTGCCCAACAGGGCGTGCCGCTCACGCTCAGCGCCTATTTCGTTCAGGCCACAGTCGCCGCTATTCGCGCCGTTCCGGAAGTCAACAGCCGCTGGACGGACAGCGCGCTCGAGATCTACCAGACGATTCATATCGGCGTCGCAACTGCGGTCGAGGGCACCGGGCTCGTCGTGCCGGTGCTGCGCGATGCCGGGTCGCGCGATCTGCTGCAGACCGCGCGCGGACTCGACGACCTGGTGGCGCGCGCCCGCGGCGGCAAGCTCACGCCCGCCGACGTGCGCGGCGGAACGTTTACCATCTCCAATCACGGTGTGAGCGGGAGCTTGCTCGCCGCGCCGATCATCATCAATCAGCCGCAGTCGGCCATTCTCGGGATCGGCAAGCTCGAGAAGCGCGCGGTGGTGGTGGAGGAGGGCGATGAGGAAAAAATAGCCGTCCGCCCGCGCTGCTACGTCACGCTGACACTCGACCACCGCGCTCTCGACGGGCACCAGGCGAACCGCTTCATGCAGGTTTTCGTCCGGGCGCTTAACGAGTGGCCGGCATAGTGCGATGATGCCGCGTCGTGACCGGGCTGCCAGCGACCGCCGATCTCGAGCCCATCGAGCGCGCGAGCGCCGATGAGCTGCGCGCGCTGCAGCTCGAGCGGCTGCAATGGTCGCTGCGCCACGCTTACGACAACTCTGCGCCGTACCGGCAGAAGTGCCTGCTGAGCGGAGTGCAGCCGAGTGACCTGAAATCAGCGGCGGACCTGCGGCACTTTCCATTCACTTACAAGGAGGACCTGCGTGCGAGCTATCCGTTCGGCATGCTCGCCGTGCCGCGTGAGCAGCTGGCGCGTGTGCACGCCTCGAGCGGCACGACCGGCCGTGCCACCGTGGTCGGCTACACACGGCGTGACATCGACACCTGGGCCGCGCTGGTCGCACGCTCGATTCGTGCCGCCGGCGGGCGTCCCGGAGATCTCGTCCACATCGCCTATGGGTACGGACTGTTCACCGGGGGGCTCGGCGCGCACTACGGCGCAGAGCGGCTCGGTTGCACCGTGGTACCGATCTCGGGCGGCCAGACCCAGCGACAGGTGCAGCTGATCCGCGACCTGCGGCCTGCCATCATCATGGCCACGCCGTCCTACATGCTCGTCATCGCCGAGGAGTTCGTGCGCGAGGGACTCGATCCCGCGGCAACCTCGTTGCGCACCGCGATCTGCGGAGCGGAGCCCTGGACGGAGCGTATGCGCAGCGAGATCGAGTCACGCCTGCAGCTGAGTGCGCTCGACATCTATGGACTGTCCGAGGTCATGGGGCCCGGGGTGGCCAGCGAGTGCATCGAGAGCCGGGATGGGCCGGTGCTCTGGGAGGATCACTTCTACCCGGAGATCATCGATCCGGACAGCGGCGAGGCATTGCCTCCCGGCTCGCGTGGAGAGCTGGTGCTCACCACGCTCACCAGGGAAGCCCTGCCGCTCATCCGCTACCGCACGCGCGATCTCACCGCCTTGCTCCCGCCGACGTCGCGAGCGATGCGGCGCCTGCAGCGCATCGCCGGGCGTTCCGACGACATGTTGATCATTCGCGGTGTGAATGTGTTCCCGAGCCAGATCGAGGAGTTGTTGCTGAAGCTCGCCGGACTCGCTCCGCACTATCAGCTCGAGGTAACCCGCGAAGGGAACCGCGATGAGCTCGCCGTGCACGTCGAGTGTCAGGCCGAAGTATCGATGGATGCTGTGCGGCGGGCGCATCTGCAGCAGCAGCTGCAGGCGAGCATCAAGGCGATGATCGGCATTACGACGCAGGTCGACGTGCGCGCCCCGGGCTCGATCGAACGCTCCTCGGGCAAGGCGCGCCGGGTAATCGACAAGCGCGACGTGCATTGAGTGCCCGCGCAGCGCCGCCCACGCTGCAGTGCGACGCGCCGTCGGCCGCGCAACCCTAGCGGGAGATGCCGCCGAACCGGGCGCGGGCGCCGGCGTTGGCCCGCGGCAGCGAACGGTGCAACCGCCGGGCGCACTCCGAAAGATGCTTCTCGGCGGCCGGGAACAGGCGGGCGTAGAGGCGGCGGCACAAACGATAGGCGCTACGCCCCGCCCAGTCACCCGGCAGGAGTGCCAGCGGCAACTGGGGATCCTTGAGGTGAATCCTGCGGTATTCGTGGATCAGGAGCGTGCGCACGAGGAAAGCCGTCTCCGGGTCGACGCGGCGCGCAGCGAGTGCCTTGCCGACGCGCGCGAATCTCGCGATGAACCCCCGATACCGCCGCGCCTGCAGTGACAGGTCCCAGCCTCGGGCGGCGAGCTCCCGATCGACGGCGATACCGCCGCTCGCGCCGGGAAGAACCAGGGTGTCACGCGTCCCACGCAGCCGACGCAGCCATCGCGAAGCCTGGCGCAGCGAGCACGCCGGGTGGGCGAAGAGCGCAGGGGTCAGCTGTCCGAAGCCAAGCCACGTCAGCTCCTGTCGCAGCGCGATCGGACGCCACCTGGCTGCCGGCAACAGCACGAGCGTCCAGGTACCGCTCCAGCCACTCGGATGCTCGCCGTAGATGCGTCGTGTGGCCTCCGCAAAGCGCTCCGCGCCGCTGCGGGTCAGGTGGTACTCGCTGCGCCGTCCGGAACGGCAGGTCGCGAGCCAGCCCTCGCTCGCCAGGCGTGCAACCGAGGTACGCACCAGGCGCTCGGTGAGACCGAATGGGGCGGCGAGCCGAATGAGGCTCCCGAGGGTGACCGCGCCACCGCGCGGCGCGATGGAATCACCGAAGATGGTGATGAGCAGGGAGCCGCCGCGCAGCGGCCGCTGCGCGCGGAAGCGCCGTAGCAGGCTGCGTACTGCCGGCGGCAGCGGGCGGCTCGAGTCGCGTCTCATGAGGCGTGAAATTGTGACACAAGAATGACTGTCTCGTATGGTAGTCTTGTATCAGATCGACGGAACCACAGGCGCACTCCGCATGTACACCCAGGCGCTCGACACCGAAGGCAGACAACCCGCCGCGGCCGGTGCCGCGGACGCTCTGACCGAGCGCTTCCAGGCGCGCATCGACGCCGAGGAGAGGATCGAGCCCAAGGACTGGATGCCGGATGCTTACCGTCACACGCTGGTGCGGCAGATCTCGCAGCACGCGCACTCCGAGATCGTCGGCATGCTTCCCGAAGGCAACTGGATCACGCGCGCGCCGACGCTCAAGCGCAAGGCCGTGCTCATCGCCAAGGTGCAGGACGAGGGCGGGCATGGCATGTACCTCTACAGCGCAGCCGAGACGCTCGGCACCGCGCGCGCGGAGATGGTCGCTCAGCTGCTCGCGGGTACTGCCAAGTACTCGAGCATCTTCAACTACCCGACACTCACCTGGGCGGACGTCGGGGCTATCGGCTGGCTCGTGGACGGAGCGGCGATCATGAATCAGATCCCGCTGTGCCGCTGCTCGTACGGGCCGTATGCGCGCGCGATGGTGCGCATCTGCAAGGAAGAGAGCTTTCACCAGCGTCAGGGTTTCGAGATCATGCTGACGCTGGCGCGTGGCACCAGCGCACAGCGAGCCATGGCGCAGGACGCGCTCGATCGCTGGTGGTGGCCCTCGATCATGATGTTCGGTCCGGGCGACGCCGACTCGAAACACACGGCACAATCGATGCGCTGGAAGATCAAGCGCTTCAGCAACGACGAGCTGCGCCAGAAGTTCATCGACATCACAGTGCCGCAGGCGCACTTCCTCGGGCTCACGATTCCCGATCCCGAGCTGCACTGGGACGAGGCGAGCCAGCACTACCGCTTCGGGCCGATCGACTGGGACGAGTTCAACGCGGTCCTGAAAGGCAACGGACCGTGCAACCGCGAGCGGCTCGCGGCGCGACGCGCGGCGCACGAAGCGGGCGGCTGGGTGCGCGCCGCAGCCGCCGCACATGCCGAGAAGGCGCGGAGGCGAACATCATGAGCGACGATTGGCCGCTGTTCGAGGTATTCATCCGCTCGCGCTCGGGGCTCGAGCACAAGCATGTCGGCAGCCTGCACGCGGCCGATGCGCGTATGGCAATCGAGCACGCGCGCGATGTCTACACGCGCCGCTCGGAGGGAATCAGCATCTGGGTCGCACGCTCGGCGGACATCGTTGCCTCGGATCCGGAGGAGGCCGAGGCGCTCTTCGAGCCGGCGCGCGACAAGGTGTATCGGCATCCCACTTTCTATTCGATTCCCGAAGAGGTCAAGAATCTGTGAGCGCCAGCCCCACGGCAGCGACGGACGATGATCGGGAGAGGACGCGCCGAGAGGCGCTTTGTCGCTACGTGCTGCGCCTGGGTGACACTTCTCTCGTGCTCGGACAGCGGCTCTCGGAATGGATCGGGCATGCCCCGGAGCTCGAGGAGGATCTGGGACTTGCCAACCTTGCCCTGGACCTCATCGGACAGGCGCGTCTGCTGCTCGGTTACGCAGGAGAGCTCGAAGGCCAGGGCCGCGACGAGGACGCGCTCGCATTCCTGCGCGATGCGCCGGAATTCACCAACCTGACCCTCGCCGAGCAGCCGAACGGTGACTTCGGTCGAACGATCGTGCGGCAATGGCTCCTCGACTGCTGGCAACTCGAGATGTACCAGGCGCTCGCGGGAAGTGCTGACACACGTCTCGCTGCCATTGTCTCCAAGGCGGTGAAGGAGACGCGCTATCACTATCGCTTCAGCAGCGGTTGGCTCGTACGGCTGGGCGATGGTACCGAGGAGAGCCACCGGCGGGTGCAGGTCGCGCTCGATGAGCTGTGGCGCTTCACCGCCGAGCTCTTTGCGCCCGACGAGATCGATGAGTCGATGCAGGCCGCAGCCATCGCCCCCTCGCTCACGGAGCTGGCCTCCCGCTGGTCGTCGCGCATCGATGCGGACCTCGCGTCTGCGACGCTCGCCCGGCCGGCCGCGCAGCCCTATCCGTGGCAGGGCAAGCGCGGAGTGCACACCGAGCATCTCGGTCACATGCTCGGTGAGATGCAGCACCTGCAGCGCACCTACCCGGGCGCGCGCTGGTGAGGAGAGCGATGGAGGCCATACCCGACTGCGGCAGCGCCCCGGGATCGGGGGCGGCGGCCGCCAGCCCCGAGGCTGCCCGCGAGCAGCGCGTGTGGGCGCTGCTCGCCGCGGTGCCGGATCCGGAGATCCCGGTGCTCAGCATCGTCGATCTCGGCATCGTGCGACACGTACGGGACTCAGATGACGGACGGTTGCACGTCGGCCTGACACCGACCTATTCGGGATGTCCGGCAACCGACGCGATCCGCAGCAGCGTGCGCGCCGCGCTCGATAGCGGCGGCTTCAGCGACGCCCTTCTCGAGGAAGTGCTGTCGCCGCCATGGAGCAGCGACTGGCTGACAGAAGAGGGCAAGCGCAAGCTCGCCGCCTTCGGCATCGCACCACCCGAGAAGGGGGCTACCCCGGCGGTTGCCTGCCCGCACTGCGGCAGCCGCGCGACCGACCGTGTCAGCGAGTTCGGCTCGACACCCTGCAAGGCGCACTACCGCTGTCGCGCGTGCGCCGAGCCGTTCGACTACTTCAAATGCCTCTGAGCCGATGCTGAAGTTTCATCCGCTGCAGGTGGTGGAGGTTGCTCCGGATGCCGAGGATGCGGTGTCGGTACTGCTGGCCGTGCCTGCCGCGCTGCGCGCGGAGTATCGCGGCCGTGCCGGACAGCACGTGGTCGTGCGCGCAAGCATCGACGGTGAGGAGACCCGCCGCACCTACTCGCTGGTGAGCGCCGCGGGAGAGGCGCCGCTGCGTATCGTGCCGAGGGTGCACCCGCAGGGCCGCATGTCGCGATACCTCGCCGAAGGCCTGCGTGCCGGCGACCATCTCGAGGTGCTGCCCCCCAACGGCAGCTTCACAGTGCAGGACGGCCCGCTCACCGGGTCGACGTTCGTGGCGTTCGCCGCCGGCTGCGGCATCACGCCGGTGCTCGCCATCGTGCGCGAGCTGCTCGCAAGAGACGCCACGCGCGTCATGGTTTTCTACGGCAACACCGGCAGCGAACGCGCCATGTGTCTCGAGGAGCTTCTCGCCCTCAAGGACAGCCACCTCGAGCGGCTCGCGCTGCACTTCGTGATGAGCCGCGAGCCGCAGGAATCCGAGCTCTACAATGGACGACTCGATGCGGCACGGGTGCGCCGCTTCGCCGCGACGCTGTTTCGCCCGCAAGAGGTGAGCGAGTACTTCGTCTGCGGGCCGGGCGACATGATCGAGCAGGTCTCGGCTGCGCTGCGCGAGCTCGGTGTCGAAGGCGCACGCGTTCACGCCGAGCACTTCACCGTCGCAACGACTGCGCCGGCGTCCGCTACCGCGACCGGCGTACCGGGTCCCATCGCTCCTCCCGATGCCGTGGCCACGGCGCCCGCGGCGGCCTCTGGCGCGGACAGGGGACTGGCGGAGGTGACCGTGCACATGGACGGGCGGCGACGCTCGTTCACCATGAGGCGGGGCGAGGAGACGGTGCTCGATGCCGCGGCGCGTGCGGGCATCGAGCTGCCCTTCTCCTGTCGGGCCGGGGTGTGCTCGACCTGCCGCACCAAGGTGCTGAGCGGGGAAGTCGAGATGACGCAGAACTATGCACTGGAGGAGGGCGAGCTCGAGCAGGGTTACGTGTTGGCGTGCCAGTCACAGGTCAAATCCGCAAGCCTCGAGCTCGACTACGATGAGCGTTGAGACGGCGTGTCGCGCGCGCCTGCCGACGGAGCAACCCAGGTGAGCTATCAGAACATCCTTTTCGATCTCAGCGGCGGTATCGCCCGGCTCACGTTCAACCGGCCCGAGCGACTCAACAGCTTCAACACCGCGATGCACGCGGAAGTGCGCGCGGCGCTCACGGAGATCCAGAACGCAAGCACGCGAGTGCTGATCATCACCGGTGCCGGGCGAGCCTTCTGCGCCGGCCAGGATCTCACCGATCGCGCCGTGGCGCCGGGCGCCGAACCGGCAGATCTCGCCGCGTCGATCGAGCGGTACTACAAGCCACTGGTTCTCACACTGCGCGGCCTGCCCATGCCGGTGATCGCAGCGGTCAACGGGGTTGCGGCGGGCGCCGGCGCCAACATCGCGCTCGCCTGCGATCTGGTGGTAGCGGCGCGCTCAGCGAGCTTCGTACAGGCCTTCAGCAAGCTCGGGCTCGTGCCGGACTCGGGCGGCACCTGGTTCCTCCCGCGACTGGTCGGCACGGCCCGGGCTCTCGGGCTCGCAATGACAGGAGAGAAGCTCGCGGCGGAGGATGCAGCGGCCTGGGGCCTCATCTGGCGCTGCGTGGCGGACGAGGAGTTCCCGGCGGCGGTCGACTCACTCGCCGCGCATTTCGCCAGCGCACCGACCCGGGGCCTGGCCCGCACCAAGCAGGCCATCCACGAGAGCTTCGGTCGCACACTCGAGCAGCAGCTCGACGTGGAGCGCGACTATCAGGGCGAGCTCGGTCGGAGCGCGGATTATGCCGAAGGCGTCGCCGCCTTCAGTGCCAAGCGGGCGCCGCGATTCACGGGTCGCTGAATTGCCCGCAGGCCGAGACAGGGGTGCATTCATGATTGAGGACGGCGCAGGCGCGCGGGCCACGCGCGTCGCAGAGGCGATGTTCGAGCGCGATCGCGCCTCGCAGGCGCTCGGCATGCGTATCATCGGCGTGCGGCCGGGTTGGGCACGGCTGACCATGACCGTGCGTGACGACATGGTCAACGGTCACGGCCTCTGCCATGGCGGCATGGTTTTCTCACTCGCCGACAGCGCCTTCGCCTTTGCGTGCAACTCCTACAACGATGCGACGGTCGCAGCGGCGGCATCCATCGACTATCTGGCTGCGGCGCGAGCGGGCGACGAGCTGACCGCCGAGGCGGCGGAGCTGTGGCGGTCACGCCGCAGCGGCCTGTACGAGGTCACGGTGACCAACCAGCGCGGTGAGCGTATCGCGCTCTTTCGAGGACGCTCGCACCGCATCGATGGGCAGGTGCTCGAGGAACGGGAGGCGGAGAAGGAGTGAGCGAGATGCAGCTGCAGAATTTCATCGCCGGAGGCTGGCGCACGGGGCAGGGCGCAGAGGTCGCGCTGCGCGATGCGACCACCGCAGAGGTGATCGCCCGCGCATCCGCCGACGGCGTCGACGCACGCGCTATGCTCGAGCATGCCCGCGAGGTGGGGGGACCTGCTCTGCGCTCGCTTACCTTCCACGAGCGCGCGGCCCTGATCAAAGCGCTCGCGCGAGCGCTCACCGAGCACAAGGAGGAGTTCTACGCCCTCTCGTACGCGACCGGGGCGACCAAGGCCGACTCCTGGATCGACATCGACGGTGGAATCGCCACCTTGTTCGTATACGCGAGCAAAGGGATGCGGGAGCTTCCGGATAGCCGCGTCTACCTCGATGGCGGCGTCGAGGCGCTCTCGAAGGGCGGCAGCTTCGTCGGGCAGCATCTGTGCGTACCGCTCGAGGGCGCGGCCGTGCACATCAACGCCTTCAACTTCCCCGTCTGGGGCATGCTGGAAAAGCTCGCACCAACGCTCCTCGCCGGCGTGCCGGCGATCGTCAAGCCGGCTACCCAGACCTGCTACCTCACCGAGTGCGTATTTCGCCGGATCGTCGCGTCAGGGATTCTTCCGGCAGGTGCAGTGCAGCTCATCTGCGGCGGTGTGGGCGACCTCTTCGAGCATTTCACTTGTCAGGACGTCGTGTCCTTCACGGGCTCCGCCGCGACCGCCCGCAAGCTGCGCCAGCACCCACGCGTGACCGAACATTCGGTGCGCTTCACTGCCGAAACCGATTCGCTCAATTCCTCGATCCTCGGACCTGACGCCGCCGCCGGCTCGCCGGAGCTCGAGTTGTTCGTGCGCGAGGTGGTGCGCGAGATGACCGTCAAGGCAGGGCAGAAATGCACCGCCATCCGCAAGGCGATCGTCCCTGCCGACCGCATCGACGACGCGCTCGGTGCCTTGCGCGCCGCACTCGACAAGGTGGTGCTCGGTGACCCGCGTCTCGAGCGCGTGCGCATGGGACCGGTCGCCTCCCTCAGCCAGCGTCGCGAGGTGCTTGCGCAGCTCTCGCATCTCCAACGCGAGGCGGACATCGTCTGCGGCGGCGCAGGGCCGGTCGAGTTGCTCGGGGCGGACGGCGAGCGCGGCGCGTTCATCGCGCCCACCCTGCTCCTGTGCCGCGATGCGGAGGCGGCGCGTGCGGTGCATTCGGTGGAAGCCTTCGGTCCGGTCTGCACGCTCGTGGCGTACGAAAGTCCCGCCGAGGCGGTGGCGCTCGCCCGGCGCGGCGGCGGCAGTCTCGTGGCATCGGTTTTCAGCGCCGATGATGCGCTCGCTGCGCAGATGGCGCTCGGCCTGGCGCCATTTCACGGCCGCGTCCTGGTGGTCAATCGCCACTGTGCGAAGGAGTCGACCGGGCACGGCTCGCCGCTGCCGCACCTGGTGCACGGGGGTCCCGGGCGTGCCGGAGGCGGCGAAGAGATGGGCGGAATTCGCGGGCTCATGCATTACATGCAGCGTACGGCACTTCAGGGGACGCCAGATGTCATCACCGTGGCCGGGGGTCGCTGGGTCAAGGGCGCGCGCGAGCTCGACCCGGGCGTGCACCCGTTTCGCAAGCCCTTCGGCACGCTCGCGATCGGCGACACGTTTCGCTCCGCCGAGCGCGAGGTCACGACCGCCGACATCGAACGCTTCGCGGCGCTCTCCGGCGATCATTTCTACGCACACATGGACGAAGCCGAGGCGGCACGCAACCCGATCTTCGGAGGGCGCGTGGCGCACGGGTATTTCCTGGTCTCCGCGGCGGCCGGACTGTTCGTCGACCCGCCGTACGGGCCGGTGCTCGCCAACTTCGGAATCGATGGGCTGCGATTCCTGAAGCCGGTCAAGCCAGGCGACCGGATTCGGGTGCGTCTCACCTGCAAGGAAAAGTCCCTGCGCACCGGCGCAGGCTACGGCGAGGTGCGCTGGGATACCCTCATCACCAACCAGGACGGCGAGACGGTAGCGAGTTACGACGTT
>Ga0307476_10000192_pt1 | contig 58586 bp, 58 predicted proteins | sample atmos_gasesECM2C_2_FD_203314 | JGI IMG/M metagenome (GOLD analysis project Ga0307476, IMG submission 203314) | Hardwood forest soil microbial communities from Morgan-Monroe State Forest, Indiana, United States - atmos_gasesECM2C_05 | ecosystem: Environmental > Terrestrial > Soil > Temperate... | reverse complement strand
CTTCCCGCCTCACCAATTTCTTGGCCAGGCGAGCGTCTTCCATTTGCTCGCAGATCGCCACCTTGAAGCCTTTGCGGATCAGCTTCCCAATGTAGCCTTCGGCAGCATGATGCGGCACGCCGCACATCGGCACGGCGATACCCTTCTCCTTATTTCGTGAGGTGAGCGTGATCTGCAACTCTTTCGCGGCGACAATCGCATCGTCAAAAAAGAGCTCATAGAAGTCTCCCAGCCGGAAAAACAACAATGCGGTGGGATGTTCTTTCTTGACGGCGGCATATTGCCGCATCAGCGGAGTGGACGGCTCGGTCATGCTTCGGTTGAATTAGCGGGCTGTGCGCGGATTATAACAAAGGCTGAAACGAGACTTTTTCGATGCGCTAGGAAATCGCAGTTGACGCGGCTTCTCCCGCGATGCTTTCCTTATGCATGGAACTCCGCAAAGATCCCATCACGCGCTCCTGGGTGATGACGGGAGACGATCCCGCCGAGGGTACGTCCGGTCCTGAGAGCGCTTGCCGTTTTTGTCCAGATGCGGGAGATTCGCCGCAGGTTATCGCCGCGACCCCCAGCTCCGGCGCTTGGTCGGCGCGTTCCGTGGTGCATCCCACGCCGCTGTATCACATTGAAGGTGAGCCTGGCCGCCGGGGCGACGGCATTTACGACCGCATGAGTTCGGTTGGCGCGCATGAGGTGCTGGTGGAAAACTCCAGGCACGACCGGCATCTGTGGAATGCCAGCGACGGTGAGATCGGTCAATTCCTTCGCGTGGCGGCCGAACGCATTTTGGATCTGAAGCGCGATCCGCGCATCAAGTACGTCAGTCTTTTCAAGGACTACGGCCCCGGCGCCGGCCAGGAATTCAGCCACCCTACCTCCCAGATTACCGCGACCATGTTTGTGCCGCGCCGCGTGCTTTACGAATTGCGCGCGGGTCGCGAATACTTTCAAGCGAAGGAACGATGTGTTTTTTGCGACATCCTGGCACAAGAAGAGCGCCAGGCTTCGCGCGTAATCGAGGCCCGCGGCGACTATGTGGCGATTGGGCCATACGCTCCGCGCGTTCCTTATGAGACCTGGATTCTCGCGCGCAATCACGAAGCATCTTTCGAACGCACGGGCCTGACGAAACCGGGACTTCGGGTCAACCTCGCGGCACTCTTGCGCCGCACGCTGCAGCGGGTGCGCACGGTTACCGAGGGTTTTCATCTCGTGCTACACACTTCACCCAACAGTCTGCATCCCTCGAGAACTCTCGGCTATTGGAAGACCATCGATGACGACTATCACTGGCACATCGAGATCATGCCCGTGATCGCTGCCAAGGCGCGTTCTTACACCTTCAAAGAGGTCTACTACTCGCCGGTAAGCTCGGAGACTGCTGTAAAACAACTGCGCGAGGCCAAGATTGATGGGTGATCCTCGCTGAGCGCGGATCGATGGTTATACGATGCCTGGCCTATACGGAGCTTGCAGCCATCGATCTCTGTAGCGTTCCAGTTGCTGCTACAATCCGTGCCCTCAGGAGAAAACACGTTTGAAAGCCTTGTTCTGCATCGTTTTGTTCCTCACCACGGCTTACGCCCAAAACCCGGCGCCGGCTTCTAAGCCCTCACCGAAAAAACCAAAAATTCTTTGGCAGAAACTTGGTGCAGCAATTCATGACGTCGATCAGAACCTCGATGGCGTGATGGGCGTTGCCATCGAAGATCTAAAGACTGGAGACCAATTCTTCCTTCATGACAATGAAGTCTTTGCCCAGGCGAGCTCGATCAAGATCGCCGTTCTCGCCACGCTTTACGATCAGGTGCAAAAAGGCAAGCTCAAGCTGAACGATCTTTATACCGTGCAGGCGAGCGATGTCGTCCCGGACAGCGATATCATGGGCGGACTTACGCCGGGCGTTACCCGCGTCACTCTGCGCGATCTTGCCACTATGATGGTCGCCGTCAGTGACAACTCGGCCACCAACGTCCTGATCGACCGCGTCGGCATGGAAAACGTGAACGCTCTGCTCGATTCCCACGGCCTTTCTAACACCCGTCTACGCCGTAAGATGATGGACCTTCAAGCCGCGAAGGATGGCCGCGAGAACATTTCTACGCCGCGCGAGATGATGAATCTGCTCGCCGCCATCTACCGAGGCAAGGTGCTAAAACAGGAAAACCTCGACGATTTTTTTAAAGTCTTGAGCACCAACAAGGATTCGTGGATCCCGAGAGATCTTCCCGCCGGTCTCAAAATCGCCAATAAGCCCGGTGCGCTCGAGGGGGTTCGCAACGATTCAGGGATCGTTTTCGTCGAGGGCCGGCCTTACGTGATTTGCGTGATGACCGCATTCCTGCAGAACGAACGTGACGGCGAACAGGCCATCAGCAAGGTTTCCTTTGCAGCATGGCGCATGTTCGACCGCTTTGCGCGCACCTCGGAGTACGGCCGAGTGGTTTCCCCAGGGAACGGCAGCAGGTAACGAAGCAGACAGCTCGTTCTACCAACGAATCATCCCTTCCGGATCATCGACCAGCACAACCTCATACTTCTCCAGCATCGGCATTAGGAGATTTTCCAGTTCACCCTTCCACAACTCGCCTTCATAGAATTTTGCCTTCATCGGCTCACGCGAAGGCAGATCGGGAAAGCCACGCATAAAGAACAACGTGTCGGGGTCGTCAACGGAAAGGAATGGGCCCAATATCTTCATTCCGATTTCTGCATGCGCCGGAATCGACTTGGTACGAAACATCTCCAGAAACTCGGCGCGCTTGCCAGATTTGATTTTGTAAGTGCGCATTTCGATGATCATTGGATCGACCGTCATGGGTTCGCCCGTCATTGGTCCGCCGTCTAGAAATGCTGGCGCGGTTCGAGCAAAAGATCAAGAGGAATTTTCTAACGGGGAACCCCGAGCAAGAAGGAAATAAGGAAATACTGATTCACTCTGCCCTCGCCGACTTCTTACGAATCTCCAGACCGTGGCGCAGCAGTTGTCCCGCCGCCTCGGCTTCGACCGGCTGCGAAAATAAATATCCCTGACCCAGATCGCAGCCGAGTTCTTGCAGCAGTTCGAACTGCTGCATGCTTTCAATGCCTTCGGCGATTACCTTCAGCTTCAACTTGTGGCCCAGCACGATGATCAGGTCCACCGTGTCACGAGTGCTGCGGTCCGTCAGCATTTCGCTGATCAGAGAGCGGTCGATCTTCAAGGCGTCGACCGGGAATTGCCTTAGCCCGATCAACGAAGAGTTTCCTGTGCCGAAATTATCGAGGATCACGCCAATTCCAAGGTGCTTGAGTTGGGTGAGAACCGCGACCGTCACTTTGGGGTCAGCCGCGGCGACGGTTTCCGTCATTTCAAGGTGCAGATTCGAAGGATCAATCTGGACTTCGTGAATCGCATTCCGAAGGTCGGTTACGAACCGGGCATCGGCGAACTGTCGAGCGGAAAGGTTTATGTTGATGGTTACAGCATCAGCTGCGTGGTTATTTTCCTCCCAATCTCTTAATTGCTGACACGCCTTAAGGATCAGCCATTGACCAATCGAGAAGAGCAGGCCCGTGTCTTCAGCCGCGTCGATAAACTTGTAGGGTGAAATCAAACCCTGCTCGGGATGCTGCCAGCGCAGCAGCACCTCGAACCCTTTGATCTCCCGGGCATCAAGTTGCACGATCGGCTGATAATATACACGAAATTGACCCTTCTCGACGGCTTCTCGCAGTCCTGCTTCCAGCCGCAATCGATTAATGGCGCGCGTATGCATGGCTTCATCGAAGACTTCGCAACGCGACCCTCCGAGCGTCTTTGCCCGCCGCATTGCTACGTCGGCATCCTGCAGGAGATTTTCGGGTCGAGCGTGCGCTGAGGTACTCAACGCGATTCCCACGCTTGCCGAGGGATGTACCTCGTGGCCATCCAGCAGGAAAGGCTCTTCCACAGTTGCAAGGATTCGTCGCGCCGCCCGCATGGCGTCGCTCGGATCAGCCACGGCCTCGAGCAGGATGGCGAACTCGTCTCCACCCATCCGGGATAGGACTGCATCTTCCAGGGAGTCGTCTTGCGGACGCGAGACTGTGTCCTCGGTCCGCAACTGCGCTGCGAGACGCCGCCCCATCTCGATAATCACCTGATCGCCCGCCACCGGACCCCGAGTCTCGTTGATCTCTTTGAAGTTGTCCAGATCGACGAACAGCAAGGCATATTGGCGTTCTGGATTTCGCTGCGTTCGAAGATAGAGTTGCTCCAGCCGATCCAGAAACAGAGTTCGGTTCGGCAAGCCAGTCAGAGCGTCGTGAAGAGAATTGTGTTCAGCTTGTTCCTCGGCATGTTTGCGGTCTGTGATGTCTCGGTTTACGATGACCAGCTTGGTGACGTCGCCTTTTTCATCGCGAATCGTCCCGGCGATCGACTCGAGCACCCTCCAGCTGCCATCTTTGTGCCGGATGCGATACTCCAGTTTTTTCCCTACTCCAGTGCTGCGCGCCTCTCGCGCCGCTTCCAGCACCTTGAAACGATCCTCCGGATGAATCTGTTCGAACGTCGATGTCTCCCCCAGTTCCGCCGCGGAATATCCCAGGATTCTTTTGTAGGCGGGGCTGTTATAAAGCCGATGCCCTTTCACGTCGACCAGTGCGATCATGTCAGCTGCATTCTCTGTGACGATTTGAAATAGCTCCTCGCGGTTTCTGGACTCGCCGCGAACCCGGTAGACGCGGAAGTACTGATAGATCACGAGGACCGCCAGTGTGCCGATAGTGATCCAATTCCAATGTTCCATCATTGTCGGAGGGAAACAGAACCTTCGAAAGACATATCGGCTGATTCGGCTGGGAATTTAGTATCTCGCCATGGGGACAAACCAAGAGGACAAACCGTCTGCGACGCGTTCATAATGTCCGCATGTCTCCCGATAACGCAAAGGCGGTCCGCCGCCTGAAGACCTATACTGGTGCCCAAGGCTACGTCTACCAGTATTATTTCGTCGGCAAGCGAGCGGCGCTGTCGGACGACGCCGAAGCTCCGGCGACCGAGTTTATTTTCGACGTCACTTCCGACCGCAAGCTGACCTATGCTGTCAGTGTCTTCCTGCCGGAAAAGTCGGTAACAGCATGGGCCGCAGCTTATGGCCGCCAACTTTCGGAATCCGAGCAGTACGCCGCGGCCAAACTCTGTTTGTTTAGAGCCTTCGATGAACTCGAAGATGTTAAGGAGCACGGACGACGGCTTGTAATCGACGCAGCTTTGCTGGAAGAAGTGCTTGCGAGCCTGGGTGTGGAGTAGGGCGGTGTTTTATTGTGCAGACTTCGCCGCCGCTGCAAGAATCGGCTTTTGTGACCTACATCACACCGGCTCGTGACCTTTGCTGTTCCCAGCCTTCCCGTAGATGTGGAGAATATAATGCGTGGGAGGGACAGGGTGGCTGGGGATACGATCGAGACTTACTCCTGACTTGCAATAAACTCAGCGGACTCTGATACTTACCTGGCCTATGGCATTGCTTTGGTTACGCTTCGCGCTGGCTTGCTACTTCGTCGGGCTGTTCTACGCTTTCTTCGCGCTCAGCCGCACCAGCGACCTTTTCAGCCGCATCGCGTTGCACGCAGCCAGCCTGGGCATGGTCTTCCATTTCGTTTCGCTGGTCGAGCTTTTTCTATCCGGTCACGTGGTCTGGGCTTCCGTACATAACGGCGAGTCGCTGCTGGCTTTTTTTTCGATGACGTTTTTCATGATCGTCTACGCCATCTACCAGACCACCTCGCCCGGAGTCGTCGTCTTTCCGATCGTGTTCTTTCTGACCTTTGTGGCAGCCCTCGACCAGCAACCGGTTTTGCTGACCGCCTTCGTCCAGCACAAGGGATGGCTGATCGCACACATCATCCTGATCTTCACCGGATATGCCGCACTTGTGCTAAGCTTCGGCGCCAGCCTGCTTTATCTCCTGCAGGAGCGCCGTTTGAAAGCTAAGAAGCCTAGCAGCCTGATTTCCTTCCTGCCCGCGCTTGAGGTCATCGATCAGATCGGCTACCGCTCTTTGTTGCTGGGCTTTCCCTTCATGACTCTCGGCCTGATTACCGGGTCCATCGTCGCGATGTCAGCTTACGGGCATGTCGATTTTGCCGACCCCAAAATTTTATTGTCGATTCTGATGTGGGCCGTTTACATGGTCATGGTCGTCACGCGCTGGAGTTCAGGATGGCGTGGCCGCCGCGCGGCCGTACTTGCGACTTGCGCCTTTGTCGCCGCAATCGTGGCGTGGGCCGCAAACTACTTCTCGACCATCCACAGGTTCGCCGCCTCATGAGATACCAGCTCATCGGCGTGAATCACAAAAGCGCCCCGCTCGAAGTCCGCGAGCGCCTCGCGATTCCTGAGTCGCGCCTGCCCGATTGTTGCCGCGATCTTACCGCTCATCCTGGAATCGAGGAGGGCATGATCATCTCCACCTGCAATCGCGTGGAAATGATCACCCATACCAGCAATGGCTCGGCCGATCTGCGCGGATTTCTCCACCAGCACTTCGACCTCAAAGCGGAAGATCTCGACCCGCATCTTTATGAGTTCCGCGAGAAGGATGCCGTGCGCCACGTCTTCCGCGTGGCAGCCAGCCTCGATTCGATGGTAGTGGGCGAAGCTCAGATTCTCGGCCAGGTGAAAGAGGCTTATGCCACTGCTCGCGCGGTGGGCTCGGTTCGCGGACAACTCGATCAGCTCTTCACCCGCGCGTTTGCCGTTGCCAAGCGCGTCCGCACGGAGACTGCAGTAGGATCGTCTTCGGTTTCCATCGCCTCGGTTGCGGTCGAGCTCGCCAAGAAGATTTTCGGAAGTCTTGAAGGCAAGACCGTATTCATTGTGGGCGCAGGAAAGATGAGTGAACTCGCCGCCCGCCATCTGATGACGCATGGCTGCGCCTCCATCTTCGTTTCGAATCGAACCTATGACCGCGCCGTCGGCCTCGCACAGAGGTTCAACGGCCAGGCCATCAAGTTTGACGATCTCTACAACTCCTGCGACAAGGCCGATATCGTCATCACTTCAACCGGGGCGCCACACGCGATTTTCCGCCGCGAGCACGGCGAACAGTTCCTTTCCCGCCGCAAGAATAAGCCGATGTTCTTCATCGACATTGCCGTGCCCCGCGACGTGTCGCCCGAAATGGCGAAGCTCGACGGCATCTTTGCCTACGACATCGACGATCTGCAGCAGGCCGTTACCAGCCACGTCGCCGACCGCCACAAAGAAGCCGAACTCGCTGAAGCCATCATCACCAGCGAGGTGGAACGCTTTGAAGCCAAGCTCCACACGCTCGATGTGGTGCCAACAATTGTCAGTTTGCAGGACCATCTCGAAACCATCCGCCAGGCCGAAATCGACCGCGTTCGCGGCCGCATGGGCGTGCTGACGCCGGAGCAGGAAATGGCCGTCGAAGCTCTGACCCGCGGCATCATCAACAAAGTCATGCACACCCCGATCACCACGCTAAAGACTGCGGCACGCGAGTCCGAAGCCACCACTGTGATTGATGTGGTGCGGAGGTTGTTCAATCTTTACGAAAAAGAATCGACTACGCAGAAGAAAAAAGACGAAATAGGGACAAACCACTAATGCCCGCATTTCCCCGCACTTTCATAAAATCCTGTCATCCTGAGCGGAGTATTTCGATGCACGAAGTGCATCGAAATATGAAGTAGAAGGATCCCTATTCCATGCGAGCAGCCATCGACTTGGTTGGGTATTTCCAACACGAACAACTGATCATACCTGTTCTGTCTACGGTGCTGTGCTAATGCCTAAACTCAGCATCGGCTCCCGCGGCTCCCAACTCGCCCTCTGGCAAGCCAACCACATCTCCGCGCTCCTGCACGCGCGCGGCCACGAAGTTGAAATCGAAATCATCCACACCACCGGCGACAAAATCACAGACGTCGCCCTCGCCATGGTCGGCACTAAGGGCATGTTCACCAAGGAAATCGAAGAAGCCCTCGCCGACGGCCGCGTCGACTTGGCCGTCCATTCCTTGAAAGACCTACCCACCGAACTTCCCCCAGGATTCGAAATCGCGGCTATCACGGAAAGACAAGACCCGCGCGACGCGTTCTGCTCGCGCAGCTTCTCAAGTTTTCAGGAGTTGCCGCAAGGCGCGCGCGTGGGGACGTCCAGCCTGCGCCGCCAGGCGCAACTCAAGGCCATTCGTCCCGATCTCGATATTCATCCCCTGCGCGGCAACGTCGACACGCGATTGCGCAAGCTCGAGCAAGGCGAATACGACGCTATCATTCTTGCCTTCGCCGGCCTGAAGCGTCTGGGCAAAACTCAACTTGTCAAGCAGATCATTCCAGCCGATATCATGTGCCCCGCAGCCGGACAAGGAGCGCTAGGCATCGAAATTCGCAAAGGCGATACGGCCACTCGCCAGCACCTCGAATTCCTGAACGACCCAGCTGCCCGTGCCGCCACCACCTGCGAAAGAGCGCTGCTCAACCGCCTAGGAGGAGGGTGCCAGGTTCCCATCGGCGCTTTCGCGGAAATGAAAAATGGCAAGCTTCATCTCGAAGCCATCGTCGCCGATCCCGATGGCTCCATCCTCCTGCGCGAATCCCGCGACGGAAACGATCCTGAACAACTCGGCAACGAAGTCGGAGACATTTTGCTCCGCCGCGGCGGCGACAGAATCCTCGAAGCCGTCTATAGCCGCGGTCTCGCCATGCCGCCCCAACCGTGATCCGGAATGAAGGCCCGCAGCGTTCTCCTGCAACTCCTCGGCGGTACCAAGAGTTCTCATGCCCTTCGCCGCTGGATCAACTTCTGGCCGCCGTTTCTCGGGGCGGGCATCCGCGTGAAGCATATTGCGCCGGACATGAAGGCAGTCGACGTCGAGATGAAGCTGCGCTGGTGGAATGCCAACTACGTGGGCACGCATTTCGGCGGATCGCTCTTTGCCATGACCGACGCTTTCTATATGCTCATGGTGATGGCGAATCTTGGCCGCGATTACATCGTGTGGGATAAAGCCGCGAAAATTCGTTACAGAAAACCGGGCCGGGGAACGGTGTGTGCGGAGTTCCGCCTCTCCGATACCCAAATCGTGGACATTCGCGAGAAACTGAAGACACTGCCGAAGTACGAACCGGTTTTCTCCGTCGAAGTAAAAGATGTAGACGGAGTTGTGATCGCCGAGGTCGAGAAAACGATACACGTGCGCATGAAGCAACCAGCCGAGCAGGAAAGATAAGGGAATCGACTGTGTACATCCCCGAACATTTTCGCTTGCGCCACGACGCCGACGCGCTTACATTCATGCGCGCGAATCCCTTTGCCATCCTGATCTCGACTACCAGCGATGGCCCCTATGCCACCCATCTGCCGCTCTTCGTTAGGACTGAAGCAAACGAGGTTCCGACGGACGAGAATAAGGTCTTTCTCCGTGGCCATGTGTCAAAGGCCAATCCGCACTGGCGATATCTCGAACAGCAGGCACAATGTATGACGATTTTTCATGGCCCGCACTCTTACATCTCGCCCAGCAACTACATCGCACGTGAAAGCGTTCCTACCTGGAATTACGCTGCCGTGCACGTTTACGGAAACGCGCGCCTCTTCTCGTCGCTGGAAGAGCTGCATCGGATGCTCGACGAGCTGATGGGATCTTTCGAGCCTGCGTATCGCGAGCAGTGGGAGGGTTTGAGCGCAACGTTCCGCGACAACATGCTGCGGCAAATCGTGGGTTTCGAAATCGTTGCTACCAAAATCGAGGGCAAGTTCAAGCTCAGCCAGAACCGCCCACAACAAGATCAAGCGAATGTGATCGCGTCTCTAGGAAAATCGGATGACTCGGCTGTATCGGGAGTAGCTCGCATGATGAAAGAGCAGGGCCTCGGCCGCATCGAGGTCGATAAGAAGGACCAATGAAGAAGCGGGATACGAACACCCCTGCGGCAGGTCAGGCTCTCTCTGGCGTACGCGTGCTGGTTGGTCGGGCGCAGCATCAGGCTGGCGCACTCTCTGGCGAACTGCGCAAGCTTGGTGCTACGGTGGTGGAAATTCCATTCATCGAAATTCGCAAGCCGCGGTCGTTTAAACTGCTGGATGTCGCGCTTCAAAATCTCGATAGTTACGACTGGCTCATCTTAACTAGCGTGAACGGAGTCGAGGCCATGTGGGAACGGCTGGCAAAGCTAGGCCTAAAGAAAAATAATCTCAAGCCTCTGCACATTGCCGCCATCGGTCCGGCGACAAAGGAAGCGATCGAGCAGCGCGGCGTCGAAGTAGATGTTGTCCCCAAGGAATACGTAGCGGAGTCGGTCGTGCGCGGTCTCCGGCGACGCGTGAAGGGGAAACGTGTGCTGCTGGTTCGCGCCAAGGTTGCTCGTGATGTAATTCCGCGGGAACTGCGCCGCGCCGGAGCGAATGTCGATGTTGTTGAGGCTTATGAAACAGTCGTACCGGAAGCTTCGCGCACACGCCTGCAGGCTGCCCTGGAAAATCCGAGGCGGCGTCCGCATATTGCTACGTTTACCAGCTCATCCACAGTCAAGAACTTCGTCGAATTGCTCGGCCCCCGCGGAAAGCGGACAAGCGTGAATGGAATCCTGACGGCTTCGATCGGGCCAGTCACATCTTCTACGTTGCGCGCGTTGGGCTTCTCGGTCGACATCGCAGCCAAAGAGTTCACCATCCCTGGACTTGTCGCGGCTATCGTCGCAGGAGCGTCTGCGCGCGGCACTACTCGGTGAGCGAGCAACTGCAATCGGCTGGCACGACGTGCGCCAGCAAGAAATCGGCTACGCGTTTGTAGGCGTCGATCTGGTTCTCCACCCGCGCGAATCCATGGCCTTCGTTTTCATAAATCTTGTAGTCGACCGTTCCGCCGCGTTTCTTGATCGCATCGACCACCTGCTGAGTTTCTGATTTCGGGCAGCGCGGATCGTGCCCACCGGCAAGCAATAACAATGGCGCTCTGATCTGATCGATGAAGTTGATTGGAGAGCGGTCTTCGTACAAGGCCTTATTCTTCACCACGTCGCCCATGGTCGCGAGATCGGACTGCTGCAGCACGGGATCTTCATTCTCGATCTCGGTAAACCAGTTGACAAACGGAACAATAGGCACGCCCGCGGCCCAAACGTCAGGCGCTTTCGTCACCGACATCATGCTGAGATAGCCGCCATAGCTTCCACCCATGACTGCAATCTTTTTCGGATCGAGATGGCCGGTCTGCTTGATCCAATCGACTCCGGCCAGCACGTCCTGCAAGTCGCCGCCCCCCATGTCGAACAAATTTGCCTGCTGAAATTCTTTGCCATATCCAGTTGAGCCGCGATAGTTGGGTGCGAGCACCATGTAACCCTGATTCGCCGCGTACTGGATAAAGCGGTTGAACGAATTCATGGTTTGCGAAGTCGGTCCACCGTGAATGTAAACAATGGCAGCATTCTGCCCATTGCGCGCCATGTTGAAGGGTACGTAGAGAAACGCGGAGATGGTCCACTTGCCGTCGCGGCTGGGATAGTGCACGAGATAAGGCTCGACCATGTCCTCTTCGCGCACTCCCGCGACGAGCGAATGCGTGACCTGACGCGATTTGCCGGAGGCCAGGGTGTAAATCCAAAGGTCGCCCGGGGCGGTGGGACCGTTGTGATTGTAGAGCAGGTGCGATCCGTCTTTGGTGAAGGCAGACTGCCCTCTGGTCGGCTCGTTTACGCCTTTCGGAATTGGCAGCGCGGTCGATTTGCCAGTTGCAAGATCGTACAAGTAGATATCTTCGTTGCCGTCGACATTGGCACTGAAAGCTATGTATTTGCCATCGGGGGAGAACTCGCGGCCACGGATTTCCCATTTGTCTGTGGTCAGCCATGAAAGTTTCTGAGTAGAAATCTCGAGCAAGCCAATATTCTCATAGCCGTTGTTGGCATTCGAACTGAAGAGAATGTGCTTGCCGCTTGGAGAGATGTCGTCGGCGGAATAGCGCTGCTCGCCCTCATGCGGCGTAAGCAATGTGCTCTTTCCAGTAGTAACATCCGCGATGAAAATATTCGAATCGGTTCCCTTGGCCTGCTCCTGCGTGTAGACGATGTACTTGCCATCTTTCGACCAGATCAGGCCATAGTTTCCCTTATCCTGCGGCGTGCCAGTCGTAATATGTTTGATCTCGCGCATCACCATGTCGTAGACGTCGATTTCGTAGGCTGCCGAGGTTTTTGGTTTCACTTCGTATGCCAGATACCGTCCATCTGGCGACCAGGTAGGATTCATCTCCGCGATCTCGCGCGTGCTGGTGAGGTTGACGACTTTACCAGTCTTCGGTGAGACCAGAAAAATGTCCCACTGCTCGTCGCCGTCGTAATCCGATTGATAGGCGATCCACTTGCCATCGGGAGACCACGCGGGCGCGGTCTGGCGCTGGTCGCTGACCGTGAGTTGCACCGGCCATCCACCTTCTGCGGGGACGAGCCACAGGTTGTTGCGTCCGCTCATGTTGGAGATGAAGGCGATGTTCTTGCCATCGGGTGACCATGTGGCACGGCCGACCTGGCGCGTCATATAAAGCTTCTCGATGGTCAGGCTGCGCGGCTCAACTTGAGCGTTGGGTTTGGAGGCGACTTGCTTGGGGTCGGTAACGGCTGTGGGGACGGAGAGTGTTTGCGCAACAATAGTCTCTGCTGAGACTGTGGCCATGAATATGACGATAGCAAAGAGTACGAGGTGGCGCATGGGATCGAAAACCTCGGAACGTGAATCGAAGAAAAAGTCTAGCAGAAACGGTTTGTCATCCTGAGCGGAGAGAGAAGTGCGCAAAGCGCACTTCTCTTGTAGTCGAAGGATCCCTGACACGTTGCTGCTTCCTTGGAGCCTTGAAAGGAGTTCTCACACGGCACCTGTGAACCTGAGTAAGAATCCCGCGACGAGACAGTGGTACGGCAAAGTGAAAGGGATCCTTCGACTGCGCGTTTGCCGGCTTCGCCCGCGCAAACGCTTCGCTCAGGATGACAGAGGGGTCGAGAGACTGTGAGATTTTATGCTTTCGCATCCTTATGCATCTCCACCGTGCTCCAGGTCTTGTCGGCAGCGTGGCAGATATTTTCCAGCGCACAATCCACGCATTTGGGCTTGCGGGCGATGCAGAGTTTGCGGCCGTGCCAGATGATCTGATGAGAAAAGAGAATCCACCTCTCGCGCGGGATGATCTGAATTAAATCCTGTTCGATCTTCTGCGGGTCGTTATTTGTTGTGAGTTCGAGGCGGCGCGAAATGCGGTGTACGTGAGTATCGACCACGACGCCTTCCGCAATCTTGAACCACGATCCCAGCACGACGTTCGCAGTTTTGCGAGCTACGCCCGGCAAGGTGAGCAGGTTCTGCATGTTGTGAGGAACCTGGCCTCCGAAATCGGCGACGATCTTTTTCGCGGCGCCGACAACCGACTTTGATTTGTTGCGGAAAAAGCCAGTCGAGCGGATGTCAGGCTCGAGTTGTTCGGGAGTGAGCGCCGCGAAAGCCTCGACCGCAGGATATTTGCGGAAGAGTTCCGGCGTAACGCGGTTAACGTTGGCATCGGTCGATTGCGCGGAGAGAATGGTCGCGACCAGCAACTCCCACGCGCTGCTATGCGTAAGGGCGCAAACAACGTTGGGATAGAGCTGGTCGAGCCGCTTCAGAATTTCGGCAACCCGCTCCGGCGCAACGGGATTGTACTTGGAGAGCGGGGTGGACTTGCGTCCCTTGGGCGCTGCCGCCGAGGCTTCGCCTCGGGGACGGGCGGAGGCGCCCGTCCCCACATGAGCTTCTTTAATTATGCGAGTAGCTTTGCTTCCGCGAGACTGTCGGGGAGCTGGTTTCGCGGACGGAGCCTGCCCTGGGCCGGCCAAAGGGAGTGTCCGCACCACACGGTCTTGACGGCCGATGCGAGCGGGTTGGCGGGGAGTTCGTCCGCGGGGCATGAGGGCAACATCTTAGCAGAGACCTCGGTAACCACGCGGGCAATTGACTGGCCTCACGCGCCCCGGTACTCTGAAAACAATCTCATCATCCAGGGAACAAACGTGGCCGTGAATTCGATCCAACTCGGGCAAGTCTGGCGCAGCGATGCCGACGGCCAGGATTATCTCGTCACCAAGGTCTACAGCGAGGTGTTCACCCAATATGCCATGCTGCGGCCCGCCGGAATCACCGCTCCCGACGCTCCTACCGTGCGCCTCAAGGTAACCAAGACTCCGCAAGGCGCGGCGCTGCCCGGCTACACCTTTACTCAGGACGGTTCTTTCTAGGCACGGCAGCCCGTCGCAGATTTCCGTTACACTTGAATTCTAGTACCCAGTACCTAGTAGCCAGTTTTGATCTGAGAGGTTTTGACTGGGTACTGGGTACTCGCAACTGCTTCTCCCCATGACCGAAAAACTCCTGGCAATCATCTTCGCGTTCATCAACTCCGTGATCAGCGTAACCGGTTACGGAGGTGTCACGCTGCTCATGGCGATCGAGTCGGCGTGCATCCCGTTGCCTTCAGAACTCATCATGCCATTTGCCGGCTACCTGGTTTTTACCGGGACATTCAAGTTGCTTTGGGTTGCAACGGCCGGGGCGCTCGGATGCAACCTGGGATCGTTGGTGGCGTACGAAATCGGATGCTATGGTGGTCGTCCGCTGGTCGAGCGCTACGGTCGCTGGATTCTGATGGGCCGCCGCGAACTCGACTGGGCCGACCGCTTCTTTCTGCGCTGGGGATATCTGGCAGTCTTCATCGGACGGCTGCTGCCCGTGATTCGAACGTTCATCGCGTTGCCGGCGGGAGTCGCGCGCATGCCCCGCGGCCGATTTCACATTTACACATTTCTAGGTTCGTGGCCCTGGTGCCTGGGCCTGGCCTATCTCGGAATGAAGCTTGGCGAGAACTGGCGCGATCTGGGAAAATACTTCCACAAGTTTGATGCGGTGATTGGAGTGGTGTTAGTGGCGGGTATTGCGTGGTTTGTGTGGGCCCACTGGCAGAATAGAATCTCTCGTCAGACTTCGACCGTCAGTGATCGCTAAAATCCGAGTACTTCATTCGTCTCAGACCCGCTTCGCCAACTGCGACCCTACGATTTGCCACTTGCCTTCGCGCTTCACAACTACGTCCATGTAGGTATAGCCAACAGGGAAGCGGCGCCCGCCCTGCTCCACATCGTCCTCTTCCGAGCCATGGACGATCGCTACATCTTCGCTCAGCATGCGGATTCGACGGCCTGTCGAGGTTATCGATAAGTACCGGATCATGCCGGTCTTCAGATTGTTCAAGACGTCTTGTTTGGTGAAAACATCGCCCGTCTCGTCGTATTGCAGGTAATCGTCGGCGAAGATGCGCGAGAGTTCGGCGACATCGGAGGCGACCAGCGCGCGGTCTCCATCTTCAAAGAGTTTCAGGATTTGCTGCTCGTCACTAGCCATATTTAAATTGTGATCCGAGAGAGCACTTTTGACCTGCGCGACTTAGTAGTGTACAAGCTAAGTCATTCCAATCGCCAAGGAGTATTCACCATGCATCACGCTATTGCCGCCGTTCTGTTTTTTGCTGTTGCTTTGCCCATCGTCTCTCAGGCGCAGTCTCCCGCGCCCTCCGACAGACCGTTCGTCGTTGAGTACTACTACAAAACAAAATGGGGACACGCGGATGAATTTCTAAAACTGTTTAAGAAAAATCATTATCCCGTGCTCAAGAAAGAAACTGAGATGGGCCGCATCGCCAAGGTGTGGATGGATCAACCGCGCTACCACACTACGGAAGATGGACGCTGGGATTTCCGCGTCACCATCGTCTTCAAGAATGCAACCGTGGCTAACGAGCCGTTTGATGAGGCGGCATTGCAGAAACAGATGTATCCCGACCAGGAAACCTTCCAGCGCGAAGAACAGCGGCGCTTCGAGATTCTCGATGCACATTGGGACTTGCCCGTGAAGACCGTGGAATTGGACAAATAATACCCAGTACCCAGTACCGAGCCGTGATCGCTAGCATGATCGCCTTGGTATAAATGGGGTAAGACAGCTGGGAGAACGACGGCGATTTTTCTAGGTACTAGGTACTAGGTACTCGATACTACGATTTACCGGATCCGCAAGATGTTACAAGCAGATGACAATCGTCCGGGAAATCCTTTATAGCTGTCATTGAAATTTGGAATTAGACAGAGTCGTGGTAGTGTCCATATTCTTAACCATGGACAGCTTATTATCGGTTGAGGACTCACATGTAGATTTGCTGCACGAAATCGGCACTCGTCTGGCCACTGCGGATGGCTTCCACGAAGTGCTTGGTCGTGTGGTCGATTTCGCTTCCGCGCTGGTAAAGTGCGATTCCTGCCTGATTTACGTTCTCGAGGGCGAAGACCTCGTCCTGCGAGCCTCGAAAAGTCCGCATCCCGAAATTGTAGATCGGCTCAAACTCCGCGTCGGACAAGGGATTACCGGATGGGTGGCCGAACATCGCGAACCTGTTGCTGTTTCCGAAAAAGCGGCGCTCGATCCCCGTTTTCAGTTTTTCCACGAATTGCCCGAGGATAGCTACGAAGCGTTCCTGTCGGTGCCATTGATGTGCCGCGGGCGCGTCGTGGGCGTGATCAATCTGCAGCATCGTCAGCCTCACGTTTATCGGCGGCGTGAAATTCGTCTGATCTCCACCATAGGATTTTTGGTGGGTGCCGAGATCGAGATGGCGCGGCTGGAAGATGCGAACTCCAACCTGTGGGAACAATTGCAGACTCGCAAAGTTGTGGAGCGCGCAAAGGGAATCCTGCAACGCGAGCTGGGGCTGAGCGAGGAACAAGCCTACCTCACCTTGCAACGGCAGAGCCGGCAAAAGCGCAAGCCGATGAAAGAAATTGCTGAAGCCATCGTGCTCAGCGACGAAGTGAAGGGCAACGCTCCTTCGCCGAAGTTAACCTGAGGCGGTCTCGAAATGATGGCGGCATCCCGCTATGCGGCCAAGCGTTTTCAGCTGTTGGCAATTGGCCGTTAGCGGACCGCAGGTGACCAAGGGTAATTGCGAAGTGCTAGTTGCGAACTCGTAATTACTCGGCATCGCGGCTGGCACCTTCAACGACCCACTCGCCACAAGCAAACCGAGAGCAGATTTGGGATCTGCTCTCGGTTCCGGGCAGCGGCGGAACTAGCGGGCGGCGGATAGGGTTGTGGTTACCACTGTCTTTGCTACCTCGTGAGTCTCGGCCGGTACGGTAAAGTGCAGCGTCATTCCAAACTCCGGAAGCTGCAGGCTGCTGACGAAGCTGCCGCTCGGTCGCGAAACGACCGTGAGCCGGCTGACATCGGAACGATGCGAAACCTCGGTGTCGGTCACCAGCAGCATAAAGCCAGCGCCGTGGCCGCTCACATCTCGCACCATCAGTAGCTCCGACGGCCCCTGGGTTCCCATGGTGAAGCGGTACTTTCCCGCCGGCACAACGGCATTCTGCCAATTCACCTCGTGGTCCAGAGTAAAGTTCCCAGCTGCCTCTTGAGCGGAAGCCATGCTGGGCGCGAAGTTCAATGCACTCACGGTCAAAACCGCAGCGTAGACGTACTTGCGAATCGATTTCATTGGCATCTCCTGTTCTCCTCCTCTCTAAGCGAGGAAGAGCATGTCTGAAGAGCACACTACCGGCGCAAAGCCAGGTGGCGTGGGCTCAGATTTGAGTGGAGAACTACAGGGTCAGGAGAATTGCAATACCGACATCGGGGCCGGCACGCAAACATCAGCTTCGTAACGCCGGCTGCAGAGCTGGTTTACGAAGTGATTTCACTATGAGGCAAGCCCGCGCTAGAGTCCAACGCAAAAAATCTATCGGAGCTATCAGAGCGGCGTCGCAACCGGGCGGACCAGGCCTGCGGCCGACTTCTTTGCTTAACATCGATTCTTGCCCCTTCAATGACCCAATTCGCAAGCTGAAATGAATTCTGAGCAGTTGAATACCGAGCAGTTGTCAATTTCCATTCAAATGAGAGAGACTATGGATGCAATAGTGAGGTGGCATATAACTGTCACCAAGGAGATTAACTTGTATCAAAAGCGCCCCGGAGTTTTCATGGCTGATTGGTTCGACGCGGATGGCCGTCGTCATCGCAAGCAGTTCAAAAAAGCGGATGATGCAAAGAAACATGAACATCGCGAAGCCGCCTTGGCGCATGCTGTCCGCGCCAACCGAGAGCTGAAGTTGTCTGGTGCTAGTGGCAGAAAGGCCGCGAGGCCAGTGACTGTAACCGCCACCACCGCCGACATCGCCCCAGCCAAAGGCAAGCTAGGAGTCATGATTCCCGGTATGGGCGCGGTAGCAACCACATTTGTTGCCGGTGTCGAGGCGATTCGCAAGGGACTGGCGAAACCGATCGGCTCGCTCACTCAGATGGGCACGATTCGACTGGGCAAGCGCACCGATGGCCGATCCCCGAAGATCAAGGAGTTTGTGCCGCTCGCTGGTCTTGACGACCTGGTCTTTACCGGCTGGGACATTTTCGAGGACAACATGTACGAAGCAGCATCGAACGCCGGCGTGCTCGACCAGCGGCTGCTCGACCAGTTGAAGCCTTTTCTTTCGTCGGTGACTCCGCGCGCGGCCGTGTTCGATCACAACTATGTGAAGAAGATCGACGGGCCCAACGTGAAGAAGGGCAAAACGAAGATGGATTTGGCCGAGCAATTACGCGACGACATTCGCGACTTCAAGAAGACCAGCGGAGCGAGCCGGTTGATTACCATGTGGTGCGGATCGACCGAGTCTTATATCGAAGCGGGCGAAGCGCACCAGTCCGTGAAGTCTTTCGAAAAGGCGCTGCGCGCGAACGATGAGATGATCGCACCGTCGATGGTCTATGCCTATGCGTCGCTAATGGAAGGAGTGCCATTTGCCAACGGTGCGCCGAACCTAACCGTCGATCTTCCGGTGATGCTCGAACTCTCGCGGCAAAACGAGGCTCCGGTCTGCGGCAAGGATTTCAAGACTGGACAAACTTTGATGAAGACCATCCTCGCGCCTGGCTTTAAAGCACGAATGTTAGGGCTAAACGGATGGTTCTCCACCAACATCCTCGGCAACCGCGATGGCGAAGTGCTCGACGACCCGGGGTCTTTTAAAACCAAGGAAGAGTCGAAACTTTCGGTGCTCGAACACATTCTGCAGCCGGAACTTTATCCTGAGCTTTATGGCGACATGTATCACAAAGTTCGCATCAACTACTATCCGCCGCGCGGCGATAACAAAGAAGGTTGGGACAATATCGATATCTTCGGATGGCTCGGCTATCCCATGCAAATCAAGGTCGACTTTCTGTGCCGCGATTCGATTCTGGCAGCGCCGATCGTCCTCGATTTAGTGTTGCTGATGGATCTGGCGAAGCGCTGCTCAGAGTTGAAGGGACTCGGAATTCAAGAGTGGCTGAGCTTCTACTTCAAGTCTCCGATGACTGTGCCGGGGCTCTATCCCGAGCATGATTTGTTTATTCAGCTGATGAAACTGAAAAACACCCTGCGGCACTTGAAGGGCGAGGAACTGATCACGCATCTGGGGCTGGAGTATTACGACTAGTCTCGGCGTCGCCGAAGGTGCGCACCGGCAATCGTCGGCGCGCTAATCGTAGTCGTCCCTCAGGTAAGTTCCCTAGTATAAATTTCCTCGGAAAAATCGACCCTCGGCCTTGACTCCGTCCTCACGCGTTCTATCATGAAGGTAACGCTCCTCCCTAGGGCAGGGGACAATCCAACCAACAATCCGTAGTTCAAGTGGAGGAAGTCCCCATGAAATTAAATGACAGCATATCAACCTACGACGTTGCCGAAGCTTTACAGGGCGAGACCGGCAAATTTGAAGTAACCAGCCCCAATGGAGAACGCTATTTCGTTACGTGTCAGCCGGGTCACTCTATCGTTAGTTTGGAATGGGCCGGAAGTGAGCCAAACCTGCAACCCTTCCTCGTGCGTAAAGTAGCTCAACCCATCGCGACGGAGGGTCGCTCCAAGAGATCCGCGGCTGCCTGATTCTCCGGCACCGTCAATAAAACCAGCCCAGCCCCGATCAGGCTGGGCTTTTGGTTTGTTCATGAGCGCCGTCAGGTGCGTTGACGACTGCGCGCACAAAAGCGCGGCACTCCGCTAGCCCTGCGCCTCCTTTTTGTGTTAATATAACCATGGTCATAACGAGGTGATCATCATGAAATCAATCGCGGCCGGCGAGTTTAAAGCACGATGCCTGCAAGTCATGGAGGATGTGCGGACGAAGCGCACTCCGGTGCTGATCACGAAACGAGGAAAGCCGCTGGCCAAACTGGTTCCTGCCGACGACAAGCCTCCTGAGATCTTCGGCTGTCTCGCCGGAAAAATCGAAATTGTAGGGGATATAGTTTCGCCCATCACTCCCTTGGAGGACTGGGAGGGGCTGAAATGATTCTGATGGACACACATGTTTTGCTGTGGATGGTGACCAGCCCCGATAAACTTTCACGCGCCGCAGCGCGCGAAATTCGCAGCGCGCAACGTGAAGGGGGTTGTGCCATTGCTTCGATCAGCCTTTGGGAGTTGGGCTTGCTGTTTGCCAGAGGCCGTCTAAGGGCTTCTGGCACGATCGAAGCATCGATTCACGAGATTGTGGAGCGTGCGAGGGTTAGCGTGCTTGAAATTACGGCAGACATCGCCGGTCTGGCCATGGCTTTTCCGGAGTCCTATCCCAAAGATCCAGGCGATCGTCTAATCGGGGCAACTGCGCGGGCATTGGGGCTCACGCTGCTTACTCAGGATGAAAGAATTCTGGCCAGCTCACTCGTCCGCACGATTTGGTAGCCGATCGTTTTCAAGCCCTACCCGATGTGATTCATCTTCTTGTACTCGTCGAACTTCTCTAGGAATCTATCAATATTTTTCTTCTGCAAATAGTACGGTGTCGACAGCCGTAGTTTGTTGGGGTCGGCGCCGCGAATGCGGATTTTGTGGGTCTTCCACATCCAGCTTTCTAAGTCCATGCGCGGGACCGGCGGGACGTTCACCGTCACGATCGCGCAACGCAAAGCCGGGTCGGGCGAAGTCCAGGATTCCGCTCCGCGCTTCTTCATCTCATCCAGCATGTAGTCGGCGAGTTTTCGATGGCGGCGCTCGATGCGGTCTAAGCCAATATCGTTTGCCAACTTGATGGACGCGCGCAATCCCCACAGTGCCGGGACGTTCGAGCTGCCGATTCGCTGGAATCGTTCGGCGCGGAGCTTGGGATCGTCCCAGCCCTCGGTGACAATCGTATTCCACAAGCGGTCGATCACTTCGTCGCGCACGTAGAGAAATCCTGAGCCCTTAGGTGCCTGCAGCCACTTGTGCGGGCTCGACGAGTACATGTCGCAGCCGAGGTCGCGAATATTCAGTCGCATCATTCCCGTGACGTGCGCGCCATCGACGGCGGAAAGAATTCCTTTCGAGCGGGCGAGCGCGCTCAGCTCTTTCGCGGGAAGAACGACGCCGGAGAACGTTGTGATGTGGCTGAAGAAGATAACGCGCGTGCGTGGCGTGATGGCGTCGTTGAAGAGATTGAGAACCTGTGCCGCATCCTTCACAGGGCGGGGAAGTATGACTCGCTTGACTACTATCCCGTAACGCTTGGCCTTCAGATTCCACGGATGCTCGCCGCCGGGATGCTCCTGGTCGGTCATCAGGACTTCGTCGCCGGGCTTCAGGTCGATGCCGTTGGCGATGTAACTGTTCGCTTCCGTGGCGTTGCGCAGCAGGGCGATTTCATCGCGATGGCAGCCCACGAACGCAGCGAGGGGATCACGAAACTCATTCCAGGAAGCGTATCCCCAGATGGGATAGTCTTCGGGATCCTGCTGGTCCATCTTCTCCGTGGTGGTGTAGCCCTTGAAAACGGCGCGCAGCACTGGCGCGGGGCTGGAGCCGACGGTGCCGTTGTTCAGATAAATTTCGTCCTCGGGAATTAGGAATTGCTTGCGCAATTCGCTCCAGTAGGCGTCCTCATTCTTATCGAAGAGAGCGGAACCGGGCAGCGTCGAGGGAACCTTCTCCAGTTGGGCGATGAGGTTCCCACGAACGGCCAAGGTGGCGGCGAGTGTGGTTGTGGTCGTGAGGAAACGGCGGCGATCAAGCAAGCGCACCTCCCGGGGTGAAAGACGGAACGCGCTATGTTACGACCTGCGCGGAAACCGGGCAAGGAGGGAATCGGTGGCTCGGTGATCTGCCGCCGCTGGAGCCCGTTTTGAGCTAACGTTTCGAACCGGGATTCGGATTCGCAGGCCAATCCTGGATAACCCGAAACGCAGAATGGCGCGTCTAACCCGATAGGGTAGAGTCGCGCGCTGGGGCTTGTGACCCGGGCGTATAATCGTCGTAAGAGTACGTGGCCGCAAAAGGGGTATTTATGAAATTGCGATGGGTGGCAATCTCTGTAGCATTCGCGGCGTTCAGCGCAGGGCCTTGGACATGGGCGCAGACACAAGATCCTAGTCAGAATCCCGGTCAGAACAATCCTCCTCAAACTCAGCCTGGAGCGAGCCAGAGTCCAACTCAGGCACCAGTTCCAACCCAAGATCCCGACAACGGACAACCGAAGGCCGGCGACGTGCAGAATGCGCCGAAGCAGCCTCCCGCAGCGCTTCCGACGAAGGACGACGACGCGATTAAGCACGACGGCACCAAGACCGACGTGGATGCGGTGGGGAACCGCAACGTAGGCTGCGGACGCGGCGTAGGCAACTGGTACACGGTGGAAGGGCAAGTGGCGCGCGGACGTGTTTATGCGCAGCAGATCGAGTCGCAAATCAAGCTGGTGAACGATCCCGTGGTTACTGAGTATGTGAACCGTATCGGGCAGAACCTGGTGCGCAACTCCGATGCGCAAGTGCCGTTCACAATTAAGGTAATCGATTCTGACGTGGTGAATGCTATGGCACTGCCCGGCGGATTCTTCTATGTGAACTCCGGCCTGATCCTTGCGGCCGACGAAGAAGCTGAGATGGCGGGCGTAATGGCTCACGAGATCGCTCACGTAGCGGCCTGCCACTACGGGCGCGAAATGACCCGGCTGAACCTGTTGCAGATGGCTTCCATTCCAGCCATTTTCATGGGCGGCGCGCTCGGATACGGAATCTATGAAGGCATGGGACTGGCGGTCCCGATGACCTTCCTTCGATTCTCGCGCGGCTTCGAGGCTGAAGCCGATTATCTGGGCGTGGAGTATATGTATCGCGCGGGCTATGATCCATCGGCTTTTGTCTCGTTCTTCGAAAAGATTCAGGCAATGGAGAAGAAAAAGCCAGGGACTCTGTCAAAGGCTTTCGATACGCACCCACAGACGCCGGACCGCATCGAGAAGACGCAGGATGAAATTCGCAAGATTCTACCATCGAAGCCACAGTACATTGTGACGACCTCGGAATTCGATGAAGTCAAGGCGCGGCTGGCATCGATTGAGAACCGGCATAAGGTGCTGGATCAGAAAGATGGCAACAAGCCCAGCTTGCGACGGACTTCGACCAGCAGCGACGGAAACTCGGGCGACACCAAGAGCGATGACGATCGTCCGACCCTGAAGCGGCGGGATGATTCGGCGAATTAGGGAGTGAGATCAGCCGGTTGAATGTGGTCGAGACCGAAAGTCAGAAGTCGGAAAACCGGCGGCCTTGGCCGCCGGTTGTTATTTGGGACGTGTTTTCAGGTCGAATCGGGCCTTCGGGTTCCAGGTTCCGCGCTGTCACAGGAAATAGTGACCGTAGTCACCGCCGGGTGTTGCCGAACCAAATAGGGCTGAGCTACGCTATAAGGGCTACCATAGGAGCTGTTCTTCATGCCGGAGAATACCCTCACCATCACGGACAATCGCACTGGCCAGAAATATGACGTCCCGATCGAGAATGGCACGATCCGGGCGATGGATTTGCGCAAGATCAAAACCGGGCCAGAGGATTTTGGGCTGATGACCTACGATCCCGCGTTCATGAATACGGCATCGTGCCGTAGCAGCATCACCTACATCGATGGAGACCGCGGGATCCTGCGTTATCGCGGCTACCCCATTGAAGTGTTGGCGGAGCGCTGCACTTTTCTCGAAGTCGCCTACCTGCTGCTCTTTGGCGAATTGCCCACCGAGCCTGAACTGAAGAACTGGGTTTTCGAAATCACCCACCACACCATGCTGCATGAAACCACAAAGAAGTTTATGGAGGGTTTCCGCTACGACGGCCATCCCATGGGAATGTTTGTGAGCACGATGGCGGCGCTTTCCACGATGTACCCGGATGCGAAGAATGTGCACGATCCAGCCAACCGGCTATTGCAGATTAAGCGGGTGATTGGCAAGGCGCCTTCCATCGCCGCCATGTCGTACCGCCACAACGTCGGATTTCCTTATGTCTATCCCGACAATGATTTGAACTATGCCGAAAATTTCATGAACATGTTGTGGAAGATGGTCGAGCCTAAGTACCTGGCCAATCCGGCGATCGCACGGGCGCTCGACATTCTGTTTATCCTCCACGCCGATCATGAGCAGAATTGTGGCACCAACGCGATGCGCTCGGTGGCCAGCGCGCAAACCGATCCTTTTCTTGCTACGGCGTCCGCTGCTTCCGCTCTGGCTGGCCCGCTGCACGGCGGCGCGAACGAAGAAGTGCTGCGCATGCTGGATGAAATCGGCTCCAAGGACAATGTTTACTCCTATATCAAGAAGGTGAAAGACGGTGGCGAGAAACTGATGGGATTCGGACACCGCATCTACAAGAACTATGATCCGAGGGCCAAGATCATCCGGTGGTGCGCTGAGCGGGTATTCGAAGTGACAGGACGGAATCCCAAGCTGGACATCGCGTTGGAATTAGAGCGCATCGCTCTCGAGGACGAATACTTCGTGAAGCGCAAGCTGTATCCGAACGTCGATTTTTATTCTGGGATTATGTATCAGGCGATGGGTTTCCGCCCGGAGATGTTCACGGTGCTGTTCGCCATTCCACGCACTGCGGGATGGCTGTCGCAATGGCAGGAGTTGGTTGCTGATCCCGAGCAGAAGATCGCGCGTCCCCGGCAGATCTACACAGGGTACGATCAGCGGGAGTTTGTGCCGATGGAAAAAAGGGTCGCCGCAGCAGTTCCGGCGCGCTAGCTTAGGTGGGGGAGTTTAAGCGAACCTAATCTGATCTACGCTGCCTGCTTGGGGGCCAGCGAAGCAACGTACTCGCGCCGTTCGGCTGGCGACGTGATCACCTTCATCTCCTGCCAGTCGTAAGGAAATTCCCTTCCGCAATCCAAGCAAGCGACATACGTGCCGGTCAATGCGCCGGCCTGCGGACGCCCTGTCCGTCGCATGGTTACCGGGAAGCTGTACCGGGAATGTCGGCAGCCGAAAAGAACATCAATCAACTTCGTCATCATTGGAGCACCTTCCACAGCTGGCTGTACCCTTCCTAGGTCGTTCTAAGGGTAGCCCTAGGTACCAGCCCTTCACTACAGTCTTTCATCTACTTGGCTATTAGATTCACCTGAGAAGGGAATGGTTTCCGTATTCGTATTGTGACCTGTGAACATGCGGCAGCGCAAATTGCAAGTGACTGTGTCAGAGATAGTTACAGCCTAAAAAATAACATTTGCACAAGCGGCTCTAGTCGAACGAGCCACGAAATGCACACCGTCGGGGGAGAAACTAGAGAACAAAGACTGAGGGCAACGACGGAGCCGGACATCTCTCGGCGCGATGTTAACTTAGATTCAATGCCTTTTTAATCGTCCCACGCTCATTCTGGATTTTTTCCTGAAGAAGAGTGATGGCATACAGTAACTGCTCGGGACGCGGCGGACAACCGGGAACATAAACATCCACCGGGATAACCTGATTTACGCTCTGAACCAGCGCGTAATTTTGGAAGACGCCGCCGGACGTCGCGCAGGCTCCCATCGAAATCACCCACTTCGGCTCCGGCATCTGCTCCCATAATTGTCGAATGACGGGAGCCATCTTGTTCGAGACGCGGCCTGCAATAATCATAAGATCGCTTTGCCGCGGAGACGGACGAAATACCTCCGCACCGAAGCGCGCCAGATCGAAACGTGACGCCCCCATCGACATCATCTCAATCGCGCAACAGGCAAGGCCAAAAGTCATCGGCCATATGGACCCTTTGCGCATCCAGTTCACGGCGGAATCGAGCGTGGTCAGCACGACTCCCTCCGGCGTGGGATTGCCAAAGGTCAAATCCTTCACTACCTTCTTGCCATCTTCGAAATCGACGTAGGGGCCGAAATTTAATTCTCGAGACATAGCATTATTGTAAACCAACCGATTGGAAGCCCGTCGCTTCTCGGTTGATGTGAAAAAGAATGGAAACGAACTTTTCTTCGGGATTACGATACCTTCCCGAAGTTGTCGAATCTCGATAGCAAGTTGCTTGACAGCTTAAATCACGGATTCACGACAACCTTGCCGAACATCTGGCTCTTCTCCAGATATTCGTGCGCCGCGCGGATTTCGCTGAGGGGGAACGCGCGGTCCACCACCGGCTTCAACTTGCCGGCAAACACGTGGCGCAGCACTTCGTGCAGTTCGCCCATGGTTCCCATGTAGGAGCCTAGCAGCGTCAACTGCCTGCCAAACAAGTGTCTCAGGTCGAGGCCGACATTCGGTCCCGTTGTCGCCCCGCACGTAACCAGCGTCCCGCCGCTCTTGAGGGAGCGCACACTCTCGTCCCAAGTAGCCGCTCCTACGTGCTCGACGACGATATCGACGCCTTCTTTATTCGTGATCTTCCGCACTTCCTCGGAAATTTTCTGCTGGTAATGGTTGATGCCGTAATCGGCGCCGAGCTGGCGGCCTTTCTCTAACTTCGCTTCGTCGCCCGCGGTCGTAATGACGCGGCAGTGGAAAAGCTTGGCAATCTGAATTGCCGCGATGCCTACGCCGGAGCTTGCTCCCAGCACCAGCACGGTCTGTCCCAGGCGAATGCCGGCGCGTCCGACCAGCATGTGCCACGCGGTCAAAAATACCAGCGGCACACTTGCCGCCTGATTGAAGTCGAGCGAGTCAGGAATCGGAATCACATTGGCCGCCGGCACTGCGATCAATTCGCAGTTGCCTCCGTCCACCGCGTTGCCCAGAGCGGTAAACTGCCGGCACTGATTCTGTACTCCGGCAACACACTGCGTGCAATATCCGCAGAAGTGCATGGGCGCGAGCAACACGCGCTGACCGGTTTTGAAGCCACTGACGTAGTCGCCCGCCTCGACCACTTCCCCCGCAACGTCGCTGCCCAGAATGTGGGGCAGCTTCACGCCCGGCAATCCTTTGCGCACCCACACATCGAGATGATTCAGTGCGCACGCCCGTACCCGAACGAGCACTTGATCATGGCGCGGCACCGGATCGGGCACGTCTTCATACGTCAAGACTTCCGGGCCACCAAATTGATGAATGCGAACGGCTTTCATGGGCGCTCCTCTACGCTTAGTGTAGACGAGCACAATCCCGGCGTGGGAAATCCCAATCTGGAATCTGCGTGAAAATATGAGGTTAATCCCGATCAGTGTCATTGTTTTTCGGGGTAGGATTTTGTTGGCGAGCTTAGTGTCTAGAGGGCGTTGCCAGTGGGTACTGGACACGGCTTGCCAAGCCGGGGAGTGGCTTCATCAGCCACTGCAGTTCGACTCTGCCGCCCTCTGTGTTCCACTCCCCGAAGTTCCTGTGCAGAGGCGCAAAGGAAAGGTTGCCGAATTCAAAGGCAAGTTCCGGTCTGTGTTGGGGCTGCAACCGTTCCAGTCATTTGTACGACTTCGGAGTGGCCTCGACCTATTCCACACATTCCACAGCAAAAACGGGTCTGTTGGCCAGTTCCCCGCCCAAGCAAAAGTAACAAGCAGATGATCAGCCCACTGCCAAAGTTTGCTTGACAACCTCTTTCCACTGGTTCACGATTAAAGTGCTTGGCAAGCCAATTCAGTATTCACTACTTTGCAGCCAAAGCCCCGGAATGATGAACCGGGGCTTTTGCTTTTGTAGCCGGCGTTTGACTCGCCGTAGTAGCCGACCGATAATCAGGACGGCAAGCTAAATGGATATCTACGAACAAATCGTGCAGCTTCGCCGTGACGGCCGTCGCGGCGCGGTCGCGACCATTGTGAATGTCAGGGGATCGATCCCTTCCTTCCACACGGCCAAGATGCTGGTGCGCGACGATGGCTCGATTGTCGGCACCATCGGCGGCGGATGCGTCGAGGCCGACGTGTGGCAGGCGGCGCGAGAGGTCATGGAATCGGAGAAGCCGCGCACTCTTACCTTCGACCTGAATCAAGATCCGAAGTACGATACCGGCTTGGTTTGCGGAGGCACGCTTGAGGTTTTTATAGAACCGGTGCTGCCTCCAGCGTTGCTTTATATTTTCGGCGCAGGCCACGTTGCCATCAATCTTTGTAAGACCGCAGCGAATGCTGGATTCGACGTTGTCGTTACTGATGATCGAACCTCCTACGCCACTCAAGAGCGTTTTCCAGCAGCTCGCGAGGTCCATGCAATCGACTTTGACGAGGCCATTCGCACGCTGGACCCGACCGAAGATGCCTACATCGTGATTGTGACGCGAGGTCATCGCGACGATATGCGCATCCTGCGCTGGGCCCTGCAGACCCGCGCTCGTTATGTTGGTATGATCGGCTCCAAGCGCAAAGTCATCGAAATCTCCAAGACGCTGCAGCAGGAAGGTGTACCCGCACATCTGTTCGACCGCGTGCACGCTCCGATCGGGATTGATATTGGCGCCATCACCCCAGAAGAAATTGCGGTCGCAATCACCGCTGAGTTAATCGCGATTCGACGGCACGCGGGCGCTCGTCTCCCCCACATGAGTTGGTTCCACTCCGAAGATATGGATCCCTCCAGGCCGTGATCCGAGTTATTTCTTACTGAAATTACTCAACCGCACTTCCACGCTGAAACGATTTTCCTGCGCTCGACACTATCTCCACGAGGCCTCAGATTCTCGGATTTGAGGTGTCGACCGGAGTTCGTTTCCGGCCATCATGATCGATGTAGAGGAGAATCCATTGGCCCATCCCACCCTACCACCCTATCTCGGCACCTGGGACGAACTACTCCAGGCGCTTCTGCACAATCCATTCCTGGGCAGCGGTCGTGGCCCTCTCCACCATGCCAGCGAGCGGCTGCAGCCGCAACCGCAACCCTGGTCGCCCGCGTCCGCTCTCTTCGTGGTCGCGGCAGGGCTGAAAGATATAGCTTCGCGTCTACCCAAGGGTCAAGAAGGCCTGGGCAGCGCGATCAGCGAGGCTGCCGACGATTGGGAAGACTGGTACTGCGGCAATGGTCCCCGGCCACTCCCGCATGTGACCGAAACCGCCGGAGAGCTGTTGGCATTTGCCAGCACGCTGGAAGCCAGCGCACTTCGAACCAACATCGTGCGCGAAGCCGGAACCCTCCTCGAAAAATCGTATGGAGGCGCAGCAAGCGAACAGGTACAAGTGACATCCATAGCGAGCTAGCAGCTGTGGCAGTGATTGTTGCACTTGTGTGGCGGCTTAACTCCTTGTGATTTCGGGGGCTGGGCCGCCTTCTTTGCCTGCGTCCAGGCTCTGGGTCGAACCGGTCCGCGAATTCTGCTATCTTCGCAGCATGATTCGATCGCCCAGCTTTGCCGGGGTTATTCTCGCTGCCGGGGAATCCTCGCGCATGGGCAGGGACAAGGCGTTATTGCCCTGGCCGCTGGCAAAAGCAGTGCATACGGCGTCGAATGAGACATTCCTCTCGGCCGCGATTCGATCACTCTCCCAAGCAGCGGATTTCGTGTTGGTAGTTGTAGGAAAAAATGAAACGGCTCTGGCTCCAATTGTGTACGCGAATGGAGCGTCTCTGGTTGTGAATCCTGATCCAGATCGTGGCCAGTTCAGTTCGTTGCAAATGGGATTGCATGAAGTGCTGAATCACGGGCGCGATGCAGCAATCATCACTCTGGTGGACCGGCCTCCCGCTGCCGCCTCAACCGTCCCGAATTTGCGCGAGGCCTTCGAGGCTGCGGATCAGAATATATGGGCCGTAGTTCCCGAGTTTTCTGGCAAGCACGGGCATCCTTACCTGATAGGGCGTGAAATGATCGAGGCTTTTCTCCGCGTTCCCGCCACATCCACCGCGCGCGACATTGAGCATCAGCATCAGGAACACATCCAGTATGTGCGCGTCGACGATCCTTTCGTAGCGATGAACGTGAACACGCCGGAGGGATACGCGGCCTTGCAAACGCCGGGGAAGAATTGCTGATTCCTGATTGTTGATCGAGAACCACACCTGAAACCTACGTACAACCCGTTTCCAATCGGCGCAATGTCCCTCGCGCGTAATTTGCGCGCCTTCTTCTAAACGGTTATTTTCGATAGATGAATGTTGCCGACGACCCAACTTTCCATCCAGCCACGAACGAATTCCTCGACTCTGTGACGAACCTGCGGCCACGCGTGGCCGCCTTCGACTGCGACGGCACGCTCTGGTCCGGCGATATCGGGGTGGATTTTTTCGGATGGGAACTAACCAACGACGAGGTTTTTCCCCAACGAGAGCGCGGCATTCTCGCTAAATCGATGCGCGAGCGCTACGCCGCGTACAAGCGTGGCGAGGTCGATGAAACCACGATGTGCGGCGAAATGGTGACGATGCATCATGGGATTTCCGAATCGAAGATCATGAGCGCGGCCACTCGCTTTTTCGACGAGTTCTTCGTGGCGCAGATTTTTCCTGAGATGCGGGAACTGGTGCGCCGCCTGCAACAAGACGGATGCGAAGTCTGGGCAGTCTCCTCCTCGAACGAATGGGTGATTCACGCCGGGATGAAGCATTTTGGCATCGCCGAGAGCCGCGTTCTAGCGGCGAAGGTTGAAGTCGAGAAGGGAATTGCCACCGATCGGCTGATCCGTGTTCCTTCGGGCGATGGCAAGCCCGAGGCGCTGCGTGAAGTGGTGAAGCAACCAATCGATGCCACGTTCGGCAACTCGCGCTGGGATACGGAAATGCTGGCGATGGCGAAACGTGGGTTTGCCATCAATCCAAATCCGGACCTGGAAGCCACGGCCCTTGAACGAGGGTGGCGGATTTATTTTCCTGAGGGTGTGGCGTCGCGCGGGTAAAGGCGAAGCGCGACCGCCGTTTACAATGTCTGGTTCATGTATTCCGCACAGCTGCTGGATCATTTTCAGAATCCGCGCAACGTCGGAGAAATTGCCGATGCGGATGCCGCGGCGGAAATCGAGAACCCCGCTTGTGGAGATGTATTGCGGCTGACGCTCAAGACGAGCGCTGGGCGAATTGTCGAGGCGAAGTTCAAGGCCAAAGGATGCGTCGCCGCGATCGCTTGTGGTTCAGCGATTACCGAGTTGGTTGTGGGGAAAACTATGAGCGAAGCGCAAAGTCTAGGGCGCGAGGATGTAATCTCGGCTGTGGGCGGCCTGCCACAAGCCTCGACCCATGCCGCTCAGTTGGTTCTCGACGCACTTGCGACCGCTCTCGCGAAGTCCAGGACGGACTGAATACTCATGTCATCGCCTCACACGCCGCGCCGCATCGCATGTCTGCAGCCCAGCGCTACGGTAATTCTCGCGGCCATCGGAGAACTTGATCGCGTAGTCGCCTGCACGAAATATTGCGCCGACGTGGTTCCCGAAGTTGCCAGATCGTTGCGCACAATTGTCGCCGACTCGTGGACCGCCGATTCAGCTCAGCTGATTGCAACTCAGCCTGACTTGGTCATCGCTTCAGTGCCTTACCAGGAGAAAGCGGTCATCGAAATACTTAAGGCGGGAGTGCCTTTTCTTGGCTTGGCCCCCAGAAAACTCGCTGACATTTACAGCGATATCGCCATGATCGCGGGGATTGTCGGCGCTGGCAATCGCGGCGAACAGGTGATCGCCAACATGCGGCAACGCATCGAGCAAGTCCGCGAATGCGCCAGTAAGAAAACTGCCGCATCGCCTCGCCCCAAAGTCTTTTGCGAAGAGTGGGGCAAGCCTCTGATCGCATCGCAACGCTGGATTGCGGAACTGGTGGAAGCCGCGGGAGGTGAATTCGTCGGCGAACCGGGCAAACAAATCTCCAAAGAAGAAATTGTCCGGCTCAATCCCGAAATTCTAATTGCAGCCTGGTGTGGAGCGGGCAACCGCGTCCCGTTGGAAAAAATCGTGGCCGACCGCGGCTGGCAGGGAATTGACGCGGTGCGCGCCGCCCGGGTTTATTGCATTCGCGACGAGTATCTCAACACGCCTGCGCCCACTCTGCTTCATGGTCTCGATGCGTTAGCCTTTGCGATCCATCCGGAACTCTTTCCTCGCACCGAGGGCATCCGTCAGATTACCGGCGTGTAATCTTCCACAGCCAGGAATGTTCCACTGTGAGTTAAGATTCTTATCATGCCTACCATGAGCCGGATTGAAGAGGTTCGCAACGAAGTTACGGAGCTAGCCAAGGCCACGCCCACAGCCAAGGACCTGATGCAGGGGGTGTGCAAATTACTGCACGATCGCATGCTCAAGTACAACTGGGTAGGGTTTTATATGCTTGAGCCGGGTGCGCAACCGCCCATGCTGATCCTCGATGGTTTTATCGGGGCGATGACACCGCACACGCGGATTCCGCTCAATCAAGGCATCTGCGGCGCTGCCGCGTCCAGCGGCAAGACCATCGTGGTGGATGACGTCAGTAAAGACCCCCGCTATCTGGCTTGCTCGCTTGAAACCAAGTCTGAGATTGTGGTGCCGATTTTTGTGAAGGGGACGGTCGCCGGCGAGCTCGACATCGATAGTCATTTCCCCGCCGCGTTCGGCGCTGAGGATCAGCAACTCGTGCAGTACTGCGCGGAAGTGGTTGGCAGAAAGCTGGAGAAGTCGCGATGAAGGTGGAGAAGGGCAAAGTGCGGGCGCCGGAAATTGGCCGCATATGGCTGAATTCCACTCCGCTCAGCTTTCGCCAACTGCGGGGCCGCGTGGTGTTGGTCGATTTTTGGGACTACACCTGCGTCAACTGCATTCGCACTCTGCCTTACGTGCAGGCGTGGCACCAACGCTATCGCGAGAAGGGTTTGACCGTCATCGGCGTGCACACGCCGGAGTTCACCTTCGCGCAATATGAATCCAATGTAGAGCGCGGTATTCGGGAGTTTGGCCTGACGTATCCCATTGTCGTAGACAGCAACCGAGAAATCTGGAAGGCCTTTGCCAACCGCTACTGGCCCACGAAATATTTGCTCGATAAAGATGGCTACCTGCGTTATGGCCACTTTGGCGAAGGCGGCTATGTCGAGTGTGAGCAAACCATTCAGGAACTGCTCCACGAAATCGATCCAGAATTGAGGCTTCCCGAGATCATGGAACCATTGCGCGAAGAAGATCATCCCGGCGCGGTTTGTTATCGTCCTACGGGCGAACTCTATCTTGGCCATCGCCGCGGACGGATAGGTAATGAAGGCGGCTTCAAGGAGGATCAGATCGCCGACTATGAATTCGCCGGCAAGCCGGAAGAAAACTTCTTTTACGCCAACGGACGTTGGGCTTCGACCGCGGAATATTTCGAGGCAGCTGAAGATGGCGAGCATTCGCTGAGGTTGAAGTACGAAGCTTCGGCAGTGAATCTGGTGATGGCCTCGCCGCGCGGAGCATCGGCAGAGGTCATCTTATTGCAGGATGGAAAACCGCTCAAGCGCAGCCAGGCTACGAAAGACACACTTTTCCGTAGCGCTTCCATCGACAGATCGGCAGATTGCGACGAGAGCTATCTCACCGTTGGCTCTGCCCGCATGTACTTTTTGGTGGACAATCACGAATTCGGCGAACACGAACTTGAACTGATCTGCTCTCAGGGAATCGCTGCTTTTGCCTTCACGTTTATCGGTTGCGTGGACCCGGTTGCCAGCGCACTGCAAGCCACGGTTTCCGTCTCATGAAGCGAGTGGTTGCGGCGGTCATCGAGAAAGACGGCAAGTTGCTGGTGTGCCAGCGCACGCGGCATCAGACGATGCCACTCAAGTGGGAGTTTCCTGGGGGAAAAATCGAAGAAGGCGAGCAGCCGCGAGATGCGCTGCGTCGCGAGTTGGAAGAAGAATTAGGAATCCACGCCAAGATCGGCGATGAGATTGCCCGCCTGAAGCACGTCTACCCGAATGGCACAATGGTCGAGCTGCGCTTTTACATCATTCGCGAATATGAAGGTGAAATCGAGAACCGCATCTTCCGCGATGTACAGTGGGCAGTTCCCAAGGACCTGCCGTCCTACGACTTTCTGGAGGCCGACGCATCGCTGGTGAGAGACCTGGCGGCTGGCAAGCTTCTGTGACTTATTTCTGTGTCGGAGCCCCGGGTTGTTGTGGCGGCGTTGCCGGCTGTGGCTTCACCGGAGCCGATTTCACCCCTTGCAAAACCGAGTTCGACGCTCCATGTTTCGTGGCATAGATGGAGAGCGTCACCGAGGTCAGCATGAAGAGAACGGCCGAGATGGTGGTCGCTTTGGAGAGCGCCGTGGCTGCGCCTCGCGGCCCGAAGGCGGCCTGACTGCCCTGTCCGCCGAATGCAGCCGAAATATCTCCAGCTTTGCCGCTCTGTAGCAGCACGACAATAATCAGAAACAGGCAGACAAGAACGTGGATGATGGTGACGAGTATGATCATGAAATTCTAGAAATCCAGTTGTTCGAAGTGATTGGAGTGAAGAAAGACCGGCGAAAGCGTCGCGATCATGCCAGCTTCTATCCTGATCCGTTGCATCCGTATTGTACGATGCCCACACGACAGAACACAAACCCACTCGCCAGCAAACCTCCGATGCGCTCTTCAAGACGCGTCGTTTCAGAGTGTCGGGTAGCTAGACTTACCGGCACGCAATTGCGCCGCCATTATTGCACCGTGAGCGTAAGCGTAATCGGCGCAGGCGGGTTTTGTACTCCGTTCGCCGTGCCCGTAATCGTCACGGTATAAGGGCCTGCTGGAGTGGACGATTGTTTAACCGTTGTTGTTTGGCCGCTGCTGCTGCATGCCACCTCGAACAGGCATCCAGTAAGCACCAGGAAGACCACGCAGAAGCCCAGCAAGTTTCTTCGGTTCGGCTTGTTCAATCCAGCGCCGCCCAGCAACATGGCCGGGACCAGCAGGCCAATCGCGAACAGCGTGCCTGAACCGCGCATACCAGCCGGTGCGGTGAGCGCAGCCTGCGGCCCGGTGGTCGAGACCGTGAGCGTCGCTTGGCCGACGTTGTTCGTCACCGAGATCGCTCCCAGCAAACAAGTGGGTGCTGGTACACCCGTTTGAGAGACGCTGCAGGTCAGCTTCACCGTCGACGGGTCGAGGCCGCCTGCCGGAGTGATGGTGACAGTTGCCGTGGATGACGAACCCGGAGCAACCGATGCGGGCGATAGCGAGGGCGCGGGTGTGAAGCTGAAACTCGGCGCCGCGGTACTGATCGTCACGGTTGTACTGCCTGTGCTGGCGAGATTGTTCGCGTCTCCGCCGTAGGCGGCAGTGATGTTGTGCGCGCCGACCGTGAGAGTTGATATCGATAATGTCGCAACTCCGCTGCCATTCAGCGAACGCGTGCCAATCGCAGCGGTTCCGTCACTGAAGGTGACTGTGCCGGTGGGCGTAGGACCCCCCGTTACTCCCGTGCTGACGGTTGCGGTAAGAGTCACGGTTTGATTCAGGTTCGTACTGCTGGGATTTGCGGTCAGTGTGGTGCTCGTGGTGGCTTCATCGCCAACCTGCTGGCTCAAAACCGCCGAGGTGCTCGTCTTGAAATTGCCGTCACCGCTGTAGACTGCGGTGATACTGTTAGTCCCCACGGCTGCGAAAGAAGTCGAAAATGTGGCAACGTCACTGCTATTCAAGGCAGAGGTGCCGAGCGTGGCGCTTCCGTTCATAAACGTCACGTTGCCGGTGGGCGTGCCGCTAGTGTTTGAGAAAACTGTGACGGCGAAAGTGACAGACTCATTGGGCGCGGAAGGATTCGCCGAGGAAGCGAGCTGCGTGGTCGTACCAGCTTGATTGACTAGCTGGACGAACGTAACGCCACTGTGCGGCTGATAATTGGCATCTCCGGAATAGATCGCGGTGATTGTGTCCGACCCCACCGGCAAAGCCGATGTCGTAACCGATGCCTGCCCGCCTGCCAGCGTCCCAGTACCAAGCACTATGCTTCCATTCTGCAAGGTTACGGTACCCGTAGGCTCCATCACACCATTTGACACGCTTGCCGACACGCTCGTGATAAATGTAACCGGCTGTCCGAAGGCCGCTGCGGAGGTGGAAGACTCGATATTGATGACCGTGCCCCGAGTGTTCAGGAGCACACTGACCGTGTTGCTGGAGCTATTCGCCACTGCGAGGTCTACAGCTCCGTCTGCATTGAAGTCTCCGACTGCTGCGGAGGACCCAAGCCATCCTGTTCCGAACAGTGTGGGAGCGGCGAAGGTGCCGTCTCCATTGCCCAGCAACAGGCTTACCGCGTTTCCGGCAGAGCTGCCCAGTGGAGTGCTCGTCAGAGCGAGGTCATAATTGCCATCGCCATTGAAATCCGCAGCGACGATTGAGGATGGATTCGCGCCAGCAGGATAGATAGTCGCGGCCTGAAAGGTCCCGTCGCCGTTGCCCAACAGCACGCTCACATTCTGGGTTCGAGAGTTCGCAACCGCCAGGTCAAACTTGCCATCTTTATTGAAGTCTTGCACTGCTACCGAGAGTGGGATGCCACCGGTGCCGGTCGGGAAAGTTTTCTGGGCCTGAAACGTGCCATCGCCGTTGCCCAACAGGACGCTGACATTATTGCCGCTCTCATTTACGACTACCAGGTCGAGCTTCTTATCTCCATTGACATCGGCCAGCGCGATCGATGCAGGACCGGTACCCACGGTGTAATTGACGGCGGCTTTGAAGGTGCCGTCGCCATTGCCTAGCAGCACGCTCACCGAGTTGCTGAGGAAATTGGCCACCACCAGATCCTGATTGGTGTTGGCATTGAGGAGTCCTTGGGCAATCGAAACTGGCTGACTGCCGACCGTAAACGTCGTAGGAGACTGAAAGGTGCCGTCTCCATTTCCTAACATGATGCTGACGGTGCCAGATGTATTGTCATTCGCGATTGCCAAATCGGGCTTTTTATCGCCATTGAAATCACCCACCACCAACGCGGAGGGGTTCGTAGTGCCGCTCGAGTATTGAAGCGGTCCTTGGAATGAACCGTCTTTATTCCCGAGAAGGATGGTGATCGTTCCCGCGCTGCTGTTCGCTACCGCCAAATCCGGAATACCATCTCCGTTAAAGTCGGCCTTCACCACTGCGCCGGGGGTTGCACCTGCCGGATAGTCCGTGCGCGCCTGAAAGGTTCTGCTCTTGCCGCTGCTCAAGACCACACTCACGCTATTCCCGCCGGAATTCACAACAGCCAGGTCGTAAATATGGTCGTTGTTGAAATCTCCTGCTACTACGGAATAGGGAATGTTCCCAGTGCCGACATTGAGTTGACCCTCGAACGTACCGTCCCCTCCTCCCCACAGAACGCTGATGGCATTCCCGTCTCCCGCCGACACCGCCAAATCCAGGTTGCCATCGCCATCGAAGTCGCCGACCGCTACAGCCGTAGGGAACGGAGCGGTGGGGTAATCCACATGAGTTTGAAAGCCGCCGTTTCCTTTGCCAAGCAGTATGCTGACGGTGTTGCCCGCCTGATTTGCCACCGCGATATCCAGGTTGCCGTCACCGTTGAAGTCGCCGACCGCGATCGAAACCGGATTTAAGCCCGCCGTAAACTGGAACTGATTTTGGAACGTGCCGTTCCCGACACCTCCGGTTCCATTTCCCAGAAACACGCTGACTCCGGAGGCAAGGGTGTTGTTATTGTTCGCTACAGCCAGGTCAAGAATGCCATCGTTATTGAAGTCGCCCACTGCGACTGAAGTTGGACCGGTCCCAGTGTTGTAATGCACCTGCGCATTGAACGTTCCATTGCCCTTGCCGAGAAGTATACCCACGGTACCGTCGATGGTGTTGGTCACTACCAGGTCAAGATTTCCATCGTGGTTAAAGTCGCCCACAGCGACGCCTTGGGGCCCAGTTCCGGTGGCTGTATCGATCTTCGGCTGAAAGGTCCCATCGCCATTTCCCAGTAACACGCTCACTGTGTTGCTACCTGAATTGGTCACCGCGATGTCAAGATGCCCGTTTCCGAAGTCTCCAACTGCCACGCCCTTGGGAATGCTTCCGGTTGTATAGGTTACCGCCGGTTTAAAGGTGCCATCGCCGTTGCCTAGCAGAACGCTGATCGTGTTTGCAGTTGAATTGGCTACGACAAAATCGAGGTTGCCGTCATTATTGAAATCTGCTGCCGCCATCGCCTGGGGATTCGTTCCAGTGGGGTATTGCGGCGCCTCCAGGAATTGGCCGTGGGCTAGAACGGCCCCAGAAAACAGATAAAGCACAAGTCCAGTGAGTGTGCGCTTATTCATGAAACACCTCAACAATTTCTTTAATGTCCAAGATGGGAGTCGACGCACACTTCGGCCACACAGCTGGTTCGTCTGTGTCCGCTGGCGAGTATGAAGGCCGCAATAGACGCGAAGCATCTGGGAGCACAATGCCGCCGAGAAAAGCACTAGGGGAGTAAATTCTGAGGGAGTAAGTATCGCCTTCACCGGCTGCGGGGGAGTGGGACTGTTTTGGCAGCGTTAAGGCTCGGCAAGCATACCGCGATCTCTACTTAATTAGCAATAACCCATTTGGCGTAGTCCGATTCAAAATGCGAGAGCCAGCCAAGAAAGTTCCCCCCTTCAACATCTCGCATACAGCAAATGAAAAAGGCCCAAATACTTGATTTGGGCCCCGGGTTCAGACGTGCGGGTGATTGGGGGGTGGGCTGTTACCTTACTTCCCCGCGCTGCCTGCACCCTGTGGCGGAGCGGATAACTGCTGCTCCACAACTTGACGCAGTGTGGCATAGTCTAATGCCCCACTCATGAAGTGACCGTTGATGAAGAAGCTAGGAGTGCCGTTCAATCCCAGCCGTATGCCTTCCTTGCGATCTTTCTCCACAACCGCGGCTTCCTCGCCTGAGTCCAGGCACTTGTCGAACGCCGCGCCATCCAGCTTCAAGTTCCGGGCTTCGGTCTTAAGCTGTTCCATCTCGAGTCCCTTGCTGCGGAACAACTCGTCGTGGAACTCCCAGAACTTGCCCTGTTTGCCAGCGCAGCGGGTTGCTTCCGCAGCCTTCTCGGCCCGCGCATGCATGGGTAGTGGGAAATCTTTGTAAGTAAATGTGACCTTATCGCCAAAATCGGCTTGCAACTTCTTGAGGTCAGCGGCCACCTTCTGGCAGTACGGGCACTCATAGTCCGCGAACTCGACCAATGTTACGGCCGGCTTTTCCGGACCAATCTTCTCCGCGTCCTTCGTATCTACGATCGCGCTCGGGGGCGCGAGAGTAACGTAGACATCGGTCGAGGCGCGCAATGCCTTTACGTAAACCGCCAGCGCTTTGTTGGTGCGCAGTTCGCGAATCTTCTCCAGGATTTTTGGCCGCACCGCGTCAAAGGGCTGGTCGGTCTCGACTCCCTCGTAGTAGACCTTCATCTGGTCTTCGCTGGGATCTTTAATGTGCGATTTGATATCGCGGTCAATCAACTGATCGAGAGTCAGACCCTCGCTCTTGGCTTTTTGCTCAAGCAATCTTTTGTCAATGAGTGCGTCCAGTGCCTTCTGTTCCGCCTGGTAGTAGGTGTAATGTGCCGATAAGAGTTTGGCTGACTCTTCCTGTTCCAGCTCCACCATTGTTACTTTTACTCCGCCGACGTTGGCTACTACTTCGCTGTCAGCTTGAGCAACCACGCTTCCTGTGCTCAGTAACGCCAGAGCGGCGCCCAAGCCAAACTGTAGAACCTTTCCTGAAACTGACATGAGATCCCCCATCTCATTTGGATTTAAGACAAAACTCATTATAGTGGCTCGCCAGAAAGCGGATGAACTCGCTTCCTGGCGAGCCGGTCTTCAAAAACCAAGTGGAGCCAGGTTCGGCTCACCTGATCTGGTTAAGCTACGGAACTAGTCGCCTGTTCCGCAGGTGCACTGACCCTTGCCGCTGCCATCGAGCTGAATGGCAAAGCACTGGCCCTGGAGACGTCCAACTTCAGCGGCGCTGAGCGTGGCATCTTGCGACGCGGTCTCAGTGATCGTGAAGTTGCTGTTCTGAATGTGAGTTCCCCAGCTGCGAACCGAAGCGGTCGGAGCAAGGCTGGTCGGGAAGGCTGGGCAAACGCCAGCGCGGGTCGGGATCGGAACGATCTTGACCACGCCAGTGCTCAGAACTACGCCAGTCAGCGGGTTGCCGGTCAGGTCGGTGTTCACGGAAAGTGTACGCAGACCATCAGGACTTACAAAGCAGCTGCAGCACTCAGACAGTTCCTGGTTCGGATCGAACACGAAGATAGCAGCGCAGAGGCTACCACCGGCCGTGCCAGGATTGGTGATGCGGTAGGTCCCATCGGGAGCGCCGGCGGTGTTGGCGTTCGCGAAATAATCGACCTTCAGGGTGTCGGGACCGGGCGTTGTTATCGCCGCCGCGTACCCGGCACTGAGTGCCAGAACGAGCGTACAGACTACGAGCATTGTGGTTCGACGCATTATTGTCCTCCTTGGATTTACGCCGCCAAGCTGGGGAGGGGTTATGCTCGGCTTTCGTGGCGCATCCGGTACTCTAACTGAAATCTGCGTCATCACAAGTCCCCAAATACACTAGCCCAATCTCATTAGCCCCGCCGAAACCCTTGATGCAAGCCGAGTTCACGACCTCGGGCCCACGATCTTGCCGATAATCCCGGAACGGGTCGAAACGCTCATCTTCACCATTACCAGCCGAATAAATGCTTTCACCGTATTGGGACTAATCTTCATCCGCTGCGCGATTTCCTTGCTGGTGAAGCCCTCAAGCAGGAATTGCACCGTTTCCTGTTCTCGCGCGGTCAGGCCAAAACGCTCGGAAATCTCCGCGATGGTGACTGCTTCGTTACTTTTTCTTTCCAGCATCACCACCAGCAGCCCCCCATTCGTGGAGGAACCGTTCTTATGGTTTACCGCAACGTCCAGCGGAAACGAACGGCAAACATAGGTGCGTCTGGCTGACTGAAACTCACCGACCAACCCGGACCGCGAGCGTCTTTCCAGTAAATTGCAACGCACTTTGTTCGCGAGCCAGGCATCGAGATTGTTGATTTTTTCTGGCTGGTCTGGAAAGGTGAGGATTTGCAGCACCTCGGCATTGGATGCCACGACGCTTAACGACGTATCCACTACAATCAGACCCGGCCGGGCCGGAGCAGTATGCACTGATTTCCCCTTTTCAGGCTTCGGGGCCACAGTTCCCCTCCGCCTCCACAGTTTGACTTGGCCTTAAGCGCAGCCTTTAATCGGGGTCTATTACCCTGGCTTTGAAGCGGCAAAGCCCACAAATGCGCGTTCCTTGCGCCCGTTCTACCAGCAATTCACGTATGTATTCAAAGCAGGTTAACGCTTTCCTTGGGGTAGGAAAGATCCCGCGCTTCCCTGAGGGCATGGGAAGTCAGTGACATTCTGCCACAGAACCAGCCATTGTCAAGGCGAATTCTAATTTTTTCGCAGCACGGCAAAATATTCTTGTGAAACTAGCCAATACGAACTACTCCATATGGATTAATATTGATCGGATCTTGCAGTTAGATGAAGCTTCTTGCACAGTCGGGACCGGATCGGAACGACCCCGAAGGAACTAACGCTTTCGGCGGATAAAGAACTACGCCATTGGTTGAGACCAATCGCATTCATTCCGAATGGATGCATGATCGTTGGATGGTAGAATTGGCCGTCGGCTCGTACCGAAGATTTCTGGCCCGATACGTTATTCGCGCCCGCATCGACATCGATGGATACCGATCTAGAATGAAGTCGATCAAGCTCGTCGCTTCTATAACCTTGCTGGTCATTGCGCAGGCGTTCTCCCAAGCCAAGCCCGAGGCCGCTTCTTATCTGAAAGAGGCCCAGGTTTCCGAAACTGAGGGAACCGTCCACATCGTCGCCAATAGCCCTCGCCCCCTGCAGCAAGTGCTGGATGCGCTCTACAGGAAATATGGCTGGGCAGTCGACTACGAAGATCCACGGCTTACTTCGCAACTGGACCTCGTTGATGTCGCCGACCCTGTGACCCACGCTCCGCATGCGCAGATTCTTCCGGCAGGGGGAAAATTTACCGTCGACTTTCCCGCCGTCTCCATAGCACCGCCTCCTCCCGCGTCCACGCAGACTCCGGCTGATTCCACAAAGCCTGCTGCCGCCTCGACTGTTTCCGCGATTGTTGTCTCCGACGACGAAGAGAATACAGTTCGCCTGATAGTCGACGCCTACAACAAGAGTGATAATCCAGGACGCTTTGAAGTGCGAAAAAACGGCGAGGGAAATCTCGCTGTCGTCGGCACCGCGGCCCGCGATGCGAAAGGTCAGATCTCGCCGCAGAAGCCGATCTTCGATACTCCACTGACCGTCGTGCGCCGCCAGAGGACCGCGACGGAAATGATTGAGCTGCTTTGCAAGAAGCTTACGGCCTTGCGCGGCGCCAAAGTCGCCATCGGGGTGAATCCCCGAAATTTGCTCGATCACACACCCGTGACCGTTGGGGCAACGAAAGCAGCACCAGCCCGCGATCTCTTGTGGCAAACCTTAACCGCGGCCCACTGCAATTGCTATTTGAGAGTCGTTTTCGATCCAACCTCGAAGGGTTTTTACGTGAGCATCCATTCGATTCAGGTTCCCAAAAGTGTGACGAAAGGTCCGGCCTGAACAGCGCTTCAGTCCCCAAAATCTACTTGCTAGGAAGCGGCTCCTGCAACAGCCATTCAAATAGCCATGTAGCCACTACCGCGCCTAGCGTTTGCGCCAGAAGGAACGCTGGTACATCGATGGGTCGAATTCCAGCAAAACTGTCGGTGATGGATCGCGCAACCGTGACGGCAGGGTTTGCGAACGAGGTCGAGGCCGTAAACCAGTAGGCGGCGACAATGTAAGTTGCCACGCCGACCGAAACTGCCATTGCCGACTTCACCCTTAAGCAGCCCCAGATCACGCACAGCAACCCAAAAGTCGCGACGAATTCGCTCACGAACTGGCCAATCCCCGAACGCTCATGATGCGATAAGGAGTACATTTCCTTGCCAAACATAACGTGCGCGAGAAGCGTTCCCAATACTGCTCCGATGAATTGAGCCGCAACGTAAGGCGCTACTTCTTGCCACGGCATGAGCTTGCGAAATCCAAAAGCCAGGCTGACCGCCGGGTTGAAGTGCGCGCCTGAAATGGAGCCGAACGCCAAAATTAGTGCGACCAAGATCGCTCCGGTGGCAATCGTGTTTGCGAGCAAGGCCAGCGCGATGTTTCCTCCGGCCAGTCGCTCAGCCATGATGCCGGAACCGACCACAGCAGCAACGAGGAAGGCGCTACCTAGAAACTCAGCCGTCAGTCTGGCAGACAGAGTGAATTTCATTGGTGACCGATCTGGTCGGTCTCTTTCTTGATTGCCAGCTTGTCGATGGTTGCGAGAGGGAGACACAGGAAGAGGCTGATTCGGCGTTCTAGAGTCAGAAACGCATCACGGTATGCCCGTTCAATTTCCTTCTCTGCCCCTCGTACCGCAGCTGGGTCCGCGACTCCCCAGTGAGCCGTCATGGGCTGGCCCGGCCAGATGGGGCAGACTTCATTCGCTGCGTTGTCGCAGACGGTGAACACGAAGTCCATCTTGGGCGCGTCGGGCTTCGCAAACTCGTCCCAACTCTTGCTTCTGAAGCCGGTCGTCGGGATGTGCGCGGCTTCCAGTTGCCTCAGCGCCTCGGGACGAACCGAACCCGCTGGGTGACTGCCGGCGCTGTACGCCCTGAATCGCGGTTCGCCTTTGGCGTTCATCAAGCCCTCCGCCATGATTGAGCGGGCGGAGTTTCCCGTGCACAGGAACAGCACGTTGTAGTGGTCCTTCATGTCAGTTGCCGCGAGGCTTGACGGCGCGCACGAAAGCACTCATGATCCTGCCATCCACTTGCGGGGCGATCGCGTCAACGTCAATATTCTGGCTCGCTAGAAATTCGCGGGCGTCATCCACGTTGTAAACGCGGGTTGGTTCAAGGTCTATTTGCTCAAATCCTGCGGCGGCGAGCTTGGTGCGGTAATCGTTCACTTTTAACGATCCCGCTACGCAGCCAACCCAAAGAAGAAGGCTCTTCCGAATCTCCGGCAGTATCTCTCCGCGAGTGACTACGTCCGACACAGCGAACCGCCCACCCGGCTTGAGCACACGAAAGGCCTCCCGCAGAACCGCGTCCTTATCCGAGGATAGATTGATTACGCAGTTGGAAATGACGACATCAACGGAGTTGTCGGGCAGCGGTATGTGTTCAATCTCGCCCTTCAAGAACTCCACATTCGCGATGCCTGACTTGCGCTTGTTCTCTTCGGCGAGTGCGAGCATTTCATCCGTCATGTCCAGCCCGTAGGCTTTCCCGGTCGAGCCTACTCGCTTCGCGGAAAGCAACACGTCTATGCCGCCACCGGAGCCGAGGTCCAGCACCGTCTCTCCCGGATTGAGCTTCGCCAGAGCAGTCGGATTCCCGCAGCCGAGCGAGGCGAGCATTGCCTCTTCGGGAATCTGACCTGCTTGCGTCGCGTCGTATAGATTCGACGTGATCGGATCACAGCAACCGCTACTGGCAGTCGCTCCGCAACAAGAACTGCCGCCAGCTTTCACGCGCCGCGCGGCCTGTCCATACTTCTCTTTAACCACTTCCTTGATGTCTGTGGTGCTCATGAGCTCTCCTTATTTACAAAGTCGAACGATCTGTTCGGGCTTGACGGCTTTGTTTCGAGTGCAGCACTCCGCGTACAGGAACTGAAGCAACTCCTGAAGTGCGTCCGTGTTGGCGGTGTATCGGAGGAACGTGCTTTCGCGCTGAACGCGGACTAAGTCCTCGCCTTTGAGTTTTTCAAGGTGGTGAGACAGGGTGGAATTCGGGATATCTAGCTCGTCCTGAATTTCGGTGACGACCAGGCCGTCTGGGTGAGCCGAAAGTAGCAATTGCATGATCCGTAAGCGCGGTTCCGAACCCATTGCGGAAAGCATGTCCGCCAGTTTTGCAACTTTGTCCGGCGGTTTGGCAGCTTGGATGCTAGGCATATTTCTATATTTGCAGAAATATAGTTACGCTGTCAAGAAAAAAGCCGCCCGGAGCTATGCTGCGCTACAACGGGCGGCTTTATATCCCCTTAGCTTTGGTAATCTCGGCCTAAATGCAGTGGAGCAATTCTCGGCATTCACACTGGATTTTGGCGCCATGCACTTCTACGTGCATTAAGGCCCTCCCGCGAAACTACTAGTTCGCCGGAATCCAGATTTGGGGCAGCTTAATGCAAGTAGCCGGCAGTCTCCAATTACCAAGATCGATTGCTTGATGTAGGCGCGGGAAACCTCGCAACGTTAACCGCCGAGAGTGCGCGAATCACCAGCGCCAGGCTTTCGTCGTGAGCGGCTCAAATAATAATGAACAGCCGGAGTGACGACAAGTGAGAGAGCCATTGAAATCAGGATACCGCCGATCACTGCGATCGCAAGCGGCTGCAACATTTCCGATCCCGAACCCCACCCAAGTGCTAGCGGGAACATTCCAGCCACAGCAGCCATCGCGGTCATGACGATCGGCCGCAGCCGCCGCCGCCCTGACTGAATCAACGCTTCGCGGGGCGGCATGCCCAGCGCAATGAACCGGCTTTCCGCATCGAGCAGTAGAATCCCGTTCTTCGCCACAATGCCGATCACCATGATGAGACCCATAAATGACGCGATGTTGAAAGCAGTATTGGTGATCAATAACGCGATTACTACGCCCGAGGTGGAGAGCACCGCAGAAGCAATGATGGCCACAGGGGCGGCGAAAGCGCGGAACTCAAACAGCAGCACCGTAAACACGAGCAGCAGCGCGAGTATCAAAACTTTTGAGAGATCGCGGAATGACTGCTGTTGTTCCCGGTAAGTTCCTCCGTATTGCACGCGAACGTTACCAGGAAGATGAAGATTGCTGACCGCTCTCTGAACGTTGGCGATCGCAGTCCCTAGGTCGACACCTTCGAGACGGGCGGTAACGCTAACGTACTGCTGTAGGTTTTCTCGGCGAATCTCGCGCTCGCCGGGATTGGAATTGATGGCGGCCAGTGAGGCGAGCGTGGCGGTGTGGCCCGATACGCTGTTGATGAGCGTCGAACCGAGATCGGCGGCGTTCTGGCTCTCGGCACCCGGGAAGCGCACACGCACTGTATAAGGACGGTTCTTCACAACCATCGGCGCCGAGGCGGGCACGCCTGCCACCAACGCCGCAGCATCGGTCGCCACCTCCTGTGCGGAGAACCCAGAGCGTGTCGATACGGTGGGATCAACCTGATAAGTTACCGCGGGGCCACTGATCGTGTTCTCGATTCCATTCAGAACATCAACCACTCCATTCACCTTTCTGATCGCATCGGCGACCCGCGGCGCGACATCGCCGAGTTCTTGCGCGTTTTGCGAAAAAAGATTGATGCGCACGGGCTCAGGCTCGTTAGAAAGGTCGCCAACCATGTCGCTCAAAATCTGCACGAAATCCACCTTGAGCGCTGGTTCTTCACGGTTGATCTGCTCGCGTAACTTCGATGTGACTTCATCAAACTTGACGCCTGGCTTGAGTTTCACCGTAAAGTCCCCACGGTTAGCCTCGGTGACGGCGGCAAGCCCCAGTTCGAGTCCCGTACGGCGGGAAGTGTTCACGACGTCGGGATTGCTTTTGAGTATGGTCTCGACGTGCTCCAGCATGCGGTTGGTTTCGTCCAGTGAGGACCCGGCGGGCGCCCAGTAATCGAGCACAAAGCCACCCTCTTCCATCTCGGGGAGCAGATCGGTGCCGAGCGCTTTGTAGCAGAAATACGAGACGGCAATCAGCGCCGCACATCCACCCACAAGCCAGATCGGACGGCGGATCACTCGCTCCAGCACGTGCTCGTACCACGCGATGACGCGTCCGAAGCGGCCGATCATGGTGGCGTCTTCAGCGGCGAGGAGCCGCTGGAGTTCCTCGGCACTATCCTTGGGCGGAAGAAGATCCTTATCGGGAGCGTTGCGGCGCACCAGAATGCCGCTGAGTGTCGGCGTCCAGGTTAGCGCCAGCAGAAGCGACGTTGCGAGCGCGACGGTCATTGTGATCGCCAGTGCGCTGAAGAATACGCCGGTAACACCCGCAATTGTGATAAGCGGGACAAAGACGACGATCGGAGTGACGGTTGATCCAATCAGTGGCTTCGTTATCTCGCGCAAGGCACTGCGAACGGCAGTGGTGCGGTCCTGTCCAGTGTCGCGGTGCAGGACAATGTTTTCGACCATCACGATGGCGTCGTCGATAACGAGACCGACGGCCGCTGCGAGTCCGCCAAGCGTCATCAAGTTGAATGTTTCGCCCATAAGACGGATTGCGATGAACGTAACCGCGATGGTGATCGGAATGACAAGTCCTGCGATCAGAGAACTACCCCAGTCGTGTAGGAAAGCGATGAGAACGACAGATGCCAGAATGATGCCAATGATGATCGCGTCTCGTACGCTCTTGATCCTTGCGCGTACTAGGCCTGACTGATCATAAAACGGTTCAATTTTTATACCTGGCGGCAGGCTCTTCTCTATGTCGGCCATCTCCTGAGCGACTTCATCGGCGACGGCCACGGTGTTGCCGGTCGGCTGGCGGTTGATGTTGATGAGCACGGCGGGCAAGCCGTTCGCATGAACGATGGTGTAGACCGGTTCTACTGAAGGCGTGACCTGCGCGACATCGCCAATGCGGACAGGGGCTCCGGCTTGCGTGGTCTTGACGACGACCTGCGTGAGTTGTGCTGCCGACTGCACCTGTCCACTGACCAGCCCCAGCACGAGCTGGTGGTTCTGCTGCAGCAACCCGGGCGAGTCAATCATGTTAGTGCGCGCAACGGAATCGAGAATGTCCTGAACCGTTATGCCAGTGATGAGCAACCGCGCGGGATCGGGAGCGATCCGGTACTCGGGAACTTGTCCGCCCTGGATGACCACTGTGGAGACGCCATCGAGGTGCGAGATGCGGGGCTTGATCGTGTAGTTGGCAAGATCCCAGAGATCGGTTTGCGGAACCGTTTTCGAGGTCAGGCTGTAGCCGAGAATAGGGAAGCTGGCGAACGTGAGCCGGTGCGCGTCGATCTTGACCGTCGGAGGCAAGCTCGGCTGCACGCGTGCGAGCGCCGCCTGAACGTATTGGAGCGTCAGGATCATGTCGACGTTCCAGTCGAAGAAGACGTCCACCTCGCCGGAGCCGCGGCTGGTGATAGATCGCACGGACTGCATCCCTGGGATCGCGCTCATTGCTTCTTCCACGGGGCGTGTGATCATCACCTGCATTTGCTCGATCGGCATCACGCCATTATCGATTGCGATCACCACACGCGGGAAATTCGTCTCGGGGAACACTGCGATGGGGATCTGCGTAGCGCTGTAAACGCCAATGATGGAGAGGACGATGATACCGAAGATGATCGGCTTGGCGTGGCTCGACACCCACGCGACGGGTTCGCGCGGGTGCGCCATTAGTCTTTGTCCCCTGGCTTGGATTTACCGCTCTGGGACGGTGTTGACTTTAGCGATGCGGGAATTACTTTCGAGCCATCGGGCAATCCATAGGCACCGACTGTGACGATCCGCTCGCCCGATTCGAGACCGAAAGTTATTTGTGTGAGCTGCTGTTCTGTGTCGACGATACCAGTCTGCACGGTCGTATCATGCGCAATCGAGCCGTTATCGACCACCATCACGTGTACACCGTCTGCGGCCTGCACGAGTGCCATACTAGGAACGGCGAGTGTGTTCTTGAGCGCGCTGGAGACAATATCGAGCTTCGCCGTTGATCCTGGCCGCAGAGCGCCGGACTTGTTTGCCGCCGAGACCCAGATTTCTACCGTGGTGCTATTGGGATCGATTGCCGGGCTAACGAGCGTCACTTTGCCACGCACAGTCTTTTCAAGGCCTGCAACAGAAATCGTCGCCGCATCCCCGACTCGTAGCTGTTGTGCCCCCGTCTGCGGGATATGCGCCTTGGCAACGATGGTGTCCATGTCCATTACTGTGAGAAGCGCCGTGCCCGGCGCTGGAGTCTCACCCACGTAAAGCGGACGGTCTGTAACTGTCCCATCGATGGGGCTGCGCACCTGTGTGTACGAGAGCTGCACTGCGGATCCGGCATACTTGCCTTGCGCCGATGCAAGCTGCCCTTTCGCTGCAGCTATTGACTGCTGCTTCGTAATGGCCTGTACGGATTGCAGATGTTGCTCGCTCAAGTCGTACTGCGCCTTCGCCTGCACGTAAGCAACCTCAGAGGCGTCGAGGTCCTTGCGTGCGAGTGCGCCCTGCTGGAAGAGTTTGCGCCGACTTTCGACCAGCTTCGTGTTGGCGTCGAGGTTCTGCTTCGCTTGTGCTACGTCGAGCTCAGCTTTCATGACTTCTTCAGGAATTCCGGCTTTGGTGCTTGTCTCGTAAGCGGCCTGCGCCTGTGCGAGAGCCCCCTTGTTATCCTCCACGGCAGCGGCTATGTCCTTATTCTCCAGCAGGGCGAGCAATTGCCCCTTGTGGACAGGGCTGCCGCGCTGCACGTACCAGACTGCGATCGGCGAGATCACCTTCGGCGTTAGCGCGGCTTCTGCATGCGGCCACAGTACCGCGTAGGCGGTAATGTGCCGGGACAGATCATGCAACCCGACCACTGTCGTTTGCACCGGAACTTCCGGTTTCACTTCTTTTTCGCTCTCGCCCGAGTGGCACGCCGACAGGAAACCGGCGAGTGCCAGGATCGGGAGGGCGATTGTAAACTTCGCATTCAGCCTGATCATGGATTGAGCGTGCCCGTGAGAGTTTGCAGATTTGCGAGTGCCACGCGGTAACGTAACTCGCCATCATCGTAGGCGTTTCTCGACAAAGTGAGCGTGTTCTGCGCATCGACCACTTCAAGAACTGTTGCTTCGCCCCCGCGATAGCGAGCTTCTGTCAGGCGCAGGCTGTCGGCAGTCAGCGCCGCGGACTGTCGCAGGGAATCGAGTTCCGAAAGTGAAACCCTTGCCTCTGCGTACAGCGACTGTATCTGGGCAAGCAGCGTCTTTTGCGCGGTTGTTAGCTCCAGTTGCGCCTGTCGGCGCGCAAGCTCCGCCTGCTGCACATGGGCATGCGTTGCACCCCAATTCCACACAGGTACAGTCAGCGTGGCGGCGGCAGCGTAGCCCACATTCCGAATACCATCGATCCTCCAACCTACGCGAGTCGAGTCCAAGCCGTACCAGTAGTCGAACCCCAGCGTCGGCAGGTACTCGCTGCGCGCGGAGCGAACTTCATAATCAGCGGATTGCCTTGCGGCAAGCGCTGCCGCCAGGTCAGGATTGCTCTTCCGCGCCTGGACTGCAAGTTCATCCATTGTAGGCAGCGGCGTGGGAGTGGAGAGGTCGTCGGCAATCAAGAAGTTCTGGTTGAAATCCTTAAACAAAAGCAGCGCCAGGTCGAGCCTCGCGTTCTCGACCGCCAATTCGGCTTCCTGGAACGCACGTTGCTTGTCATTGGCTTCTATCTGGGCTTTGATCACGTCTGAATGCGCGACTTCGCCGCCGGCTTCCAATTCCTCGCTTACTTTCAGAAAGTGCTGCGCTTCCTCCCGCGCACTTTGCGAAGTGGCAAGTTTGCGTTGCGCAACCGCAAGTCCATAGAACCGTTGTACGACCACCACCGCCAGGCCCCGTTTCGCGATCTCCAGCCTGGCTTTAGCGACGCGAGCGTCCGCTTGCGTACGACGATAGTCATAGGCCAGTGCAAGGCTGAGGTCTTGGTGCACGTTGGCTCGGCCGATGTATTCGTGCACGGCATTGTTCGCGATGAAAATGGGAGTGCCACCGGGGAACGCTGTGCTCGGTGTTCCCGTGCCTTGCGTGTATAGATATTGCGCTTCGCCCTTCACATTAGGCAGAACCGCGGAGCGCGCGATCGTGATATTCGCATTTGAGGTTCCGTTCGCGGTACGCGCAGCCCCGAACCCAACCGAGTTTTGCTGCGCGCGCCTGATTGCTTCATCCAGCGTGATGATGGGTGGGGGAGGGGCTGGGAAAGTTTGTGCGATCACGAAGCTGCTGAACAACGCGAGCACGACGATGAGGTTCCATGTTGCGCGCGACATAGGCATCTGACGGAGGCATGCCCTTTAAAGCTGCCTTTCCTGACAGTAAACGCCAACACCTTAAACGAACCTTAATCGCACGTTTGCCCCATACCGACCGTGGCAGCGGCTTTTTGAGTGCGTCGTAAGCAGGAACGACGTTAAGCTTCGGCTAAGGTTACGTTGCTCATAATGACGCCATGAATAAGACCGTGTTGCTCACACTACTGGCGCTGGCAGCCTCAGCATCCGCGCAGAACTATAAGGTCACAAACAAATTCATCCTCGGTGGCGAAGGTGGATGGGATTATCTGACCTACGATACGCAAGGAAACCGCCTGTTCATCACGCGCGGTGATCACGTGATGGTCATTGATCCGAAAGATGGGAAGCAGATTGGGGACATCCCGGCGCACCGCTGCCACGGTGTCGCTCTCGACTACGACCATCATCGTGGCTTCATCTCCAACGGCGGGGCTGGGACGATCACGGTCTTTGATCTGAGTTCGCTGAAGCCGATTCAAGATGTGCAGGTTGGCGAGAGCCCCGACGCAATCATCTACGACAGATACGCCAAGAAAGTCGTGGTGATGAACGGACGCAGCAAGAATGTGATGGTGGTCGATCCACAGTTACTCAAAATCGAGGCTACGATCGATTTGACGGCGAAGCCGGAATTCGCCGCGGCTGATTCGGGTCACGTCTACGTGAATCTCGAAGACACCAGCCAAATCGCACAGATCAATTCCAAGACCTGGAGGCTGGAAAGCAAGTGGATGCTAAAGTCCTGCGAATCACCCTCCGGGCTCGCCATGGATGAAGAGAACGAACGACTCTTTTCAGTCTGCGACGGCCGGGTCATGAACGTACTGAATGCCAGAGACGGCAAGATAGCGGCCAGTGTTCCTATAGGCGAAGGGCCGGACGCGGCGGCATTCGATCCCGGTCGCAAATTGGCTTTCAGTTCCAATGGCCGCTCAGGCAACCTGACGGTCGTGAAAGAAGAATCCCCCAATAAGTTCACGGTGGCTGAGACACTGGAAACACAACGCGGTGCGCGCACCATGGCACTTGATCCTCAGACAGGAATCGTGTATCTCGTCACGGCAGAGTTTGAACCCTCGACGCAACCCGGGCAACGTCCGACCATTAAACCAGGGACATTCACGGTTTTGGTAGTTGCGCCTCAGTAATCATGAATCAGAAACGGCGTGCAGGAGGACTACTGCGGCACGATTCTGTGGGAAAATGAGCCCAGCGCTTCTAGTACAGCGGGAATCCGAGAGGCTGGTTTTGCGAGCTCTAGTTGTCGAAGATGAGGTCCGACTAGGCAGCAATCTAAGGACCGGTCTGCAGCGCATCGCCGGCTTTGCTGTCGATGTCGCCGAAGACGGCGAGTCCGGGCTGCATCTCGCTTGCTCCGAAAGCTACGACGTCATCGTCCTCGATCTGATGTTGCCGAAGATTCATGGGTCCGAGGTGCTTCGACAACTTCGCGCCAACGACGTACGCACGCCCGTTCTCATCCTGACCGCTGTTGATGACAAATACTCGATCGTTAACCTGCTTGAGCTCGGCGCCGACGATTACCTGGCGAAGCCATTCGACATGGGCGAGTTCATCGCGCGCGCGAAGGCGCTCATCCGGCGCTCGCAGGGACACAGTAGCCCGAAGCTCTCGCTCGGAGGACTCGAACTCGACATCAGCCGCAAAACCGTTTACCGCGACGGCACGCTCATCGTGCTCAAGGGGATGGAACTTCGCGTGCTCGAATATCTTATGCTGCACATGGAAGCTGTCGTCTCGAAAACCGAGTTGCTGGAACATCTCTATGATTACAACTGGGAAAAATTCAGCAATGTGATCGAAGTATACGTCTCAGGATTGCGGCGCAAGATCGATGAGGGCCGTGAACCCAAGCTGATCCACACTCTGCGCGGACAAGGTTATGTTCTTCGCGTCAACAAATGATCCGCACCTCACTCAAAACGCGTATTGTCTTGATGCTGCTCGCGGCACAGACTTTGTTATTGTGCATTGGGATTCTTGGTTCTCTCTGGTACACGCGGCGCCAGATCACCGCATCGGCGCGCGCCAACTTGACCAGTCATCTTTCGGAATTGCTCTCCGAAGTGCATGAAAACGATGAACATCCCGGAACCCTAGAATTTGAGCCTGCCGCGCCCCCGAACCGCAGCGGGGAAGACCTTTTCGCCGTCCGTGATCAGGAAGGTCGTCTGTTGGCTGGTTCGGTCGATTGGATACCCGAAGCCACGAGCGGTCGCGAGTTCTTCGGCTTCCGTTGGCAACATCGGGGGCATTATCTTGGATCTGCCTGGGTTCACGCGCGTGTTCCCGACCAGGACGGTCGAGGGCCCCAGCTCTATGCGGATGTGTTCTTTGCTGCTCCAACTGCAGCCAGCACCTGGATGTTCCTGCGGGTTGCAGGCGTGTTGCTTTTGATCGGACTGGCGGTGCTGGTCATTTCCGGCATCGCTTCATATTGGGCGGTGACTCGCGGACTCGTGCCACTGCGCGACCTTGCCTTGGAAGCGCAGAATGTCAATGAGCAGCAGTGGACACTGCAGGTTGTCCCCGAGTCGCGGAACTCGGAAGAGTTGGCGCCGCTCGTTCAGGCGTTGGAGTTGCTACTGCAGCGACTCCAATCGGCATTCGAGCGCGAGCGCCGCTTTCTTGCGGATGCAGCCCACGAACTCAAAACCAGCCTTGCGATCCAGCAATCCACGTTGCAGCTTGCCGATCGTGAGGGTCTCAGCGTCTCTGAATACCGCCATGCCATCGAGAGTGCTCTCGCGGATACGGCAAGAACTCACGCACTGGTACTCCGCATGCTGGAAGTCGCACGGGCCGAGAACCGGACTGCTGTGATTCCTACACAGAGTACAAAGACGCTAGTGTCCACTTCCATGGTTGCAGCAATCGAGGAATTGGAAGCGGTTCGCCGTGCGAGGAATTTGAGGATCGAGTTCGATTGCAACATAGCTGCATGGGTATACGGCGAAGACGAACAACTCGCAACTGTCTGGCGAAATCTGCTCGATAACGCGATACAACACAGCCCGGCAGGTTCGACCATCGAAGTGACGATCGAGATCCAGCCCACAATGGTAAGAGTATGCATCAAAGACAACGGAGAAGGCATTCCGAGCGAGCATCTTCCGCACGTCTTTGAACGCTTCTATCGCTGTGACAGCTCGCGCTCACGCGCTACAGGAGGATTTGGCCTCGGCCTCTCGATTGTCAAGGCGCTCGTTCTTGCATCTGGAGGGACTTGCGAACTCGAGAGCCCGCCCGGCTCTGGCACAAACGCCGTCGTCAAGCTCCGGCGCGCTCCCCATCAAGAGCAACAACCCACTCTAAGCCTCATGCATTCACAAGCTGGAGTGGAGATCTGAGCCTAACTTGGGCACATGGTTCACGAGCAGCCTGAAATCCGCCCTTGTGCTCCTAATGATTCGTCACAGCTACTCGAATCGCAAAGCGACCGGATACACGCGTGTCTGAAGGAACAGCTCCGAATCAGAATCTCCTCGTTCATTCGATCGAGATTGCTCTCATCGGAGAGCCGTGGGCACGGGCCCGGAGAGACTCTGCTTCACCTCGGCCGGAACAGTCTGCCACGCTGGCCGTTCCCGGACAGAAGACAGGTAGTCCATCATGTCATCCAACATGCGGTGACCCAGTCGGCGTACTTCATCCCAGTCATCTGGATCCAGAGTCTCCTCGCGCGTGCGTCTGACTTGGGGAGACTTGGTCTTGGCGGAAGCTCTCTTTTTGTTCTTAACGATTGGCACGTATTTGACGATAATCGTCCTTTAGACCACTGGCAAGCGTGACTGCCCTTGTTTGAAACTTGGGCAGGCGGAGGTCTACTGAAGTTATTCCTCCTGGCGTCAAACGGGAGCTGTTGGGACAGCAGGGGTTGTGCGCTAGGGTGGCGGCGGGTGGAGAGACCGTTAGCTGCGGAGCCGCGAGAGGGGTTTACTCCAACACGAGTTCGGCGGCATACACAGTCTACCGAGAGGACCAATGGCAGAGACGTTCGAGGCATACCGAAACCGAGTCCTGAGCTATCTTGGCGATGAGGATCCCATCGGTGTCCAACAAGCCACTCCATCCCAGCTCGAGCGTCGACTGCGCGATGTCGCGCCCGAGGAGTTGATCCGGCGTCCTGCACCTGAAAAGTGGTCAATCGCCGAGATCGTAGCGCACTTGGCGGACGCGGAGCTGGCGATGGGGTGGCGATTGCGAAACATGCTGGCGAATCCGGGCGTGGCCTTAACGTGGTGGGATCAGGCCGTGTGGGCGGAGCGCTTGGGTTACGCGCAGCAAGAGGCGAGCCTTTCGGCGGGCGTCTTTCGGGCGCTGCGCGAGAGCAACCTGCGGCTGTTGGAGTCGGTCCCGCGCGCACGGTGGGTAGAGTGCTACGGGGTCCACGAGGTACGCGGACGGCAAACGGTCGAGGAGTTCGTCCGCTTGGAAGCGGCACACGACTTGAACCATCTTCGGCAGATCGACCGCATCTTGGGTGGGTGTATGACCGGGCAGTCTTGATGGCTCGGGAATGCCGCCGAACAAGGTGTCGCAGCCGACGCCCAGTCAGCAGATGTTTCTCCTTCGGCTTATATAGGGCGCGGCTGAACAGCGGCGTTAACCAGCGAAAACCGCCGCCAAGTTTGGCAACGTCGACCTCACGATCGACTGCGTCGAGCTGCTTTCCTGCCGTAACCACCACCGAGTATTCGGACCCTGGATATTGCTATTCAATGTTAGCCACTATGAAGACGCCGATGCGCCCAGTGGACCATTTGTATTTTGTCGCCGAACACGACGATCATCATCTCGCACGAATATGGGAACTCGTTAACGCCACCCGGCAGGCGCGAACAATCTGTGCGTGACTTGGTCGTAACATGGGCCTGTGCGGGAATTGCGAACGAATCTCCCCCGAACTTTCTCTGGCCCAATTTGGCCCGTGAATTGGACCTAAGCGGGATGGAGTCCGAACGTCTTGCAAAGGAGCGAACTTGGCTACAACTCAACCTGTAACCGACTGGCGGAAGGAGTGGTTCGAGATTGAAGATGCAGCGTACTTGAACACCGCGGCACACGGAGCGATACCCCGCGTTTCCGTGCGCGCGGTGCAAGCCTCTCTCGAAGCCAAGAAGTTTCCCCATCACGTAGATGATTCCGTTTTCTTTGAAGTGCCAAACCGCCTTCGCGCCTCAATCGCCAGACTCATCGGCGGCAAGGCGGAAGAGGTAGCGTTAACCACGGGCGCAAGCACTGGCCTCGCGGCCGTGGCACATGGCCTGACGTGGAAGCCGGGCGACGAGATCGTCACCGCCAAGGGAGAGTTCCCGCTGCAATACGCCACCTGGAAGCCAATGGAAGAACGCGAGGGCGTGAAACTGAAAATCGTCGGGCCGCGAGACCGCTTTATTACGGCGGACGACCTGATTGGCGCGATGATGCCGAGAACGCGCGTCATCTCCGTAAGTCACGTGCGCTTTGACGACGGCTCTCTGTTAGATTCTTCGCGCGTGGCTGCGGCCTGTCACGCGCAGGGAGCGGTGCTTGTGCTGGATGTGAGCCAGTCTTGCGGGGCCGTACCGATGGATGTAAACGAACTTGGCGCTGACTTTCTGGTGTGCGCCGGATATAAATGGCTCCTCAGCCCCTGGGGCACAGGATTTTTTTGGGCCACCAGGAAACAACTGGATACCTTGCGTCCAGGGCCGTTTGATTGGATGGCCCAGGATGCAGACAGTTTTTCGGCGTTTAATTATGTTGATCCAGCGCCATCCCGCAGTGCGGACCGTTGGGACGCGGCGGAAGCGTCCTCTCACTTCAATTTCAACCTGTCGGCCATGGGCGCCTCGGTGGACTTTGTGTTGCGCGTTGGGCCTGAGTTGGTGCTCGAACACAACCGAAAATTGATCGAACTCTTGTTCGAGCGCCTACCCAAAGACTGCGCTCCGGCCAGTCCGCTGGACTGCGCACAGCGCGGGGCGTTCGGTTGCTTCACCACCCCAACCCGGGAGAAAACTGCCGAACTTTATAAGAGGTTGCGAAAGGAAAATGTTGTCGTGGCCATGCGCGAGGGGAGGATTCGCGTCTCTCCCCATCTGTTCAACTCAGAGCAGGACATAGACCGCCTCATCGGTGTGGTAAGCGCTTGAATCGGGCATGGGATTTGTCACAGAGAAAATCCACCGCGCCCTGGATTATCTTGAATCCATAACAAGGGTATGCTGGACTCAACTGCGGATGTGCAATGGAAGTTCAAACCCGTTGAGGTAGGCTGCTGAACCTAATTTCTCGAAAGAATAAGAAGGAATTAAAAATGACAACAGTTTATGAACGCCTGAAAGCCCTGCAAATCACTTTGCCCGATGTCCAGCCCCCCGTGGTGGATGGTTACGTTGCCGCTTTCGTTCCGTTTGTGCGCACCGGGAATCTTGTATATTTGGCGGGGCGCCTCGCAAAAAAAGATGGCAAGCCTTGGTCTGGCAAAGTGGGAAAGGACATTACCACACTTGAGGGCAAACAAGCCGCACGCGACATTGCCATAGAAGTGCTCGCCACACTACATGTCGCCCTCGGGGACCTGGACAAAATAAAACGGATCGTGAAGATGGTGGTGATGGTGAACAGTATACCGAATTTTACAGAGTCGCACGTGGTTGCCAACGGAGCGTCCGACTTTTTCCTGGAAATCTTTGGCGAGCGTGGAGCGCATGCGCGCACCTCGTTTGGCGGGGCGGAGATTCCATTTGGGGCGTGTGTGGAGGTCGACCTCATTGCCGAGGTCATCGACCGGGCAGACGCCCCGAAAGGCGCATGATGGAGGCGATTCGATCATCAATTCGTGGTCCCGAGGTTTGGGAATAGCCGCCGTGCCTCCGCATTTGAAGCTTGACGACTAAACTGCTTTGTGTCGGTATACTTCGTCAGTCAGCTAAATAATAAAAATGACGATGAGTTCACAGTGCCTTCGGCGTCGCTCAGATTCCGGTTTGGACGCTTTGTGGAATTGGAATCTGTCGTCGAGCTTCTCTGGTGTAAAGAAGTATACGTTTAGCGATTAAGGATGACCTCTCGATGAAGGCGATCTCCGTAAGCGAATTTGGCGGTCCCGAAGTCCTGAAACTGGAAGACGTGCCTGACCCTCGTCCACCCCAATCAGGAGAAGTGTTAATTAGGGCAATTATATCCTTGACACATATGTGATTTTCGTCTATAGTTTTCTACATGGACGCCCCGAACACACTTCAAGAAGCGATTGTTTACTTCTCCGATCCCGACCGCGCTTTCGAGTATGCCAAGAA